>Ga0116217_10006025_pt1 | contig 10571 bp, 10 predicted proteins | sample Sb_taG_6_FD_89697 | JGI IMG/M metagenome (GOLD analysis project Ga0116217, IMG submission 89697) | Peat soil microbial communities from Weissenstadt, Germany - Sb_50d_4_PS metaG | ecosystem: Environmental > Terrestrial > Soil > Wetlands > Peat | place: Germany: Weissenstadt | collected 2010-09-21 | reverse complement strand
GCTCTCCCCGCGGGACCACGGTCCTGTCCCAAAGAGGACAGGCTTTGTGACAGGAGCCGACCACTTGGCCCCTGTCACCCCTTTCGAAGGTTCGGCCGTTAGCGCATAATTCGCGCCTGACTAGATCACAACCTTCCAGGCTTCCGGCACCAGCTGGAACCCGCGTCCGCTCGGAACGAGATGGGCGAAGCCGGGCAGGTGCAGGTGCCCGCCGGTCACCAGCAGGCGCTCCTTCGCGACATAGTCGAAGATCTTGAAGCGGTTTTCCGCGGCGAGCGGCTCGCTGATGTCGTACTCGCTCGTGACCTCGGGCCGGGGAATCTGGATCTCCGGCACGTGCACGGTGTCTCCCCACATCACCAGGGTCTCGCCGGCAGAATCGAGACGGTAGCCGCAATGTCCCGGGGTATGGCCGGGAAGCGGCAACTGCGTCACGCCGGGGAGAACCGTTCCGCCTCGGCTCGGACGGAACCTTTCGCGATAGGCGTCGAGGACCCGCTCGGCGGAATCGAGATAGGGCGTCGCCGCGGCCGAACGTCCGTCGCGAAGGCTCTTGTCCGACCAGAATGTGATCTCGTCCTCGTGCACGACCACTTCCGCGCGGGGGAAAGCCGGCTTTCCCTCCGTATCCAGAAGGCCGCTCGTGTGGTCCGGGTGGATGTGGGTCACGAGCACGGTGTCGAAGTCGTCGGGCTTGAAGCCCGCGGCGCGGAGATTCTCCGGGAGCCGGCCCATGGAATAGACGGTGGTGGAGCCGCCGCCGGAATCGACAAGAATCGTATTGCGGTCAGTCTGGATGACGAATGCGTTGACGGTCAGCCGCGGCGGCCCGTCGCGGAACGCGCTGCGCATCAGCCCTTGGAAGTCCTCGAGGCCAGCGCCTCTCAAAATCTCGAAGCTGATGTCGAGGAAGCCGTCGTTGATTGTTGTGACCAGCGCGTCGCCGATACGCCGCCTGTAGACGCCCGGCGTCTGCTTGTCGGTCTTGTCCATCGGATTGGCCATTGTCGTCTCCTCCCGGTCAGAGACTATCAGGTCTTTGGTCTATCCCCGCATTTTGCCACCGTCGTCGGCGAAGTGAAATGAACCAGCCGCCCAAAATCGCTATAACTGTTATCTATCGGGTTCGAATGCCTCACGAAGCTTGTCGTTGCTAGCTTAAGAGAAGCACAGGGCGGTCGGTAGGAACGGGGCCGAGCGTCCCACCGCCAAGCGGCGCGCGGCGCGGACGACGCGGAGGCCCCGCCAAAACAGAAGGGAGGCGCGCTTGAGTTTGGCCGACCCGCTCGCGCGCTATATGTGCGACGCCGAGCCTCTGCATGATTGCCTGCGTCGGGGCCTGATCCAACTCTCAGGCTTCCTATTGAAGCGCACCATCGCAGGTCGCCGCGCGGTCGTCGACTACGAACCTCTTGAGGTTGCTCGCGAACGCATTCGCGAAGCGGCCGAAGGCCTGAACAGCCTTCGCGCGCCGAACGGGGCGGCCCACCATCGAAGTCACCTGGGCGCAGCGCTTGCCGCGCTCGAAAGCGCGCTCGCCGCGGCCCTGTCCACGACTGATCGGGACGGAGGCGCGCTCTTCCACTTTGTTGAGGAAGCCGAGCGGCATCTTCGGGCCGTGGGGCGGACAGCGCCCGGATTCGAAACGGTGGATCTCAGGCAGGCATGCTGCGCGATGCACGGCGGCGTCACCGCCTTCGAAGCGCGGTTCGCTGGATAAACGGCGACGAACAGGCGAGGAGCGTCATGGGCAAATATTCGATCTGGGTGCTCGACTATGCCGCGGTGAACAAGTTCCCACAGAGCGTCATGCTCTACGGTCCGCAATATGTCGGCATCCGCAACCTGCCCTACGCCTATGTTCTGATCAAAGGGCAAGGCCATGTGATCCTCGTCGACACCGGCTACGACCACAAAGAGTACGGCAAGTATCTCGCCGATCTCTACGGCGTCTCGAACTGGCATCCCGCTTCAGAAGTTCTCGCGGAATGCGGGGTTAAGCCTGCCGATGTCACGACAGTTCTGATCACGCACGCGCATTTCGATCACATGGGCGGGCTCGACCTCTTCCCCAACGCCAAGTTCTATATCCAGAAGCGCGAGATCGATAAGTGGGTATGGGCGCTGACGCTTGGACCCGAATTTCGCTTCCTTGTCGGCGCCGCCGACCCCGCCGACATCGTCAAGGCGACGCGGCTCGCCCGAGAGGGCCGCATGATCGCGGTCGACGGTGACCTTGAGGACGTCTTGCCCGGCATCGATCTCCATCTCGCGGCCGACACCCACACCTATGGCTCGATGTACGTGACCGTGCGCAACGACGGCGCGCGCGAGAGCGCGGACGCCTTCATCCTGGCCGGCGATCTCATCTACACTTACGATAATCTCACCGGGCTCGATAAGAACGATCCGCAGCTTGTGCCGATCGGCTTGGCGACGGGCAGCCAGTCGAACCTCTTGTTCACGAGCGCGGACATGCTGAAGGCGGTCGGCGGCGAGCATAAGCGCGTCATTCCCGTGCACGAGGACCGGCTCAGAAACGTCTTTCCTTCGCGCGCGACGGCGGCAGGCTTGCACGTTGTGGAGCTGGCTCTCGCCGATGGCGAGACGAGCCGTGTCGCCTGACATGAAGGCCATCACGCGATGGGCGCGAGGCGCCATCATGCCGCAAGCCAGATATTTCTGTTATGTCGAGGCTGGCGGTGCGGCTCATCAGGCATGTGGGCTAGAGTCCGCGAGGAATGACAAGATCGGGCAATTCACCCGAGCATAATCGCGCGAGGATCACTCGGGATGGCGACGCCAAGGATCGGCTTTATCGGACTCGGGCGAATGGGCGGCCCGATGAGCCTGCGACTGATCAGCGCCGGCTTCGACCTCGTCGTCTTTGACACAGACCCGGATGCGCCGACGCCGCAGAAGAACGCAGGCGCGGCGGTCGGCGCCTCGTCTAAAGGCGTCTTCGATTCGGTTGATCTCGCGTTTGTGAGCTTGCCCACCCCCGACATTGTCGAAAAGGTGGTCCTCGGCGGCGTCTCTCAGGGTTCGCGCGTGAAGACCGTGGTCGATCTGTCGACGAGCGGGCCCGGGATGGCGACCCGCGTATCGAAGGGCCTCGAGCCTTACGGCGTCGGATGGATCGATGCGCCTGTCTCAGGCGGAGTGGCAGGCGCCAAGAACGGGACTCTCGCCGTCATGGCCTCCGGTCCGCGCGCGACGTTTGAAATCGCCGAGCCGCTGCTCAAGAACTTTGGCAAAGTTTTCTTTGTCGGCGAGAAGGCCGGCCTCGCTCAGGTCGCAAAGCTCGGCAACAATTTGCTGGCTGCGGCCGCGCTGGCCATCTCTTCCGAAGCGCTGGTGATGGGCGTCAAGGCCGGGATCGATCCGAAGATCATGCTCGACATCATCAATGCCGGCAGCGGCCGCAACAGCGCGACGCAAGACAAGTTTCCCCGCTCGATTCTGCCGGGCACCTTCGACTTCGGCTTTGCGACCGGCCTTTCCTACAAGGACGTTCGTCTGTGCGTCGACGAAGCGGAGAGTCTGGGCGTGCCGATGGTGGTCGGCGCGGCGGTTCGCCAGATGCTCGCCGTCACTAACGCTAAATTTGGGCCGACGTCAGACTTCACCTCGATCACGCGCGTCGTGGAGGAATGGGCCGGCGTCGAGGTCAGAGGCTGAGCGCCGGCCGCCCGCGCGGACGACGCTCGCGGGCTGAGCCTTGAGACACTGGAGACTGAAATGAACAAGGAAGTATTCGACCGCGGCCTCGAGATTCGCAAGAAAGTGCTCGGCGCCGAATTCGTTGAAAAATCGCTCGCCTCGGCGGACGAGTTCAACATGCCGATGCAGGAGCTGACAACCGAATATTGCTGGGGCGCGATCTGGGGACGCGAGGGCCTGCCTCATAAAACGCGCAGCATGCTCAATCTTGCCATGATCAGCTGCCTCAACCGCCCGCACGAGCTCAAGATGCATGTCAAAGGCGCGTTGAAGAACGGCGTCACCAAGGATGAGATCCGCGAAGTCTTCCTGCAGGTGGCGATCTACGCAGGGATTCCCGCCGGCGTCGATTCGTTCCGGATCGCCCGCGAGGCGTTCGCCGAGGCTGAGAAGGGCGCCTGACGCAATGAGCTCAGGCGCGGAGATGGGCTTATGAAGCGCTATCAGATGTTGATCGGCGGCGAATGGGTTGACGCCGAGGCCCGCGAAACGTTCGAGACCGAAAATCCCTATCTGGGCGCGGCCTGGGCGTTCGTTCCGCGGGCCAAAAGCGCTGATGTCGATCGCGCAGTGGAAGCCGCGCAGAAGGCGTTCCGCGCGCCGTCGTGGGCCAAGATCAGCGCCTCGGCCCGCGGCGCGCTTCTGCGCAAGCTCGCCGATCTGATCGCTGCTGAGGCCGATCGGCTGGCGGAGATCGAAACGCGCGACAACGGCAAGCTCATCACCGAGATGCGGACGCAGCTCCGCTACATACCGCAGTGGTTCAATTATTTCGGCGGCCTCGCGGACAAGATCGAGGGGCGGGTCATTCCGATCGACAAGCCCGGCATGATCAACTTCACGCGCGAGGAGCCGCTTGGGGTTGTGGCGGCGATCACGCCGTGGAACTCGCCGCTGATGCTCGCCACGTGGAAGCTTGCGCCGGCTCTGGCCGCAGGCAACACGGTCGTCTGGAAGCCGTCGGAATTCTCCTCGGTGTCGGCGCTCGAATTTGGGCGCCTGTTCGAGAAGGCCGGCTTTCCGCCCGGCGTCGTGAACATCGTGACCGGATTTGGCTCCGAGATCGGCGAGCGCCTTGTCTCTCATCCGCGGGTCGCAAAGGTCGCCTTCACGGGCGGCGACCGCACCGGACAGAGCGTCTACGAGCTTGCTGCAAAGTCCATCAAACCGGTCACGCTCGAGCTTGGCGGCAAATCGGCCAATATCGTGTTCAAGGACGCCGCGCTCGACAACGCCGTCAAGGGCGTTGTCGCCGGCATTTTCGCCGCGACCGGGCAGACTTGCATCGCCGGCTCGCGCGCGCTGATCCACCGTTCGATCCACAACGAGTTCGTCGACAAGCTCGTCGCGCTCGGTGAGACCGCGCGCATGGGCGATCCGCTACTCGACACCACTCAGGTTGGTCCGATAACGACCCGGGCGCAATTCAAGAAGGTGCTCGACTATATCGAGATCGCCAAAAGCGAGGGCGCCTCCTGCGTGCTCGGCGGCGCTAAAGCCACGCGTCCCGAATGCGGAGAGGGATGGTTCGTCGAGCCGACCGTATTCACCGAGGTCAAGCCAAGCATGCGCATCGCGCAGGAGGAAGTGTTCGGGCCGGTCCTCTCGGTGATCACTTTCGACGACGAGGAAGAGGCGATCGAGATCGCCAATAACACACAGTACGGCCTCGCGGCCGGCGTCTGGACCCAGAACATCGGGACCGCCTTCACCATGGCTCAGCGCCTCGAGGCGGGCACGGTCTGGGTCAACACCTATCGCGCGATAAGCTACCTTTCGCCCTTCGGCGGCTACAAGCGCTCCGGCATTGGGCGTGAGAGCGGGCTCACGGCGATCCGCGAATACCTGCAGGAAAAGAGCGTCTGGATCGATACGATCGGCGAGGTCGCGAACCCCTTCGTTCAGCGCTAGCGGCGGGGCGCATTGCGGAGCGAGATTGTGCTTGCTAATTTCGCCCAATCTGGCGCCCGGGCGCCGGGCGCCGCCGGTTCGAAACCCTTTTCGATGGAATTGAAGCAGCTCGACTACTTCCTGGGAGTTGCGGAATCAGGGAGCTTTTCCAAGGCGGCCATCCGTCTGTCGGTCGCCCAGCCGATTCTGAGCCGGCAGATCAAGCTCTTGGAGTCGGAGCTTGGCGTCGAACTCCTCTACCGCAACGGCCGCGGCGTCGTCGTGTCCGAGGCGGGCAAGGTGCTCGAGACCTATGCGCGCAGCGTTGTTGGCCTCGTCGGGAAGGCCCGCTCCGAAATCGGGTCCCTGAAAGCGGAGCCGAAAGGCCGCGTCGCCATCGCGATGCCGCCTTCGATCGGCTGGATGCTGACGGGTCCGCTCGTGGTGCGCTGCCGCGAGGCTTTTCCTGGGATTCTCCTTCACGTCGCGGAAGGCTTCAGCGGCCACGTCGCCGAATGGCTGTCGACCGGCAGGGTGGATATCGGCGTCGTCTATCAGGCGCCGCGGCTCTCGACGCTCCAGACCGAACCTTTGCTTTCGGACGAACTCATCCTTCTGGGCGCAGTCGACGATCCGGCCGGCCTGGGCGGCGACCGCGTACCGACCAAGCGGCTCGCCGACATTCCTGTCATTTTGCCGGCCCGGCCGCATGGCTTGCGGGTCCTCATCGACAATGAGCTCGAGAAGCTCGGAGTGGTCGCCAACGTCGTGTTCGAGGTCGACGCCATGCCGTCGACGCTGAGCCTCGTGGAGCGGGGCGTGGGATATACCGTATTGTCGGAGGGCGCGGTCAAGCACCTCTTGAACGCCGGGCGCATTCGCAGCTGGTCGCTGACAGAGCCGACCTTGATGCGCGAGCTTTTGCTTGCGACTTCGACTCAGCGGCCAATGAGCGTCGCCACTCGTCTTGTCGCCCGTCTCATTCGTGACGAAGTTCAGGCGATCCTTCGCGGAAGCAATCAGCCCGCGGATCGCGCGCCCTCCAAGGCGAAGGTTCCGTCGAATTTGCGTACATAGGCCTGCTGGCCAATAGCAGTTGAGCGAAAACCAACACCCGGGAGGTCTCGATGTCGAGTTCCGTCGCCCTAGCGGAAGCGCCCCTAACCCGCAGCGCCCCGCTCTCCGTTCTCATGGCGTCCGCGATCGCAGCCAAGCGGGATGGCGACATTTCCGCCGCCGCTCGCGAGAAACTCAAGATCTGCCTGCTCGATTTCCTTGCCTGCGCTTTTGAAGCGCACGGGCTGCCTTGGGCCCGGCAGGCGCAGGCGCTGGCGACCGCCGGAGCCGGTCCGTGCTCGATCGTAGGGACGAGCGTGAAAGCGCCCGCGATCGACGCCGTCTTCGCCAACAGCGTCGCTGGACATGGGCTCGTGCGCGAGGGCATGCATACCGGAAGCGTCAGCCATCTCGGCATCGTCGTCCTGCCGCCTCTGCTCGCGCTTGCTGAGCAGCGACGCGTGGATGGGCGCAGCTTCGCCGCCGCCGCCATCGTCGGATACGAGGTCGGCGGCCGCATCGGCCGCGCCATCGTCACTCCGGAATTCGCCCGAACCTTCCGGCCGACCGGTTTCACCGGCCCCCTTGCCGCGGCGGCCGCCTGCAGCCGGTTGCTCGGTCTCGGCGAAGCCGCGACGGCGAGCGCGCTCTCGCTCGCGGCCAACTTTGTCGGCGGGCAGAACCAATGGCCTCACACCGGCGCCGACGAGATGTTCTTCGAGGCCGGAATCGCGGCGCGCAATGGCCTGACCGCCGCCCAGCTTGCGGCGCTCGGAGCGTATGGCTCGGAAAAGGCGCTCGACGGGGAAGCGGGATTGCTCACTGCGTATCGGCCGGACCATAAGGCGCCCGATGTTCGCCTGTTCGAGGGCGAGCCGGAGATCATGTCGGTGTTCTTCAAGCCGGTCCCGGTCTGCAATTTCGCTCAAACCCCTTGCCTCGCCGCGGTGGCGCTGGCCAAGGACAAAGGCTTCGATCCTTCCGAGGTCGTTTCGGTCGACGTCAGCGCGTCGCGCGCCGCGAAGGCCTATCCCGGTTGCGACTATTCGGGCCCCTTCGCGCGCGTCCTCCAGGCGAAGATGAGCATCCAGTACGCGGTCGCGAGCGCGCTTTTGCGCGGGTCGGTCGACGAGGCAAGCTATGTCAGGCTCGATGATCCGGCGCTGCTCGCGCTGGCGGCGAAAGTGAGGGTCGAGGCGGGGGACGACTTCACCGCAGCTTTCCCAGGCAAACAGGGGGCCGAAGTGACGGTCCGCCTCAGGGACGGGCGTGTCCTCTCCCATCGCCTTCAGGACGTCATCCCCGCGGATGTCGACCTCATCCGCCGCCGGTTCCGCACTGCTGCGGGCAAGGCGATTGGCGCGGACGCGGCCAAGGCGCTCGAAGCCGCCGTCGACGATCTCGACCGCAGCGCGGATGTAGGCGCCTTGATGCAGCTCGCGCTTGCGCCGGGCGCCAGAGCCAGCGCGGTGTAGCCTCAAGACCCGCCGACAGCGGATCGACTTGAGCGGTAAAGGGCGCGGGAGCCATGGCCGACGATAAAGAGCTTCCGCGCTATCAGGTCTACGCGCTGCGCTATGCGACCCGCGAGGGCCGCCGACAGGACAATTTCATCGGCGGCGATCCGCATGACGGGCCGATGCCAATGGATTATTTCTGCTGGCTCGCGATCGGCGACGAGCGCCGGTTCGTCATCGACTGCGGCTTCACCGAAGAAGTCTCGGTTCAGCGCAAGCGCACTTATCTGCGCAATCCAGTCGATGCGCTCGAGCTCCTCGGCGTGCGCGCCGCGGACGTCGAGGACGTCATCATCACCCATCTCCACTACGATCACGTCGGCAATTTCGATCGATTTCCGAAGGCGCGCTTTCATCTTCAGGAGACCGAGCTCGCGTTCGCGACCGGCAAATACATGCGCCACCCGTTCCTGTCGCACGCGTTTGAGGTCGAGGACGTGGTCGGCATGGTTCGGCTCAACTATCGCGGGCGAGTCGTCTTTCACGACGGCGACGCGGAGCTCGCGCCTGGCTTACGCCTGCATCTGGCGGGCGGGCATTCGGCGGGCTTGCAGTTCGTCAGCGTCCATACGCAGCGAGGCTGGCTGGTGCTGGCTTCGGACGTGACTCACTATTACGAGCACATGGAGAGCGGGCGGCCATTCACGACGACTTTCAATGTCGGCGACACGCTCGAGGGTTATGGCCGTCTCAAAGCCATCGCGCCGAGCCCCGACCACATCGTGCCGGGGCACGATCCGCTGGTGATGCGGCTCTATCCGCCGCCGTCTCCGGAACTCAAAGGCGTGGCGGTGCGGCTCGACGAGCCGCCGACGCAGTGGCCGTCAAACGCTTGACCCTCGGCGCGGCCGATCTCGATCGGCTGGATGTGACGGCCGAGCTGTGCGGGGACCATGCCGGCGAACAATTCGTTACTGCTGCCGCCGGTCTCCTTTGCCAACCTATCGGCGACATCGCGCGGCTCGGCGGTTACCGAGTTGATGGGGTGGACGGCGCCCCGACCGTCAGCGCGAATCCTCGTCCATGGCGAGCCGCGCCACGACCCGCATCGCTCGCTGGAATGGGCCGGGTTTCGTTCCGCCGAGTCCAACTTCGACCTCTGCGGCGCGATTGCCCCGGCGCATGATCTCGGCGAGCTCCGGGCGAGCCGCGAGTTGACGCGCGTAGATGGCCCCGGTCGCAGCGACGAGCCGGCCCCGGCGATCAAGCAGCTCGTCGGCGAACGTGATCATCCGCGAATTCGGCCACGCCTGCGGCCTGATCTTGATCAGCCGCTCGGCGATCGCGTCCTCCGCTTCATGCGGGTGAACCTGCGCCATGATCATCAGCGTCGCCGCGGTCGAGCGAGAGATTCCGGCATGGCAATGGATCAACAGGCGCGGCCCTTTGCTCGCGCCGCGGCCGAAAGCCAGGATCGCCTCGACGTCAGCCTTCTGCGGCAACAGAACGCCCGGGTCCGGCTCGATCGCGTCGTGAAAGCGGAGCGTCGTACGAAAGTGCGGATCGAACGCCTGAAACGCCGCTGGCTCGGGCCATTCGGGGTCGAGGATCGACAGAACATGAGTGACGCCCCGGCCCTGGTGGCCGTCGAGTTCGTCAAGTCCACAGATGGTCAGCATCGGGAAAGCGGGAGCGTTCATCGGGGAAGCCCTAACATGAAAGTCGGATCGGCGGCGATGCGCGCCCGGCCTCGCGCTCGGCGTGGCGCCGCAAAGCGTCGCTTTCGTGACAGACCGAACGACCTCGGCCGGCGCCGCCTCAATGCGAGAACAGCACGGGCGCGGTCATGTGGGTGAGAATGGCGCGAGTGCCGGCGCCGTGGCCAAACCAGGCGTGGTCGCCCGAATCGAAAGCGCCGATCGCCATCAGATCCGCTGAATGATCGGAAATCGCGCTGAGCAGCGTGTCGGCGACCGTGATCTCCTCGACGATGGAATGCTGGTAGCGCGCCCTCACCTCGTGACGCGCCAGATTGGCGACCAGCAGGTCGGCGAATTCGTAGCGCTCGTCGCCCTTGCGGCCGACTTCGACGATCAGCGCCTCGCAGTCGCCGGCGAGCAGCGGCAAGGCGTCGAAGGTCGCGCGCGCCGCGCCGCGCGAGTTGTGCCAGGCGATGAGCGGCCGAGCGCCGATGTCAGGATAGGTTCCCACATAGGGCACGACCAGGACTGGCCGGCCGCTGTCGGCGATCACCGCATCCGGCAACTTGGCCGGCCCGGGAACGTCATCCTGCGCCTGGCCGAGAACGACGAGATCGAACGTGCGCGCGATTGCGGTTGAGCGGGCGATGATCTCGTGGTCGCTGCCGCGATTGAGGTCGATGAAGGCGGCGCGGTCCTTGAGCGGCGCGGTCGCGGCCGCGAACGCCGCCCGCGCCCCTTCCAT
>Ga0116217_10006023_pt1 | contig 10573 bp, 7 predicted proteins | sample Sb_taG_6_FD_89697 | JGI IMG/M metagenome (GOLD analysis project Ga0116217, IMG submission 89697) | Peat soil microbial communities from Weissenstadt, Germany - Sb_50d_4_PS metaG | ecosystem: Environmental > Terrestrial > Soil > Wetlands > Peat | place: Germany: Weissenstadt | collected 2010-09-21 | reverse complement strand
TGATTGACCCGGTATTACTGGCCGATGCGGAGGCGAGTCAATGTGGCGACTGATTGTAATGCTTCCGTTTTTGGCAGTCTTCCTTATCGGGTTTCTGGCAGGCGGATTTGTCGGCAATCGCTACGGTTATGAGCGGTGCGCGAAAAACAATATCTGCACACCGCTTGCGCCGACGTGGGATTATCGAATGAAGTAGGCCGCAGTGACAAGGGACTTCGCACTAATGGGAATACCAGAAGAAATTCTGCTCGAATCAGACTTCGAGTTTAACCCGTACCCTTTGTACCCGGCGCCCACTCAGCCGGAAATGGAGGAGGAATTATGAGTAGTCCGTCAATGCCTACGCCCGTCGCGTCAAACCCTCAGTACCAATCGGCAAGTGCGGATATGGCAAGCGAAAATGCTGCCTTGTTTGAAAGAATCCAGAGATCAAGGAGTTACGGGCCACAGCAGACCAGGCTTGTACCGCAAGTCAGGGGGACGCTGGGATGAACACCCTTTCAGATACCCAAATAGCAAGCAAGGCGCTCGTGCTTCTCGGGCAAAATCCGATTGCGGATATTTCCGATGCCACGGTCCCCAACGCAGTCAAATGCAATGCGGCCTATCCTTCCGAGCGTGACGCGATGCTGCGCGAATGGGACTGGAATTTTGCACGTAGCCGCGCCCAATTGCAGCAAGGACCAACTCCGGCTTTCGGCTGGCTCTATGCGTATCCCGTCCCTGCCGATTTTGCGGCAGCCAGGGTCGTAAACGGCTGGATCCATCACGAGAGAATGAGCCGATGGGCGGTCGAGGGCCAGTTCATAATGACCAACGCGCCGGGTCCGGACGGGATTACCTGCAATCTGGTTTATACCAGACTGGTCACCGAGACCGGGTTTTTCGATTCCCTGTTTGCCGATCTATTGTCTATCCGGATCGCCTCGGTTCTGGCTATGAGCATTCTAAAGGACCTCTCCAAAGCCAACGCCATGATGGGCCTGTACGCGCGCCGGATGCCAACGGCAAAGCGGGTGGACGCCTCCGAGCAATCGGCGGAGCACGGGCAGCAGGGCGGGTCCTGGCTTGAGGGACGCGGCGGACAGTATGACGAGTGGGGGCGCTGATGGGCGGACCTGTCTACCTGCTCCAATCCAGTTTCAACGCGGGGGAACTGTCCCCCAAGATGGCCGGCCAAGCCGAATTTAAAAAATATAAGTCCGGCTGTCAGATCCTGGAAAACTTCATCCCTCTTCCGCAGGGACCTGCACAGAGCAGGCCGGGTCTTCTCTATGTAGCCACCGCGCCGGTGGCCAATGTCTGTTGTGTGCGCCCGTTCGTCTCGTCTGATACCGCCGCCTACGTTCTGGAATTCGGAGGCCTCTATCTGCGCTTTTATAAAAATCAGGCGCAGATCCAAAGCGGGGGCGTTCCTTACGAACTGGTCACGCCTTACGCCGCCGCCGATGTGATGGATCTGCAATTCTCGCAACTTAATGATGTGGTCTATATCTGGCACAATAATTACCCGCCGATGAAGCTCTCGCGCTACGGGGATGCAAGCTGGACCCTGACCGTTGTTCTTTGGAACGACGGGCCTTATCTTAACGCCTCGCTCCTGGGCGGGGTGCAACTCCAATGCTCGGCGGGATACGGTACGGGCGTTACCGTTACGGCGCAAAACCGGGGGGTTATCGGCTCGTTTGATTCGTCTATTTTTACCGCTGCAGCGAACCAGGCCGCGCTCACGCCTACTTATCCTTACGCCGCTTTCCGGTTTAAAACGGGGGCGAACACCGGGGAGCTTTTGTCTTATCAAATGCAGCTCACCGGGGCCTCTACCCATGGCGGCAATGTGGGAAGCGCATCGCTTTATACGGATGTTTCCGGGTCCCCGGGCGCACCGGTGACAGGCGGGGCCGCCACGAACACGGAAAGCCTAACGACCATCGGGGAGCTTAACTGGGTTTTTAATAATCCCCTCCTTGCTGCAAATACTTGGTACTGGATATGCTTTTCAGCTGGTACGGCCGATACCGCTATATCCTTTGCCTGCGTTACGACCGCTGCGGGTTTTGGGTCCGGGGTCTCAGGCTCCGGCTTTACCTCTATTACCGATTCGATGGGCAAGGAATTTCTGGCCACGGCGTTCTATCAGCCGACCGGCGCCGCTTCTGTTTTCCAGGCAGGCCATGTCGGATCGGTCTGGAGGATTCAGCACAGTGGGGGCGCGGTCATCGAGACCTTTGCGTCTGCCATTTACGGGGCGCAGCTTGAACTTTTGGGCGAATTCATAGTCGATATAAGCGTAACTGAAGATTGGGTGGGAACTCTTTTTTTAGAGCTTTCATACGATACGGTCAACTGGTTTATGGCCGCAGAATTTACGACCAGCACGAAGCAGGATTTCTACGAAAACCGGCTGGGGGTGTGGTACCGTATAAGGTGCGATGTTCGTACGGCCGGGACAGCTAACTGTATCGTGTGCCAGATAGAAAACTGGGGGAGCTTCCAGATCACGGCGGTGACGTCTCCGAACGTGGCCGTGGTGGATGTGCTCTCAATCATACTTTTGCCGACTACCTGGACGCCTTTCTGGCTGGAGGCCGCATGGAGCTATGTGCGCGGGTTCCCGGGGTGCGGGTGTTTCAGGGGCGGGCGCCTTTATGCCGCCAACACTCCGTACCAGCCCACAACCATATGGGGAACGTGGGTGGGGGATCTGGAGAATATGTCTCCGGGGAATACCGACGATGCGGCGGTAGTGTTTCCGATTACCGATTTTACCAATCCGATTCAATGGATGATGAGCTCCACCGATTTTCTGGGCGGCACCATGGGAGAAGAGGCCCAGCTTGCGGCGGCTGGCACTGCCATATCGGGCAGTAACCCGCTAAACGTGAATGTGCCTTCGACTCACGGATCGCAGCCGGGAACCATGCCTCTTAAAGTGGGGACCGGGCTTTTCTTCGTGCAGCAAGGCGGAATGCGTTTGCGCCTGATGGCGTTCGTGTTCATGACCAACAGTTACCAGGCCGAAGATGTTTCCAGGTACGCCGACCATATAACGGGGCCGGGCGTGATCGATATGGCGTATCAAAAGGAACCGTATCAGGTGATGTGGTGCGTGCGTTCCGATGGGGTCCTGGCCGGGCTCACCTATTACCCGGAGGAAGAAGTCATCGGATGGAACCGGTTTGTGACTGCCGGGCAGATATTATCGGTGGCCTGCATTCCTTCCGTGTCCGGTCCCACCTCGGGAAGAACGGAACTATGGGCAACGGTGGCAAGGACCATCAACGGAAGCCGCGTCTATACTATCGAGCTTTTGGCCGACTTCGAATATCCACAGCGGCTCCCACTGGGATACACGGGACCTCCCGCGCAAAGTCTTTATACATGTCTTGACTGCGCGATTGTTCAGACGCTTGAAACGCCTCAAAGCGTTATAACGGGCCTTGATTTTTTCGACGGCCAGATAGTCGGGGTTCAGGGGGACGGTGCGCCGCAGGCACAGCAGACGGTTGCAGGGGGACAAATAACCATCGACCCGCCTGCGCTTCATGTAGTGGTAGGGCTACCTTATACCTGTACGCTCAAGACAATGGACCTCGAAGGAGGCGCGCAAAACGGAACGAGTCAGGCGCGAGTGCGAGAATTCCAACGGGTGGGGATGAGGGTATTAAACAGCTTTACCGGAGGCGTTCAGATCGGACTTGACGAAAACAACCTGATGCCCCTTAGTAACTGGTTTGCCGATTCGACTCAGGCCGATAGCCCGCCGCCGCTTTATACCGGGGATGTCGATCCCGGTGGTTGGCCGGCCAACTCGGAGAAAAAGGCTACTGTTTGTATCGTACAGGATCAGCCCGCGCCGCTTTGTGTGGTGGGGTTATATCCTGTTTTAACCGTTAACGAGGCATAAGCCATGACCGAGACCGCCCTAAACGAACAGCTCCTTGAGGAAAACGCCATCCTGAAGCAGCAGCTTGCGCTCTGCCAACTGGAGATACAGAGGCTGACCTACGCCAAAGATGCGCCCGGGCAGAAATTTTTCACCGCGCCCACTTACAAGTGCTCTCTTTGCGATATTGTTTGTGACAGTATCGATGCGTATAACGAGCATGCTCTGTGGGGTCATAAGAAGTGACCTTCTCCATCGTCCCGTTTCGCTCGGTCCACGCCAAGGCCCTCACCGATCCCGAAACCGAGCCGGGAATGCTAGGGGTGCTCTATGCGATACCCGGATATTTCGAGGCACTGGAAAATACCGGGACCGCGTTTTCGGGTTTTTGCGATGGGCAACTCCTGGGCTGTGCCGGATGGACCTGCCCGCTTTGGCCCAGCAGTGCAGAGTTGTGGCTGTGGGTTTTACCGGAAGGAAGAAAACACCCTCTGGCCGTACACAAGATGATAAGCCGGGGGATTAAGCAGATCGAGTCCGATGAACGGATAAAGCGGATTGCTTGTAGCGTGAGGGTGGGAAACGCCACTGCCGAGAGGTGGATCGATTTGCTCGGCTTTGAAATCGAGGCCATTCAACGGGCGTACGGTCCCGACAACGAAGACTTTTTTCTTGCAAGCCGAGTGAGGGTGTGAAATGAGTAGTGTAGCAGCCGTAATACCGATGGTCCTGATGGCGGTTGGCACCGCCGTTTCAGCCTACGGCCAGATACAGGCCGGAAACGCCGCAGAGCAGGCCGCCGCGTACAATGCATCCATTGCCCAGCAACAGGCAGCCGAAGCATCCCAGGCCGCAAAGTCCAAGGCGTTCGACCTCAGCACGCAGCGAAGAACAATGATCGGCAGGCAGGTTGCCGCGTTCGGAGCTTCGGGTGTGGACGTTGATTCCGGGACCCCTCTTGACGTGATGAGCCACACCGCCACGCAGTATGAAATGGACATCCAAAACGCGGGTATTGCCGCCGACCAGGCCACGCAATCAGGATACGAGCAGGCGCAGCTTGATCTCATGCAGGGCAAGCAGGCGCAAACAGCGGGATGGATAAACGCCGGGGCTTCTGTCTTTGGGGGTCTTGGCAAGGCCGCACAGGTGTTTAATTCTCCGAGCATGAACTTGGGGGGTTTATAAAAAACTATGCCTCAGATTCCGCAGTACGAATCGAATTCGACTTTCCCGGTTACGGGCCGCCCGCGTGCGCCGATGACCAACCCGGTTAACGAGGCCATCACTCGGGCCGGGTCCGTGGCCGAAAACATCGGGGCGAAGTTTGCCGAACAGGATATGGACCTGAAACGAATGGCGGCGCTTTCCAATACACTCACTCAGGAACGCCAGCACATTCTTGATTCAAAACTCGCCCTCCAAAAGGACCCCAACTATCTCCAAAACCCGGAACAAGCGGCAAGCGACTGGGCTGCATCGATGAGGCAATATCAGCAACAACAACTCGAAGGAATAAAAGACCCATGGCTAAAGGCTAAAGCCCAACAGCATTTCGCCATCGACAGTCTTGACCATATTTATTCGGTACGGGAGGCCGCGCAGAAAAGAGCTGCGAACATCGCCGGAACGTCAATAATAAACGATGCGGGCAAAGAGCGGGCGATGGCCGACCAGGAGCCGGACCCGGGTTTATCGTCGAAGGCCATAGGCCGGGCTCAAGCGCTTTACAGCACCGCAGCAAAACAAGGCTTTATCACACCAGAGGCAGCGGAGAAGTATTCCAGGCAGTCGGAACAGGAGTGGGCATATAATAAAATAGCCCGTACGGCCCAAAGTAATCCCGAAATGGCCGCACAGATGATGGACGATGACACGGTAGGTAAATATTTAAAGCCCGGAGATCGCACGCGAATTGGAAAATACATCGACTCCCACGGCGAAACCCTTTCGAACCGGCAGGAAAAGGAGGCGGATAAGCGCACGCTCACCGTTTCCGTGAATCATCTGGTCACAAAACACCAGTTAAACAGCCTGGATGGAGATTTTAAAGCCGCTTACGACGAGACTCAGGACCCCGAAGCAGCCGCAGAGATGGGCCTTGACACCGAGAAGAAGAGAGAAGACGCAGGGAAAGCCATCATGGGCAGGCACGCCAATCTCGAAAAACTGGACAAGGATGCAGGGGACAAAACCGACAAGAAGTTTCACAATGATTTTTTGGATGGCAAGATATCCCCTGATAAGATTGCTGGATACAAGGATAAAACCGGTCGCCGTCCCAGTGACAAGGAAATAACTTGGGCATTGGATTTCGGGACGAAGACCGACCGGGCGAAAGATCATACCGATCCTGCCGCCTATGCCGATATACGGGAAAAAATCCTTAGCGGTGAGATATCCAAGGATAGCGAAATACCGCGCGAGGGCAACGGGGTTTCCATCGCGGCCCGCAAGGACTTGGTGAAAATACAAGAAGCCATGTCGGACCCCGGCAGGAGCCCTTGGCTCAAAACAGCAATCAGAAATTACGACAAGGTACACGAAAACGATTTCAAGCACATGCGAGACGAGAAGGACCGCATTAAGGCCACGGCCGGAAGAGACGCCTTTATAACCTCTTTGAGCGACGGTTCGGTTGAGGGTCCGGACCTGCTGGACAAAGCCAACAAGATCATGTTGCAAGGAGTGAAGGCCAAGCCCAAAGAGCCGGGCTCCGAAGATATGGAACTGCCCGGAGAAGCGAAACAAACCGGGAAGGCTCAGGCAAGCGGCAAGCTTCCGCAACCCGGGGATACAAGCAAATTTATCGGGTTTAAAAAAGGAACTCTCCACCCGGTTTATCTCGCCCCCGATGGACATAAGTTTGTTGACACTACTCGGGATTTACCTCTTGTGGCTACGCACACGGGGACAGGAGAGCCTCTTTATCAACTGCCGGACGGACGGCTCGTTACCGTAAATCAGGACAGGGCTCCAAAGAAAGAGACCGAAGCCGATGAGCCTGTTGACTATGATATGGATGGCTACCGCGCCAAATACGGAGAGCCGGACCAATCCAAGGGGCAACATTTAACCGATGAGTTCAAGCTTCCAAACCACATGACATTTTCGAATGAAAGTAAATATAGCAAGCCGGGGCAAGAAGGCGGGACGTGGGAAAAACGGGGCGAAAAACCCGATGAGGAATGGCATTTCCACCCATCGGGGTTCAACCTAACACAGCATAGTGCGGAAGACCTTTCGGACTATTTTCAAAAGAAAGAGAAAAAGGGAACCTTTCTCCACTTGCCTGACGGGAAAATACTAGAGGGCGAAAATGATTGATATCGCGGACGATCAAATCCAATCTGCCTCAACGGAAGTTTCGGACCCCGGCGCCATAAGATATGGAGCGGACGCCAGAGGCATTCCGGACGGGCACGCGGATGTCTACCGAATCCTTTCGGCCATGCGGCAGGTCGAGAACTCGGGAAGCTACGATACTACCCCTTCAAAAGACATGGGGCAGGGTGCTTACCAATTCGAGCCCAAGACCTGGGAATCGTGGTCAACCGCCTATGCGAAGAAAATGGGCGTGGGCAACGGTCCCCTCCCAATGACTAAACAATACCAGGACGCAGTGGCAAAAGACAAAGTGGAGGGATGGCTGACCGAGGGGCACAGCCCGAAAGAAATAGCCTCCATGTGGAATTCCGGACATCCCGACTGGGAAGGCCGAACCGGGGTAAATAAATTCGGTGTACATTATGACGTTCCGCGCCATGTTGCAAGATTTGAGCGGGCATATAATAGCATCGGTTCGGATTCCATTATGCACAAAATGATTTCAGGGGTTGCCGATTTTTTGTCTCCGACCTCTGCGTATGCCGATGAGGGGGAATCTTCGGGAACCGACCAGGATAGACTCGACAAAGCGGGGATAACCGTTATGCCCGATGGGACAGTGGACCTGGGGACAATCTATCCGTGGAGGCCGCCCAAAGACCTGCCGGCCGGGGTCGATCTTGTGGACGGCGATGATATCGACATGGCTCATCAACGACCCGCGATACGGGGTACGGGAGCTATCGCGGACATCAGGAAGCGCAGGCAAGGGACTGATTCTCTTCGGGATGAGTCCGGAATCCCCGATGGTTTCAAACTCGTAAAACCGGAAGACGCAAGTTTGATACCGCAAGGCTATAAAAACATCGGATACGGGTTTGCGGCTTCGTTCGAAGAGGGTACGGCCGGGTTTTATTCGACCCTTAACAATGCGCTGAACTGGGTCAGTGTGAAAATCGGTCAAGATGAAAATATGACCGATGAAGAGGCGGCGCAGTTCAAGCTGAATCTTTTTGACGAAGGGATAAAAAACCTTCGCGCAGATGCCGAAAAATATCGCAACCTGGTTAAGAACCCGGACTTTTTTCAAAAGGCGGTTGCCTCCCTGGGTGGTGTGATACCCGGTGCCGTAGAATTTAAAATGGGAGTACCCTATGCGGCAATGGAAGGATATCAAAAGGACGGTGTAAAGGGTGCGTTTTCCGCAGTTTTAGAACGGATCGCAATGGGGCGAGTTGAGTGAGGCGGGAAAATTCAAGCTGGCGCCGGGGGCGGCGATTACCGCTACGGCTTTCGGGGCTCTGGAGGCGGCGCACGGAGGAAGCCCGAAGGATGTGTTCCAGAATGCTTTCACCGGGGCGCTTCTGCATTTCACGGGAGGACCGGGCGGCGGTAAGACGCTGGGTGAAGCGGCGGGCTACCTCAAAGCATCCCTTCCTGAACGCCTGCAAAACGAACAGGGATCGATTAACCCGGCCGGGGCGCACGCCTGGGCTGCAAAAGCGATAAAGAACGCGGGTGATACCGGCAGCGCCGCACGCGAAGACATTAAAAGAGTCAAGGAGAACGTAAGGGACCTTTTAGGGGTGTCCGGTGATTCGAGAGCGGCGGCATGGAAAATTGCCATGTTCGGGCAGAGGGCGGCCGAAATGCAACGAGCGGAATTTGCCCTGATGGAATTCAAATCTATTCTGAAGTCCATGCCAAAAGAAGAGCAATACCTTCAGGCCGTTCATTATCAGGAGGGGCGGCTTCCCTTGGTCGATCCACGGCTCAAGCCCTTTTTCGATATAGCGAAAGAATTGTCCGACAAGAATTGGAGCCGTATTAATTCGTCGGACGGCAAATATCTCAACTACGCCGATAACTACCTGAGACAGGTCTGTAAAAACCGCGACGATCCGGCCGTTCGGGGCAATATGAAAAATTTCTTTGACGGTCAGCCCTTCGATAATTACCTGGACCGGGCCCCGGACGGAACTCCTCGAAAATATATCAGGGCGGTAGATCCGCAGGGCAACGTCAGCTTTCAGCGGTCCACCGTTCAAGCAGGACCCCCGGCCCTTAGGGCGCCGACAACTGCCCCTGCGCAACCCCCTGGCCCGGCGAGAGGCAAAACCCTTACCGGGGGGCGTGGATATTTTAAAAGCCGAACCTTCGACAGCTATTTGGAGCCGCTCATGGTGGGGCTTGATCCCAAATACGATAACCTCTACGACCTGGTTATTGCCGATGCTTCCGAAAAATCTCATTACATCGCAGGCATGAGGTACTGGAACGCTCTCAAGAAAACCGGAGACGTCAAGTTCTTCAGGTACGGCCAACAGCCGGCCGACTGGGAAAAAATTCAAGACCCCATGGGCCGCGTGGTAACGGCAATCCCCGGAACGGATGGCCCGAAGGCTATCATTCAGGAGGCATATGCGCCGAAGAAGGTGTCCACGGTTCTTAACAATTTCCTCTCCGCAGGGCTGAGGGGAAACCCCTGGTATGACTTTTACAGGGCGGTAGGGGACCCGGTTCGCAAGATGGGAGTGTCGTTTTCACCGTTCCATGCCAAAGTGACTTTCAATAACGATGTGGCAATAGGCATCGGAGAAAGCGGGGTTAAGGCGGTTGGGTCCCTTTTTACCGGGGATGGCAAGACCGCAATGTCCGAGGCCGGAAAGCTTGCGAAATCCCTGAGCGGATTTCAAACCGTACAGAATATGAGAACAGCAAAAAAGGCCACGGAAGAATTTTATAAGCCGGGAACCCATCCGGAATACAGGGCGCTCGTATCCGACTATATTAACGCAGGGGGGCGGCTTCCCGATCCGAAAACCATGAACGGCCTTGTCTCGGCTGTGAGTTCGGCATTCAAAGAAACCGGCAAGGACCTGGGCGATGCCCATATCTTTAAGGCTATAAGCGATGCCGCCGATGCTACCAGCGCGCCGATTATGCAATTCATGGTCCCCTATGCCAAGTTGATGCACTTTGCATTGAAGCGCGAGGCTGCGACCTCAGATTTTCAAAAACAAGTAGCGGGCCTCCCCCCCGGAACGCAGGTCAGCCCTTCGACTAGGCAACTCGAATGGCTGAAGATGACTCAGGATATCGTGAAATTCGGCGACTCGATGTATGGACAGCTCGCCTATGACAATCTCAATCTCAAGAACTCGGTTAAAGACGCGCTGTTTTTCGTCGTTAAATACCCCGGTTGGAATCTGGGGTCCGGCCGATGGATAAAGTCAAACATCACCGGAGCTATTGGAGGGGCAAGGGCTGCGATGGGTGGCAATCCCCCTACGCTTTTTGAAAAACAGTCCCTTAAATACACTGCCGGTCTACTTGCAAAGACGGCCATTTTCAACACGA
>Ga0116217_10006021_pt1 | contig 10575 bp, 7 predicted proteins | sample Sb_taG_6_FD_89697 | JGI IMG/M metagenome (GOLD analysis project Ga0116217, IMG submission 89697) | Peat soil microbial communities from Weissenstadt, Germany - Sb_50d_4_PS metaG | ecosystem: Environmental > Terrestrial > Soil > Wetlands > Peat | place: Germany: Weissenstadt | collected 2010-09-21 | reverse complement strand
GAGGTCGCGCGGAGCGTTCCGTCGAATCTCTGCACGACGATTCTGCGTCGCCGAAGATTTCGCCGCGACGACCTTTCGTCCTCACCCGAACCTTCCGCGCCTCGGAAGACCGGCCCTCGGATGAGTTGGGGGCGAGGCACTCGCTCCGGCCGAGGGCCGGCGCTTACGTTTCCGAAGGTTGATGGGGACGGCGCATCAGCATCGCTCCCGCCGCGGCTCCTCCCCCTCCCACTCCGATCAGCACCCCGATGAGCAGCCACGACCAGTCGACGGAACCACCCCCGGATCCGTTACTTCCGCCTCCGCTGCTTCCGCCACCGGAGGAGATCGTAATTCCCACCGAGTAGTTCGAGAGCTCGATTCCGGTACTGTTTCTCCAAACGACGAACTCTGTCACGTGGTAGGTGCCGGCCGTCGAATAGGTGTGATTGAAGGTCCGGTCGAGCGCGCTCGTCGGCGAAGTGTTCGTGCCGTCCCCCCACGATAGGAAGAGTGAGACCGAAAGCGGGCTGCCCACGGTCGATGAGGTGTCCGTAACGTTGACTCGCAAATGGTCGGTAGTGTACGAGAACGATGCTGTGACCGACGGAATCACCAGTTCGGTGAGAGCCCAGGTGTCGTTGGTGAACAGGGGTAGTCCGCTGTTCGGGCCTTCGTTGCCCGAGAAGATCACGTCCCCCACCCCCGGCAGGTACGTGAGGCGGGAGTTCCACCGTGGCGGTGGCGGAACACCGACCGAGCTCGTGAGATTCGACCATTCGCCGTTCGCGAAGAGATACGTCGCGTTCGTCGTTTCGCAATCAAGAGAATACCCACTGAACATCACGACGCCGTTCAGCCCAGAGTCGTAGCCCATCGCCAGGCTCGAGATCGAGTCTGCCGGAACGACCGATTGGTTCCTCGTGACGTTCGTCCAGTGGTTGGCGGCGAGAACCCACGTTTGAGAGAGTCCCCCCGACGGGTCGCCACAGCCGTTGCCGCCCCCGTAGAACACCACACCGTGTACCGCAGGGTCATCGGCGAGGTTCTCCCACACTTCCGGAGGCAAGCCCCCGGCTACGCCGGTCGCGTTGTACCAATCGTTCAAGACGAACTCCCAAAAGACCTGGTCGTGCGTCGAGGGAAGGGTACCGAGGAGGACCGGGTAGCCGGCGGACGAATCCGCGACGAGATTAATCGACTCCATCGGAGGGGGATGGTGCGCGGGCGTGAGTTGGTGCCAGCCCGAGGAATTGAACAGCCAGGTGTCGTTGTAGAACGTGCTCAACCCCTCTCCTCCGAAGAGCACGACCCCTCCGAGAGCCGCGTCATAGGCAAGCCCAACCGCCGCCCGGGCCGTCGGGGCAGTCGGGGTGGTCGCTTCGGTCCAATTGCCGTTCAAGTTGGTCCAGGTGTCACCCAAAGGGGCACCGCCGGGGTCCGCTCCTCCGAACAACACCAGCTCCTGCAACAGCGGATCGTACGCCATACCGTACTGCTGACGGGGAGATGGGGCGACCGGGTTGCTCGGTGACACCGGGACCCATTGGGGTCGCGTGGCGTGCCCTCCCGACGCGTGGATAGAAGTCCCGGCCCTCCCGACCGGCACTCCGGAAAGTGCCATGAACACAACAAGTACGACGAGGAATGCGAGATGCACTGGCTGCGGTCGGTGAGTGCCGATTTCCGTCATTGTCGGCTCGGCGAGCGTTCACGTCCAACTCCACATATGAACCCTTGGGGGTGACCACCCTACGCGCTCGCGGACGAAGGCCCTCGACCTCCCTCGGTAGGGCGGGCGGAAAGGCAAGCAACGGTCTGATTCGCGACTCCAACTGTCGACCCCTGGACCTGATGGGTTGACTCCGATTCTAGCGATGAGGCGACGACTGATTCCCATCATCCGTTCCGTCCACGGGGGGCCTAAATACGGAGGCGCGGTCGGCGGGTGATGGCCGCCCGTCGCCGACTTTCGGCGAGAAAGCCTCCGGCACGACTCCGGGTTCCGCCGGAGCTTCGGATCGAGGCCCCGACCCCGCGGATGATCCGGGTCGACCTCGTCGAGGACCCTCACGCGCACATCGTCTGTCGTGCGTGCGGGCGGATCCAGGCGGTCGAACTGACCGAGCTCGACCGGCACTTCCTGACCGAGCTCGCCGGGCATCATCCGGACGGTTGGAGCGTCGACGGGATCGCGTTCTCCCTGATGGGAGCCTGCCGTCGGTGCCGCGAAGGCCCCCCCCCGTGAGCCCGCCGCCGAACGGCTCCGGAGCGAGATGACCGGATACTTCACGTCGCCGCGAATTGCTTGGGGTCCCGGCGCGGTCGAACAGCTGAGTGGCCTCGGCGCCCGCCGCGCCTTCCTCGCGGTCGACCCGGGGGTCGCGTCGCACGACGGTCACCGACGGGTTGTGGAAGAGCTCGCGAAATCCCAGACCATCGTCGAGACCTTTGTCGTGGGTCCGGACCCGGACCGTTTTGACTCGGTGGGAGCCCTCGCGAAACGGCTGACCGATTTCGCGCCCGATTGGCTGGTGGCGGTCGGAGGCGGGCGAACGATGGATGGCGCGAAGGCCGCGCGACTTCTCTTCGAGCGACCCGACCTCTCCCTCGCCGCCCTGCCCCCGGTCCTGGAGCTATCGGACCCTCCGCGGTGCCGCATGGTAGCCATTCCCACGACGGGCGGGAGCGGGAGCGAGGCCAGCTCGAGCGTCGACCTGCGGTCCGTGGACGGGGACCCGATCGAGCTCGCGCACCGATCGATGGTGCCGGAATGGGCCATCGTGGAGGGCACGTTCGGCGAGTCGCTCTCGAACGACCTCCGTCGCGATGGAGGGGTCGAGGCGCTCGCCCAAGCGACGGAGGCGTTCCTTTCGGCCTGGTCGAACCCGTTCTCGGACGCCCTCGCCCTCTCGGTCGTCCGTACGGTCTTCGAGCGACTCCCGCATGCACTCAAGTGGAGTGACGACCCGGAGGCGAACGAGGCCGTGTTCTACGCGGCCACGCTCGCGGGACTCGCCTCTTCCAATGCCCAACGGGGGGTGGCCCATGCCCTCGCCCGCGCCCTGGTAGCTCCGACCGGTCTCCCGTACGCTCGTCTTCTCGGGATCGTTCTGCCGTACGCCCTCGACTTCGACCACCCGTCTGCCCGCGACCGGCTCGAGGCGCTGGGGGCCGCGGTCCGCCGGCCGGAGGATGGCTCCTCCCTCCCGATCGCCGCCCGCCTCCGGAAGTTCTACGAGGTGGTCCGCCTCCCGCCCGACCTGAAGACGGCCGGGGTCGGGGTCGAGCAGCTCGAGAGTTCCCGGGAGAAGATCGTCTCGCACGCCCTTCGGATCCCCGGGGCTCTAGCGAACCCGAGGGTGCCGTCGGCCTCGGAGCTCAACGGCTTGTTGACGAACGTGGTGGTGGGCTCGACGGCCCGCTGACGAGGCGCCTAGGCGCCCGGAGGGGAGGCTGCGACCTTTCCCTGGCGCACGAGCGTCAGGTCCTCGACCCGCGCCGGCGACTCGACCGCCCGGTTGATGGCGATCTCCGCGAGGTCGCTCGCGTAGAAGGCGCTCCGCTCGAGGCTCTCGAGCACGTAGGCGAGGCCGACCGCCAGACGACCGCGCTTCGAGGTGAGCTCGTGCAGGATGTGGTCCCGCTCTTCCGTGAGGAGATGCGCTTCGTCGATCACCTGGTTCGCTTTCGCGATGTCGCGCGAATCGAGGCAGTCGAGCGCGTCCGCGAGGGCGGTGGCGGCGGCGGCGGCCATGCGGTCGAGCTCGGTCACGAGCCGCTCGGGGGTCCGCTCGCGGCCCAGGATCGTGACCGTCTCGGCGATTCGGACCGCGTGGTCGGCGATGCGTTCGAGCACCCGAGAGGCGAGCAGGTACGTGGAACATTCCGGTAACGTCAGGTCGACCGTCGCGAGGATTCGGGCGTCCCGAAGCGCGCTCGTCACCTGTTTTTCGAGGAACCAGTGGAGGCGGTCGACCTCCCAATCCCGCTCCACGACATCGCGCGCGATGGCCGCATCGCGAGAACGGAACGCGGCCATCGCGTCGGTCTGCATCGCGCGGACCATCTGGTGCATCCTGCGGATGATGGAGGGAATGGGGAGCGGGTTCTGTCCCACGACGTCCTGAAGGATCACCGATTCGGCGGTCTCTTCGAGGATCTCGGGCCCGATCATCCGCTGGGCGAAGCTGCGGATCACCTCGCGCGTGCGGGCGCCCATCCGACCCGGGGTGCGGACATCCAGGAGCGGGTAGCCGGCGATGTACTCGCCGATGAGCCGCCGGAACAGGTGCTCCTCGTTCATGTCGTTGCGAACCTCGACCACCCGTCGTTCCATCTCCGAGGGGTTCGCGGATTCGGCGAAGACCGTGAGCGAGCCGTCGGCGCGCGGCGTGAAGAACAGCACGTCCCCGGGTCCGAGCCCCCGCGCGGTCACCCAGTTCTTCGGCAGGGAGATGATGTAGGTCGACCCGCCCGTCTTCTGGATACGACGTCCGTGGAAGCCACCGCTGCTACGCATTGATAGTAGTTGGGCGGACTGACCATTCTCTATATAGCCTCGGCCAAAGAACCGGCCCTCGCCCCCGAACTGCGGGTTCGTTTCGAAACCGTTCGAGGGGTCGCGAACACGGTCGGGCCCTTGCCGCCCCGCCGGGACGGCATTCCCCTCCGCTACGCTCTTGTGGGCCTGTCCCGCTCCCGCGGCCGTGATCGGACAATTCCCGTGGGACCCATTCCCGCCCTCGGGCGAGCCGGACCCGAAGGGACCGGACCCGGTCCAGACGATCGCGTTCCGGGCCGCCGTCACGGCGGCGGACGCCTACCGTTCCGTTCGACTCGCGCTCCGGCGCGAAGGGGGCGCCCTGCGGGTCGGCAACCGGTTCGTCACGGACGGGCGGTACCGGCAGGTGGCGTTCCTCGCGCTGGGGAACGCAGCGAACTCCATGGCGCTCGGTGCGCTCCACGCGGTCGGCGACCGATTGACCCAGGGATTCCTCGCGGGGCCCGAGCCGGTCGTGCCGGAGCTCCCGTTCCGCGGGATCCGGGTCCCTCCCGGCTGGGGAGGTGCGCGAGAGGCGGCCGAGGCGATCGCCGCCTCCGCCGAACTCGCGGCGGGACTCTCCGAGCAGGACCTCTTGCTCGTGCTCCTCTCCGCCGGCGCCGTCCGTTCGATGGCCCGACCCCCGAAAGGGATGGGAGAGGAGCAGTTCGGAAGCTTCCTCCAAGAGGCCCATGCCCGGGGGGCGACCGGAGGGGAGGTCGGGCTTATCTGCCGAACGCTCGGGGAAGGGGGAGTCGGTGGCCGGCTCGCCCTTGCGATCCCCCGCGCGGATGCGGCGACCTTGATCGTGGAGCGGGGCGACGGGCCGCTCGTGCTCGGCGGTGGACCGATGCACCCGCTTCGAACGAACGAGCGAGCGGAATGTCGAGAGGTGCTCGCGCGGCTCGGCGTCTTCGACCAGCTCCCCTCCGCGGCGCGTGACGCCCTCGCGGCCCCACCGACCGCGACCCCCGCGCTTCCCGACCGCATTGCCCGTCCCGTGGTCGTGGCGGGCCCGGGGGACGCGCTCCGCGCCGCGGCCGATGCGGTCTTCGAGAAGGGATGGACCAGCCGTCTCGCCTTCCTCTCGCTGCGCGACCCGCCGACCGCCTCCGCCGAACGATTTCTCTCGCGGGCCGACGAGCTCTATCTCGCCGAGCGATTGACGGCCGAAAGCCGGACGAAGGGTGTCGGCGCGTTCGCGATGACGACCCTGGGGCTTCCCGAAGGGATCGACGAGGGGCCGGCGTTCGGCGAGTTCCTGACCGCGGCCCGGGCGAACCTGCGACGGCGCGAGATGAGCGTCGGACTGTTCCGTACGGCCGGCCCGATCGGGGCCGCGGAGTACCCGGCCGGTGCCGTCACCGGAGCCGCGACCGACCCGGACTCCCCCGTCCGTCCCGACCGGGCCCGGGTTGTCGGAATGCGACGCGGCATCACGGACGTCGGCATGCTCGCGGTCGCTCTCTTCCCTACCCCGGTGGCCGAGGCCGGGTCCCGTTCGCGCTAGCGGCTTTCGAGCGCCGCACGACGCTCGGCGCTCGCCTCGGCTTCCTGGAAATGTCGCTTGAGCGCCATGTACTCCGAGAACGAGATCTCCCGACGGGCCCGGACGGCGCCCGCTTGCTTCAACGAATTGATCTGGAACTGTCGGAGCAGCTCCGCGACCGGGCGCCCGCTCTCGTCCGCCCGCGCGGCGACGATCGGAGCGGCGGAGATCGGGGTCTCCATCCTCGGCTCGGGCGGGGGGGACGGAGCTTCGGACGGAGCCGGAGGAGCTCCGAGGTACTCGACGAGGCGGGCGTGCTCACCTACCGTGAGCTCGCCCTCTCCGAGGAGAAGGTCGACCAGCTCGCGTTGCCGGGGGCGATAGGTCTCGACCAGCTCGGTGAGGTCCCGGTCGGCCCGTTCCGCGGGAAGGGCGGCGAGCGAAGCGCCGACCAGGCCGTCCAGGTCGGCCTGGAGGTCGTCCAGGGCGCGGGCGAGTTCCGAGTGGTCCGGTCCCGTGCCGTCCGGCGGGAGCTCGAACTTGGCCGAGAGGCGCACGGTGCCCGCCGAGGGCTGGTCCGCGCGCAACGGCCGCTCTACGGTGAGCTCGATCTCACGCCGACGTACGGACACGGTGACCGACGGTCGAGCTCGGAGAAAAGGTACGCCCGGCCGGCGAAACGCGTCGGCCGTTCGCGTGGAGTTACCACCGTTCACTTGCTTTCACACAGTAACTATAAAAGGGTCCGCGGCCCTAGGCGTCCGAGGCGAGACCGATGGAAACGGAACGCTCCCGGCGAACCATCGCCGGGCACCCAACGGCGGCCGACACCTGCGACTCGGCCGACGGGCGCCACCTCTGCCCGGTCCTGGCGGCGGTGGGCGTCATCGGAACCGAATGGCGTCTCGCGATCGTCCACCGGCTGCTCGAGGGACCTCAGCGGTTCAGCGAGATCCTGAAGTCGAACCCGCGGCTTAACGCGAAGACGTTGAGCGCGACCTTGAAGTTCCTCGAGGGCCAAGGCGTGGTGCAGCGGACCGTCGTCAGCACGCGACCGTTCTCCGTCGTCTACTCCCTCACCGAGATGGGGATCGGCCTCGCGCCCGCCGCCCGCGAACTGAGGGCGTGGGGCGAGCGGTGGCTCCTCCCGCGGGCCGCTCAGGCGAGCCGGGCGGCCGCCGCGGCGTCGCGCCGTCCTCCGACGATCCAGGGCGAGCTGCCCCGGATCGCGATCGCCGAATCGGAGTCCCACCGCACGCGCTAGGCGGAACGGCTCGCCCTCGAGCCGTTTCACCCCCTCCCGTCCGCGGTTCAAATACCCCGGACGGCCATTATCGTACTGCAACCACCCCGGAAAGGTCCTTCCACATCGCCGCAAGGAGACAGCACCGTGTCTCGGGCGTGCGAGGGACCTTTCCAAAACCCATTCCTTTCATCGTTCACTTTTCACCGATGCGCGAATCGACGTAATGGTCGGCTGCCTCGGCAAGTTGTTCCCATGAGGCCTCGCGCTCGACCCCCTCCGCCGTACTCTGTGCTCGACCCCCCGGTCTCTGCGCGGACTCCGACGGACCTCGACGTGCCTGGCCAACACCCCCGAGCCGGACGTGCCCCCGAGCTTCGAGACCGTGGTTTCGGCCTCGCGCTCTGTGCGTTCGTTCCCGCTCTAACCGCCCAGTGACCGGCGTCGCCCCGAAGAACGAGGGGTTCTTCGAGGACGCCTCCCGCGAGCGGATGCCCGGCCGGACGCGTCGGTCATCCTGACCGCGGGTGGGCGCGTCGGTCCTGAGCCCGTTCCCGGCGAATCGCCGGAGCCCGCCCTCTCCAGCCCTGCGGTGCTCCGGCCGTGGGGCGGGTCCTGGAGAGGACGGACGCGCGCCCTCGAGCGAGGGCGACCCCGCCGCAAGACTCCGTCCCGCCCGGGACCCGCGGGAGGGGCGGGGGAGTTCTGGAAAACTTGGATGCTGAACGCATCGACGCAACGCCTCCCGAACCTTTTCTCCGCGTACCCCTTCCCGACCGCCGCGCCCTTCGGGTCCGAAAGCTCGGCGAGATCCGGCTACCGATCGCCGGCCCGTACCGCCCCCGAGCCCGTCTCTACCGATATCCCGACGGCCGGCTCCTGTGGCTGGTCCGCCTCTGGGAGGTCGACCGCGCCGTACCGCACCTGGTGAGCACGGCGGTGCTCCGTGAGTTCGCCCGGCGGAATGGCCTCGCCCGAGTGCGCGCCGAGGTTGACGCTCTCGTGGAACGAGCGAGGGCCGGCGACCGCTCGTGAGTGCGGAAAGCGCGGTCACGGTCGTCTGCCACGGCACGCCGGCGCTGCGGCGCCAGTGGTTCGGTGAGCTCGCACGGCTCCTCGCCTCGGCGCCGTCCCCCGCCGCGGCGCTGCTCGAGGAATCGCTCGGAAGCTCGCTGATGCGGGCGACCGTCCGGCCCGCGGGGCTCGTTCGAACTCTGGGAGCAAGCCTCGCCGGGGCGTCCGTGCGCGTTGAGGAGGTCGCTCCCCGCGCCCCCGCACCTCCCCCTGCGTTCGGGTGCGATTGCATCGGCTACCTGGCTCGGGTCGCGGAGGTTCGAGATCGACCCCCGGTTCCGGTGCGAGGGGGGATCGACCGGATCGGGATCGCGCCGACGCTTCAGCCGGGGATGTGGCTCGGTCTCCAGACGCTGTGGGTGCCGGCCCGGCGCGGCACCCTGTGGCTGGCCCGACGATTTCGCGTCACGACCCGCTCTCGGGCCGAGCTCGACCGCCGGCTGCCTTCGGTCGGGACGGCGGTCGCCGCCGAGTGGACCTTGCGGCTCGGGCTCGCCTCCACGTTTCAGCTCGGTGGACGGGGTTGCGGTCGCGATTGGAGGAACGGGGGCACCCGAACCGTTCCGAAACTCGGATGGTTCGAGCGACCCCCCGGTCTGGCCGCGCGGTCGGTGGACTCGCTCGAGCCGGCGGGCCTCGGCGCGGCGGAGCGTCCGGTGGAAACCCCGGCGATCGTCCTCGGTGCATCGGGTGCCGGCAAGACGACGTATCTGGCGCGTTGGGCTGCAGGGGTGATGAACCGGGGAGAATCCCTGTTCGCGGTCGACCTGCACGGCGACCTCGCCCCCGAGATCCTCGCCCGAGTGAGCCCGGGCGCTCGTCCGCGCGTGGTCGCCATCGATGCGACCCTCCGACCGGTGCCCGGGGTCGCCGTCCTCGCGTCCGTCGGCTCGCGCGACCGGGCCGCGGCCCACCTCGTGGCCGCATTGAAGCGCCTGACCCCCGACGGGAACGACCTCTACTGGGGATTCCGGCTCGAACGGATCTTCGACTCGTTCGTCCGCGTGGCGCTCGAATCCGGAGGGTCGCTCACCGACCTCTACGACCTGCTCACGAACCCCGACCGCCGGGACTCGGCGCGACTTTCCACCCGGTCCACCGAGCTCGCGAGATTCCTCGAGGAGCTCGCGCCCGTGGTCCGCCGCAACCCGGAGTTCCTCTGGTCGGCCGCGACCCGGCTCTCGAAGGTGGTGCTCGTGCCCGCCTTGCGGGAGCTCCTCTCACCGGAGGAGGGGGGTCTCCCCGTCGAGGCGCTGCTCGCGGACGGGCGGTCACTCCTGGTGCGACTCCCCTTCGCGAGCCTCGGGCCGGAGGCCGCGGCGTTCGCCGCGACGCTGGTGCTGGGACGGGTCTACCTCGGGATCGCCGCCGATTCGGACCGGCGCGGTCCCGCCCGACCCGTGTCGCTCGTGCTCGACGAGGTGCACGCCTTCTCTCCCCGGCTCGTCGCCGAGATCCTCACGGAGGGCCGAAAGTTCGGCCTGCGCACGATCGTTGCGACGCAGTACCCGGACCGGCTCGCGCGCGAGTTGCAGAGCGCGGCGCGGGGAGCGCTGCGAGGGTTCGTGGCGTTCCGGGTGGCCCGACCGTCGGCGGTGGAGGTCGGAACGTGGCTCGGTCTCGACCCGATCGACGCCGCGCGCATTCTTCCCAACCTCCCGACCGGACAGGGACTGGCGCTGGACCCGCACTCCGAAGACGTTCGCCCGACAACCCCCGAACCGCCGCGCGCGCCGATCAACCCCCGTCTCTGGACGGAAGCGGTCGGATCGACGCGGCGAGAGTTCCCGGTGGCCAATGTCCCGGACCGGGAAGGCCGCGATGGGGACGTAGCGGCGGAGCGGATCCTGCTCGCCGTCCTGTCGATGGAGGAATCCGGACGGGCGGTGGGTCGCGACACCGTCGTGGCGGAGGCCGTGAGCCTGCCGGGCCCCGGTCCCGACCCGGCCCTCCTCTTCGACCGGCTCGCGCCGCTCGTGCGCGAGGGGTTTCTGAGCGAAGTCGATGGCGCGCTGCACCTGACCCCCGCGGGCGAACGACGTCTCGGGCTCACCGCGCCGACCGAGGCGACGCGAGAGACCGCGGAGCATCGGGCCCTGCTCATGGCGGCGTTCCGGCTGTTCGCCCGTCGGGGCTACCGCCTCGATATCCTCCGCCAGGGCCGGTTCGACACGACATTGCCGGATGCTCGGTTCCGGCAACTCGCGGGTCGATGCGACGTTTCCGTTCCGGTTGATCTCGCGTGCG
>Ga0116217_10006019_pt1 | contig 10577 bp, 9 predicted proteins | sample Sb_taG_6_FD_89697 | JGI IMG/M metagenome (GOLD analysis project Ga0116217, IMG submission 89697) | Peat soil microbial communities from Weissenstadt, Germany - Sb_50d_4_PS metaG | ecosystem: Environmental > Terrestrial > Soil > Wetlands > Peat | place: Germany: Weissenstadt | collected 2010-09-21 | reverse complement strand
GACAAGATCAAGCTGTGCAGCGTGTGCAATAACCTCACGGAAGCCGATCCGTGCGAATACTGCTCCGACCCTCGCCGCGACCCGGAATTGATCTGTGTAGTCGAGACTCCGTACAACATACTTTCTGTTGAGAAGACGCGGGAATTCCGTGGGCAGTATCACGTCCTGCATGGCGTGCTCTCGCCTTTGCAGGGCATTGGTCCCGAGCAGTTGAAGCTCAAGAATCTGGTCGAGCGGCTGAAATCCGGCAAGGTAAAGGAGCTCATCATTGCCACCAGCCCCACGGTGGAAGGTGAAGCTACCGCCGTTTATCTCTCCAAACTACTCAAGCCTCTCGGGGTGAAAGTAACTCGAATCGGGATGGGGATCCCAGTAGGTTCCGAACTCGAGTTCGCCGACGAGATCACCATGCTCAAAGCGATCGAAGGCCGCAGGGAAATCTAACAAGTCGAAAGTCGAAAGTCGAGAGTCGAAAGCTGCCCCGCGATCCAGGCTACCGCCTATAGACGACTTTTCCGCCAACTACGGTGGCGATCACTGCGCCCTTCAATGTCCAGCCGTCGAAAGGTGAATTGCGGCTCTTGGAGCGGCCTTCGGCGGCCCGGTAGGTCCACTCGAGGCCCGGATCAAAGACCGTGATGTCGGCCGGCGCGCCCACGCCAAGCCGTCCACACGGCTGGTTCACGATGCGGGCGGGGTTGGCGCTCATCAAAGAGATGAGATGCCACATCGAGATCTTTCCCGTGTGCACCAGTCGCGTTAGCGCCAGGCCCAGCGCCGTCTCGAGCCCGATGAGGCCGAAGGGAGAATCGCTAGCGAGGGGCTTGGCCTTGAGTTCGGGAGCGTGGGGAGCGTGGTCGGTGGCAATGGCGTCAATCGTTCCATCCCGAAGCCCTTCCACGACAGCTTCGACATCAGGCTCGCTGCGCAACGGCGGATTGACTTTGGCGTTGGTGCCATGCTCGAGGACCGCTTGGTCGGTGAGCGTGAAATGGTGCGGCGTAGCCTCACAGGTGACGCGGATGCCTCGGCGTTTGGCGAGGCGCACCAGATCGACAGAGCGGGCGCTTGATACGTGACAGATGTGCAGGTGCGCGCCCAGAGCCTCGGCCACGATCAGGTCGCGCGCCACACAAACGTCCTCCGCGGTGGTCGGAATGCCTCGGACGTTCAGTTGGGCCGAGACGGGGCCTTCGTTGATCACTCCGGAAGCGCTCAAGCTGAGGTCTTCGCAGTGGTCCATCAGGGGGGCATTAAGTTCCTTAAGCACTTTCAAGGCGCGCTTCAATAAACCGGCGGTCTTCACCGGCCGTCCATCGTCGGAGAAGCCCACCGCGCCGGCCTCCACCAGGGCGCGAAAGTCGGTTAGCGATTCCCCCTGACTTCCCATGGTAACTGCGGCGACCGGAAGAACGCGGGCCAACCCGATTCGCCTGGATTTCTCGATTGTGGCACGCACAATTTCCGGGCGGTCGGTAACCGGCTTGGTGTTGGGCATGGAGCAAACGGCGGTAAAGCCTCCGGCAACGGCGGCCGCCAACCCTGTCTCCAGGGTCTCGGAGATCTCACCGCCTGGCTCGCGCAAGTGGACGTGGAGATCCACGAATCCCGGTGAGACGACTTTGCCTGCGGCCTCGAGGACCTCGTCAGCCACCAGGCTTACGTGGGGCGCGACCTGGCGAATCACCCCGCCATCAACCAGAACGTCGAACTCTCCGTCCAGTTGGTCTTCGGGCGAGATAACGTGGCCATCTTTGATGAGCAACGATGACATGGGAGATCACTGTTATTCTGAGCCCGCTGCTCTTTGCGGGCGAAGAATCTCCGTAGTTATTTGTTCCGGGTCACGCGCCCCCTTCAAACTGCTGGGATCCTTCGCTCCGCTCAGGATGACAGGGGCTCTTGATTCTTTCCCAGGTTCAGAGGATTTTGTTTCCAACCCTTGCGACGGAGCGCCCGAAAACGGGAAAAGCGGAAGCATATAATCCATCACAGGTTGATAGCTCTTCCGGTGCTCGAGGCACGGGCCGTAGACGGCCAAGGCTCCAAGGTGTTCCTGCGTTCCGTAGCCCATATTTCTCGCCAAGCCGTACCTTGGGTACAAGCGATCGAGTTCCTGAAGGTGCGCGTCGCGGGCCACTTTGGCCAGGATGGAGGCGGCGGCAATCGAGACCGAGAGGGCGTCGCCATGGACCACCGCGCGATAGGGAATCGGAAACCCGGTGCCTTTGTTACGGCCTTCCAGAGGCATGGCGTCCGTGAGGATGAAATCCGGAGCCGGATCAAGCGCCAACAGTGCGCGGATCATTCCTTGCCTTGATGCCTCGTAGATGTTGATCGCATCAACCTCGGCTGCGCAAACGGAGACGACCTTGAAGGCGATGGCCTTCTCTGTGATTTCCCGGAAGAGCGATTCGCGCCGGGAAGGAGTGAGTTTCTTGGAGTCATCAACACCCAGGATGGGCTTGGCGGGATCGAGGATGACGGCGGCAGCATAAAGCGGACCGAGCAGTGCGCCGCGTCCCGCCTCGTCACAGCCTGCCACGAGGCGGCATCCCGCTTGGAAGACCTGTTTCTCCAGTTTCCAGGTACACCTGAACTCACTGGAGCTTGGTGAGGGCGGCATGGTCTGAACCATAACCGTTGATGGGGTGTGCTGTCAATAAATCAATAGGGGCGACCCTTGTGGTCGCCCGCGGGCGGCCACAAGGGCCGCCCCTACTCTGCAGCAAGCGGACGGTTATTCTCAGGCTTCCTGTTTCGTGCGGACTTCGCGCAGACGCGCCGCCTTGCCCCGCAGCTTGCGAAGGTAATAGAGTTTGGCGCGGCGCACCCTACTGGAACGGACCACTTCGATCTTACTAATGGTGGGTGAATGCAAAGGGAAGATTCGCTCGACGCCCTGGCCGATGGAAATCTTGCGTACCGTGAACGTGGAATGATTGGCGGCCCGCCGCTGGCCAATGACCGTGCCTTCGAAGACCTGGATGCGTTCCTTATCGCCTTCTTTGATGATGACGTGTACACGCACCGTGTCACCAGACTGGAACTGAGGCAAATCTTTCTTCATCTGTGATTGTTCAACTTTTTCGAGCGCATTCATAATTCCTATTCTCCCGAACTTGGAATAACGACCGGTTCGCACTCCTCTGCCCGGAGCGCCTCCAGCCAGCGACGCTCTTCGTCGCTCAGCGGCAAACCGGCCAATAAATCGGGCCGCCGGCGCCATGTTTTCTCGAGCGCGCGCTGGCGGCGCCAACGGCGAATCTCTTCGTGATTTCCCGAAAGCAGGACTTCCGGGACCGTCCAACCCTGATACTCTGCCGGCCTGGTATACTGCGGAAAATCGAGCAGGCCGTGACGGAATTCGCAGGAACTTGCGCGCGGAGCGGTGAAGGATTCCTGGCAGGCGGATTCCTCATTTCCGAGAACCCCCGGCAGGAGGCGGATGACGGATTCCATCACTAACGCCGCGGGAAGCTCCCCTCCACTGAGTACAAAGTCCCCGATGGAGATCTCTTGGGTGGCCACATGCTCCGCAATGCGTTCGTCCACACCCTCGTACCGGCCACAGATCAGCGCCACGCGCTCCTCCCGCGCCAACTCCTGCGCCAAGGCCTGGTTAAAAAGTCTTCCCTGCGGCGAAAGCAGGATTACCGGAAAGCGCCGATCTGGCGACTCGGACTGCAGCGCGGCGACGGCCTTAAAGAGGGGCTCGGGTTTGAAGACCATCCCGGGCCCGCCGCCAAATGGCCGGTCGTCCACGCTCCGGTGCCGGTCGTCGGTGAATTCCCGCAAGTCATGCAGGCGAATGCTGGCTTGCCCGCCGGAGAGCGCGCGCTTCAGCACGCCGTACTCCAGCACGCTCCTGAAGAACTCCGGGAAGATGGTGATAACGTCAAAAATCATGCATTAATATCCAGCAGATCTTCGGGCGGGTCGATCAGGATGATCCTGGCTTGCGTGTCGATCTTCGTACAGATGGCCTGCGCCAGGGGAATCAGGACTTCTCCGCGTGGCGTCGCCACTTGGAGGACATCCACACCGCCCGTGGGCTCGATGCCCGTAACCGTGCCCACTTCCACTTGTTTTCCACTGCGTTCCGTGACTACCCGGCAACCCTCAAGCTCCCAGAGGTAGTAATGACTTGCAGGGAGCGGCATTCTGTCTTCCGCCAGAATCAGCAGGTGCCGCCCCTTCAGACTCGAAGCGTCCGAGATGGAGTCGACTCCGGAGAACTTGATCACCACCCGGCCCTTGTGGGGCCAAACATGCTCGACCTTAATGGGTTGAGGATCGGTTCCGGGGTTCTCCAGGAATACCTCGCGGAGTTCTTTGAAGCGCGCAGAGAAGTCCGTCAGCGGTTCGGCAAGAACTTCCCCCCGGCGTCCTTGGGGGCGAACCACGCACGCGACAGCAAGGAAGCGATCTGGCACGGACCTCCTACTCGAGAATTTCCAGAGTGAATCGCTTCTTCAGCTTCATCCCCGCGGCGTTGAGAATCGTGCGGACGGAGCGCGCGGTTCGGCCTTGCTTGCCGATCACCTTTCCCAGGTCGGAAGGGTGTACGCGAAGTTCCAACACCGTCACCTGCTCGCCCTCGATGGCCCGCACTGTCACCTGGTCCGGGTTGTCCACCAGCGCCTTTGCGATTGCTTCGATCAGTTCCTTCATGTGGCCCTCCCTCGCACGCGACTCCTGCTTGTCTACCCTATTAGAAAGCCTGTGTCAGAACAAATGAGTGCAAGTCGCACCGGCCTGAACCGGTGGCCCACCGAGTGCCGTCAACTCGGCGTCGGTGTCGGGACTTCCGGCGCCTTCTTGAGTAAGCTCTGAATCGTCTCGGAAGGCTGGGCGCCCCGGCTTATCCAGTAATGCGCGCGTTCTCTATCAAAGACCACCGTTGGAGGATGCCGGCGCGGGTTGTAGTGACCTAGTATTTCCAGGAAGCGCCCGTCACGCGCTTTCTCACCAGCGATGACCACAATTCTATAACTGACCTTTTTCTTGGCTCCCGTCCGAGCCAAACGTATCCTTAACAATCGTCCCCCCTGAAATCCAAGTTTTGCAGGCTGAGAAGCCCTGCTGTATTTCACTGACTGCCAAGCCTGTCATTCCGAGCGAAGCCAGGAATCTCGCACTGCGAACCGGCGGCAAGGCAAAATTCCTCGCTTCGCTCGGAATGACACTCCTGCGTTAATATCCTTTAAACTTTCACTCCACCTTCCCCTACGGGCATCTTCAGCCTACTGAGTTGCCGCCCCAGAAAGTTCTGGCTGAAGGATTTCATCATTTTGCGCATTTGGAAGTACTGTTTCAAGAGCTGATTCACTTCCTGGACGCTCGTGCCGCTACCTTTCGCAATCCTCTTGCGGCGCCGCCCATTAATGATCTCGTGGTTGCGCCGTTCCTGCGGAGTCATGGAGTCGATGATCGCCTCGATGTGGACCAGTTCCTTCTCGTCAACGTTGGCTTTAGCGGCGTCCTTGAAAATACCTACCTTGGGGAGCATGCCCAGCATCTGGTCCATGGGCCCCAAGCTTCGCACCTGGTGAAGCTGATCGCGAAAATCCTCCAGGGTGAAGGTATCGGTCTGGAGTTTGCGGTGAACCTCCAGGGCCTTTTGCTTATCGATCTTCTCTTCGGCCTTTTCGATCAGCGACATGATGTCGCCCATGCCCAGTATACGGGAAACTATCCGGTCCGGGTAGAACACCTCCAGCGCGTCATATTTCTCACCCACTCCGATAAACTTGATCGGCTGGCCTGTTACATGATGGATCGACAGGGCCGCGCCGCCGCGCGCGTCGCCGTCAAGTTTGGTCAGGATCACACCCGAGGTCCCCAGCCGCTCGTGGAACTCCTGGGCGCTGCGCACGGCGTCCTGACCAACCATGGCGTCGGCCACCAGCAGCACTTCGCTGGGGCGAAGGCGCGTGCGCAGATCGCTCACTTCCTGCATCATCTCTTCATCAATGTGCAGGCGCCCGGCGGTATCCACAATCAGCACATCGTGTCCGCGGTCCGCGGCGTCTTTGCGGGCCGCCAGCGCCAAATCGATCGGCGCGTTGAGCCCTTGTCCAGCGAAGCAAGGCAACTGGATAGCCTTGGCAATCACCGCCAACTGTTCGCGGGCTGCGGGACGGTAAACGTCCGTAGAGACCAGCATCGGCCGCCGCTTCCGGCCGGAAAGCCATAGCGCCAGTTTGCCTGCCGTGGTGGTTTTGCCGGAACCTTGAAGCCCCACGATGAGGAAGACCGTCGGGTATTCCTTGGAAAACGTGAGAAGCGAGGCCTCGCGCCCCAGGATCTCAATCAACTCATCGCGAACGATCCGAATCACTTCCTGGCCCGGCGACATGCTGGAGCGAATCTCTTCGCCCAGGGCTTTCACGCGCACTCGGTCGAGCAGGGCTTTGACCACATTCAGGCTGACATCGGCATCGAGGAGGGCTAGCCGCACCTCGCGCAAGTTTTCGTCAACCACGTCCTCGCTCAGAACTCCCTGCACGCGCAAGGACTTGAAAACTTTCTGGAAACGACTTTGTAAAGCGTCAAACATAGGGCTGGGCAGACAACTGGCCTTGATCCGCTTGAGCAGAACCCTTCATCCGGCTGAAGTCTTATTGTACATCTGCAAACGTCTTAAAGGAAGCATGTTCTCTCCCGTAGTCCTGACCCTCAGGTCAGCACAAGGAAAGTGCCGGCCTCAAGGCAGGCGCTGGAAACGCTCACTTCCCGGCCATGAGCTTCTCAATTTCTTCCACCCCGCGCGGCAGGCGCCTGCTGAGCAGTTCGTTCCCATCCTGGGTGATGAGGATGTCATCCTCGATGCGGACGCCGATTTTCTCTTCGGGAATATAAACGCCCGGCTCCATGGTAACCACCATGCCGGGCTGGAGGGGCATATTGTAGTTCATGGGGTCATGGACGTTCAGGCCGATCGAGTGGCCCAAGCCGTGGATGAAGTATCGGCCGAGAGGGTTGCCGTGCATGTCCTTCCCGTGGGTGTTGATGTAGTTGAAGGCAATCTCGTGGAGGCTGTTTTTGCCTCGCCCAATCGACATGCCAGGCTTGGCGGCGGCTATCGCGGCGTTTTGCGCACCCAGCACGGTCTCGTAGATCTCACGCTGGCGTGACGTAAAGTGTCCGTTAACCGGCAGGGTACGGGTAATGTCAGCGGCGTAGCCGCTATAAGACCCCGCCACATCCATGACCACGACGTCGCCGTCTTTCATTTGTTGGTCGTCGGCATCGTAGTGTAAAACGGTTGAAAAAAAGCCCGAGCCAACGATGGGCGGGTAGGCCGGCCATTCGCATCCGCGCCGCCGGAACTCGTATTCCATGCGGGCCGCCACCTCATACTCCCAGACGCCCGGCCGAACCGTTTTCGCCGCTGCCAGGTGCGATTCGACCGAGGCGTCAACGGCCTTGCGAAGCAGGGCGATCTCGCCCGGTGATTTCAAGGCGCGCTGGCGCTCCACATGCGGGCGCACGTCGGCAAGGGTCGCCAGTGGGGCCATCCCGCGCAGGTTGGACACGATCTCAGCCTGGAAATAATCTTCGCCGCTCTCCGGTTGGGGGGTCAGTTCCGCGTAGATCTTGGGAAAAGCTTTGAGCGCTTCCAGAAGGTCCGACTGGAAGAGTGAGGCTGCCTTAACGGTGAGGAAACCTGTCCGCGTGCTCGCGTCAGGATCGTCCGGCCCAAGCTTCGGCCCATTCCATTTTTCCTCGAACAAGTTGCGCGCCGGTATGAACAGGATCTCCTTCTCGAGCTCGGGAGCGCCCCCGGGCTTTGGCGCCTTCGGGACCAGCAACATCATCGCGTTCGGTTCGTTCCAGCCGGTGAGGTAGTAGAAGTTCTCATTCTGGTGGAAGGTCGTCACGCTGGCGGCCACGTCGGCATCCTTGTAGCCGAAAAGCACGATCACTCCGTCACCGCCCGTCTCGCGCACTAGGCGCACGCGCCGCTCGTGATAAACCGCAAGCGGCTCGCGTTCCCAAGCCAGGGCTGGAAGTATGGAAACCAGCAGCCCCATGGAAAGCCAGAATAAGTTGCGCGATCGACGCATCAGCATGAGAAACTCCGCGAAATCACGAGTGTAGCATGGCCGGCCCTGCTTCGGCCTGTCATTCCGAGGAGTACCCATGGGCTTGCAGCCCACCCGAGTGAATGAGAATCTGCACGTCATCCCCGCGTAGGGGCACGCCATGGCGTGCCCCTTCAGTCGCCGCGGGGATGATTTTCGGGGGAGCCGCAGGCGACGAGGAATCTCGCGCTGCGTTGAGAATACTCAGAGCGAGATTCTTCGCTCCGCTCAGAATGACAGGAGCGAGATTGCTCGCGGAGTTTACTCTGAGCACCCAGAGCGAGATTCCTTCACTTCGTTCAGGACAGGCTCTTCGCTCAGGATGACAGCGAAGGGCTCGGAATGACAAGGCTTGCAGTTGGGATGGAACTAGGTTTCCTGTGAAGCGGGACGCGATCGGCCAAAGGCGGGCAGGGCATTCCAAAGCCGGCGCAGGGGCGTCTGGAAAAGCGACATTGTGCCCATATAAGCGTAGCCTACGAGGAAGAGAAGCAGAAAAGGCACCGTCAGGTAGTTCTCGACCCGAAATGAGTACGCGGTAGCGAAAACGAAATAGGCCGCCAAGCCCAGCTCAACGTAGGGCTGCCAACCACCCCCTCGGCGGACGTACTTCTTCTGCTCCCAGCCTTCTTCCTTCAACTCCACCCGGTACTTCGGAGTGCGGACAAATTCCGAGCTCTTGCCTAGCAGAGCTTCGATCACCGCCACGGAATTGGTCACGGAAAGGCCGATGCCGGTGGCCATGAGGAAGGGCATGAATCGGATGCGTTTCCACCAGTCTTTCGGGTAGAGCTCACGCTGGGCCACCATGTAAAAGCTGGAGACTGAGCAGGTGGACGCCAGGAACATGGGCAGGTCCAAGTACAGCATCTGGAACCAACCCTGGTAGAACCGCACGATCATGGCGGGCAGGAGAATGACCGAAAAGACCACCATCAAGGGATAAGCGAGGTTGGCTGTGAGATGGAATGTAGCCTCGAGCTTGATGCGCAGCGGCTGACGGCTTCGCCAAATCCGGGGAAGGAGTTTCTTGGCCACCTGGATCAGGCCCTTAGCCCAGCGGGCCTGCTGCGTTTTGAAGGAATTCATCTCTACAGGCAGCTCAGAGGGGCACTCGATATTCGGGTCATAGACGAATTTCCAACCCTTCAGTTGCGCACGATAGCTTAAGTCGGTGTCTTCGGTGAGCGTGTCGTGCTGCCAGCCGCCCGCGTCTTCGATGGCGGCACGGCGCCACATCCCGGCGGTGCCGTTGAAGTTGAAGAAGCGGCCGGAGAAGTTCCGCCCCCCGTGCTCGATGACGAAGTGCCCATCGAGAAGGATGGCCTCGACTTCCGAGAGGTTCGAGTAATGGCGATTCACCCAGGTCCAACGGCCCTGGACGACACCGATCTGGGGATCGGCGAAGTATTCAACCATCTGGCGGATGACGGGAGGGGGAGGAACAAAGTCCGCGTCGAAGATGGCGATCAACTCGCCGCTCGCATGCTTCAAGCCCTCGGCCAACGCGCCTGACTTGAAGCCCTCCCGGTTGTCGCGATGGTAGTAGGAGACCGGGTGGCCCGCGCGCGCGTACTCGCTCGCCAGGCGTGAGGCTACAAATCGCGTTTCGTCCGTGGAATCGTCGAGGAGTTGGATTTCGAGCAGGTTACGAGGGTAATCGACCCGCGTGACCGCTTCCAGCAGCCGCTCAACCACGTAGCGCTCGTTATAAATCGGCAGTTGAATCGTGACCCGGGGAAGCGGCCCAGCGTGCTTTGGCGGCTTGGGCGCTCTCCGCTTGTTCTTAACGTAAAGGTAAGTCAGGAAATAGCGATGAATCCCGTAAATCGACAGGATGCTCAGAATCGTGAAGTAAGGTATCAGGATGGTGAGATCGAAGGCATTCACGTGGTAAATGCCGCGAAAGGGGTCTTTGTGAAATATCGAGTTTAAATACCGCCCCAGTTGGCTTGAGTGGAGGGGCAGGATTAGTAAAAGCAGATACTCCATAAGAAGTCAGGTTAAGGCGCGGGATCCAGTGTTCGGTAGCTCGAGCGTTCGGGTAGCGCCGCAAGCCTGTCGGATTAGAACCACCTACAGTCTATTAGATACGCCTCGGGTCGTTAGCGACCCGTCAGCTTCCGACCTCGGCGTTCCGGTCTTCTTACGCGGCCCCGGACGCCTGGAGGACACTGGCGGCGCGGCGGACGTTGTCACATGCCGTTCCGAAGCTCCTCGCCTTGTTGTTGGCCGCAAGATTATTATACCCCGGCGGCAGTGGCCTTGTCGAGCGTTTTATATTGCCCCCAATCCGTCGATAACGTGCGGGTAAGCCACGGGAACGTAGGGGCGAGGCGCCGCCTCGCCCCTACAGGCGGCAGCCTCCGGGTGAAACCGGATACGGCTTGCGAATCGTAGCGCCGAGGGGGGGCTCTCATAGGACATTTTGTCACTTGCAGCGCTAAAATACGGCTTGTCCGAGTAGCCCCGAATGGGGCCAACCGT
>Ga0116217_10006018_pt1 | contig 10577 bp, 6 predicted proteins | sample Sb_taG_6_FD_89697 | JGI IMG/M metagenome (GOLD analysis project Ga0116217, IMG submission 89697) | Peat soil microbial communities from Weissenstadt, Germany - Sb_50d_4_PS metaG | ecosystem: Environmental > Terrestrial > Soil > Wetlands > Peat | place: Germany: Weissenstadt | collected 2010-09-21 | reverse complement strand
TTCGGCCCGGACGCTCCGCGCTTCACCGGCAAGATCTGCTACCGGAGCGTGGTACCGGTCGACGCCGTGCCCGGTGGACCGCCCCCAGCCGAAAACGTCCAGTGGTTGGGGCCTCACGGCACGATCGTCGTATACCCGGTGCGGCGAGACGAGCTGATCAACGTCGTCTGCCACTACGACGACGAGGGCTACCGGCACGAATCTTGGGTCTCGGAGTGCGAGCGCGACGAGGTGCTCGAGCGCTACAGCGGCTGGCACGAGTCGCTGCTTCGGATCTTTTCGGCAGGAGAGGTCTGGTACAAGTGGGCGCTCTACGACCGGGACCCGATCCCGGAGTGGACGCGGGGGCGTGTCAGCGTGCTGGGCGATGCCGCGCACCCGATGCTGCCGTACCTCGGACAGGGCGCGTGTCAGGCGATCGAGGACGGCTGCGTGCTTGCGGCGGCGCTCACGGCCGAGCCCGATGATCCGGTCGCGGCGCTGCGCCGCTATGAGCGCTCGCGCCGTCCGCGGGCGAGTCAGGTCGTCCTTGCCTCGCGCGAGCGGGGCGTCAGCAACCATCTCGCGTCCCCGTTGGCGACCTGGAGGCGGGACCTCTCGATCGCGCTACGCCGGCGGATGGGCCGTGATCCCGACGGTCGTGGCACCGGCTGGATCCCGGAATACGACGCAAGCTCGCCAAACGTGCTGGCCGGCTGAACGCGCGACTTCTCAGCAACCCACGCGCGGTGGGAGGTCGGTCGGAATCTCGCCGACATCGATGAACCGCGCGGCGAACGCCATGAAGCGCTCGACGTCGTGGAAGTTCGAGACGAGACCGAGCGAGGCGCGGATCGCGCCGCCGGAAGGCAGTCCGATCGCGGCCACGTAGTCGTCGAGGCTCATACCTTCGCCGAACTCGCCACCGAGGAGCGTCTCGCGTGAGATCGTGAACGCGACCTCACCCGCCCCGGGGTTGCAGAAGCAGCCGGTGCGAAGCGACACGTTGTGCTCCGACGCGATTCGGTCGACGAATCGCTCGTCGACGATCCTCCCGTCGGGATGGAGGAAGTTGCACGCGATCGTGGCACCGCGCCGCTGCCACGACCGCGGTCCGTAGATCGTCGTCGCGGGCGTGCCGCTCTCGTGCCGCATCGAACCGAGCTGCTCGATCAGCCACTCGCCGAGCGCGGCGACGCGCCGATGGATCGTGTCGATGCCGACGCGGTCGAGATATCGCAGCCCGATTTCGACGGCCGGCAGGTTCAGGTAGTTGACGGTGCCGTCCTCGAAGTGTGCGGCGCCCGGCGCCGAGTGAAAGTACTCGCGTTGGACGAACGCGGCGACGATCGTGCCGCCGGAGAACCACGGCCGCTCCAGCTTCGCGAGCGCGTCGCGTCGCGTCGCGCCAGCAGACAGCCCACTCCGGTCGGCCATCCGAACATCTTGTAGAACGAGATCGCGACGAAGTCCGGATGCCAGATGCTCAGGTCGAGCGTGCTCGTCGGCACGTACGCGGCGGCGTCGAGGAGCACGTCCCACCCGTGTGCGTGCGCCTGCTCGATCCACTCGAGTGGATGCTGCACACCCGAGAAGTTCGACTGCGCCGGATACGCGAACAGGTTGTGGTGGTCGCCGATCGTGTCGGTGAGATATCGCGGGAACATGCTCTCGTCGACACGCAGATCGGGCGCGACGCTGGGTATGTACGTGGTGTCGGCGCCGCGCGTGCGCGCGAACTCACGGATGCCGTTGACCGAGTTGTGATTGTCGAACGTGAGCAGGAAGCGGTCACCCGGGCGGAACGGATATGCCTCGCCGACCAGCCGTAGCGCCCCGGTGGCATTCGGAGTGAAGATCGCCTCGTACTCCTGTGGCGATGCTCTGAAGAACTCGAGCACGTACGCGCGGGCGCGCTCGACGAGCTCGCTGCTGGCCGCGGATGTCGGATTGATCGAGTGCGGGTTGCCGAACACGCCCGACTCGAGCAGCTCGATGTGCTGCGCCACCTGAGAGCTGCCGAACATGCCGCCGCCCGTGTAGTCGAGGTATACGTGACCACCGCGATCGAGCCGCGCGAAGTCAGTCGCGCGGAGGTCGTCGAGGACAGCCGTTTCCGCGTAGCCGGGATGCTCGCGGTGAAAGGCGGCTTCCGCTTCGGAAATCACCAGGTCAGTCACGCCGGTCCTCCGCTCCCAACGCGTGTGCGGACGGGCCGAGATGGTCGACGATCATGTGATCGGGAAGGGAAGACCCGCGAGCCTCGGACCGCCCAGCGCCGTTGTCACCCGTCGACGCAGCGGCGGTCATGTCGACGGTCGGGAAGATCGTCGACGCCGATGTCACACGCCAGCCGTGCGAGCGCGAGCGGCTCATACCCGGTGTCCCCGAGCAGCATCCGGCTGACGCCCAACAGCAACATCGCGTTGACGCGCTCGAGCAGGATCGACGGCCCCTCTCGACCGGCACGGACGGGCGGCCCGAGATCGAGCGGATCCTTCCCTTCGAGCAGACGCTCCAGCTGACCGCCCGCGATCGCACGCAGCCGGTCAGCGTCCGCGCCGGCCTGGAGCGCGGTCCGGATCACGCACGTGGCGATCAGCATCGGAGTGAAGTACGGCGGGTCGCTGCCGTACAGGATCTGACCCGGCGGGATCAGCGCGAACAGTGCGGCCAGGTCGGTCGAGTGCCACCGGGCCGTGTCGAAGAACAGATTGGGCTGGTGTTGCGCCTCGCGCCAGATCCAGTTGAGATCGCAGATCGCCCCGTGCGCGAGGATCAAGGCCGCCGACGGGAACCGCCTTGCCAGCGTGAGCGCATCGCGCCCGATCGTCGGAATCCCGCGACCGATGTGCGCGCGCGCGTCGAACTTCGACAACCCCGGCACGCACTCGACCGCAGATTCGAACCAGGGCCGAATCAGCGCGTCGTCGTACACGAGCCCGACTCCACCTCAGCCCTCACCAACACCCGGCCCACACCTAACCCTCCACACGCAACGCCCCAAGGGGTCCGGCGCCCACCACCTCGTCTCCAATGCTACTGGCGCGGGATCGCCGCCCGGTCACCGACGCGAACGGTTGGTCAACCGCACCGGCCGGGTGGGCGGGTGGTAGCTTTGCCCTCGAGGGTTTGGGCGTGAGCGCTTTTCGCGTGTTGGGGTCGGTCGAGGCGTGGACGGACGAGCGTCAGCTGGTGCTCGGCGGCCCGCGACAGGTGGCGTTGCTGGCGTTCTTGCTGTTGAACGCCAACCGGGCGGTGTCGGCGGACGCGGTTATCGATGCGGTGTGGGGGGACGAGCGCGAGGGGGCGGCGAAGCGCCTGCACATGGGCGTGTCGCGCTTGCGGCGGGCGTTGGCGCCGCTGGACGGTGAGGACGGACCGCGACTGCGGACGGTCGGTGGCGGCTACCTGCTGACGGTCGTGCCGGGTGAGCTGGACGCCGAGCTGTTCGCCGAGCGGATTCGGGACGGTCGTCGTACGCTCGAGCAGGGGGACGCGGCCGGCGCGAGCGAGCTGTTGAGCGAAGCGTTGGCGCTGTGGCGCGGGCCGCCGCTGGCCGACGTTGCCTTCGAGGAGTTCGCCCAACCGGGGATCCGCCATCTGGAAGAGCTCCGGCTGGCGGCCCTGGAGACGCGGATCGACGCGGACTTCGAGCGCGGGCGTCATGCCGAGGTGATCGCGGAGCTCGAGGGCCTGCTCGCCCGGGAGCCAACCCGCGAACGGATCGCGGGACAGCTGATGACCGCGCTGTACCGGTCGGGTCGCCAGTCCGACGCGCTACAGGTCTACCAGCGCACCCGCGCCGCCCTCGCGGAAGAGCTCGGGCTCGAACCGGGCCCGGCGCTCAGGACGCTGCAGAGCCAGGTCCTCGAGCAAGACCCCTCGCTTGGCCCGGCCGCCGAGCCGAACGTCGCTGCCGCGCGGACCGCGCGTAACGGGCGCTCCAATCTTCCGACCCCGGCCAACCCGCTGGTCGGTCGCGGCGAAGAGATGTCACGCGCGCTGGAGCTGCTCGCCGGTCGTCAGGTGCGGTTGCTAACGCTGTGGGGGCCCGGAGGTTCCGGCAAGACGAGGCTGGCGCTTGAGGTCGCCGCTGCGATGGTCGGCGGGTACCGCGATGGCGTGTGGCTCGTGCCGCTCGCGCCGATCCCGGACCGGGCGGTGATGGTGGCGGAGGTGTCGCGGGTACTGGAGGTCGCTCCGGGCGCGGGCAAGTCGCCCGAGCAGGCGCTGGTGAGCGCGCTGGCGGGACGGGAGCTCTTGCTGGTGCTGGACAACTTCGAGCATCTGCTGGACGCCGGCGGAGTCGTGGCGGATCTGCTCAGCGCCGCGCCGCGCGTTGGCGTGCTGTCGACCAGCCGCGAGCCGCTCCGGATTCGCGGTGAGCAGCGGATGGAGGTGCCGCCCTTGCTGCCGCAGGATGCCGCTGAGCTGTTCCTGGCTCGTGCCAGGTCCGTCCGGCCGGATCTCGACGTCGATGCGGAGGATCGGACCGCGATCGGGCGCATCTGCGAGCGGCTGGACGGGCTACCGCTGGCGCTCGAGCTTGCTGCGGCACGCGTTGCCGTATTCACGCCGCGACAACTCGAGACGCGGCTGGCTCAGCGCCTGGCGTTGCCGGAGGGCGCTCGCGATCTTCCCGAGCGCCAGCGCACGTTGCGCGCAACGATCGGTTGGAGCTACCAACTGCTCGACCCTGCCGAGCGAAGTCTGCTGGCTCAGCTGTCGTCGTTCATCGGCGGCGTGCGGCTCGAGACCGCCGAATCGATCTGGGGAGTGGAGGCAGTCGAGGGGCTGATCTCGCTCGCCGAGAAGAGCTTGTTGCGGCGCCGCCAGGACCCCGACGGCGAGCTGCGGTTGTGGATGCTCGAGACGGTCAGAGCGTTCGCGCTCGAACGAGCGGACGACGACGGTGTGGCCAGCGAAGCGGACGACCGACACGCCGAGCACTTCCTGGCAGTGGCGGAGCAGGCCGCGCCGCACCTGCACGGTCCGGAGCAGCGCATATGGCTTGACCGGCTCGAAAGCGAAAATGCCAACCTTCGCGCGGCTTTCGATCATCTGTGCGCATATGCTCCATCGGCGGCACTTCGGATGACCGGTGCCTTGATGTGGTTCTGGGAGCTTCGCGGTTACCGGCTCGAGGCCCGTCACCGACTTAGAGATGCGTTGGACTCCACTCGAGCCGACGACTCTGGGCGCGGTCGCGCGCTGGTCGCCGCCGGCAGACTCGCCCAGAGAGTGGGCGAACTGGCCGAAGCGAGGTTGCTTCTGCTCGAGGGTCTTCCCGTCGTCCGGCGGGTGGGCGACCATCGGCTGACCGCTCTGGCGCTCGGAACACTGGGCTGGTGCGAGTACATGGTCGGCAATGAGGCCGGGTTGGGCGAACTGTACGAGGAGGCGATCGCAACGGCGCGCGCCGCGGGCGATGACTGGGTCCTCGCGGTCGTGTTGAACGGTTACAGCTCGTGTGGGCCCGTGCGGGGAGACCCCGGACGCGCGCGCCCGATGGGCGAGGAAGCGTTGTCTCTGTTCCGTCGGACTGGAGACCCAGTCGGCATAGCGATCACTGCGGGCACCGTCGCTGACATCGCCATGGATGCCGGCGACCTCGAGGATGCCGAGCGGCTGGTCAACGAGGCGCTCGAGGGAGCGCGGCAGGTCGGTTTTCGGCCGCTCATCGCCTACGAGCTCCTCGACCGCTCCATCCTTGCGCTGCTGCAGGGCGACAGTGAAGGCGCCGAGGCTGATCTACAGGCCGCGATCCTGACAAGTGCGCCCTACGACGACGCCGAGGCGGCGGGAGATACCCTGTCGGCGGCAGCGACCATCGCGGCGATTCGACGAGAACCAGCGCGGGCGGCGATGCTGTGGGCCGCCGCAGACAGTGCGCGCGGTTGCGCCGAAGAGCACAGGTGCGTCGCTCGCCTCCGCGAGAGATGGGAACCGGCGGCATGCGCGCAAGCAGGCGATCAGGCGACCTGGGACGCCGCCACGCAGGCCGGCGCGGAACTCACGCTCGAACACGCTCTCGCCCTCGCCGCCGGCTCCGATCTCGACCGCGACCTACGCGCCTAGCTCCTCCAGCCTCGCTCGCAACTCGGCGGCGTCACGCGCCACCGCGTCGGCGCCGGCAAGCTCATCAGGCCCGTATTGGCCCGTCGTGACGGCCACGCAGAGAACGCCATCCGCCCGCGCGCAGGCGATGTCGCGCGGGGTGTCGCCGATCACGATCGTCTGATCGCGCGGGACTGATGTGCCCACCCGCCCCGCCCGCCCCCGCCGGCGGGCGATCGCCGGCAGCGCTGCCCGGTCCTCTGAATCGGACCCGAACGCGCCCTTGCCCGCGGCGAACCACCGTCCGATGCCGGCGCGCGAGAGCTTCAGCCGCGCCACCGGCTCGAAGTTCCCGGTGAGCAGCCCGAGCGTCACGCCATCGCGGCCGGCCAGCCACGGCAGCAGGTCCACGATGCCCGGGACCACGTGGTCGCTCAGGTCGGGCGGACAGATGCGGGCGTAGATCCGGCAGCACGCCTCGCGCACCGCGTCGGCCAGCTCGTCGATCCGCCGAGCCGAGACGCCGAGGTCGAGCAGGATGAGCCGCGCGATCTCCCCGTCGGTCCGGCCCGCTGGGCCGATCTTCGCCCGCAGGTCATCGGTGTTGACGCCGTGCACCTCTCGGATCGCGCCGTCCAGGGCCCGGCTGTGCGCTCCGGTCGCCCCCGACAGCAACGTGCCGTCGATGTCGAACAGCAGCAGCACTCCGGCGCGCGCTCAGCGCTCGAACGAGACGCCGGGCTCGAGCCGGCGCGCAAAGGCCGCGATCAATCGGGCGGTCGCATCGACGTCCGCGATCGACACCATCTCGATCGGTGAGTGCATGTAGCGGCACGGAATCGAGACGAGCCCGCTCGGCACGCCGGCGCGGCTCAGATGGATCGCATCCGCGTCGGTGCCGGTCCCCTTGCCGAGCGACTCGAGCGTGAACGGGATCCCCTCGGCCTCGGCGGCCTCGTACAGCAGTTCGAACACGAGCGGGTGCAGCGACGTGCCGCGCGCGATCACCGGACCGGAATCGAGCGGATGCTTGGTGATCTGGCCGAGCTCGACGCCCGGCTGGTCGGTCGCGAACGTCAGGTCGACGACGATCGCGAGGTCCGGATCGTGGGCGTACGCGCTCGTGCGCGCGCCCGCGAACGTGGTCTCCTCCTGGGTGACGGCCATCGCCAGGACGTCGCCGGGCGCGCCGCCCGCCTCGGCCACCAGCCTCGCGGCCTCGGCGGCGACGTAACAGCCGACGCGGTTATCCAGCGACCGCGACACCACGCGCTCGTGCCGGAAGTTGATCGGCGCGGCATCGATCACGGCCACGTCGCCGATTCGGACAAGCTCGGCGGCCTCGTCGCCGTCCTTGGCGCCGATGTCGATGTGGAGCTCCTTGAGCTCGGGAACCTTCTTGCGGTCCTCGTCCTTCAGCAGGTGAATCGGCTTGCGGCCGATCAGCCCGACGACGTCGCCGTTCCGGGTCTTCAGCTTCACGCGCTGGCCGATCAGCACGCCGGCGTCCCAACCGCCCACCGAGCCGAACCGCAGGTAGCCGTCGTCCTCGATGTGCGAGACGTGGAGCCCGATCTCGTCGATGTGGCTGACGATCGCGAGCGTAGGCCCGCCGGCGGTTCCCGGCACCCGGGCGAACGACGATCCCACCCGGTCCCCACCGACCTCCTGCGCGAAGCTCGAGCAGTACTCACGCCAGACCCGGGCGGCGGCCGATTCGTGCCCGGATGGGCCGGGGGTGGTCAGGAGCTTCGCGAGCAGTTCCGGGATCGGCATGCGGCAGAAGGCTATTCGCTGACGCGCTCGATTGCCGACTGTGTCCCGAGCGCACCGTTTGCAGGTGTTGGCCCGGGCCGCCGCGGGTAGAAATCAAGGGAATGTCACCGGAGGTAGGGATCCACCGCCGCGGGGCTGACTCCGAGTCGATCCGTGACCTACTCGCCCACCGTGGGATCGAGCTCCACGGTGAGCGGCCCGATGGCGATCGCGAACCGGCACACGATGCTCACTCGGCGAGCGAGCCGGCCGAGCGGACGATGGACTCGATGTCGCGGTTCATGGCCCAGGTTCGCCGCCACCGCCTGCTCACCCGGGACGAGGAGGCCGAGCTCGCCCGCCGGATCGAGCGGGGCGATCTCGCGGCCAAGGAGCGCCTGGTCAACTCCAACCTCCGCCTCGTGATCTCGAACGCGCGCAGCTACGAGGGCCTCGATCTCCCGCTGCTGGATCTGATCCAGGAGGGGATGCTCGGCCTGATCCGCGCCGCCGAGAAGTTCGACTGGCGCAAGGGATACAAGTTCTCGACCTACGCCACCTTCTGGATCCGGGAGTCGATCCAGCGCGCGATCGCGAATCGGGCCCGTCCGATCCGGGTCCCGGTTCACGTCGGCCAGCGCGAGCGGCGAATCGGGCGCGCCGCTCCGCGAGGCGGGCAGGCGGCTCGGGATTCCTCCGATGCCGTTCGCAAGCTCGAGCGCAAGGCGCTCGCCGAGCTCGCGACGAGCCGCGAGCTCGAGGCGCTCCGGCCCGCCGCCTAACCCTTTTCAGTTGTCGAAAAGACGGTGATCCGCGCCGGCGGCTCATGCGCGGGGGCAGCGGCGGGGTCGTGGTCGCCGATCTGCCACGCGAGCCATCGCACTACGTTTCGGATTGCCGCCACCCCGGCGGATTACCCGGCAAACCGCCTGGAAAAACCGGACTTTGGCGATCAGGTTGACATATACGCGACCTGAGCGCCAAAGTCCCGGCGAAGGGCCTACGCGAGGAGCTGGCGCAGGACGTATTGCAGGATGCCGCCGTGCTGGAAGTAGCGCTGCTCCTTGGGCGTGTCGATCCGGACGATCACGCCGAACTCCAAGGGCGCTTGCGCCCCGGAATCCGCGCGCACGGTCAGCTCGCGTGGGATCGGATCGGCGCCGGCGATGCCCGCGATCGTGAACGTCTCGCGACCGGTCAGGCCCAGCGACTCGACCGACTCGCCGGCCGCGAACTGCAACGGAAGCACGCCCATCCCGACCAGGTTCGAGCGGTGGATCCGCTCGAAGCTCTCCGCGATCACCGCCCGCACCCCCAGCAATCGGGTGCCCTTGGCCGCCCAGTCGCGCGACGACCCCGAGCCGTACTCCTTGCCGGCGAGCACGATCAGGGGGATGTCGGCCTCCATGTACCTCATGGCCGCGTCGTAGATCGACATCTGCTCGGCGTGGCCGTCGGCGCCCAGATAGACGGTCACGCCGCCCTCAGGAAGAGGATGCCCACCCACCCCCGCCAGCTTGTTGCGCAGGCGGATGTTGGCGAACGTGCCGCGCATCATCACCTCGTGGTTGCCGCGGCGCGCGCCGTACGAATTGAAGTCCCGGGCCTCCACGTGGTGCTCGTTGAGGTAGCCGGCCGCGGGGCCATCGCGCTTGATCGAGCCCGCCGGCGAGATGTGGTCGGTGGTGACGCTGTCGCCGAGCACCGCCAGCACTCGCGCCCTCTCGATGTCTTCCAGCGGCACGGGCTCGCGGGGCATCTCCTCGAAGAACGGAGGGCGGCGGACGTACGTCGATCGCGGGTCCCACTGGAACAGCTCCCCGGTGGGCACGGGAAGCGTGTTCCAGCGCTCGTCGCCGTCGAACACCTCGCCGTAGCTCTTGCGGAACATGTCCGACTGCACGGCCTCCTCGACGGTCGCCGCGACCTCGGCAGCGCTCGGCCAGATGTCCTTGAGGAACACGGGCTCGCCGTGTCGGCCCTCGCCGAGCGGCTCGTCGTACAGGTCGATGTCCATCGTCCCCGCGATGGCGTACGCGACGCACAGCGGCGGCGAGGCGAGGTAGTTCATCTTCACGTCCGGGTTGATCCTGCCCTCGAAGTTGCGGTTGCCCGACAGCACGGACACGACCGCGAGGTCACTGTCCTGCACGGCAGCCGAGATCTCGGCGGGCAGCGGGCCGCTGTTGCCGATGCAGGTCGTGCACCCGTAGCCGACGAGCTGGTAGCCGAGCTCGTCGAGGTACTCGGTCAGCCCCGCGCGGTCGAGGTACTCGGTGACGACCTTCGACCCGGGCGCCAGCGACGTCTTGACCCACGGCTTGACCGTGAGACCGCGTTGCACGGCGTTGCGCGCCAACAGACCGGCCCCGAGCATCACCGACGGGTTCGAGGTGTTCGTGCAGCTCGTGATCGCGGCGATCACGACGTGGCCGTGGTCGAGGTACGTCTCTGTCCCGTCGGCCACTGTCACCGGCACGCGCGTCTCGCGCCGCTCGGCCACCTGAGCACCACCCGTGCCACCGCTCGGCTCGTGGCCCAAACCGTTGGGGACGTGCGTGGACACCGGGTCGCTCGCCGGGAAGCTCTCCTCGATCGCCTCGTCCTCGGGATCCTCGTCGGGCAGATAGCCCTCGATCGCCATCCGGAAAGCGGACTTGGACTCGGTCAGCGACACGCGGTCCTGGGGGCGCTTCGGGCCGGCGATGCTCGGCACCACCGTCGACAGGTCGAGCTCGACCAGGTCGGTGAACGTCGGCTCATCGGAGTGCTCGTCGTGCCAC
>Ga0116217_10006012_pt1 | contig 10581 bp, 8 predicted proteins | sample Sb_taG_6_FD_89697 | JGI IMG/M metagenome (GOLD analysis project Ga0116217, IMG submission 89697) | Peat soil microbial communities from Weissenstadt, Germany - Sb_50d_4_PS metaG | ecosystem: Environmental > Terrestrial > Soil > Wetlands > Peat | place: Germany: Weissenstadt | collected 2010-09-21 | reverse complement strand
GACTAATCCGCTGCAAGAACCATCGGGGTGCTTCTGCATGACTACCAACCGGACTTGAATTTGCCAGGGATAGTTTCCCCATCACGGGCAATCCTGAGTTGTCCCGGAGTCCTCTTCGAGGAGATCTCCTGGAAGCCCGTTTCTGGATAGTTTCCGTGTTGCCGACCATCCACCCAGAATCGTCGCATCCGCTGTAACGTGCTGCACAGTCTATAATTGCGCGCATGGATGGCTCTTACTCCTGGTACGAAACTCGGGCCGTACGAGATTCAATCGCCGCTGGGCGCAGGCGGCATGGGTGAGGTGTATCGTGCGCGCGACACCCGCCTCGATCGCACCGTAGCCGTCAAGATTCTACCCTCACATCTTTCCGACAATCCCGAAGCCAAACAGCGCTTTGATCGCGAGGCGCGGGCTATTTCGTCGCTGAACCATCCCAACATCTGCACGCTCTATGACGTCGGCCATCAGGAGGGAGTGGACTACCTCGTCATGGAGTTTCTGGAAGGTGAGACGCTGGCTGATCGTTTAATGAAAGGGCCTCTGCCGCTGGATCAGGTCCTGAAGTACGGTATCGAGATTTGTGAGGGGCTGGAGAAGGCGCACAAGACCGGAGTCACCCACCGTGACCTGAAGCCAGGCAACATCATGCTCACGAAGAGCGGCGCGAAGCTGATGGACTTTGGCCTGGCAAAAGCAACTGCGGCGAATACGCAGTCGGCTTCTACTCTGACCATGTCGCTTTCCGGCCCACCGGCCGAGCAGCCGCTGACAGCACGAGGCACGCTGGTTGGGACGTTTCAATACATGTCCCCCGAGCAACTGGAAGGGCACGACGCCGATGCCCGCAGCGACATTTTTGCGTTGGGCGCGGTGCTGTACGAGATGGCCACCGGGAAACGGGCGTTCGAAGGGAAGACGGTGGCTTCCACGATCGCGGCCATACTGGCTTCGGAGCCGGCGCCTATCACTTCGCTCCAGCCCATGTCTCCACCGGAGCTGGAGCGCATGGTGAGGACGTGCCTGGCCAAGGACCCGGACGACCGTTTCCAAACCGTTCACGATCTGAAATTGCAACTGAGGTGGTCGGGGGAGTCGCGGGGAACTCCCGGCACAGGTCCCGCACAATCTGCTCGAAAGCCGCAAGTGCTCGCCTTCGCGTTTTGCGCCTTCGCTGTGCTGGCGCTCGGATTGTTCGCAATCACTTATTTCAGCCGCACCGATTCGACACGATCCGTCGCGCGGGCAGCGATCATGCCGCCGCCGGATGCGGATTTCTTTTCCCTGGACATCGACGCCGGGCCTCCAGTTCTTTCGACGGATGGCAAGCTGCTGGCCGCCGCGGTGCGCGACAAGAGCGGTAAGGTTTCGATTTGGGTTCGGGCTATGGACGCTGCCGACGGCCGAATCTTGCCTGGGACAGAAGGCGGCGGACTGCCTTTCTGGTCGCCGGACGGCCGGTCCATCGGATTTTTTGCCGGCGGTAAGCTGAAGCGAATTGATGTCGACGGAGGGTCGCTGCAGACGCTGTGCAATGTCAGTCTGGCTCCGCGAGGAGGCAGCTGGAACAGGAACGGAGTGATTCTGTTTACGCCGAATGTGGATACGCCACTCTATCAGGTACCCGCAAACGGGGGCACAGCAGCCGTCCCCGTCACCGCGTTGGACACTAGTCGCGGAGAAAAAAGTCACCGCTGGCCCCAATTTCTTCCCGATGGCCTGCACTACCTCTATCTTGGCCGAACGATTGACCGGGAGCACATGGGCGTTTACCTGGGTTCTCTGGACTCGAAAGAGCACAGGTTGCTGGTGAACACGGGATTCGCCGGCGTCTACGCGGCCGGTTATTTGCTGTTCATGAGAAACCAGACTCTGTTCGCGCAGCCTTTCGATGCGGCCAAGGCGGAAGTTCATGGCGAGCCGATCTCATTGCCCGACCGCGTCGCCGAGGTCAGCTCGATTTCCGCGGCGGTTTTCACCGCCTCGCGGAACGGGACTCTCGTTTATTATTCCAGCGCCATCGCCGAGCCGGGCTGGGATATTGTGTGGCGCGACCGCACGGGGAAGACGTTCGATTCCATTGCGCATGGCTTCTTTACGCGGGCCGGCGATCTCGCCCGATTCCACCAAGGTGGCTGTCTCCATGTACGACGAGCAATAGTGGTTACCCGAGCTTTGGCTCTTCGATCTCACACGCGGGACGAAAATGCGCTTTACCAGCGGCATCGGCCTGGCAGGCATCGCAGGCATCGGACTCAACCCAGTATGGGAACCCGACGGGCAGGGACTTATCTATAGTTCACTCATCGCACCGGAGCCGCACATTCTGCGAAAGCGGCTGAACGGAAGTGGAGAGCCGGAAGTGCTGCTCCAGACTGGCGGTGTTGTTGAACTGCCGAAGTCGGTTTGCAAGGACGGCCGCTACCTGGCGTACAGTCGCTCGGAACATGAGGGCAAGTCAAAGTACGGGCTGTGGATTCTTCCGCTTTTTGGCGACCGCAAGCCGTTTCCGCTGGTGTCGGGTGAATTTGACATCAGCGATGCCTCGTTTTCACCGGATTGCAAATGGATGGCATTCACCTCTATCGAACCCAGTGGACCGGAAATCTACATTACCGACTTTCCTGACGGCAAAAATCGGTATCAGGTGTCGATCGGTGCCGGGGCCGGTGCCCGCTGGAGAGGCGATGGCAAGGAACTCTTCTTTATCGACCCGCACAGCGGAAATCTGAACGCTGTATCGGTTGAGGCCGCGGGACCGCAACTGAGGTTGGGCGCTCCTCATGCGCTTTTCACACGCATGGCATCGCGTACCGGCTCGGGGTTTATGATGCGCGCCCGGATGGACAGCGGTTTCTCGTGAACACCGAGCCTACGCAGATCAGCAATGCTCCGCTTAGCGTGGTGTTTAACTGGGATGCCGGCCTGAAAAAGCCGGATTAGTTCTCGGCCTTCGCGTCTGACTTGGCGGATGGGGGTGAAAAAGGTTTGCGACGAATACTCCGACGCCGCCCAGAAGCATGACGATGCTTCCAACTCGCAGTTCGGCGCGGTTCACTGTGGGCGCAGGCAATTCCATGAGCCGGATTATACGGCCAACCCTGAAAGAGCGCCTGCCAGAGTTTCAAAGGACGGAAGCTTGATAAGCTCCAATCTCTCTCAATCGCTTACAATTCCTTGGCCGGAGAGAACGACATGCATAACACGCATAGCAAGGGATCATTCATTTACGGCCTCGTTGCGGCTCTCCTTGGCGTCGCTTTGGCCAGCGCGCAATCGCCTCTAACCAAGCTCTCACCAGAAGTGAGAGAGTACGTGAAGCTCGACGATGCCGTCATAGCGCTCTCCCATGTCCGCGTAATCGACGGCACTGGGCAGCCTCCCCGTGCTGATCAGACCTTAATCATTCGTGACGGCAAGATCGCGGCTATCGGAGACGCGACCTCAACGCCGATACCACCGGGTGCGAAGGTGCTGACCCTCACCGATGACTCTGTTATGCCCGGCCTTGTCGGTATGCACGATCACATGTATTATCCCCAGCCCGTCAACTTGGCAGGTCAACGAGTCAGAGGGGTACTCCAGTTCGAGCAACAGTCTAGTTTCACTTTTCCACGGCTTTATCTGGCGGCCGGTGTCACCAGCCTCCGCACCACTGCCAGCGTGGAGCCATATGCGGACCTGAACCTGAAGAACTGGATCGATGCCGGCAAGATTCCCGGTCCGAAAATTCATGTGACAGGGCCGTATCTGGAGGGCGAAGGAAATTTTCGGCTGCCAGTTCACGAACTCCTCGGGCCTGAAGACGCCCGCCAGACAGTCGAATTCTGGGCCGATCAGGGTGTCACTTCCTTCAAGGCATTCGTGCACATCACCACCGGTGAGCTTAGGGCAGTGATTGACGGTGCGCATAAACGAGGCCTCAAGGTAACCGGGCATCTCTGCTCTATCACCTACCACGAGGCTGCCGAACTTGGCATTGACAATATCGAACACGGATTTGCACTTGCCACGGACTTCAACTCGGAGAAGAAGCCTGACATTTGCCCGCCGACCACCGAGCAATCGCGAGCTGCTTTCCTGGCCCTCACTCCTGACAGCCCCCAGGTTCGCGACCTCTTCCAGACACTGATACACCATCATGTTGCCATCACTTCGACTCTACCAGTCCTGGAGGCCTACTCTTCCGACCGCCCGCCACTGCAACAGCGTATTCTTGATGTCCTGTCGCCTCAGGCTCAGGCTGGGTATTTGTCGCAGCGATTATTACAGCTCGCCTCGCGTAGTTTGAAGAAGGAGATGGAGCTGGAGCGGGCGTTTGTCAAAGCTGGTGGAACGTTGCTGGCGGGGCCTGACCCAACTGGCATCGGCGGTGTCGTGGCAGGATTCGGTGATCAGCGCGAAGTGGAGCTTTTGGTAGAAGCTGGCTTCACGCCCGTAGAGGCTATTCACATCGCCACACAGAATGGCGCGCAGTTTCTCCACGAGGATGACCGCATCGGCACGCTCGCTCCCGGCAAGGTGGCCGACCTCGTGATCGTTCGCGGTGATCCCTCATCGAAAATATCCGACATCGAAAACGTGGAAATCGTCTTTAAGGATGGCGTTGGTTACGATTCAGTGAAGCTGATCGATTCCGTGCGTGGCCTCGTCGGCCTACGCTAGTGCAACAGTGCAACATACATTCCTCCACACCCAAGTGGTGGAGCTTTGGAGTTCCGTTGACAATCGTCACTTTGTGAGAGTCCGTCCCGGGCCATAACTTCCGTTTAGCCCGTCATCCAACCAGAATCCATCTCAAGCGTCACTGGGACTTCAACTTCCCACATCCTGATTGTAGCGACGTTGTACATCAGAATGCCCAGTCACAGTCTTTATATTCAGTATTTTTCAAGAGAAGACAAAAGGAACCTGACGAGAATGACCGATACGCGACAACCTCGGTTTGGAAGACACTTGACGGGGCTGGTCACGCCCCACAAAGCGACTTCTGGACCGCGTCGTTGCTGCCGTTCCTAGGGTCGCAAGGAAGGCTCGACGATCGAATTGCATGGGGGCGTCCTCCCGCTGCGGATGTTTCCAATGCGCGCATTGTACGAACTCCAGCCGGAGATAGCAATGGATCGTTCACCGCTTGGCTGATTCTCTGCTTGCAGCCGAGGTAGCGCTCCGTTGTCTGGACCGATGCGTGTCCAAGCAAAAACTGAATCTGATCAAGTTCTCCGCCCGCCAAATGGCATAACCGTGCACACGTGCGACGATTATGCCGCATGCGGCATAAGCGACGCTATGCCGAATCCGAGATCATGCCGAATCGCGATTCTGAAATGCTCTCGACACAGGGTGAATCCTGCGGATAGTCCGTCGTGCGACGCGGTCCATGCGGCATAATCCGGTGTGCCTCACGGGACGTGGACGAACCTCAACACTCACCATCAGCCGTTTAGCATCCTTCCTTCTTCTTTGGTGAGCTTCATCACTTCCCCAACCAGCTGGCGCCGAGGCGGGTTTCCGGTTCGATCACGAATGTTACGGCGACGTATGCTTGGCGAATCTTATCGCGGTCTGCTCGGTATTCTGATCTTCGGCTGGCGCCAGACTATGCCGAATCACTTCGCCGAGGAACAGCTCAGGCTGCTGCCATGGCGCGAGCATTCGGCGTAATCCTGGATTCGGCATAGCGCCTCAAGTCATGGGGAGCCAAGTCCTTGATGCCAGCACGCTTCGCGGCCGCTTTTACCACGTGCCAGATCGCCTTAGGTGTGATGCTATCGCCCCAGATCTTGCCCAGCCGACTTACTCGCCGGAAGATCGCCCCACCGTCGATGCCAGCCGCCATGATCCACTCATCGACGGCGTGTTTCGCCCACGCGGGAACCGGAACGGTACGAATGTGCTTTCCTTTGCCAATCAAGTCAGCGATTACCCAGTGCTCCTCGCGGACCTGGAAATCTTCCGTTCCGAGTCCAACCAGTTCGGCCCGTCGCAATCCGCATCCGACGAGCAACGCCAGAATCGCCCGATCACGTTTGCCGCGCAGGCTAGAGGGCGGCGACTCCCGGAGCAGGGTTTTGGACTGATCAAGCGTTAACCAGTTCCCAATCCTCACGCCGAGACGTTTCGCCCCTTTCACACGACGGATCCCGCCGCCAGTTCAGGGCTTAGAAGGCCAGTGTCGGAGGCTTCGTAGGCGAGCCGCCTCACGGCGGCTAAGCGGACGTTGATGGTGGAGGGTGCGAGATTCTTCTGTTCGAGAAAAAACCGGTAGCGAAGGACGACGGTTCGGTTAAAGGCCAAACGCGGTTCGGAACAATACCATCCGATGAATTCGTCGATGGCATGACCGTATGATTCTTGCGAACTGGCCGCTGCGAGCGAGTGAAGAACCGCATTCTTCGACTGCTCCAGGTCGGGTAGCCGAAGTATTGTTCTAGCCTTGGAGCGTTTCGATGTCTTCCGATGTGCCATACTGGCGGCCTCCCACGCCGCGGTCAGTATGGTCGTTCAGTTGGAGACTGACGGTCTCGAAGTGTCGAAGCCCGTTGCTGGCCAGTCACATGGTCGTACCTCTTTACAAGCCCGGTGGTTCATCCCCCTCGAAATGCGGGTCATATCCGCTAAAAAGGAGGCACTGCAGGCGCTCCGCATCTCGAAGAACGTCACTTGGGACGCGCTTACGTTCCCCTTCGAGGCAATCGAGAAGTTCATTAACTGCACCCGCGACACTCCTATGAATCAGAGGATCCGACCGTGTCAACTCGGCGTAGCGCTTGGTGACCGCCCAAAAAACTCGAAACTGTTGAACGGGATATTTTTGCTTGTCTGAGGAAAGGCCTTCCTGGAAATCGGCCCAGCATTGCATCGCCTCAGCAGCTAACCGATCCTTCTCTGGAGACGGCATGTTATCTGTTCTTCTTCCGGAGGCAGCCATTCGAACATCGTATAGTGTATCCTTCGGCACCAGTCTGATGGGATGCCCGACCGGAATCTGAGGCCGCGCACTGCCGGTTGTGTTAGCGACCATGAGGAAGCGCGGAACCGCTGCCAACAGCCGAGAGGGCGAGACCACAATCCCCCGACCAGTCCGGTCGAGCGGTTGAGCCGAAGAATCATCGACTACAAGCCCGTTTCTGGATACCTTCATTGTTTCCGACACTCCCCTGAGACGAACCTCATAGCCGGGGCTTCACGGGTCATGGGTCTTCACAGGCAGATCCAGATAGGACGCCCGCTGCACCTCGCGATATACCGTCAACTTGGGTGTTCCTTCTGCCGGGTACCTGTTGGAGGCTGCGTTGCTGCATCAATCGGATTCCATCCGATCCGGGGGCGGATTTGTCGAGCTGTACTGTGAACTTGATTGGCGACAGCGGCCATAACTCGGGACAGGGACGTCGAATCGGCTTTCGACTCTTGATGCAGTCTTTTCGACCGTGTCAAACAGTACAGAGTTAATTCCTAAGCGAGCTGCCGCCTCGACGTTTTCGGCGCGATTATCCAGGTACAAGATGTCTTGCGGGGCCGCTTTGAGTAGTTCTAGACAATTTCGATAGATCGCCAGCTCCGGCTTTGTGGACCCCGTAGTCGCAGGAATAAATCAGGTATTCAAATGTAGAGAGGCTCGGAAAGGACTTGGTCACATGGCGACTGAGTTCGAGCGGCATGTTTGAGAGAAGGGTTAGGGGGAAGCCTTCATGGTGCAGCAGCTTTGCCCATTGCACAGCGCCTTGATTTGGTCGAGTGATACTTTCGCTATCGAGCTTGATTAGCGTTGCTATCTGATCTCTGCTCAAACCCAGTTCTTGCTGGCCAACAACCGCTGTCCAGTAGGCAGGTCCATCGATATCACCCCGGTCGTAGGGCGGCCGTAGCTTCCAGTAAAGTTCCGAGAATCGCTCATGGGGAATGCCGCACACGAGCGCCATACCTTTCATATCCTCCAGCGTTTGCTCGAGGCAAAGAACGTTTCCGTAATCGAAGACGACTGCCCGAACCGAACGCTTTTGCGAGAGACCTTGTATGGCGCTAGGTTTGGCAGTATCATGCATAAATCGGATAATACACGTATATACGTGCATAACCAATTGTATTCGTGCAAACGGGCACAATGAAACCAGAAGCGGAAGCAGGCCAAATCGCCCTAAAGGAAGAGCGCCACCAGTACATCCTGGAGTTGCTTGGCAGTGAGGGCCGAGTCCTCGCCGCGGACCTAAGCAGCCGATACAGGGTCTCCGAAGACACGATTCGTCGAGATCTGCGCGAATTGGCGAGTTCGGGAAAGATCCAACGAGTACACGGCGGCGCCCTGCCTCGCCGTGCCGAGGCCGTTCCTTTCGTGTCTCGCCAACAAATCGACCTGGAGAGCAAGATCGGAATTGCTCGAGCGGCGGCTGACATGATCCGCGACGGTCAGGTGGTGCTGATTGATGGAGGTACCACTAATCTAAGAATTGCTTCCTACCTTTCAAGAGAGCGTTCGGCGACGATTGTTACCAACAGCCCACCGCTTGCGCTGGCGTTGGCGGATCATCCGAAGTTGAGCGTGCTGATGCTCGGAGGAAATTTTCTTAAAGAGGCGCGGGTCACGACAGGCATCGAGACCATTCGTCGAGTCGAATCCATTCGCGCTGATCTATGTTTTCTCGGAATGTGCAGTTTGCACCCGGAGGTCGGAATAACCGTCGGCGACCGAGAAGAAGCGTACGTGAAGCAAGCGATGATAGGGGCTTCAACGGAAGTGGTTGGCCTGATTTCACTTGGGAAACTGGGGACATCTCTGCCTTACCTGGTCGGTCCTGCTTCCCGACTGACACGTTTGATCACCGATGCATCAGACGAAGATGTCCTGAATCCCTACCGCTCCCAAGGCATAGAAGTCACAAGTACGTAAACCGAAGCGGTTCGACACTTCTATAGGTACGCCGTGTCGACATATGACGGACCGGGACAGGGTCTATGCTGCGCGATCGAAGGCCTGAAAATGGCATCTTCGGACAACACGCCCCTCGCAGGAAGTCTTCTGGTTCGTCCTTCATGCATTCGATTGCATTCCGCTTTCGCTCGAGGAAAGTTTTCATGCATAAATACTGCGTAAAGGAATACGAAATAGCTCGAGCCTTTCATAAGGCCTTCCGACTAATAGAGAAGTGTTTGCTGTTGGGACTGATGGTCGCTGTCTCGCTTAAAGCACAACAGAGTGCTCCGTCGGCGCCGGCCTGGACTGGCTTCGTACGCACGGCTGCCGGCGAACCTGTGGCCGGAGCGAAGGTAAGGGTCTTCACATCCGGCGCCAAAAAGAACCCAATCGCAGTTACAGGAACCGACGGAAGGTTCGCGATTGCGGACGTTCGACTCGGGCCAAATCGCGTGAGCGTGCAAATGCCCGGGCGAGGTCCGACAGGGCAAGTGGTAGTGAATATTACTAGCGTAACAGTTGTGCTGACGGTATCCGATCAAAACGTGCTGTCGATTGCAGCCAATCCGCAAACTTCTGCAGGAGTCTCGAATGGGAACCCGAGCACAACTTCGAACGCAGCTAGCGGAACAAGCGGGGAGAAACTCTCCAGCCAAAAGGTAAATGAGTTGCCGTTGAATGGACGGGACTTCAGCGCGTTGTTGCTGTTAGCAGCGGGCACTATGACCGACGTGAACGGGCAGACGAATTTCACCCAGCAGTTCGCCATCAACGGACAGCGCGGCGTTGAGGCCGTGTTCGCGATGGACGGTGCGGATGTCAGCGATCCAGAGATGGGCGGCAGTACATTCACGAATTTCGACGTGGACGCGATTCAGGAATTGCAATCAAGCTCAGGTTGGATGCCGGCGGACATCGGGCGCGGCGCGGCTGGTTTTACCAATATCGTGACACGATCCGGGAAAAGCGGTTTTCACGGGTCATTCTTCGAGTTCTTAAGGAACTCTGCCCTCGATGCGCGGAATTATTTCGATCACCCGTCGATTGCGGACCCGGGCCGAATCCCTCCGTTCCGCCGAAACGAGTTCGGAATTACGAATGGCGGGCCGGTCGTGTTGCCACATGTGTATGACGGACGCGACCGCACGTTCTATTTCGGGCAGTACCAGGGATTCAGGCAGGTGCTGGGAACGACCCAGGTTTTGGCTGTGCCAACGGCAGCCGAGCGAGCGGGTCAGGACATGTTGACATACCCGGACGGCAGCACGGACACGCTGCAGGTACCGGTGAATCCGGCAATTGCGACAGTGCTGGCCCGCTATCCCCTACCGAACAATCCAACCGGCGCGTATGGTGCCCGAACCTATGCTGCGCCTTCAAACGTGAACACGGATACGGATCAGTTTTCCATCCGCATCGATCAGAAAGTTGGCCCAAAAGGACAATTGTTTGGTCGATTCAATTACGACAATCTGACGGGACCGACAACAAATCCGGATCAGACACTGATTGATCCGAGCTTCGGTGTGCAGTATGTGGATCGGCAGCGGAACGGGGTCATCACCTACACGCGCACCGTGTCTCCGCACTTTCTCTGGTCGACGTCGGTGAGTTTCACGCGAACGACGCCTTCGTTTGTGACGCCGAACCACACCGATCCGGCTTTG
>Ga0116217_10006011_pt1 | contig 10582 bp, 9 predicted proteins | sample Sb_taG_6_FD_89697 | JGI IMG/M metagenome (GOLD analysis project Ga0116217, IMG submission 89697) | Peat soil microbial communities from Weissenstadt, Germany - Sb_50d_4_PS metaG | ecosystem: Environmental > Terrestrial > Soil > Wetlands > Peat | place: Germany: Weissenstadt | collected 2010-09-21 | reverse complement strand
GGATTCGTAGTGCAGGCGCTGGAGTTCAAGGCGGTCAAGATCAATGCGGGCGATGTCGCCCGCCTGGAAGCGGTCGCGGCTGACTTTCAGGATCTTGTCGTAGGCTTCCAGGTTGTCCTGAGCGAGGCGCAGCACGGCCTTGGCCTGGAGGACGCCGACGAACGCGCTGCGCAGATTGAAGAGCAAAGTGCGTTCCGAGTCGGACTGCTGGGCGACGCCGATGGCGGTGCCTTGTTTGGCGGCCTCGAAGCGGAGCCCGCGCTTGTTGCGCCGCTCGAAGAGGTAGCTGACGCCGGGCGAGACAAAGGTGCCGGCAAAGGGCTGCCATACCCCGTGGCTGGGGGTGATCTGGGTTCCGTCCGCGGTCAGGGTGAAGTCCGGATTGGGGCGGAGATGGGCGGTGATTTCTTGCGCCTTCAGTTCATCGATATTCAACTTGCCCGCCATCAGGGTCGTATTGTTCAGATGGAAACGGTCTTTTACGGCGTCCCAATTCCAGATTTCGGGCGCGGCTGAAGGCGCAGGCTGGGGTGTGGTCTGGGCCAGCAGACTGGCTGCGCCGAGGGCCAACGCTACGCTAAGAAATTTCCACTGCATCCAGGAACTCCATGGGCATCTAAATTGTTCCCCCACTAGAAAGGGGGATTTCGGCACGCTGTGTTCTGCCAGCATCCACCGGAGATTAATCAACACTTCGCCGTACTTGTTTTGACTCGATGATTCGAGGGGTTACCCGGGGAAAGAATCAGGAGGAGCGCGGCCCGCCCGCGCAATGACGGGCGCCGAGGGCGCGGACAGGGAGGCGTGCAGCAATGGCCGCCAGTCTTCGTTATTGTTATTCACCAGCAAGAAACCGGTGGACCCGGCCAGTGCGGGCGGACTCTGCCACTTCAAGATCGACAGTTTGTCAGGGCTCGCCTGCCGGATGGTGCGCTTGCTGGCCGGCGATTCTTCCATTTCGGTGCGCATGGCGCGAAGGTCGTCGCTGGCCGAAACCACGGGAAACAGGATGACGAGCATGCATCCCAAAGCGAGCAGGCCCTGCCAGGAGTTGAACTTACGGCCAGCGGTGGCACTTCTGGATCCCCGCCACACGTAATAGGCGGGCAGGGCCAGCAACAGCCACGCGAGATTGAGCAGCAGTTCCATAAACCAGCATCATGAAGGAGCGGAATGCGAAAGACAGCTCCCGAGGGCCTAGTTTTTCAGAAGTCTCAGATCTAAGTCAACGTGACCTCCGTGTTTTGGGTGAGTTTGACGTTGCAGAGAGAAGAACTCAACCACGAAGGGCACGAAGTGTCACAAAGGACTTCCCTTGGCCGTCGAGCGCAAGATTGGGCTTCCCGAACATTCTCATACGGAAGCGGGGGGAATTGTGGGAGAGTAGGGGGAATCGGGGTTCGGGCCGCAGATCGGATCACAATTCAAGGTGGGGAAGATGACGAAGGTGCAAACGACGCGGCGGATTTTGAAACTGGTCCTGCTGGTAGCGGGCGCGGTGGGGATGGCGGCATGCCAATTTGCGGGGAGCGGGGCGGCGCGCGGGGAACTGGCTGAGACGGAAGGCGCGCCGGCGCCTCAGGATGGGCAGGCTGTGGTGATTGAGAACGATTCAGAACTGCCGCCGGCTTACCCGCATCGACTGTATGAGCTTCACTTCCATGCCCATGGCGGGGTGTCGGCTTTTCACTGGAGAGTTGAAAAAGGGGCGTTGCCGCCGGGCATGAAACTGGACGACAGCGGTCTGCTGCGCGGCGAGCCGGAGCGGCCGGGAGAGTTTCAGTTCACGGTGTCGGTGACCGATGGGGGCAATCGGGAGTCGGCGGTGCAAAAGGGGTTTATCCTGCGGGTGGTGGCGGCACTGGCCATCAATTGGAAGGTGCCGGCACGGGTGAACGGGAACCGGATCGAGGGCAGCGTGGAAGTGTCGAACACGTCACCCGATGACATGGACTTGACCTTCGTCGTGCTGGCGGTGGCCGGGAATGGACGGGCAACGGCGATCGGATATCAGCACTTTAAGCTGCGGCGGGGCACGGTCGCGATGGAGTTGCCATTTGGCGAGACGCTGCCTCACGGGGGGTATGTAGTTCATGTGGATGCGGTGGGAGAAGTTGCGCCGAAAAAGCTAATTTACCGGGATCGCATGGAGACGCCGAGACCGCTGCAGGTGACGGTGGGGCCGTAAGGAGGCTGTTGCGAAACTCGTGCCGTCCGCTAAAGCGGACTCGGTTGTTCCAGTTCCGGCCACCCGGCACTTCCGTGCCGGGCTTTCACATCCCGCCGCTGCGCGGCTGGAACCTGGTTTGTGTATCCGTAAGACTCTGCTGGGTTACTTAAATCACAACGAATAGTGATCCAGATCACGCACCGGTGTGTGGGAAATAACCCAAACCAGCCGGATCGGTCCGCGAGTATGAAGGGGGTCCAATACGGGAGTGCTGGCATAACTCATTTTGTTTCTAGTACATAGGTGACTCCGGCGCGGACCCGCCAGGCTGTGGAGATTTGGCTGGGGGCGTGCCATTACATTCCCGTGGGCGGAGACATAAGCCAAGGATTCAGGGCGACTCCTCACCCAAGGGAGGATTTCTTATGCGGGCTCCTTATGGTCTTAATATTCTTGATAATTGTGTGAGCTGCCCGGTTCGGGGCGAACACCTGTTTTGCAATCTTTCTCTACAAGCGGCCCAACGGCTGAACGAGATCAAATCCACTGCCGTCTATCCCAAGGGCGCGATGCTGTTCATTGAAGGGCAGCAACCGCGCGGCGTGTTCGTGCTGTGCGTGGGGAAGGCGAAACTGTCGACTTCGTCCCGCGAGGGCAAGACGATCATCACCAAGGTGTCTGACTCGGGAGACGTTCTCGGGCTGAATGCGGTGGTGTCGAACCGGCCGTACGAAGTGACCGCGGAAATGATGGAACCGGGCCAGGCCAATTTCATTCCTCGGGATTCCTTGCTGCATTTTCTGAGGGATTTTCCGGAGGTGGCGGTGCGCGTGGCGCAGCAGTTGAGCCGCAACTACTACGTGGCGTATGAAGAGATCCGGACGCTGGGGCTCTCCGTTTCGCCGTCGGAGAAGTTTGCCAAGCTGCTGCTCTCGTGGTCGACCAAGACCGCGCAAGACGACGGTTCGGCACAGGTGAAGCTCACGATGACGCATGAGGAAGTTGCGGAGATCATCGGGACGACGCGGGAGACGGTCAGCCGGCTGTTCTCCGAGTTCAAGAAGAAACAGCTGATGCAGATGAAAGGCGCGACGCTGGTAATCCGCAGCCGGATGGCGCTCGAGAAGATCTGCCAGTCGTAGGGTGGGTGGGGCGTCGGGTGCAACAGTAACATTTTCCCATCCGACGCCGGTCACAACTCAACCAGCGACTCCTGCAGCACATCGAATTCGGTGGCGCCTTCCACCGACTCTACATTCCAAGGTCGCGTAGTGTCGATGCGGACGATTTCCCGCCCCGCAGCATCGGCGCTTCGCCGCACTATCTCGCCAGCCACGACACCTTGTTGCGGATAACTCGTATGCGCGTCGAGAGGCTTTGCGCTGACGATTGCGGCTTTTTCCACGAACCACCACCGATGACCGTATGCATCTTCGAGTTCACACGCGACAACGCCCGGCTGAGGTTCATCGCTGATGTAGCGCACTATTGCAACCTTAATTCCCAGCATGGCGGCTCCGGCGTTCCATGATTCCAAGCGTACTGCCTCCCACCCTTCGCGAAAGGCACGCGAAGAGTGGGGCACCCCGTGTGTTGGTGGCGTCATGCAATGTCAAAAGCTCGGCTGGCCGCCGGTTTGTCTCGTGTCCCTAGGGCAACAGAGGGGAAAAGTCCGTTAGCGCGAGATAAGTGGAGTCGACTTTGTCCACCAGTTTGCCGTTTGCCTCGGATTTGTCTTTGACACTCTTCCACTCCGGGTCGTCCTGAAACGATTTCCAGTTGGCGGCTGCGGCTTCGCGGCTGGGATGATAGAGGATATAGATGAGAATGTTGCTCTTGTCGGGCTCATCGACGGGCGTCCAGTAAGCGACGCTTTTCATGCCATGCCGGTCGAAGATCTTTACGGTATGTTCGCGGAAGCGTGTTAGCAGATCGGCCAATTTCCCCGGGGCGGCGTGATAGACGCGGAGTTCGTAGACGCCGTTCGCGGCTTGAGTAGGATTGGTATTGCCCTGCTCAGAAGCGGCCCAGAGGGATGCGGGAAGGAATGCCGCGGCAGGAATCGCCTGGAGCAAGGTTCGTCTTTTCACGGCAGGGATTCTAGCAGAAGTTGAGTACATCAACGCGCAGTGGAGTCACGCTGTGCTGCTTGCTCACTTGACGAGGGTATCGGCGGCGACAAAGGCCATCGCGGTTATCCCAGGCAGGATCTTGGCGCTCTTGCCTCCCAAAACTCCCTTGGCGCCCTCGAGGGTTTCACCGCCGAACAGGGGCACATGTTTGCCGGCGATCTCGACTGAGCGAATTTCAAAGACGAGGTCGCCGGGAGCGGAGCCGTGGGTGGGATCGGCGAAAGTGAGGGCTGCGCTGACGGGGGCACCTTTCGGAGCGAGTACAGTCTCGCCGAGCTTGACCTGTTCATCAAGAACCACCGTGATCTCATCGCCTACGGCGGCAGATTCGGAGTCGATTTCTTTACCGGCAAAAGCGACGCGCACGGGCGTGCCGGCTCGCAACGTTCCGTCGTCCGATACGAGTACAGCAGATTCCGGAATAGGGGCCGGAGCGTTGGGAACCTTGTAGTCAGCGCGCTCGACATTGCTGCGGAGGAAGTTGGGTCCGACCGCGATTACTTCGAGATGAGTGCTGGAGTTGATGGTGATGGGACCGGTGTACTTTGCGGACAGTGTCGTCGGTGTCCAGCCGTTGGTGGTGTAGTAGAGCGTTGCATAGTGAGTTTCGCTTCTGATGCTTATTTTGCTGCCGGCGGGAACGGTGCCGGACCCGACGGAGAATACGGGTTTTTCGACAACCAGCGCGTTGCCGAACGTGGGGCGGATCATCATGGGCGGCGGTTCGACGGGCAGCGAGGCGGCGTCGGGAGACGGAGGCTGGGCCGCGGTTTGCCCGGATGCGGCTTGCCCAGATGAAGTCTGGCCCGATGCCTGAGCGGCCGCGGCATGGAGCCTCGCGGTGCGCCCTGAAGACTTGATGGGATCAAACATGGCGAGTTGGACAGCTCTCTGCACCGCGGATGTGCTCTCGACTCCTCGGATGCGCATGCTGAGGATTGCCGACTGCACCTGAAGCTGCTTCTGCAGAGCCAGCGAGTGCTGCATTGTACTGATGGCGGCAGCTTGCGACTGATTCGCAGCTACGCGAGCCTGCAGCGACGCTGCCATTCCGAGGAACATGGAGCGGGCCTGCACGGACGTTAACATCGCGGCCTGCGAAGCGATCATTCCTTGAACTTGTGCCTGATTCGTCATGAACATGGTCTGAGCCTGCATCACCGCGAGAGCCTGCGCGGCCTGCGCCCCCGGCGGCGTGCCAGGGGCCGGAGGAATCTGAGCGAGGGAAACAGCAGTAAATGCTGCGAGCAGGACAAGCGCCGAAAAGATCTTCATCGTGACCTCCTGTGGATGTTGGAAACCTATCAGGGCTTTGCCCCGCCTGGCGCACAAAATGTCTAAGTTCGGCCGTAGTGTAGCACCTGCTTGCCAGCCGACCGAAACTTGATAGGATCATTCCGCACAAAATGGACGGGAGGCCTATCAAAGATGATTACTCGCCGCGGTTTTATCATTGCAAGCGGACTTACTGCGCTGGCTTCAACTCGGGTGTTTGGCGCGAACGACACTCTTCGCATTGGACTCATTGGAGCGGGGAACCGGATGCGAGGGCTTCTCGATGCTGCGGACAAGGTCGGACCCTACCAGATCGTGGCCGTCTGCGACGTCTATGGACCGCATCGCGACGCCATGGTGCAGCGGTCGAACGGTCTCGCGACGTCCCACCTCGATTATCGGGAAGTGTTGGAGAAGGACATCGATGCGGTGATCATTGCGTCGCCGGACCACTGGCATGTACCGATGGCCGTCGACGCTCTGAAAGCGGGCAAGGACGTCTATTTGGAAAAGCCGGTCACCCACACCGTGGAGGAAGGCGCCACGCTGACCCACGCGGTTCGGTCCAGCAAGCAGATTCTGCAGTGTGGCATGCAGCAGCGCAGTTGGAGTCACTTCCGCGATGCGGTCGATATCATTCAGGGCGGCGGTCTGGGCCGCGTGGTACAGGTGCGAACGTATTGGTGGCAGAACTATCACCGGAACTGGGCGGCGAAGCCGATCGACCAGCAGGCGCTCGATTGGAAGCGCTGGCTCGGATCTGCTCCCGACCAACCGTTCAGCGACGAAAAGTTCAGCCACTGGCGGTGGTTCTGGAACTTTGGCGGCGGCGCCATGACCGACTTATTTACGCACTGGATCGACGTGGTGCACTGGGCCATGAAATCGGACCAGCCACGCCAGGCGCAGATGTTGGCCGACAAATATATTTTCGAGGAATGGGATTGTCCGGACACGATCCAGGCGGCGTTTCGCTATCCCGGCTTTGATGTGGTGTATGAGGGGATGATGAACTCGTCCATCGACGATGGCGGGCTGGAGTTTCGTGGGACGGATGCGACGTTGAAGATCAATCGCAGCGGCTTTGAGGTTTTTCGCGAGCGAGTGGACGAAGAGAAGAATCCCGCGGTGACGGCGCGCAGCGTGCTCGACGGGACGATTTCCCATGTGGAGAATTTTTTCGACTGCGTCAAGACGCGCAAGGAGCCGAATGCGCCGGTGGAGACTGGGGTCGCGGCGGCGCGGGCGGGACAGATTGGCAACCTGGCTTATCAGCATGGGGGACAGTGGGCGGCGAAAAGCTAAGAGCAATAACCACGAAGGACACGAAGGATCACTAAGGATTCGATGGGAAGGGTTCCTTCGTAATACTTCGTGCCCTTCGTGGTTGCACCGTTTCTGGTTCGGCGTGAAACCGGGGCGGACGAATGCGTCCGCCCCTACGTGGGCTTATTTGGCCAACGTCAGAACGATGACGCGATCGACTTCGTCTGCTTTTGGGGCGGGGAGTTTCAGGATCAGGCCGTCTGGGTTCTGGGTGACGTCTGCTTTCGCGCCGTCGATCAGAGATTGGGCTGACAAGATTTTGCCGGCGATTGGCGGCAGGGCCAGCAGGGGCGATCCCCAATGCAGCACGTGGACGTAAATCTTGTTTTCCTTCTGCGTCGTGACTCCCCAGTCGCCGGGCGGGACGGGGCCTCCGCGGGTGCCGTAGATCGAATCCCCGTATTTTGAGAGCCATTCGCCGACGGCGTGCAGCCGGGTGACGAACTGCGGATCGATTTCTCCGTTGGGATAGGGCCCGATATTCAGCAGCAGGTTGGAATTGTTGCCGGCGGCCCGCACCAGCCTGCGTTCCAGATCTGCGGGACTTTTATAGTTGCTGTCTCCGATGTTGAATCCCCAGGAACCGTTGAGCGTGTCGGAACTTTCGAGCGGAATCAGGGTGCTGATGTAGGTCGTGTTGAATCCAGCGGAATTCTGCCCGGGGAGATCGCGCTCGAAGGTTTGCACGTCTTCTCCAGGACGCGGTGTCTGGTGGTGGTTGGGAATAATGAGCGCGGCGGGCTGCAGTTGGTGAATGAGGGCGTAGGTTTTGGGGAGATGCCAGTCGGCGTCGGGCTTGTCCCACATGCCGTCGAACCAGATGCCGCCGATGGGGCCGTAGTTGGTGAGGAGCTCGCGGAGCTGGCCGTCCATATAGGTGTCAAGGTAGGCATTCCAGTCGCCGTGGTCAGGGCGGCCGTTCGGCCAATTCGTTGCGCCGCGGGGATAGTAGTCGGGATTGTGCCAATCGAGTTGCGAATAATAGAAGAAGAGCTTGATGCCCTGACGGTGGCATTCGTCGGCCAGCATTTTCAGCGGGTCTTTTTTGTAAGGCGTGCGCTGGACGATATTCCAGTCGGAAACTTTGGAGTCGAACATGGCAAAGCCGTCGTGATGGCGCGACGTGATGGTGATGTACTTCATGCCGGCGGCCTTGGCGAGTGCGACCCAGGTTGGGGCATCGAATTTCTCGGGATCGAAAAATGCAGGCAGGCGATTGTATTCGTCGAGCTTGAGATGGCGCTCGTGGAAGACCCATTCGCCGTCGCCGAGAACGCTGTAGACGCCCCAGTGGATGAACATGCCGAATTTCATGTCCTGAAATTCGCGGCGGGCTTGCAGGTTCTCTGGGGTGGGCTCGTAGTCTTGCGCGGAGGCTGGGCTCGCGACGAGAACGGCCACGATCATTGCGGCAATCCGGCAGGGTTTGGATAAATGAGACGACAAGAGCTTGATCATAGTCTCGTGCTTCGCGATTTGGTGGTTCGCGGCTCCTTGCGATGGGCGGTCACTTGGCGGCGGTGGTGACGGTGTCGGTCAGCGGAACTCCGAGTGTACCCGCAGCGCTCGATTTGAAATCATAAATGCCCGTCCGCAAGTATGCGTAGCCACTGGGCACGTCAATCTCCTTGTGAATTTGCAGGCCGCCCCTCTGTACGCTTTCATACTCTTTGGGTTGAAGAACGACACGGCCTTGCGTGACCACGAAGTTCAACGGCTTGCCCTCGCGACTGTAGGCGAGGAGCACGACTTCGATGCTGCCGTGACGGGCGCCATCGGGAGCGGGGTCGAGCTCAAGGTCCCCAACTGAGATGGCAAAATCTACGCTGTAGCGGGTGAACGGTCCCTTCAACTCCGTATTGCTGCCGATGTGGGGTGCGTCGGGCGCGGGCTGCGGATGGGACGGCTGCACCAGGACCTTGTACAGAATCTGAGTGTAATCGGGCAGGTTGCGTCCCATAAGGGCTAGCAGAGGATCGGAGCCCGGCTTCTGTCCCGCAGAGAGGGCGGTCGCAAGGTCGTCGGAATAATATCCGCGCCGGTACGCGAGAGAGGCTTTGCCACTGACGAGCTTCACCTGAATGCGGCGGAATTTTCCATCCATTGCGGTATTGGACGGCGAGTAGGCCAGGGAGTAGTAGTGTGTGCCGTTGCTGATCACGCGAGCCAGAGCGGTGTTCAGTCCGTTGGTGTTGTAGTAGGCTTGGCCGCCGGTGTCCTTGGCTAAGTCCTCCATAGCCATGTGGTTCAGATCACGATTCGCGGCGCCGGACTGCATTTGCTTCATCTGATCGCGCGAGGTTAGTGAGGGCCGCTTCTGTCCGATCTCGCTGGCGTTGGCTTGAAAGATGGCGTCCGAGGTCAAGCCCTCAGCGGCGATCGGATAAAGAGCGAGTTGAGCGGAGGAAAGCAAGTCAGTGGTCTTGCGGATTTCATCCTGGAAACTGGCTGCGATGTCGGAGGGATCGGGCAGGTCGGGATCGGAAAAGATCGCCGTAGGGAATGATCCTGAAAACCAGATCAGGTTCTTGCGGCCGGGAACGCCTGACAGATAGCGGGCCAATTGTTGCATGGCCTCGAGTGTGATGCCGATGCGCTGTTCCGTATCAAAAGCCGCTGTGTCGGCCAGGAACTGCCTGGTAGCCTCGATGGGATCGACCTCGGCCATAGCGAGATTCTTGGGCGGAGGTCCCTGATCCTCCTGGGTCAGAAAGTCGATCCGGCGTTGGTTGGCGTCGTTTTCGGCATCGGAGGGAAGCAGGGCCGACTGTTGGGCCATCTTGCTGTTGAGAGCGGCAAGCAATTCCGTCGAATCGGTGGTCACTCCCTGCAGCATGCGCAATTGTGAAGCAAGTGTGAAAATGGCCACGCGTGTGCCGGGAGGAATCGTCTTGAGATACTTGAGCATCTGCGATCGGACATATACCTGGTCGCGTGAAGGAGTGTTCAAAGCATCGAGCAGAATAATGTTGACAGAATCCGCCGCCTGAACCAGCGGAAAGTTGGTGTAGACGTGCGGTGGAAGCGGCGGTAATTGAATCTGAGTGATCGGTGCGCCGCGGTGCTCCTCGAAAGTGGAGATGGTTTGGAGCTGTCCGTCTTCGAGTACTTCGAAATCTTTCTTCTGCAGACCGGGAACAGCGTCTCCTTTGTCGTTGGTGACAACGACGTCGACAAGAACGAGGCGGGCCTTGGTCTTCAGAACGGTGGTGGAGTCGACGGAGGCTGGGGGCGCTGTTTGTGAGCAGACAAAAGTGCTGACCGACGCCAGGAGAGCGAGCCAAATGATGAAGCTGTGGCGAGACATGCGAGCCTTCTTCGCCACAACCTTATCACATGCAGATAGCGCTCCAAATGATAAACGAGCGGGTAAAATGATCGGACTCTTGAGATGAGGATCTTAAGAACGCGATGCGAGAGCGCACGGATCGCGAGGAGGTCAAACGAATGGCAAGTGCGAATGGATTGATCCAGGTTGCCAGCCGCTATTCTGTGGAGGAGACCGTGCGGCGGTTGCAATCGGCTTTCGTGGAAAAGGGGATGCAGGTGTTCGCCGTCATCGATCACAGTGGTGAGGCAGAGAAGGTTGGGCTGAAGATGAGGCCGACGAAAGTCGTAATCTTCGGGAGTCCGAAGGGTGGGACGCCGCTCATGGTGGCGGCTCCGATCCTGGCGATTG
>Ga0116217_10006009_pt1 | contig 10583 bp, 9 predicted proteins | sample Sb_taG_6_FD_89697 | JGI IMG/M metagenome (GOLD analysis project Ga0116217, IMG submission 89697) | Peat soil microbial communities from Weissenstadt, Germany - Sb_50d_4_PS metaG | ecosystem: Environmental > Terrestrial > Soil > Wetlands > Peat | place: Germany: Weissenstadt | collected 2010-09-21 | reverse complement strand
GGCGCGGATCAGTTCCGGCGGCATGGTGTCGCGGCCAATGTTGAAATGCAGCAGGGAACGCTGCGTCTGCGCGCCCCAGTAGACGTTCGCGGGCACTTCGATCTTGCCCATGCTGTCGGATTCAATGCGGGTCTTCGTGGCCAGTTCGGCGGTAAGAGCAGACATGACGACTCCTGAGTCGAGTGGAGAGATGAGTGCAACCGCAAATTATACCGCCGCAGGTGAGCGACCGAGCCGAATCGCCTCGTGCCGCAGTCATCCGTTTCCGAGTTGGTACGGGTTTGCTAGGCCCTTGTGGGTGCTGGAGGGAGGCTACAATAGTCAAAACGTTCGGCGAGAGACCGTTGGTGGAATTTCGAGGTGCGCATGCCGGTACCAGTAGATTGGTATCAACGACAAGAGAGAGTTTTGGAAGAGTACCAACGGAGCCCCGACAGGTTTGGGCCCCTCTATGACGAGCTTTTCAGTAAGCTCATTTTGGCGGAACCAGCATCATCCTGGGGAGATTTTCTTGCGTGGCTTAGCGAGCTCCGAGGGTCCTGGTGTTTCCGGGGCCAGCGGGAGTCCGCATGGTCGCTCCGAACGTCCCTTGATCGAGCAGTCAGAGTGAGCACGCCCACTGGCCATTATCACCTCGACCGTCGAGGCGTTGAGAGCGAACTGCTGTTTCGCTTCCAACAACAAGCTCATCAGTTCATTCACAATGCTCCACTTGCCGAGGACAAGGCGAGTTGGTTTGCCCTGATGCAGCATCACGGTGTGCCGACCCGCCTTCTCGACTGGACTTTATCTCCGTATGTGGCACTGTACTTTGCGGTCGAAGCGGCGTTGCAGGGCTTCGGCAGCGGGCGTTCGCAGCAGTCCGAAGTTCCGTTCGAACGGACAGGGCATGAGGTACAGAGAAAGCGGGCGATATGGGCGATTGACCTGTTCTGGCTCGAAGGTAAAGAGAGAGCACATCTAGGGACGGTTCCAACCGATGCGAGCGCGAGGAGGACGTATCTGAATGGGTTGCTCGACCAGAACGAAAAACCGCTGATCGTTAGAATCGATCCGCCGCAGGCAAACGAACGCATGTTTGCCCAGCAAGGACTCTTTCTATGGAAGCTGTTTGAGCAAACGCCATTCTTCGATCAGATTCTGGTGTCCATGATGGTAGACCCGATTCTGGAGCGACCCGTTATCAGAAAGCTTGAGGTGGACGAGAGCCTGAGGGTCGAGTTTCTGGAGGGACTTCGAGCTATGAACATCCACAGAGCCTCTCTCTTCCCTGGCCTCGACGGTTTTTGCCAATCCCTTAAGCTCGACTTGGAGATCAGGGTCGCGAACCGAGCTGCAGAAGTGGAAAGGGCCCACGCCGATGCCCGTAGCGAAATCTAAGCTTCTTCCTCCCATCCATCCCGGCGAGATTCTGCGCGCGGACTTCATGGAGCCGCTCCAGTTAAGCATGAATCGACTGGCGCTTGATCTCCGAGTTCCGGTCACAAGGATTGCCGAGATTGTGCATGAGCGGCGCGGGATCACCCCTGACACTGCCCTGCGACTGGCGCGGTATTTCAATACGAGCGCCGGCTTCTGGATGAATCTTCAGACCGCGTACGATCTGGAAGTGGCAGAAGACAGGTTGTCGCGTACGATTGAACGAGAAGTTCATCCTGCTTCCTCGTCTGCTGCGAATGCAGCGTCCTGATTGCGCATCGGTGCCCGAGGGCGAGACGCCCTCGGGACAGCCGGCAAGATGCCGGCGCTTACCGTGGAGTGCCGCATCTGCAATACCCACATGCTAGAATCATGCGTTTCTGAATCCTGCGCGGCTGCTCCAGGATGATCTGCTGCCATGCCTCACTTCCTCACCGACGAAGAAATCGAAACCCTGCCCCAACCCAAGGCCAAGCCTCGCACCGAGATGCGTACGGACGTGCTCGTGATCGGCTCGGGGCCTACCGGGCTGGCCTGCGCCATCGAGGCGCAGAAGATCGGGCTTCGTGTCGTGGTGCTCGACAAGGGATGCCTGGTGAACTCGTTGTTTCACTATCCCGCGAACATGGTGTTCTTCACCACGCCGGAGTTGCTGGAGATCGGCGACGTTCCGTTTACGACGGCGCAGCAGAAGCCCACGCGCGAGGAAGCGCTCGAATACTATCGCAAAGTTGCTGAGCACTATCGTCTCGACGTGCGCCAGTACGAATGGGTTAAAACCGTGCTCGGGGAAGACGGCGACTTCACCATTGCGGCAAGCGATCGCGCCGGTCGCCCGCACGATTATCGCGCGAAAAAAGTCATTGTTTCGACCGGCTACTACGACCTGGCCAACAAACTGGGAATTCCAGGCGAGGAACTGCCCAAAGTGTCGCACTACTATGGCGAACCCCATCCTTACTATGACGCGGATGTGATGGTCATTGGCGGGAAGAACTCGGCCGCCATCGCGGCTCTCGACCTGTGGCGGCACGGCGCGCGGGTCTCGGTGGTGCACCGCGAGCCGCAGATTCATCACCACGTGAAGTATTGGATCAAGCCCGACTTGGAGAATCGCATCAAGAACGGCGAGATCGAAGCCTACTTCAACAGCTGGGTGCAGGAAATCGGCATCGATCACGTGGTCCTCAACACGCCGCGCGGGCCGCTGCGCGTGAAGAATGATTTCGTGCTGGCCCTGATCGGCTACCATCCCGACTACGATTTTCTGCGGAGCATGGGCATCGAATTGTCGGAGCAGCAGTGCCGTCCGGTCTGCGATCCGGTTTCGCTCGAAAGCAACGTCAAGGGGATTTATGTCGCGGGCGTGATCGTTGCCGGCTCGCGCACCAACGAGATTTTCATCGAGAACGGACGCTTCCACGGCAAGCAGATCGCCGAAGACCTGCGGATCAAACTGGCGCCAGGCAGCAGCGGCTAACACCGCCTGGCCGGTAGCGCTACGAAACTCTTTCCGCGACAATTTCCTCGCGCCAGCATGACCACGCCTTTGCCAGTGGTCAGGCCACCGTTTACCCTAGCCAGACGCATGGAACCCGAACCGGAGCACGGCACCGCCTCGGTCTCGCTCGCGTCCTACGCGCGCCTGATCGGCGGCAACCGCAATTTCCGGCGCGTCTGGCTGGCGCAGATCGTCAGCGAGATCGGGGACTGGTTCTACACCCTTTCGATCTACACGCTGCTGCTGCAGTTGACCGGGCACGCCGGCTCGGTGGCGCTGGCGCTGGTTCTGCAGGTGCTGCCGCAGACGCTGGTCGGGCCTACCGCGGGCGTGGTCAACGACCGGCTGCGCCGCAAGCAAGTCATGATCGCCGCCGACCTGATTCGCTGCGTGATCGTGCTGGCCATGCTGCTGGTGCGCTCGCGGTCGACGGTGTGGCTGGTGTATCCGTTGCTGGTGGCCGAGACCTCGATGGCCGCATTCTTTGAGCCGGCGCGCAGTGCAGTGATTCCCAACATCGCGGCGCAAGGGGAGGTGCTGGTCGCCAACACACTTTCGTCGGCCACGTGGTCGGTGAACCTGGTGATTGGGGCTTCGGTCGGCGGACTGGTAGCGGCTTTTTTCGGGCGGGATGCGGTTTTCATTCTCAACGCACTGTCCTTTCTCGCGTCGGCTCTGCTGATCCGCGGGATGAGCTTCCCCGAGCCTCACGCTGAATCGGCGGCTTCGCTGCGTGCCCGGGATCTGGTCGACTTCTCTCCGATCATGGAGGGGATTCGTTACATCCGCAGTCATCGGACTCTGCTGCCCGCGGTCTTTGCCAAGGCCGGGGAACTCATGGTCGGACCCAGCTGGGTGATCTTTACTGTGCTGGGAGCGCGCGAGTTTGCGGTGCATTGGCGCGGGATCGACTCGGCTCGCGGCGCGATGCTCGGCATGAGCATCCTGCTCGGCGGGCGCGGCGTGGGGGCACTGGTCGGACCGATTGCCGGAGCGAAGTGGGCGCAGCGCAGCGATCACCGCCTGCGACTGGGAATACTGTTTGGCTATCTCACCATCGCCACGGGCTATGGCTTGCTCGGAGTCAGCCGCTCGGTCTGGACTGCAGCTTCCTGCACCATGCTGGCGCACATGGGCGGCTCGACTGTATGGGTCTTCTCCACCACGCTGCTGCAGCTTCACACTGCGGACCGCTTTCGCGGCCGGGTGTTTGCCGCGGACCTGGGCATGTCCAGCTTTTCATTTGCGGTGACTGCCTATGTGACGGGGGTCTTGCTCGATTCCGGAGTTCCGGTGCGCACGGTAGCCACTGGCACAGGCCTGGTCATGCTGATTCCCGCAGCCGTGCTGGCTCTGGCTTTGCGGGCGAGCAGCCGATTCGGAACCGTCGGGGGAGCGAGTCTCTAGCGCTCGTCTCACAAATAGGACCCAGGGAGAAGAACCACTCACCTCAGGGGCTGAAGCCCAGTATTGATGCGGCCCTTGACGGCACGACTGAAGTCGTGCCCTTCCCGTTTCGTTGCGGTCCTTGAGTTCTTCCGCAACCTGTGAAGTCGTGCCCTTCCCAAAACAATTTACGGCGATGGGTTGTCGGTGCTCAGCCGAAGTCGTTACTCGTTCAACAGCCGATCGATTTTCGCTGCCATGATAAGGTCGCTTTCGGTCAGGCCGTCGACTGCGTGTGTCCACAAAGTGATTCCAGCCTTGCCCCACGCCAGCAAAATGTCGGGATGATGGCCCTGCTCCTCGGCCAGCGCTCCGACGCGGTTCACAAAGTCGAGCGCCTGCTTGAAGTCAGGAAACTTGAACTCACGATGAATGTGGTGCTCGTTCGTGACTGTCCACTTGGGGACAGCCTGTCGCAGTTTTTCGAGTTCTTTCCCCTTGAGTGGAGGAGTTCCTCCGCGGCAGGGAACACATTGTTTGTCAGCCAGTTGCTCGGTCATAGTCTCACCCCACGAGATTCGCACATCTTAACAGCCCAAGTGGGATGCTGAATGCCCGAGGGGACACTGTCTCGAATGACAGCGCGAGACCAATCGCGGTTCAGAGCCGATTTTGGCACGTATAATCGTGAATTCAACGGGAATGTCAGGTTGCAGCAGGGCGCGGCGCCGCGAGAGCGCAAGCCTGTGGCGTCTAGAAAGGGATAAGACGTGGTCGTGCTCGTAGTCGGCGGTGCGGGGTACATTGGCAGTCACACTGCGCGCGCGTTGAAACGTGCGGGACATGAGGCGATCATTTTCGACAACCTCAGCACAGGATACGAATCTCTCGCAGACGGGTTCGAACTGGTGAAGGCCGATGTTCTGGATAGCACTGCGTTGGCGCGAGTGCTGCCCCGGGCCGATGCGATCATGCACTTCGCGGCGCACGCCTACGTGGGCGAGTCGGTCGTGGATCCGAAGAAATATTTCCGCAACAACGTGGAAGGCGGGCTTTCGCTGCTGAACGCGGCGCTGGCTGCGGGAGTGAAGAGAGTCGTCTTCTCTTCATCGTGTGCGGTGTATGGCGAGCCTGCGAAAGTGCCCATCGACGAGAACGCCGCGCGCCAGCCCGTGAATCCGTATGGCGTCTCAAAGCTCTTCTTCGAGCATGCTCTGGAAGCTTACGATCGCGCCTACGGCATGCACTATGCCAGCCTGCGCTATTTCAATGCGGCGGGCGCGGACGAGAGCGGAGAGATCGGCGAACGGCATGAACCGGAGACGCACCTCATACCGCTTGCTCTCAATGCAGCCGCGGGGCTCGGCCCCGAACTGCAGGTGTTCGGTTCGGACTATCCCGCGCCCGACGGAACCTGTATTCGCGACTACATCCACGTGAACGATCTGGCCAGCGCGCATGTGAAATCGCTGGAACACCTGGCGGCAGGTCACGACAGTTTTGCGGTGAACCTGGGGACGGGTAAGGGATATTCGGTGCGGGAAGTAATTTCTGTGGTCGAAGAAGTGACGGGGAAACGCGTGCCCCTGCGAATCGCGCCGCGGCGGGCGGGGGATCCTCCGGCACTGGTGGCAAATGCCGCTCGGGCGCAGGCTTTGCTGCAGTGGAAGGCCACGCGAGGCTTACACGATATGGTGGCGACGGCCTGGAAATGGATGGAGCGAAAGGCACGGGCTACAGAAATCGGAAGCTGAACCACAGAGGACACAGGGGACACAGAAGAAAGTCACAGAGGGAATCATGGGCAACGAGTTAGCTGGGAAGAAAGTTGCATTTCTGGGCGCAGGAAAGATGGGCGGCATCATGCTGCAGGCTTTGCTCAAGAAGGGCCTGCTATCGCCCAAGTCGACTCGTGCCACGGTAGCGCACGCCGAGCGAGCAAAGGCGCTGGCGGCGAAACTGAAGGTAAAGGTCGGGACGGACAACGCGGAGGCTGTCAAGGGCGCCGACATCATCGTAATCGCGGTGAAGCCGCAGACGGTCGAAGATGTCGTGCGGGAGATCAGCCCTCACATCACGCCCAGGCAAATGATCGTCTCGATGGCGGCGTCGGTGCCGACCGCGATGATCGAAAGGAATCTGGCGTCTAATGTTGCGGTCATTCGCGCCATGCCCAATACGCCTTGCCAGCTGGGCGCGGGTATGACCGCGATAGCGAAAGGCAAGCACGCCAGCGCAGCCGACGTGGCCCTGACCTGCCGCATGTTCGACGCGGTCGGGCGAACCGTCGTGGTCGATGAAAAACACATGGATGCGGTGACCGCCCTGTCGGCCAGCGGCCCAGCGTACATCTACATCATTCTCGAGTCGCTGGCGGAAGCCGGAGTAAAAGTGGGGCTGCCGCGCGATATCGCCACCATGCTGGCGGCCCAAACCACGCTGGGCGCAGCTCGAGTGGTGCTGGAGACCGGCGACCATCCGGCATTGCTGAAGGATGCGGTCACCACGCCTGCCGGCTGCACCATCGATGCGATCATGGAACTGGAGGAAGGAAAGTTGCGGGTCACCCTGATCAAAGCAGTAGTGAAGGCGACGCAGCGTGCAAAGGAGCTGGCTTACGGATAACGCGAGGCGCGCCGCTCAGTCGATTGGATAATCTGAGCCGATAGTGACAGGTTGCCCCCGGCTGAAGCAGGTCGAGCTCTTTCCTCCGGTCACGAACTTCAGAGTGCCCGATTCATCCGCGCAAAACGTTTTCGCCTCAGAGTCGGGATCGACTGGCGCAGCGAGGACGCGGAACTTGAGGGCCGGCGAGCCTTCGCAGCCCGACAAGGTGAAATGATATCCATTCCACTCGTCGGTCCCCTGGCCGGGGTCGTAGATGAACGTGCCTTCCCCGGGAGCGCCTGCCACGTCCTTGGAAAACAGACTGGCGAGAGTGCAGCTGTAGCCCACGCCTGGATACTCTGTGGCATAGCGGTTTTCCGCGGCGGCAATCGCATTCATGCGCATCTGCGCCGACGACTCGTATGATTCATCCTGTTGCCTGCGCAGGCCCTTGAGATAATCCGGATCGGTGAGCGGCACGTGCGCAGCCGCGGTCACCTCGGCGAGCCGCCAGATTTCCTTTTCCTGCTGGAAACTAAAAGTGAAACCCGGCACTACCGGCAGGGATTGCAACTGGCCGTTTTTGTAGTAGTGGACCGAAAGTTCGATCTCTTCCTGGTCGCCGCGCAAGCTATCGCTCTCGACCAGCACTTCGATCTTCTCACCTTTGGCGGGCTCGCAGGTGAGTAGGGTCGACCCGGTGTCGAAGGTTTCCAGGTGCTGGCCCTGCGCGACCATTTGGCGGCCGATGCTCGAGATGCGGAGCGCCGCCGACGTCTCGGGGGTCTCCCCTTTGTGGAGCAAAGTCTGGCGGGCGGCCTCGGGCAGGTGCTTTGCAAAGTCGTCTGCACCCTTGCCAAAAAACATTTCGATCAGAGCCTGCCGGGCAGACTGGGGCGGTGGCGTAGACGCTTGAGCCAGAAGCATAGTGCTCGCGAACGAAATTGAAAGAGCCACAACGAGGCGACGGAACATCTTGTCCTCCTGCCCAGCGGCTTACTTTTACTACTACGGTCTTCAGACTCCGCGGGTTCCACCCAGGTTCCTGGTTTCATAAGGAACGAACGGTTCGGACTTCTTGCTGGATGGCCCTTGGGACATTAAGGATGCCTCGGTGGTGTTTGGATTCTGTGGTTAAGTTCTATGATTAAATTCTTCGGTCGGTATTCATAACCTCGATGAAGCTTCTGATCGTTGTCCAGCATCGCCTTGACCTCTGGAATGTACCCGCATGGTTTGGAGACGGGCTGCGGCAGGAGTTCCCGCAACTCCAGATCGTACAACGCAATCACTACGACGGGATCGAAGCGGACCTGCGAGACGCGGAAATTCTCTTCACGCTCTCGCTGCGTCCTCCGCAGTTCGCCCTGGCGCAAAAGCTGCGCTGGATTCACACGCCAAGTGCTGCTGTACACCAACTCCTGTTTCCCGAACTGGTGAATAGCGACGTGATAATGACGAACTCAGGAGAGGTGCACGGCCCGGTGGTTGCCGAACACGTCATCGCGCTCATCTTCGCACTGGCTAAGAAGATTCCTCAGGCAGTGATCCTGCAGCAGGGCCGCGTCTGGGGACAGCAGCAGATCTGCGATGCACGTCCGAGCGAGATTGCCGGCGCAACCCTGGGCCTGATCGGAGTCGGAAGCATTGGGCGTCGGGTGGCCAAGATGGCATTTGCGCTCGGCATGCGCGTCATCGCCGTGCGCGAACACGCGGAGAAGGGAAGGCCCGACGGCGTTGAGGCCATCTTCGCTCCTGCGGCCCTGGACGAATTGCTGAAACAGTCTGACTATGTCGTGCTGGCCGCTCCGCTGATGCCGGCGACTCAAGGACTCATCAACGCCGCGCGGCTTGCTGTGATGAAGCCGGGAGCGTTTCTGATCAATGTCGGGCGTGGGCCGCAGGTGGATGAATCCGCTTTGGCTGAGGCCTTACGCAGCCGGAGAATCGCCGGGGCGGCCCTGGACGTGTTCGACAAGGAGCCATTGCCCGCAGACTCTCCGCTCTGGGACATCGACAACCTGCTGATTACGCCCCATACCGCGGGCCTCACGGAGAAGCTCTGGTACCGGCACTACGAGCTTTTCTCCGACAATCTTCGCCGCTACCTGGCGCGCGAGCCACTGCGCTTTGTCGTGGACAAGCGGAAAGGATATTGAACCGCTGCTTCATGCTACAGTTCTGTCATCAACGGGACATACTGGTCTTGCTTACGGAATAATTCCCATGGAATCGCGGCTCATCCTGATCAACCTGCTGGTCAAACTGGGCGTAGCCGCGGCTGTTTCCAGCAGCCTGGTGCGCGCGAAAGAGTTCAAGCTGTTGCTGTTTCGCGAAGAGCGCTCGCTGCGGCAGAAGATTTATCTGGTGTTGTGGTTCGGCCTTCCGATCATGGTGGGAGTGTGGATTCGGATCTCCCAGAAGAGCTTTGTCGCCGCCGATTTCAGCTTTGAGACAGCTCTGCTTCTCGGAGTGATCGGAGGCCGCTGGGCGGGAGCGCTGGGCGGCGTGCTGGTGGGGCTTCCCGCCCTGCTGCATGGCGAGTGGGCCGCCATGCCTTTCGACGTGCTATCCGGTTTGCTGGCCGGGCAGCTGCGCACCATGGCGGTCGACAAGGATGACATCTGGTCCTTTTCGCCGTTCGTAGATCAAAGCATCTTCCGCCTGATTCGACGCAATCTTCCGCGGCCCCGCCTCTTCGACTGGCAGGTCATGTTTTTCTGGACGGTGATCGGCCTGCGTTTCGTGCAAACGCAGTTGTCCCGCTCCTTTCCGAACTCCATCTTCAGCATGGAGAGCCCGGGGAACTGGTGGGTGTGGGCGGCGATCTACGCCGCGTCGGTGACCGCGATCGGCATCGAATTGAAAATCTTCAACAGCGTGCGCCTTCAGATCAAGCTGGAAGAGCAGGAACGGCTGCTGCTGCACGCTCGCATGGAAGCGCTGCAGAACCAGGTGAATCCACACTTCCTGTTCAACACGTTGAACTCCATATCGTCGCTGGTGCGCTTCGATCCTGACATGGCTCGCGATGTGATCTTTAAGCTGGCGAACATCCTGCGCCGCCTGCTCAGCACCTGCGAGGCCTTTGCGCCCTTGCGCGAAGAATTCGAATTCATCGACAACTATCTCGACATTGAGGTGGTGCGCTTCGGACGCGACAAGCTGCGGGTGGTGAAGGAACTCGACCCCGCTTCTCTCGACGTGATGGTTCCCAGCATGTTGCTGCAGCCGCTGGTGGAAAATTCCATCAAGCACGGGCTGTCGCCGAAGGTGGAGGGCGGCAGCATTTACCTGCGCAGCCGCGTCTCCGACGCCAGGCTGATCATTGAAGTCGAAGATGACGGTGTCGGCATGGGCGGCGCGCAGCTCGAACAAAGCAGCAGCTGGTCGGGCATGGGCATCGGCATGGCGAACGTCTCGGAGCGATTGCAGGTGCTATACGGGGACACGGCGCGCATGACCATCGACAGCCATGAAGGGAAGGGAACGCTGATCCGAATTCGCTTGCCGTTGATCGAGGCGACCAGCTCGGTTCCGGAGGGATTCTACGCCGAGCGCTCCAGCACGCGCCGATAGAAGTCTTCGTACTGCTTCACGATCTTCGTCGAGCAGAACCTTTCCATGGCTACCGCGCGCGCCTGTTTGCCCATCTCGCGCAACCGTTGCT
>Ga0116217_10006001_pt1 | contig 10589 bp, 7 predicted proteins | sample Sb_taG_6_FD_89697 | JGI IMG/M metagenome (GOLD analysis project Ga0116217, IMG submission 89697) | Peat soil microbial communities from Weissenstadt, Germany - Sb_50d_4_PS metaG | ecosystem: Environmental > Terrestrial > Soil > Wetlands > Peat | place: Germany: Weissenstadt | collected 2010-09-21 | reverse complement strand
GCTGCACGCCGTGGCGGACGCCGACATCGCCAAGTTGAAATATTTCCGCGTAACCCACGGAAAAATCGCCGGCGTTCCCGTGGACATTTCGCGCACCGGCTACACCGGCGACCTGGGCTACGAAATCTGGGTCAACTGGAATGATGCGGTCAAAGTGTTTGACGAGTTGATGAACAAGGGCAAGCCCTTCGATATCCACGCCGCAGGCATGGTGGCCCTGGATATCGCGCGCATCGAAGCGGGACTGATCTTGATCGAAGTGGACTATATCTCCTGCAAGCGCGCCCTGATTGACGATCAGAAATACTCGCCGGGCGAAATCGGACTCGGCAAGCTCGTGGATTTGAAGAAAGAAAACTTCGTCGGGCGCGAAGCCCTGACGCTGGAAGCGAAGAAAGGCGGCCCGCGGCGCAGGCTGGTGGGACTGGAAATCAACTGGAGCGAGGTCGAAGCGCTCTACGAAAAAATTGGCATGGCGCCGCAAGTGCCGGGAACGGCGTCGCGCGTGGCCGTCCCCGTGTATCGCGGCGGACGGCAGGTGGGCAAGGCCACGTCCACGACCTGGTCGCCGACGCTTAAACGCATGATTGCGCTGGCAACCATAAGCCGGGAAAGCGCCACCGTGGGCCAGACGCTTAGCATGGAATTGACAGTGGAAGCCTCGCGCAAAACGGTTTCCGCCAAGATCGTGCCCTTGCCATTCTTTAATCCACCACGCAAGACCGCACCCCTGGCGCTTTAAGTACATCGACAACGGCCGCGTTGAGCCCCGGCAAAGGCATCTTACGGATTCAGCCGGTTGTATTTCTTCAGCACTGTGCGGAGTTGATCGTGCGGCAGTGCGGTGACGTGATGGTTGTCTCTCCCGGTCATCGATTCGGCGGCGATCATCGCGTTTATGATGGCTTCTTCGGTGGCCTGCACGGTGGCGGCGAATACCGGATCCAGCATGTCGTTGGGCAGCATCTTCAGGTCAACCAGGTGGTCTTCGGCGGCTGCACCTGGGTTCGCGGTAGAAAATGCCAGAAAGATGTCGCCGGAGCCGTTTCCAGAGATGCTGCCATCCCGGCCAAGACCCAAGGTCACGCGATGCGAGAGGCGCTTCAATTGCATGGGAAGCAGCGGCGCATCCGTGGCCACAACCACGATGATCGAGCCGCGTTCAGCAACATCCTAGGGTACAAATGCATAGGGGTCCTCTGAGGCAATTTCGCGCCCGACGGGAATTCCTGCCACGCGAAAGTTTTGCCGCGAGCCATAATTGCACTGGACGAGCACCCCGACCGTGTAGCCGCCGTCTTTCGCGGGAAGTTTTCGCGACGATGTGCCGATCCCGCCCTTAAAGCCATTGCAGATCATGCCGGTGCCGCCGCCGACCGCGCCTTCTTCAACGAGCCCGCCATGCGCGGATTCGATGGCGTGAAAGGCGTGCTCCGGTTTCACGTGGAAGCCATTGATGTCGTTCAGCCAGCCGTCCCAAGTTTCCGCGACCACAGGGAGCGACCACCAATCATCGTCGGGTCCCATCTTGCGATGCGCGACGATCCATTGGATGACGGCGTCGCGCACCACGCCAACGCTGTGCGTGTTCGTAATCATCACCGGACCCACCAGAAAACCGGATTCTTCCACCCAGGTCGTGCCGGTCATTTCGCCGTTGCCGTTCAGCGTCCACCAGCCCGCGAATACCGCGCCGTCAAATGAATCTCTTCCGCGCGGCAGAATCGCGGTGACGCCCGTGCGAACCGGCCCTTTGCCGACCTCCAGCTTTCCCTCGCCGGAAATCAGCGTAGTGTGGCCGACGGTTACGCCCGGAACGTCCGTGATGGCGTTGAACGGGCCGGGTGTCCCATCAAAAGGCACACCAAGATCGCGTGCACGTGGCTTGGCCGCATTTTTTTCCTGCGGACAAGAAGGCATCGCAAAAAGAACAGCAGCGAACATAAAGGCCAAGAGCGGCACCTGGCGGCGCATGACAGGCCTCTCCCAAATGATCGAGCAAATGAATGATGATGAATTGCTGCCAAGAAGAGTAGCGCGAGCCGCTCAGGCGGGAAAGACTTTTGCCAAAGCGTGTTGCAAAGCCTCCGCAATGAGCCGAGACTCTTCGGCCGTAATGATGAAAGGCGGAGCAAGGAGCACGTGGTCGCCGTGCGAGCCGTCCACGCAACCTTGCGTAGGATAAGTGAGAACGTTCTTTTCGAGCGCGGCCTGGCGAATCTCTTCGGCAATGCCCGCTTCTTTCGGAAACGGCTCGCGCGTGGACTTGTTCTTCACGAATTCGACGCCTTGCAGCAATCCCAAACCGCGCACCTGCCCGACCTGCGGGTGGTGTTCCAGCGCAGCGAGCGCCTGGTGCAGCGTCTCGCCCGCCGGAGTCACACGATCGAACAATTTGTGCGCTTCCAAATAATCAAAGACCGCATTCCCGGCGGCCATGGACACCGGATGCGACTGGTAGGTAAAGCCATGCATGAACGCCGCGGAGCCTTTTTCGTACGCTTCGACCACGTTCGGCGCCGCAAGAACCGCGCCAAGAGGCGCGTAGCCGCTGGCGATGCCCTTCCCGGTAAGAATAATGTCCGGCTCCAGCCCCCAGTGCTGGCTCGCAAAGGGTTTGCCCGTGCGGCCCATTCCGCTCATGACCTCGTCCGCGATCAGCAGGATGCCGTGCTTGCGGCAAATTTCGGCAATGCGCGCGGTGTAGCCATCCACGGCGGCCACGGCGCCGAGCGTGGCGCCGACCACAGGCTCAAAAATGAATGCAGCGACTGTGGACGCGTCGTTCGCTTGCAGAAATGCGTCCAGATCGTCTGCGCAAGCGAGTTGGCACTCCGGAAATGTTTTGTCGAACGGACAGTGATAGCAGAAGCAAGGAGCGACGTGGCCCCACTCCGGAAGCATAGGCGCATAGGGCGCCCGCCGCGCCACGTTGCCGCTGACGGACATCGCCCCGAGCGTGCTGCCGTGATAACTCTGCTTGCGCGCAATCACACGGTAGCGCGAATTTTGCTTGCGTTCCAAAAAGTATTGCCGCACCAGTTTGATCGCGGTTTCGGTAGCCTCCGAACCACCCGAGGTGAAATAGACCCGCCCCGCGTCGTGGAAATTCTTTGGAGCCAGCGCCAGTACGCGTGCCGCAAGTTTTTCCGCGGGCGCGGTGTGAAATTGCGAGGTATGCGCGAAGGCGATACTGTTGGACTGTTCGGCCATGGCCCGGCCGATCTCCGGAACGCCGTGGCCGATGCTGACCACCGCGGCCTGGCCGGAAGCGTCCAGGTAGCGGCGGCCGTCGGCGGCAATAATCCAACTACCTTCGCCGCGCACCGCCAGCGGATACTGTTTTCGGAGATTGCGGGAAAATAGCGGAGAAGCTTCTGTGGCCGCGCTCATGTCTTGATTGTAGCAAACCGAACCGCACTCCTGAACGTGACCCTGCGTCACAGTCATGTAATACTCATTCGCAGGTTTGGAGGATTCCACTTGCTCACGCGTTGCTGCTTTCGTTTATTCCTTTTTTTTCTCATGCCAGGTCTGATGGCGATCAGCGGGAGTCGCGCTCAGTCCACACAGGAGCCGGTGAAAATTGCGGTCGATTTAAGCGACGTCGCCAAGCACCTTTTTCACGCGACTCTCGTATTTCCCGCCAAGGCCGGACCGCTCACTCTCGTCTATCCGAAGTGGATTCAGGGCGAGCATTCGCCGACGGGCCCGATCGTCGATCTCACCGGCCTGAAGATGCGCGCCGCGGGAAAGGAAGTGGCATGGCGCCGCGATGATGTGGACATGTTTGCCTTTCATCTGGAAGTTCCGGAGGGCGCCAACACCCTGGAGGTGGCACTGGACTATCTGTCGCCGGCGGAGGCGAGCGGGTCGCGCGAGACTCCTTCCGCGAGCGCGAAGATTGCCGTGTTGAACTGGTATCTCGTCATCCTTTATCCGCAAGGGGCGAAGACGGATGATTTGACTTACGCCGCGAGTTTGCGCCTGCCCGCCGGATGGAAGTACGGCACGGCGCTGCCCGTGGCGAAAGAGACATCGGACGCGGTGGAGTTCGCCCCTGCGTCCTTAACCACGCTGATCGATTCGCCGGTGATTGCCGGAGCCTATTTGCGCACCATTGATCTGGCGCCCGGACAGAAGCCCGAACATTTCGTGCACATCGCGGCGGATGGACCCGCAGCCCTGGAGGTGGGCCCTGCGGAGGTGCAGCACATGCGCCAACTGGTGGCAGAGACGGGAGCGTTATTCGGCGCGCGGCACTATCGCCGCTACGATTTTCTGCTCTCCCTAAGCGACGTCATGCCTCCCGATGGCGTGGAGCATCACGAATCCAGCGATGACCGCGCGCCCGAAGCGCTGTTTCTGGATCCCGAGGTCCTGGAAACGCAGGCCGATCTGCTGGCGCATGAATTCACACATTCTTGGAACGGCAAGTATCGGCGGCCCGTGGGCCTGGTCGCTTCCGATTATCAGACCCCACTCAAAGGTGAGCTGCTTTGGGTCTATGAGGGACTGACGCAATATCTCGGAGTCATGCTGGCAGCGCGCAGCGGCTTCTGGACGCCGGAACACCTCCGCGAGTACCTCGCAATCACCGCCGCCACTTTGAATGACTGGCCGGGACGCACCTGGCGGGATCTGCAAGACACGGCAATTTCCGCGCAAATCCTTTACGGCGCTCCGCTGGAGGGAGCTTCGCGGCGCCGCGGCGTTGATTACTACGATGAAAGCACCCTGATTTGGATGGAAGCGGATACGATTATCCGCCGCGAATCCCGAGGCAGAAAATCGCTCGATGATTTTTGCCGGAGATTTCATGGCGGCGAAAATACCGGGCCGAAAGTCGCTCCTTACACGTTTGAGGACGTGCTGGCCGGAATGAACGAAGTTGCGCCCTACGACTGGCGGGGGTTTTTTGCGGAACGCCTGCGCTCGCACGGACCGGGCGCGCCGCTTGGCGGCCTGGAAAATTCCGGCTGGCGAGTGGTGTTCACGGATGTTCCTAACGAGCACGAGAAGGCGGAGGAAATCGTGACGCAAGTGGCCAGCTTCGGGTTTTCACTGGGCTTTGACGTGCACGCACCGGGTGGTGATCAAAGCGATCGCATCCTGGACGTGATTCCCGGCTCGCCAGCCGATCAAGCGGGGCTGGCGCCGGGAATGCATCTGGTGGCAGTGAACGGCCGGAAGTGGTCGCCGGAAGTCCTGCACAGCGCCATCCAGTTGGCGAAAAATAACAAAGAACCCGTCGAACTGCTCGCCGAAGGCGCCGATTACTACAAAACCTACCGCATCGATTATCACGGCGGCGAGCGCAATCCGCATCTCGAAGCAATCAGCGGCAAGAGCGATGTGCTGGGAGAGATTGCGCGCATGAAAGCGCCTCCGGTCAGCGTATCGAAGACCTACTAGCGCCGTTCCAACTATTTGGGCCAAATGACGGTCCGGGCATCCGACGCGAACGCGAAGAGAGCATTCTCGTAGGGATTTGCTGGAATAAGTCGGAAGGGCACTAAGAAATCGCCTGGCAGGAAGGATTGCCACGGTTGACGCAGACCTCGCGCGCACTGGTACGCACGATCGGCCGTTGGAGCCTGACGGCCCTGATGGTCAATTCGATTGTCGGCGTTAGCATCTTCAAGTTGCCTGGAGATTTGGCGGCGCGATTGGGCGGGTTCAGCCCGTTCAGTTGTCTCGGCGCCGGCGCGGGAATCCTCATCATTGCGGGATGTATCGCGGAAGTTTCCTCCTACTACGAAGAAACCGGCGGGCTGTACTTGTATGCGCGGGACGCATTGGGGCGCTTCGCGGGGCTGCTGGTCGCATGGCTCACATGGCTGACGCGCATCGCCGCTCCTGCTGCGGCGGCGAATCTTTTTTGCACCTACGCGGCGCAGTTTTATCCGGCACTGGGAGCGCGCCGGGGCGAGTTGCTCCTTTTGAGCGTACTGATCGGCCATCTGGCACTGCTGAACTACATCGGCGTAAAGACCGGGAAGAACGTCAGCAACATCTTCACTGCCGTCAAGGTGGGGTTCTTGCTGTTCTTTGTGACGGCGGCCCTACTCGCTTTGCTGATGAAGCCGGAACTCCGCGTGGCGATTGTGTTTCCGGCTGTTTCCGCGAAAAGTTGGGTTCAGGCCATGCTGCTGCTCGTCTATGCGTACGGTGGCTTTGAAGGTGCGCTGTTTGTCGGCGGCGAAACGGCCCATCCCAAGCGCGATACCCCCATCGCCTTGCTGACGGCGCTCGGCGTGGTTTGCCTGCTCTACACAGCGGTGCAATTTGCCGTCGTGGCCATTTTGCCGGATCCGGGAGCTTCCACGCGCGCGCTGGCCGATGCCGCGCAGCGATTCTTGGGTCCCGCGGGCGGCATGGTGATCGGGCTGGCCGCGCTGGTTTCTGCGTACGGCTATTTGAGCGCGAATCTGTTGCATGCACCGCGCATCACCTTTGCGCTCGCCGAGCAGGGCGACTTCCCCGCATTTCTGGGCGCGGTCCATCCGAAATACCGGACGCCGTACGTATCCATCGTCGTCTACGCGGTTCTGGTTTTCGTGTTCGTGGCACTCGGGAACTTCGCGTGGAACGCCGTTCTCTCGGCGGTGTCGCGCCTGGCGGTTTATGGTGCGATGGCCCTGGCGGTGCCACTCTTACGCCGGCGCGACGATCGCAAAGCACAATTTGTTCTTCCTTGGCCATATCTCTTCGCCGGGCTCGGTCTGCTCTTTTCCCTGCTGCTGCTGACCCAATTGGGCAAAAGCGAATTTGTGATTGTGGGAACTACTGGCGTGGTGGCGCTCGTAAACTGGCTGGTGGTGCGGAGGTGATTCCATGACCAATCTTTGGCACTCCCTGGCCTCGGCTTCAGGCTCCCGCCTGTTGTAGCAACGTGATTCTGTCACCCTAACGGCAACATAAATCTGTCACCCCCTGGCATGGTTGCGTGCTCTAGGCGGGTGTCGCCATAGTAGAAGGCGACACGGCCGTCCAGGGCTTGATAAATCTGCACTTTGGCGCCGGCGAAGCTGAAGCGACGGGCTTGCTGGGGGATTTGGAAGCGGCGGCCTTCCCATTGCACGACGTTGTCGTTGCTGACGATGCGTTCGTGGACGAAGCAGCAGATGCGGTCGAGATTTTCCGGAGCCTCGCGCCAGGCGGTTGCGGCTTCACGAGGCTGCCGGGCGAAACGGCGGTTGTAGTCGGTAATGAATCGGCGCAGCACGGCGTTGGCGGAGTCGAGGTCGGTGGCTTGGGCCAGGCGCAGTTCGCTGGTGAGGCGATCCTGCAGCACGCCCCAGAGGCGCTCGACGCGACCTTTGGCTTGCGGGCTGTTGGCGGCGATGAAGGTGACGCCGAGTTGTTCCAGTGCGCGGCCGAACTGGGTGGGCTGGCGTTTACCGGCGAGTTGTTCTTCCACCGTCCAGCAGTCGTCGTTGCGGACGAAGATGCTGCTGTGATCGCCGTAGAAAGCCAGGGGCCTGCCGAAGCGGCGCAGCAGCTGGCGAAGCAAGCAGAGATAGCCGAAGGTGGTTTCCGAGGGGAAGAACTGGGCGGCCAGGATTTTGCCGGTGGCGTCGTCCTGCATGCCGAGAGCGGTGAGGTGCGGGCCGCGGCCTTCGAGCCAGTCGTGCGGGCTGCCGTCGAGTTGCACCAGTTCACCGAGTCGCGCGGAACGCCAGCGGCGTTGGCGATGAGCGGGAGCGCGGCGCTTACGAGGCGAGCCGAGACCGTTCTTGCGCAACAAACGGCGCAGCGTCTCCCGACTGAGCGAAAAGCCTTCGTGCTCGACCAACTTCTCGCAGAGATGGTGATCGTTAAAGCCGGCGTAGGTGTTGCGCGCAAGTTGGACGATGCGCTGGCGCACGGCGTCGGGGAGGCGACGATGGCTGGGCCGGCCGCGGTTGGCGTGAGCCAGAGCCGCCTCCCCGTCTTCGCGCATACGCTTTTTCAAGCGCTTAATCTGGCGCACGCTCAGACACAGGAGTACGGCGGCTCTGGCACACGCCATGTCTCCCTTGATGCACGTGCTGATGATACTCACTCGCTGCAATTCCTTCTGACTCAACGGAAATGTCTCCTGTCTCATAGGGTGACATTTTCACGTTGCCGTTAAGGGGTGACAGAATTATGGAGCTAAGACAGCTTCAGGCTCCCGCCTTGGATTCGCCACGCAATCGTGACATCATGCAATGTTTTGGGAATTGCGGGGCAACGCGCCGTACGGGCGGAGGAATAATGAGAAATCGCATAGCAATGCGCAGTGGAGTTCTGGCCATCGCGCTGGGCGTAGCTTTGGGCGTACACGCACAGGCACCGGTGCCGGCGAAACGCGCAATCACTTTTGACGACCTGATCAAGATGCATCGCGTATCGGATTCGCAGATCTCGCGCGACGGCAAATGGGTGGCCTACGCCGTGTCCACGCCGGACATGGAGTTGAACCGCGGCGTCAGCAATATTTGGATCATCCCCGCGACGGGCGGCGAAGCCATTCAGGTGACCCAGGGCGGCCGCGACACTTCTCCCGCATGGTCGCCCGATGGCAAGACGCTGGCGTTTCTTTCCGCGCGCGACGGCAATTCCCAGGTCTATCTGCTCTCGATGAAGGGAGGCGAAGCGAAGAAGCTCACGCAGCTTTCAACGGGAGCCGATGTGTTCAAATGGGCGCCGGATGGAAAGAGCATCGCCTTCACTTCGTATGTTTATGTGGATTGTAAAGACGATGCTTGCAACGCCAAGCGCGATGAAGATAAAGAAAAGAGCAAAGTAAGAGCGCGCATCTACGACCACCTGCTCTACCGCCATTGGGACCACTGGTCCGAAGGCAAGCGCAGCCACCTTTTCGTCATGGCGGCCGACGGCAGCTCGCCAGCGCGCGACCTTACGCCGGAAGCAGACTACGATATTCCGCCAGATGGGGAGCGAGGCGGTCCCGACGACATTAATTTCTCGCCTGACGGCAAGGAGATTTGTTACACGGCCGTAACGGACAAAGTGGAAGCCATCAGCACGAATGCCGATCTGTTCGTCGTGCCCGTCTCCGGTGGCGAAGCGAAGCGCATCACCTCCAATCCCGGGTTCGATGGAAATCCCGTGTACTCGCCGGATGGCCGTTCGATCGCCTACCACGCACAACTCACCGCGGGATACGAGTCCGACCGGTGGCGCATCATGCTGTACGACCGCCAGAGGGGGAAGAGCACGGACCTTACGGCCGGATTCGATCGCAGCGCCAACGAACTGGCGTGGTCGTCCGACAGCAAGACCATTTATTTCACCGCGGAAAATGAAACGTTACAGCCGATTTATGCCCTGGAGGCGCGCGCCGGTGCGACGCCGAAGAAGCTGCTGGATGGCTACAACAGTGCATTCTCCTTCAACGGCGATGCGACCGTTTTGGTGACTGAACGGACCAGCCTGATCTCACCCGCGGAATTATTTGTTGCCGCGGGCGATGGCAGCGGCTTGAAGCAATTGACGCATCACAACGATGCCCTCCTCGCGCAATTGGAGATGAACGCGCCGGAGCGCTTCTGGTTTGAAGGCGCCGAAGCTACGAAGGTGGAGGCGATGTTGGTTCGGCCCCCGAGTTTTTCGGCCACGAAAAAGTACCCGATGCTGGTGCTGCTGCACGGCGGGCCGCAGACCATGTGGGATGACGCCTGGGGCTACCGCTGGAATGAGCAGGTCTTCTCCGCTCCGGGCTACGTTACGCTGATGATCAACCGCCGCGGCTCGACGGGCTATGGCCAGAAATTCACGGACGAGATTACCAACGATTGGGGCGGAAAAGCGTATGTTGACGTAATGAAGGGAATCGACGCAGCCATCGCGAAGTACCCCTTCATTGACAAAACGCGCCTGGCCGCAGCGGGCGGCTCCTACGGCGGATACATGGCGGACTGGCTGGCGACGCACACGGACCGGTTCAAGGCGATCATCAGCCATGCGGGCGTGTACGACAAAGTGTCCATGTTCGCCACCGAAGAGCTGTGGTTTGAAGAGCACGACATGCAAGGCACGCCGTGGACGGCGCCGGAGAATTACAAGAAGTGGTCGCCGTCAAGCTATGCAGGGGAACTCGGCAAATACAAGACGCCGACACTGGTGGTGGGGGGCGAACGCGATTACCGCGTGCCGTACACGCAGTCACTGGAATTCTTCACTGCCTTGCAACGGCAGGGCGTGCCCTCCAAGCTTCTGATTTTCCCGGATGAAGGACACTGGGTACTGAAGCCGCAAAACAGCCAGCTATGGTACAAGACGTTCCTGGATTGGCTAGCGGCGTATATGAAGTAGTCCCTCGCCGCGTTCGGAAAAAACGCCGGGGTCTCGCCACAAAAATGGAAGAGGGACTTCTCACTCCGCGGACTCCGTTCGGAGTGACGGAAGGGGAAGGCGCCCGCCACACGGTCAGGATAAACCCAAGAGCCAATATGAAGACCGGCCACTACATCCACGGGAGAAATACACACTTGCGAAGTTGTTTGCGGCGTGAGAGCGGCGGCAAGCCGCCGCACTCCAAAAACGCGGCTAAATCTCCACGAGTTTCCGCAGCGCGCGCCGCAGAAATCGAAACAGGT
>Ga0116217_10006000_pt1 | contig 10589 bp, 10 predicted proteins | sample Sb_taG_6_FD_89697 | JGI IMG/M metagenome (GOLD analysis project Ga0116217, IMG submission 89697) | Peat soil microbial communities from Weissenstadt, Germany - Sb_50d_4_PS metaG | ecosystem: Environmental > Terrestrial > Soil > Wetlands > Peat | place: Germany: Weissenstadt | collected 2010-09-21 | reverse complement strand
TGGAAGAGCTGCTGTGAGGGGTCGAGCAGATTCTGAGTACCCCCGTCCAATGGGTTGTAGCGGGTTTGGGCGTTCGGTGAGCCATCCATGGCCTGGTTTTCGAACTGCGTAAAGACCGAACCGTGAATGTCATTGCTGCCCTTCTTCATGATCACGTTGACGACGCCACCCAAGGCGCCGCCGTATTCGGCTTCGACACCCGAAGTCTTCACTTGCACTTCCTGAATGAAGTCAAAAGGCACCTGGGTGTGGGAGAAACCACCAATAATATCGGCGGTTTCCTGACCCTCTACCAGATAGCGGTTCTCCGAATCGGCGCCGCCAGCCACTGAGTAGCCGAAGGACTGACCGTTGCCGCTGCTGCCCGGGGATTGCCCGCCGGTTCCGCTGCCCATGCTCGTGCCGATGCTTCCGCCGAGAGGTTCATTGCTGGCCGCTGGAGCGAACTGAATTACCGACTGAAACGAACGTCCGTGGGGGACATCGTTGATCACATCCTCGGTGATGTTCGTCATCGTATGGTTGGTGGTCACATCGATCTCGGGGGCTGCGCCGCTCACTTCAACCACTTCAGCGGCAGCGCCCACCTCAAGCGTGATGTCAACCGAGGGAAGGTGGCCGACTTCCAGAGTCAGGCCTTCGCGTTTCGTCGTCTTGAATCCCTTCGCCGTGACGCTGATGGCGTAAGTTCCGGGCGGCAGGTTCGAAAAACGGTAATAGCCACTCGAATCCGTATCCTGTTCCTTGGTACCCGCTAGCGCTGTGCCCGTCACCACCACGTGGGCGCCGCTGACTACCGCGCCCGTTGGATCCTTAATCGCTCCGGTGAGACCGCCCGTGGTTTCCTGGGCGAACAGTGCGCAGCTGGTGACAATCAGGGCTGCCGCTACCAACAGCCAACCACAAACTCGAGGAAAACGTTCAAAACGCATTTCCTGCCTCCTTCAAAATTTTTGTGTTTCGGAATCGGATGCCAGCGCTTTGCGGGTTCCTGGGAGCAATCGCGCGATCCGATGTATTGCAAAACCTTCTTAGACTAGTCGTAAGAGCTTGAACTGCAAGAATCTATTGCCAACTCCACCCGTCTGTCGCGGGCTTCATGAATGACTGCACAAAACAAGCAACGCCCTACACCATGAGAACAGACAAGGCAATGCAAGTCACAATCCAAACACATCGACCTAGAAACAATTTGTTTTCAACAGGTTAGTGTTGAAGCGTCTAGTCTCGATTCCAAAATCAAGAGAAATCAGAGAGGCGAATATGATATTTGGAAGGTAAAACTGGTTGAGGAGCCAAGCTCACCCCACTAGCGTCGGCGTTTTCGGGCTGGCCTGGATACTACTTCTCCGGGCGCCAACACTCGTCTGACAATGGGATTGTTCAGTTTGTACTCGCGCTCAGTGACCGTGCCCGCGTCGTCTTTCACGCGCAGGATAAAGACGGGCAGGGTTCCTTCTTTGTCGAAGCTCTCGTGCGTGACCGTGACCGGCAGAACCCCATCGAGGCCATGTTCGCGGTATGCCGTTTCATAACGATGTTTTCGCGTGTTCCAGGTGAATACCCGCACCTGATCGAAGTCATAGGGCAGACCGTCGTGGGGATCGGTCATCAGGCAAAGATATTGCGAGACTTGCCTCTGTACTCCTTTGTCGTTGTCGGCCACTTGATCCAGGGCAAAGAACGCGACAAGGCGCTGGCCCTCGGCATATTGCGCAATTTCGAGCGGAGCGTCCACGTCGACCATGCGCGCCAGCACCCAACCTACGCGGCCCTTATCGTCGCGCACCAGCCACCAGTCTTCGAGCACGGGTGTATAAGGATTCTTTGCGCCCGACTTCGCCGCGTCGGTGGCTTCGCGCTTGGGCAGTGGCAAAGCGCCGGGCTGCTTCTCGGCGGTTCCCCGCTTCAGAATCGCGACCTTCGCGCCGGAGGCAAGCTGGTACAAGTGTTCGGTTTCGCGGCCCGGAGTCACATGCAGGTTCGTCTCGTTCCGCAGAACTCCCGGGGCCTGCACGGGATCGTTCTGATTGTCGGCAGTGAGTTTCTGCAAAGCGTCGTAGGTTTTCTGGTCGACCAGGAACCGCTGCTCGATCCAGCCCTCGAGTCCGCTGGCGGTGCGCACCCGGGCGAAACGCTTCTCGCGCTCCAGCACCTCCACGCGCTCTCCGTTTTTCACGTTGCCCACGCGGTTGAAGATGGCCGCCACCTGGTCGCGCAGCGCCGCCTGCGGCGCCGAGACATACGCCACCTCCAGCACCCGGCGGTGTCCGCGACCGCACCCGGGAGCCGACAACAGGGCCGTCAGCATTAGCAGAATCAGCCAGCCCACCCGGATTGAGCCCGACAGTCTCACGAGGGAGTACGAGTCACGAACGGAACTCTCTACTATATCGCTTTGCAGGCACGAGTTTCCGGTACGAAAGTCCAAGAAGTTTGCGCTTGTGGTGCGGGCATTGCGCGGCCCATCAAGACATTCTCGGCCTGCCTCGGTTACCATGTTAGTAGAACTTCCGGGGTCGGAAGTTCGCTGCGCGGGCTGCCCAGACGTGGCATCTTGCGTCTAACATAGATAGACGGCTCTTTCGAAGCACCGATTCGCCAATGAAGAAAAACACAATCTGCCATCGTCTGGTTGTTCTGTCTCTCGTCTCCATGATCGCGCTGGCTGGCGCCGTGCGCGCTGCCGCGCAGGACACGGTGGATACCGTGTTCCATCCGCCCAAGGGTTCGCAGGTCGCCATCGTGGTCTTCGAGGATCTGGAGTGTCCCATGTGCCGGCGGACCGCGCCTCTGGTCGAGCAGGCTTCCAAAACCTATAAGATCCCGGTCATCCGTCACGACTTCCCGCTGCCGCTGCATCCCTGGTCTTATCAGGCGGCGGTGATGGCGCGCTATTTCGACACCCATTCCAAGGCGATGGGCAACGAATTTCGCGATTACATTTTCGAGAACCAGTTGGAAATCACCCTGCAGAACCTGCGCTCGTACGCGGAAAAATTCGGCGCCGCGCACAAAGTCGATTTGCCCTTCCGGCTCGACCCGGACGGAAAACTCGCCGCGCTGGTCAACGCCGACCGCGACCTGGGCAAGGCCATCAAGATCGACCACACCCCCACCGTCTATATCGTCAGCAGCCGCAACGCCAACCGCCCGTACGTGGAAGTCAAGGAGCCCGCCAGCCAGCTTTACTCCACGATTGACGCGGTCATGAAAGAGTAACTGAAGAGCGATTTCAGATTTCAGATTGTAGATTTCAAGATTTAGATAGCGGCCCTGAACCCATCAGCTGGGCTTTTCAATCTGCAATCACAAATCTAAAATCTGCAATCATTCGGGCCGTCCCGTGTAGTGTCCCCTGGAATGCACGTGTTCGTGGTCTTCCTGCGATTCCAAGTGGGTAATCACTTCCGCGCGCAGCCCGAGTTCCACGGGCAAACGTTCTTCGAGCGCAGTCGCCAGCCGGTGCGCTTCACCCACCGCCGTGGCATGCGGAAACAGCAGGTGGACTTCAATAATCTGGCGGTATCCGGTGGTGCGGTAGCGCACGCCGTGATAGTTCATGCCGAGTTCGCTGCAGATCGCGTCCAGTTTTCCGCGAATCTGTTTACCGCTTTCCGGATCGGAATAATCCAGCAGCCCGACCGCCGAGCGCCACGCCAGCCGCCCTCCTGACCATAGAATATTCAGCGCGATCGCGATCGCGACCAGCGGATCGAACGGCTTCCATCCCGTCAGCAGGACCAGGCCCAGTCCCGCAACCACGCCAAAGCTGGTGAAGCAGTCGGTGAGCACGTGCTTGCCATCGGCTTCGAGAATCAGCGAGTGACTGCGCTTGCCCACGCGCAGCAGATACCATCCCAGCCACGCGTTGAGCATACCCGCCCCGAGCAACAGCACAACGCCCGATCCCAGATGTTCAAGCCTCAATCCCGCCATCCATTTCTGGATGGCCTCCACCAGAATCCAGATCGCGGCCACCACGATCATGGCCCCTTCAAATCCGGCGGAAAAAAATGTGATGCGCTCGTACCCGTAGAGAAATGTCGGCCCCGCGGGTTTCGTGCTCAAGCGCAGGCTGAACGCCGCAAACCCCACCGCGATCACATGCACCACCGACTCGGCAAAGTCCGACAGGATGGCCGCCGACCCCGTCATGAAATACGCCGTGGTCTTGCCGGCCAGCATCAGCACTCCCACGGCCAGCGACATCCGCATGGCAAACCGCGCCGCCCGCAGCTCTTCGTGATCGCGGGAAGCGGCGGCCATCGCAGGCAACGGAGATGAGAGGGAATCCGGCATGGAGGTTGATCTTTGCTGTGCCGGATCATCGTCCCACGAAGGGACAGGAGCAGAATGTGATCGAAATCACGTTGTAGAAACGACGGGATAGGCGCTCCGGGTTGCCCCATTTCTCGCGCGTCCTTGGCCCGAAAAGTGGGGTTTTCTGTGTCGGAAATCCACTTTCGGGACGAGCACTCAAATCCAACCGGCAAGAAACAAGTCCTTAAGTCAGCGCGAAATTTCAAAAGCCCCACTTCTCGCAAAAAACCGCGAGAAATGGGGCACCCAGCATTCGATTTCTTTGCACGGCGCAGGAAATGAGACAGTGCGCCACCCACCGACTTAGTTGACCTTAATCGTATTCATAGCGGTAATAGCCGTTTGCGGATATGAGACTGTAATGATGTAGTTTCCTGTAGTCCCCCCACTAAGCACCTGGCATTGCGCGGGCGAAGTGGTGGTGGTGCATGTCACGGTGGTGGTGTCAGGACCGGACACAGTCCAAGTCGCGCTGGTAGTGATGTCCTGGATCTCGGACTGATTGTTGGCGTTCGTATAACCGGCAATCGCATACAGAGGCACCGTACCGCCGCCGCCGCTTGCTGAGATGGTCTCGGTTGACGCCGAACAAGTTGCGCTCGTATTGGTCCCGCTGACGCAGATCGAAGTAATATCCGCGATATAGACCACCCCAGTAGCGCTGGTGGTCAACCCCTGGTAAGTCGCATTGACGGTAATCGAGCCCGGTGCCTTGCCCGTCGCCACGCCCGTGTTGGTGATGGTTGCAGCTCCCGTGGTGCCGGTGGTTATAGTCCAACTGGCGCCACTGGAGATCTGGCGCGTACCGGTGCTGCCGCTGATAGTTCCCCAGAGCTGAAGCCCCTGGGTCGAACCCAATGGAACTTGGGGCGTTGGCTGGATCGTAAGCGCAGAATAGGTCGTGGCCGGGAAAAATCCTCTGCAGCCCACCGCCAGAGCCAGGGTTGCCAGCGCGGCAAAGGCGCCTACCAGCCGGAGTTTCGACTTCGTGGATGACATATTGGTTAACACTCCTTCGGCGCGCCCCGCTCCGTTTCTGCGTATTTCTGTGCTGCTGAATCTGCAAAAATTGTAGCAGAGATGATTTCGCCCGGCGCACACCGCAGTACCTGCACCGCGGGCGCGGAACCACTCCCGCCAATCATCCCTGCCCATCGCGTTCTCGCACCAGGCCAGGCAGTCCGCTTCCCGGTTAGAACGCCGGTCTCCATACGGCTTGCAGGAAAAAGCATCAACCACCAAGGGCACGAAGGATCACGAAGGAATTCTTTTTATGGGCTTCCTTCGTGAACCTTCGTGTCCTTTGTGGTTGATGGGTTTCCCTCTAGTTCGTCTTGCGGGCGCGCGATATCCGCTCGTCGATGGGCTTGCGGCCGGCGAATCCTTCCTGCGTTCCGTGCCAGTGGGTTATGGATTTCTCTCCCAGCTTCCAGCACAGCAGAATGATCTGGCCTTCGACTTCGCAGGGAAAATCGAGCAGGCCGATGTTGATATCCTTCACCTGCACGCCGATGGAATCGATCTCGGCCAGCGCATCCTTGGCGCGCTGTTCAGCCTTGATGCGCTCCCCTTTGCGCCGGGCCTGCTGCACTACATCGATGAACATGCCCCCGTTCAGAAAAATCCTGTGACTGAGAGCCTGTTGCTCGGCCTCGACTTCCTCCATCACTTGCTTGCCGGCAATGGCGGCGCGCAGCAGCGACTCCAGCACCGACAACAGGGACTGCGCTTCCTCGAGAGTGAACGTGCGGTCTGCCATGGATGTTTCTATTTTAGCGCATGCAGCCGGGTACACGATCTCGCGGCGATTTCAATTCGGCCCCTTGGTTGACGCCGCGCGGGGGCCGGAATCAGGGTTTAGTCGCATCCGCGGAAGGGCCCAATCCTTGCACATCGCTCACAATCCTGGCCAGCGCCTGATCAAAATTCCGGTCGCGGTTGCCCTGCAGAATGGCCCATTGCGCGTGCTCGGTAAACGCCCACAACACAGCGTTGGTCTTCGGGTCGCGAATGACCAGCCGGAACTGAGGATCATAGGGCCGGCCTCCGATGGTGTCTCCTCGAGCCACGCGCCCGGCAATCGGAGGCACGGTGAACCGTATTTCGAGCAGCAGATCTGCATCCCCGGGAGCGCCCACCATTTCGTACCGCCCCCAGGTTTTCATGGCCGCGTAGAACTGGTTGTACGCGCGTTCGACCCCGCCGCTGAACTCCCCGTCGTCCAGCAAAGGCTGGTCTCCGCCGGCATTGGCCAGAAACACTTTTTTCGCTGCCAAAATCTGCGCCGGGATTGGCGCAGCAGGCGCTGGCTTCGGCTGTCCCGCGCCCCAGACAGAAACTGGCAACATCAGAATCGCAAGACTGACACTCAGAACGGTTTCCGTAAATTGTCTTGTCATACTTCCACTCCTGCCTCCACTCCTGCGCCGCATACTAACATCGAATCCTCGAAGCGAATTCGATTCCCTGGAGTCTGCGCTCCAAAGAAAAAATGCGGCTGGGAAACTTCGTTCCCAGCCGCTGGCTGCAAGGAGCCCCCGCAATGGAGAGCTACTGCGGGAGAATCACGGAGTCGATGACGTGAATGACTCCGTTGGAGCAGACAATATCGGTCTTGACGACGTTGGCATTGTCGACCATCACTTTGCCGCCCTCAACCATGATCTTTACATCCTTGCCGTTCACGGTCTTGGCTTCGTGCAACTTGATGACGTCCTTGGCCATGACCTTGCCAGGGACGACGTGATAGGTGAGAATCGCCACCAGTTTGTCGTGATTTTCCGGCTTCAGCAGATCGTCCACGGTGCCGGCCGGCAACTTGGCGAAGGCCTCGTCGGTCGGTGCGAAAACCGTGAACGGGCCCGCGCCCTTAAGCGTGTCAACCAGGCCAGCGGCCTGCAGCGCCGCGGCCAGCGTCTTGAAATTGCCCGCCGCCACAGCCGTTTCCACAATGTCTTTCTTGCCCATGCTGCCCGCGCTCGCGGTAAGCGAGAGCGTCAGCAGGGAGAGTGCAAAAGCAAGTGCAGTGTGTTTCATTTCTTTAATTCTCCTGATGGATTTCTGAGGGTTCGATCTCAAGTACGATTTAATGATGAATCAAATTGATTTGAGGAAGGTGCAAATTCGTTCGGTTGGAGCAAGTCGTTTGCCCGCAGGTTCAAAATAATGACAGCGAATGAACTATCAGGAAAACCAGCCGGTCTGGATGGCGCTAGCTTTGGATTGCGTTGGCTCTCGCGGCGCTGGGGTTTAATCCGTGCGAATCAGAGTGAATCCGTGGCCAAGAAGTTTTTCGGTTAGCGCCTGCGGCCGCGGGAAGGATCAGCCGACGTGGCCACATTGAGATCGATCTTCAGTCCCTCGACGCCCGGCGCATTGCAGTTTCCGTCGCGGCTGTAGTTGGTGCAGCGCCCGGCCACGTCCTGGCGCTGAGGCGATTGCGCGAACTGCCAGACCTCGGCGAATCTCACTCCACTCTGGGCGGGGCTGGGCGGCTGTTGTGGGAACGCGCATCCCGGCGCGGGCGGGCAACCATCGTTCGTGACCCAGTAGACGATCGGGCGTCCGCCAGCATTTTCGCGAATGTCCTCGGCAGTTACCACATTGCCATCGTCGACCGCGGCCATCCCGGAACAATAAATTCCCGCCCGAAATCCCGCCGCGACGACGCCATCAAACCAGGCATAGATGTAAGCCTTCTGCTCCGGCAACATGCGCCCACCCTGTTCCTGATCGAGAAAAATGATGGTCGCCAGCGGAAAACCCTCGCGCCGCGCCGCCGCCGCCGCGGCCCGCGCATCGGACCGCCCCATCCGAGTCGCGCTCGCCACGGTTTTCAATTCCGCGTAGAAACGTCCATTGAACAGCACGAGAAATCCAAATCCCGCCGACTCCACCGCCGCGCGATGCCCGATCCAGCTGTTGGTCTTCTCGCCCGGAGGAGGGCTAAGCCAGTATCCCGTGTACGCAAACGTCTGATGCAGAGTCTTGAGATTCGTGTCGCCAGGATAGTCGTTGCGGTCGAAACCGAGATAGGAGGAACTCTGCGCGTGGAGCATTCCGCAAGACAAAAAGAACGCCGTCGTGATGATTCGCCGCAAATTCACAGTTTCTCCGCGTCTCCCTCAGCGTCCTCTGCGGTAAAGGCCTTTGCCGGCCGCTGACGGCTGAGAGCTGACAGCTATCCGCCGATATGCACCATGGTCCGCGAAGCGGGTACAAAGTCCGGCTCACCAATATGGTGCCGTTCTTCTTTCCTCGCCACCACGCCGCGAATGAACTCGGCAAACTCGTCGTCTGTAGCGCCGCGCTGCATTTCGGCATGCAAGTTGTGATCCCACACCGAAAACAAGCAGGTGCGAATTTTTCCGTCGCTGGTGATGCGGATACGGCTGCAATGTCCGCAGAACGGATGCGATACCGGCGCGATGATGCCGATCTCGCCCACCCCATCTTCAAAGCGGTAACGCCGCGCCGTTTCCGAGCGCGCGTGCGGGATCTCGACTAGCGGCCGGTACTCGGCCATGCGCGCCAGAATCTCATCCAGCGTGACCACGGTCGAAGGCGCCCAGGTGCGGCCCTCTTCGAGAGGCATGAATTCGATGAAGCGCACCGTCACGCCCTCTTCCCGCGCGAACATGCCGAAGGGAATGATCTGGTCTTCGTTGAACCCACGCATCAGCACGCAGTTCACTTTCAGCGGCCACAGCCCGGCCCGGCGCGCCGCGCGGATTCCGGCCAGCACATGATCGTATCCATTGGGCACGCGTGTGATGCGCGCGAAGCGGTCGGGATCAACCGCATCCATCGAAACCGTAACCCGCGTCAGCCCCGCATCCTTCAGCGGCTGCGCCATCTCGGCCAGCATGTGCCCGTTGGTAGTAAGCGCAATGTCGAGCGGCTCGCCAGAGTCGAAACCAGTTCGGGCGATCGAACTCCCTCCAGATGCGGTTTTTGGGAAGGGCACGGCTTCAGCCGCGCCCTTACCGCTGAGAAAAGATAAGGGCTTTAGCCCCTGAGGCCGCAGCTTTGCCAGTTCGCGCACGAATTCCACCACGCCCTTGCGCAGCAGCGGCTCGCCTCCCGTGAGTCGAATCTTACTGACCCCCATGCCCACCAGCACGCGCGCCATGCGCAGATAATCCTCGAACGGCAAGTCGCCGTAGAGCGCGCCCTCGTTCCCGGTGCGGCAGTACACACACTTATAGTTACAGCGGTCGGTGATGGAAATCCGCAAGTCGGAAATCGCGCGCCCGAATTTGTCGTGAAGAGGCACAGAGGTTGGTCGTTTGTCGTTCCTGGAAAGGAAGCAAACAGGCGGGAACATCCCGGCGGCTGTCTCCTTTCCAATGCGCCCCTCACGGAGCGCGGGAGGCGCCGGCGTTTCCACCAGCACCCTCGGGAAGGTGTCGGGCGGACATTCCTGTCCATCAAAAACCTTCCCCTCGCCGCCACAGCCTGGGTATGCCCGAAGGTTGGGCGGTCGGAAACTCCTTGTAATTATAGATGGACAACAGGACCCGGCGAGTGCTATTTCTCCGACAACTTGCGGCGTGCTAGTTGGCGAAACTCCTCAATCTCGCCTTGGCCAAAGGCTGCCTTGGGCAGCAAATTGAACATTCGATTTGTCTGGTACAAGAGGAAAACCCGGTCCGACTCCAGGAACCGGAGGTAGAGCGACCACTTTAGGTTTGCATCAAAATCCAAACTTTGCAGATGGACACCATCCTCAGAAAGGTCGGCGGTGAATTCCTGCTGCAGCCTTCGGTCCTTGGCGTAGCAACGACGCCAGTTGAAGGGTACCCACACCAACAGCGCCAGCGACCAGAGAGCCAACAAAATGATAAGAGGGGCAAGGTCTGACCAGAGCTTCCGGTCCCTCGCGACGGCCGCCAGCACGATCAGCACCAAGACACTCACCCCCACCAGCATTTTCCCTATCAGGACGACGGCGCGAACGAAGGCCTTAGGGCTTTTCGACCGGTGCAACTTCTGCGCATCGATGAAGTCTTCGAGGGTAATGCGATAAGAAATTTTCATTTCGGTTCCACCGTGCGACCCAGCGCCTTCTCAATCGCCGCCTCGGCCATCGGCGCCATAATCTTGTATCCCGCCGCATTCGGATGCAGGCCATCGTCGGCCAGATCTTTCTTCATCAGTCCCTTGTCGTCGACCATGGCGCTGAAATAGTCGAGATAGGCGCAACCGGAGGACTGAATTGCGCAGTAGGCCTTCAGCCACTTGTTCAGCGCCAGAATCTTCTCCGG
>Ga0116217_10005999_pt1 | contig 10593 bp, 7 predicted proteins | sample Sb_taG_6_FD_89697 | JGI IMG/M metagenome (GOLD analysis project Ga0116217, IMG submission 89697) | Peat soil microbial communities from Weissenstadt, Germany - Sb_50d_4_PS metaG | ecosystem: Environmental > Terrestrial > Soil > Wetlands > Peat | place: Germany: Weissenstadt | collected 2010-09-21 | reverse complement strand
AGGGCGATCTGCGGTTTCAGGTCCGAGCGTCGGGGAAAGCGGCGACCGTCGACGTCAAGGTAGACGGTTGTCACGACCGGATGGCCCCACCAGCTGGCGAGGTCGCGTATGACGGAGAGACTCAGGGTGTTGGTCGTCTCGCTTCTCGATGTAGACGGCATCGCCGCACCTCCTCGATCAGCACGCCAAGCCCAGCGTGGAGCGTACGATCGCGAAACACCAGGGGCCTAGGTCCCAATCGCCATCGCGCTCGCGGTACGCCTTCATGGATGCCCACGAGCCTGGGGAGTCATGGGCTGGCCGCGGCGAGACGATCGATCTCCTCCCGGGCGCGCTGTTGCTCCGGCCAACGGATGGCGCGGGCCATCGAGTGAAAGAACCAGGTTGTGGAGTTGATCGTAGATCTGATCGTCCGCGAGTCTGGCCAGGACCAGTGCCACGACCAGGCGCAGTACGGCAGACTCGATGTCGGCCGTGGCGGCAATCTCCACCAGCTGCTCATCGTGGAATCGGATCCAGTCCCCGATCTCGCTCATGTCCGCTTCCACGAGACCCCGATCGAACTGCCCGCGTGATGGTGCGAGCACCCAACGGCTTATATCCTGCTCAGCGAAGCTTATTGACGCTATGGGGACCGAGCTTCGGTCCCTCGACTACAACGCTCGGACTGCGGTGTCGTGGCTGGTAGCGGCGAACGCCCTTTGGACCTCGTCGCACAGTTGACGGGGGCGGTGCTAACCCGCGTCCCAGGTGGCCGATAGCAGCACAGAAGGCGAGTCGATCCGAGTCCCGAGCGCCAGGCCCTCGCTCCATACTCGGCGCTCGGATCGCCGGGATGCAACCGACCCGTAGCCGTCGTTCTGGCTCCAACGGCCCTCGCTCAGGCCGCCTCTCGGCCCCGTCGTTACGTGTGCGTTCTTGGTGCCGATACCTGGCAGTCGGTGGTCCCGTACCTGTGAGTGCCGAGAATGTCATCCAACGGGTCCACCCGGGGGGATCAGCGGCGAAGGTGACCCATGGCGCTCACCTCCCTGTACCTGGCCTTCATCCGAACGCTCCAGCTCGTCCGACTTTCACGTCGTGACAGCGAGCAGCTGGCAGTCGAGATCGTCATGCTCCGTCACGAGGTTGCCTTGCTCCGTCGCCAGGTGGCCCGCCCAGCGCTCCAGCCTGCCCGGTTCCTCATCGGAGACCGGGATGCCAAGTTCACGGCCGGCTTCGACGGGGTCTACCACTCGGAGGGGATCCGGGTCATCCGCACGCCGATTCGAGCCCCACGGGCGAATGCCTTCGCTGAACGTTTTGTCGGCACCATCCGCCGGGAGTGCCTCGACCGGATGCTGATTGCTTACCCGACATCATCTCGAAGCCGTCCTCGCGGAGTATGTGAAGCACTACAACGGGCACCGGCCTCACCGGTCCCTCGGCCAGAGCGCTCCATTCGGAACATCCTCGATGCCACCCCTGGCATCTCCTATCGATCCGACGAGATTGCGAAGATCGGACGTCATGGGTGGTCTCATCCACGAGTACGAACTGGCTGCCTGAGGCACTCAGATGGCACTTTCGGCACCCACAGGCCAGATCCGATCGCCGAGACGAGCGCGTGAATACTTGGACCCTTCAAATGCCGGGTGCCTCCTGACGCGTGGAAGTGGCGCTTCACTCTGGGCCGTCACGCCCTCCGGACCGGCGTCTACCCCACGGTTGACTGAGGAGGCAGTCGACGCGACGTCGTCCGGTGGCGCCGATACTCAGCGTGCCACTGGGCCAGGGCACCTAGCAGCACGAAGATCCCCGTGATCATCGAAGAGGCCCAGCGCTGTGCGTGGCTGCCATCAAGACCAATGGTAAGAGGGAAGACTCCTCATTGCGGATTTCTTCGTTAACTACAGGCGAACGTCCGGTGAAATCTTCTTGACAGACTGGTGGCTGCTTCGGGCCCGCTGTCGGACGGCTGAGCCGCCTATGGAAACAGCACGGCGGCAGCCACGGAGGAGGCGGTCGCCAACCCGGCAGCGGTGGTGGCGATCGTCCAGCCGATGGGGCCAATGGGCCGGCAGTCGAAGAACTGGCTGATACCGGGGGTCTGCACCATGGCGACAAGCCCGGCTGCCGAGACGACGGCGGTTCCGGCCACCAGCGGACTGTGCCGACCGATGACGAGAGTCTGCCCGAGCTGAGCCCCCACGAGGGCGGCGAGGGCGACGGTGCGTGCCCGGCCGGCGGTACCGGTCATACGGGCCGCGAACCAGGCACCGTAGGCCCCCGCGGCGGTGGCTGCCGCCCGGATGGTGACGTCACGTGCGAGCTGACCCGCGAGCGAGGTCTCCGGGCCCTCTCGGCCCAGGTCGACCCGGCGGGTCCGAGGCGTCTGCACGGCGATGGCCATGGATGGGGCCAGGTCAGTGAATAGGTTCACGGCGAGAAGCTGTCGGGGGGTGAGGGGCGGTTGACCGGTGAGCAGCGCCGCGCCGACGGTGAAAGCGACCTCGCCCAGGTTGCCGCCGAGCAGAATGGCAAGGGCGTCGCGCACCGACGCCCACATGGCGCGACCCTCGCCGATGGTGTCGATGAGGACGCGGACGTCGTCTGATGTGACGACGAGATCGGCCGCGTCTCGCGCCGCCGGCGTGGCTCTAGGCCCGAACGCCACGCCGATATCGGCGAGGCGGATGGCCTGGGCGTCATTGGCCCCGTCGCCGGTCATCGCGACGACCCGGCCGGCCCGCTGGAAGGCGGAGACGATGCGGACCTTGTCGGCCGGGGTCACCCGAGCGAAGACGGCCACATCCTGGACGATCAGGTCGAGCTGGGGGTCGTCGAGTTCATCGAGCTCTGTCCCCGTGAGCACTCGGCGCCCGTTCAGGAGCCCGAGATCGGTGGCGACGGCTTCGGCTGTGCTGGGATGGTCGCCGGTGATCATGACCACGTTGATCCCCGCCTGCCAGAGCTGGTCGAGCGGTGCGGAGGCGGTCGGGCGGGCGGCGTCGGCGACCCCGACGAACCCCAGAAGCTCCAGCCGATCGATTCGTTCGTCATCGAGATCGTCACGATCCGAGGCGGGACGCTCGGCCACAGCTAGGACCCGCAGTCCCTGGCGAGCGAGGCGCTCGACTTCGGCCGCGGCCGATGTCCGGGCGGGGTCGTCGAGGGCAACGTGCTCACCCGGGGCCCGACGCCGGGTGGCGCATCGAGGGATGACGATCTCCGGCGCGCCCTTGACGCTGAGCAGCGGGCCGGATTCGGATTGCCCGAGTACGGCGTGGTAGCCACGCCCAGGTTCGAAGGGCAGCGACGTCACCTTCTGCCAGCCCTGCACGCCGTGGCCCGGTCGCACGCTGGCCAGGTGGGCCCCGTCGACGATGGCCTGATCCGTGGGGTGGGGCAGACCCCCAGCCCGGGGTCGGGGCGTGGCCCGCAAGGCGGCGGCCAGCACCTCGCGGCCCGCCGGTCCCAGCTGCGCCACGGGCTCGTCGACGTCACCGTCGGATACCCGCCGCAACTGAAGGCGTCCCTCGGTGAGCGTGCCGGTCTTGTCGAAACACAGCACGTCCACCCGACCCAGGGCTTCGAGGACTTGGGGGTTACGGACGAGGACCCCCCGCCCGGCCAGGCGGTGGGCCGCGCTGGCCTGGGCGACGGTGGCCACGAAGGGAAGTCCCTCGGGGACGGCGGCGGCCGCCAGGCTCACTCCGGACGCCACCGCCTCGCGCGGTGGCCGGCCCCGAACCAAGCTGTTGAGCGCCAGGCCGGCGCCGGCACCGAGGACGATGGGAACAGTGGTGTCGGTGAGCGATCGCAGCCGAGTCTCCACGCCGGTCGGTGGCGGTGTGGCCGAGGTCACGTATCGCCGGGCCTCCGTGGACGATCCGGTGGCGACGACCACCGCCGTGCCACGCCCAGCGGCCACCGCCGTTCCCGCGTACACCATGGAGCTGCGATCGGCGACCGGGACCCGCTCCTCCACGGGCTTGGGGTCCTTGACCACGGGAAGGGATTCGCCCGTCAGCGAGGACTCGTCGATCTCCAAGCCAGCCGCGTCGAGCACACGGCAGTCTGCGCAAACGGCGTCACCGGCGACCAGGCTGACGACATCGCCAACGACCAAGGAACGGCTACTCACGCTCACCTCGGTCCCGCCACGGAGCACCCGGACGGAGCGCTCCGAGATGGCCGACGCCAGACGCCCGATGGCAGCCTCGGTGCGCAGGCGCTGCGTGGCACCAACGGCGGCGTCGACACCGAGCACGCCAGCGATCATGGCAGCATCGGCGATCGATCCGACTGCGGCCGAGAGCGCCGCTCCAGCCCCCAGGATCACCGTCAGGGGGTTGGTGAGCTCGCTGGCGAGCAGGCTAGGAAGGCTGGGCGGGTGGGTTTCCTCCGGGTCGTCGCCGGTCGTGACGGGATGTTCTGCCGTGGCTCCGCCCGCTGCCCCCGCCAGTCGTCGGAGGACCTCGGCGCCGTCCAGGGCGTGCCAGGCGACCGGCGCGCCGGCGCGGCGGGGACGGCGGGGAGGCAGCTGAGCACCGGTCCACGTCCCAACGCCGAGCGCGGCCAGGGTCGAAAGCTGCACAACGACCATCGCCCGCCGGCCGGCGCCGGGCACCGGGCTGATCGCGAACAGGCTGGCCGCCGTCGAGCCGGCCGCAGCCAAGGCGACGGCTTGGCGGCTGGCCGTCCGGGCCAGCCGAGTGACGTCGACGATGGTGGCCGCCTCGGCGAGGTGGAGACACAGCAGGTCGGCGCCCCATGGGGGGTGCGCTTCGTCGGCCCCGATGACCCCGATGCCGCAGTCGGCGGCCCGCAGCGCGCCACCGGGTCGTGTCGTCACGAGTGCCACCACCCGCCCCTCGGCCTGCAGCGCGCGGATCGAGCGGGTGAGGTGCTCACCGCTCGCTACGACCAGCTCGGCGCCCATGACGGCGGCCACGCCTCGATCGCCGGCGACGGCAAGCAGGTGCCCGGCGCGCTGCGTCGCGGCGGCGAGGTCCGCCGCTGCGTCCTGGAGCTCGGGCTGGAGGCTAACTAGGCCCACGACGGTCCCGCTCTTGCTGAGACCAAGGGTGCTGAACCCGGCCGACGTCAACTCGCGGGCCCTCGTCCGGGACCCGCGGGGCCAGACGCCCACCACCTGTCCGACCGGCGCCAGCGCCCAGTCGTCTTCCGTCCGGGGCACGTCAGGCTGCACCGGGTCGAACAGGGCACGGACCACCACCTCGAAGTGGGCCGGGTCCTCATGGCCCACCGCGCGGATCTCGCCGATGGTGAAGCGACCGGTCGTAAGCGCCCGGGCGTCAACGACCACAGTGTCCACCTGGTCCAGGTGGCGTAACACACGTGGGTCCATGGGCACCACCTGACGCGCAGCCAGCCCGCGGCCAACCTGAGCGGCGAACCCTTCACGCCCGAGGCGCGCTGCTCGGGGAAGGCCCGCCAGCAAGACATCGGCAGTTCGGCGAAAATCGCGAGTGACTGCAAGGGTGATCCCGCCGCCGGCCAGCGAGGCCAACGAGGCCGTCTGCCCGTAGGTGTCCACCAGTCCCGCTGGAAGGGGAATGGGACGGGGCTCGGACTCCGTCGCGGCCAGGGGCTCTCCCCGTGGCTCGCGGTGGAGGTGATGTTCGGCCGCGAGCCAGACTCGGCGACGCGCCGCCAGCTCGGCAACCGTCGTGAGCCGGTGCGTAGCGTCGGCCACCAATCCCAACGGCCCCTGCCCCAGCCCTTGCAGTATGGCGTTCAGCATGGCGGCCGCCGTTGCGGTTCCAGGTCGCGCCTCGATCATGCGCCGAATCGGAGCCAACGAGTCCAGCGCGGGCACCGCGCTGGCCACCTCGATCGGGAGCCGGGGTAAACGCAAGATGCGGGCGGCCATCCCCATCCCCACGCCGGCCCCGTCGGCAACCAAGGCGACTACTCCCCGTCGGATAGGCCCTTCGTCGGCTGGGTGGTCGGGCAGGTCGGCCGGGAACTCCTCTTCGAGGAGACCGTGGGCTTCCTCCACGCCGTCGAGCGCCACCGCCAGGTCGTCGAGACCGACGGTGCCATCCTCGAACGCCACCGCCACCTCGGCCAGGATCGGGTTGACTTCTGCCCAGTGGACCCCCTCCAGTGCCCCCAGCGCCCGCTCGGCTGCTCGGGCCACGTGTTCGCCGTCGGGCCGGTGCACGCCCCGCACCGATAGGTACGCCCGGCCAGGTCGGGTCTGCACGAGGCGTCGCGTCCGGCGTGGCTCCCCACCAATGAGAGCTCGATCGAGGCGCTCAAGCGCCTCTCCCGGCCACGCGATCAGCCCGGCGGGAACGAGTCTCACCGAGTGCTCCGACCCGCACATACCCACTCGGCCGAGTGGTAGTTCAGCGCTTTCATTTCGCCGGACGGCGTGGGTCAGCGGAGACGGTGGCGGGCCACAACCACGCCGACCCCCACCGCGAGCGCCAACGGAAGGTCGATGGCTCCCATGAGAGCTGCGCCGGCGAGACCGGCCCAAAACCCGAGCTCAACCGCTTGGGCCGGCAGGCGGGCGTGCAGAACGGGCACCACGTAGCTGTCCGTTTCGACCAGGGGTGCGACGTCCGAGCTTTCGGGCTGTGGCTGCGATTTCGCCTCGGTCACTGTGGACTCCCTTCATGACCCCCCGCTCCTACTCAGGATCGCAGACGACCCAGAGGGCGCCTAGGGCCGAAGGTCGACATCCGGGTTTGCGAGGCCACCCGAGCCGTGACTCAGAGTGGGGAGGTCGCCCTCTCCAGGCCCTTCGGGGCTCTGCGTTCTCATCGCGTAATTGTGGGGCTCGCCTCGCGCTTGTGGGGAGCTGGCTCCCCACGCTCCCCTGGAATGAGCACGCCGTTGGTCGGAGTTTCGAATAGCGCTCGTCTACGCCCCGAGCAGCAGGTGCGCTGCGTGGCGATCCGCGATGGGCACATGCTCCACGCCGCCGACGTGGTTCACGGCGGACTAAGGGACCGAGTGCAGGTAGCCTTTCGCCGCCGCGCTGCACGCTGCCCTTAATCGTTTGCATGGAGCGACGTTGCAAGCGTCCGATACCGGAGTTGGTCGAGGTATCCGGGCACCCTCGCGAGTATCCCCGAGCAATTCGGCATCGGCAGGGCATTGCGGAAGCGGCGCTGCCCAAATAGACGAAGGGGGTGACGGAATCGTCAAAACTTGCCAAGGGCTGCGCCGGTCACGAACAGCAGGCCCAGGCCGCCGACGACGATGGTGACCGCCCAGCCAGCGATGGCCAATCGGCGCGAAATCGGCCGGTCGCCCATGACCTCGGGATCCCGGGCCAGGCGGATCAGGAGCACCAGATCTCGAACGTCGTGTATCGCCAATTGGTCATCGACTCGAGCAAATGACATAGCAGACCCGGGAGGGCAAGTAGGGGCGACTCCTATGGCCAGCGCGACCGGCTCACAACCTGATACCGGCTCTTCGGTTCGGCCACTTCCCGGATCCAGCACAACGATAGGTCCGGCCGCCGGCCGGCGCTTCAGCGCGCCCAAAATGCGCCTCTTGACAGAAAGAGGCTTCGCTACCGGTTGACCCGGTAGGGGACGAAGACCGCTCGGCGTGGCCGGATACATCGCCTCCGGTAGCCCTGAAAGGTGCCCCCGAACCACCCGATATCGCGCGTCGCAATCTTGGAGTCTGTCTCTTATCCGCCCGCTGCTAAAGCTCCTGAATCGCGTGCCGTCTTACGGCTAGCGTTTCGCGCAAAAGACGATGTGGGACCCAATCCATGTGGTGCACGTGGTACAAGATTCCGTGGTTCGCGCTCCACGAAAATACCCTGCGCCATTGACAATTACGGTGAAGGGTGCCACCAGTAAATCGGCGGGTGTCCGGACTGCTGGTCTGTCGCAAATGGTAACGTCGAGAACTAGCCGCGAAGCGCCAAAAGTGCGAGAGTGCGTCCTCCACTACTCATTGTCCAATGAGCGCCGATGATGTCGATGCTGCTGCTCGACCAGTGAGCCAGCTATAGCGCTCAGGCGGCCCTTCGGTAGTACTCGCGAATGAGCCCACCGAGACGGTCGCGGCGCGCGACCTCACTCGGCTCCGGGCTCAATGGTTTGAGACCGCCCTCTGGCGTCCCCAGGTCCAGACCACGGTGAGGGCGCTCCAGGTTGTAGTGCTCGATGTAGATGGTAAGCAGATCGTGAAGGTGCCGGGCACAGAGCACCATGAACGCGGTCGACACATTCTGTGCGCGCAGTACGGATCCAGCGCTCGGCATAGGCGTTGGCCCGGGGAGCTCGCCACGGAGTACGGACGATCTTGATGCTTTCGGCCTTGAAGACCTCATCGAATGAGGGGCCGAAGCGCTTGTCGCGGTCATGGACGATGAAGCGCACGGGTTCGATCCGCGCTTCTCTGGCCTCCGACAGATTGCGGGCGATCTGGGTGGCCCAAGTGAGGTTGGCCGGGCCATCGGTCACCCCGCCGATGAGCACCCGGCGGGTGTGCAGCTCGATGAAGAACAGGACGTGGAGGGTCTTCAGCCCTATGGACTCCACGGTGAACAGGTCGCAGGCGATGATGGAGGAGGCCTGAGCGCGCATGAACTGGCGCCAGGTGTCGCGTTTGGGTCCCGGTCGTCGCTTCGGGGCGGTGATCCGGCGAATGCTCGAGGCTGAGATCTCGATGCCGAGTTTTTGGAGTTCGCCCTGGATGCGTCGGTATCCCCAGGTCGGGTTCTCCTTGGCCAGACGCCAGACGAGGAGCTGCGTCTGAAGCGGGATCGCCCGTTTGGGGTTGATGCGATGAGGTCGGTCCCACTTTCGCCTCACGAGCTCGCGATGCCAGCGCCACAGGGTGTCGGGAGTGAACAGATTGGAAAGGCGTTCACGCGCCGGGCGGAGGTACTGGAGGACGGTGAGTACGAGTCGTTCTTCGCGTCTCGTTCTCGGGTGGGGGACCAGGCGGCGGAGGACGGAGAGCTCCTGACGAAGGACCAGTAGCTCGAGATCCTTCGAGCGAGAAGTCCGACAGGCGAGAAGGAGCAGGCGTAACACCTGGCGAAGGCAGATCACGAGGAGGCGAGCGGTCATGGGCGAAGTCTTGCTCCCAGACGGCAAGGTGGCGTGTGGCCACGGAATGGCAGGTCAGGCATCCGATTGTTACCAGCGATTGTTACCAGGCAACATTCACGGTAGTCCGTGCGATCAGGTTCAGAAACGCCCTCTCAGTGGCGCAATCGCGTTTTCGAACAGTACGAGTGTGCTGCCCTTGTCATTCCAGACAGCGCAGCTGCCTCAGGCTGATCTACCTGAGCGGTGCTTGGTGTCGAACCCAAGACTCGCGTAGCCAGGCAAACGCTTTCCATGCATCCGAGCCAGCACGGGTACTTCGAAATCAACGTAATCGTGCACCTCGATACTCGTCTTTTCCGGCAAGGGTCGAAGGACCCGCCCGACGTACTGGACGAGCCGGCCCTTGAACGCGAGAGGAAAGGCCAGAAACAACGTGTCCAGTGGAGGACAGTCGAATCCTTCTCCCAAGAGGCCGCCGGTGGCAACGAGGAGCAGTCCTCCACCAGGAATACCCTGGGTGAGCTTCCCGACCACCTCCGTTCGTTGCTTCTTGGGCATCCCGCCGTGGAGGACATATGGATCGAGGCCGATCTTGCGCAAGCCCTCGGCGATGGCTTCCACGTGTCCGGTCCATTGAGCAAGAACCAAACAGTTCCTGCCTTCGCCGACTGCGACTAGCACGTCGGCGCAGATCTGCTCTGTTCGCTCGTCGTCTTCGACGATCCCACGGAAAACCTCCTGGATTCCGAGTCCTTCCGGCTCTGGAACCGAGTGCTTGGTGCCATGAACCACGAGCTCGAGCCGGGCGAGGGAGGTTGCGTCGACCCTCGCTCCGATCCGGTGACGAATGGGACCGCAATACATCGTGATCAGGCCCTGCAGCCCATCTCGCCGGTACGGGGTTGCAGTCAGTCCCAACCATCGTCGCACCGGGAGCTGCCGCACACAGCGCTCAAAGGTCACCGCCGGCACGTGATGGCACTCATCAACGACCACCAAACCGTAGCGGAGCCCCAACTCCGCTAGATCCTCCCGGCGAGCTAATGACTGCGCTGTGGCGATGTCCACCAGCCCCCGGGCTTTTCGCCGCCCGCCCCCGAGCTGGCCGATCTGTTTCTGCTCGAGGCCAAGGTGCTCGACGAGGCGGTCGCGCCACTGTTCCACGAGCGGCTGACGATCCACGATCACGAGCGTGGGTAGCTCGTGGTGCGCTATGAGAGCACAGGCGATCACGGTCTTGCCCGTGCCCGGTGGCGCGATGAGAACTCCCAGATCCTGCTGAGCCAGGGCGTCGAAGGCCGAGCGCTGTTCACCAGTGAGCTCGGCTGTGAAGACAAAGTCCGCAGGCTCGGGGTCAGGGCAAGCATCCGCCACCTCCAAACAGCTTCCAGCCTCGGAAATGATCTTTGCAGCTTGCGCTGTGATCCCACGTGGGATCAGCAGACGGTCGAGGGTTTCGCCATAGCAGCGGACGAACCTGGGGGTATTCCAGGTGGAAAACCGCAGACGTTCCTTCTCGTAGTACGCAGGGTTGTGCAGCGAGGCCGCGTGT
>Ga0116217_10005998_pt1 | contig 10593 bp, 7 predicted proteins | sample Sb_taG_6_FD_89697 | JGI IMG/M metagenome (GOLD analysis project Ga0116217, IMG submission 89697) | Peat soil microbial communities from Weissenstadt, Germany - Sb_50d_4_PS metaG | ecosystem: Environmental > Terrestrial > Soil > Wetlands > Peat | place: Germany: Weissenstadt | collected 2010-09-21 | reverse complement strand
GTTTGAATAAGAGAGTCGCCACTAGTCAAGAAAACGAGCGCTCCTGTATGTATTTCGCATACGAGCGTTCGTTCTGGTCAGGACGTGCCAGTTTGTCCAGGGCGGATACCAGGTCCAGGTGACGCAAAAGGGTTGGTTCGATGGTTGTGGAGGAGTGGGCCGTCGGGATTATACCAATTTCGTCTTTGAGGTTCATATGCGGATAGTCGTTATACCCCTTCTCTGGCTCTATCAATGGGATGAATGACGAGGCTCTCGTCGCCTATGAGCAGGCTCTTCAACTCTGCCTGAACGATGTTAACTATGCCCTCGCAGCGCTCAAGGGGTATGACGAGGCTCTAGCAGCATACGATCGTGCTCTGATTCTCGACCCTAAATAATAGCGCAGTGAGGAGCATAAAGGGGTATGGCAAGGATTCCTTCCTGAGATAGCCATATGAACCGCTCAAGCAGGAAATACTTCTTTTGTATGATGATGATTGCTAGAACAGCTTCATCTGGGTCTATTAGGCCCGTCGACGAAGTTTACAACGTTAAGCTTTTGGCCCTTAAATACGAACGGAACGGGATACAACGAGAAGCCCGTTCCGTTCGTATTTAAGGGCCGCGTAGGCCAGATTCTAGCCGCTTTCCTTCCTGCACATTTTGCCTGGATCTTAGGGCTAGTTCCTGCTCGCCCTAAGGTTTTGCTCCTTTGGATTGTATGACGCTTGTATTTGTCTGCCAGACAATTTGATTGGACTGGTTCGTGATAAACATATTTCCATCATCCTGCAGTCTGAGAAACGCTCCCGGATTGTTATACGTACCCGAGTTCCAGACTGCCCCCCCGGGTTGTTCACCTTGCTGTATTCTACCCCACTGTTGTCCATCATAGATTACCAGGTTGCCGTCTGACTGCATGATTAAAATTACCGCGCTTTGATTATCGCTACGTGGCGACCAAAAGGGTATCCAGTGAAGACGCGGATCGTTACCTGAAAGCGGTTGATTCGACCAGTTATCATTAGGACCGTTGAATGGCAGTGTGGCAGTTTCCAGGTATTTCAGCACAGCATTTCCGTCAGCTGCTTGAAATTCAAGTCTAATGCCTCGGGCGGGGGAATAGAGGCACTGACCAAAACGGGGTCACCATAATATTTGGGGTAAAACATACGCTAAGCGATGGAGTAGCTTCAGAGGCCACTTCATCGCTTAGGCATCGCTCATAGCAAGCTTACACATATACCGACAAAACGCCCATAGCTCGCATCATGTGCTGGAAAAGCAGGCGGAAATGGGGTTCTCGTAGCAAGTGGACAGAAGCCAACGTTAAGGGCATAAAAATAGCTTGTGGAGCGGATCAAGGGGGCGTAAGCCCGTCCTTCCTCCTGAAATAAGGAAAGGATCAAATGATTTCATGTGCGGTTGTGCGCCCTAGTGCATAGGCCATTTTTGGCGAATGAAACAATGAATGGAAACGGCGTTGTTTGAGCCCAAAAACATCAGGTCTACCATGTAAAAAGTGGTTAAAACGGTTTGGTTTTGGCTCCATTCCACTCCTTCTGTCATTCGCCACCAAAGTCCTGAAAGACCTCTCCTGCTCAGCGTCAATCGTCCAGCTCGCGACCATCGCGTCGACATTGCCTGGTGGCTGCGCTGCGCATTGGCTTCGCTGCGCATTGGCTGCGCCGAGCATAGGCCCGACGCCGCTGCTCACGGCAGACGATTAGACCACCACCCAGATCAATGAGAGCCTCGACGCCAATCTGTATCGTCCGGGCCTCCACGTGGCCTGACCTGCGATGTGGGTCGTCTGTGTGTGACCCCACCCACTAGGGGGCGGGTCACACGGGTCAAGGTCGTTCGAACAATGGAGCGCTCCACCTTGACCCATGTGGCCTGGTTTGCTCAGCTTGCCCAGGTCGATGGGCAGCCGATAGTATCAGGTCCCACCCCAAGCACGTAACGACGCCGGGCAGATGCACGGACATAGCTATCATCCCGGAGCGAGAGCGCCGCGCCGTTCGGGGCGGCTCCTTTTCGCATCCGGTCCGTCGATCTTACGGGCCTCGGGGTGCAATCAGGTATCCAAAGCCTCGGCATGTATTATTAGACCCCCGGCTTCTCGCCGTAATACTTCTCACAAGCTCGCAGTTCGTTCATGAGCCTGACTTCCTCCTTTACGCAGTCTGCGTAGTTCAGGGCACCTGTGCAGTCCCAATTCGCCAGATCATCGCGCAGGCCCTGGCATGGGTCGGGCACCGGGATGCCGTAGAAGGCGATCGCCACGATTGCGCCATTCGCGGGCACGGTCAGGACCGGGTCGTTCACCGGCTTTTCAAAGATCGGAAGCCATTGACTGAAGCGCCCGTAGCCGACGATCACGGCCGGTGCCGTGACCACCACGTTCGTTGTGGTGGAGAAGGTGTTGGGGCCTGTCTGCGCTGAGGCCGGGATGATCGTGCCGATTGGCGAGTTCGACAGTTCCTTATCCTGGTTTTGCGAGAAAGCATAGACGACCCCGCCGGACCCGCCGCCAGGGCCAGTAAGGATGTACCAGGCCGTGGCGTCGAAGGTCGAATCGTCATTGGGCGCGGGGAACGTGATCATCTGCTTGGGATCAGGCGTCGCGCCCGTTAGCTGCGGAGGAGTCGGTGTTGCGTCGACGTTCCAGAAGATGAAGTCGTAGGTATCGATTTGTCCAGGGGACACGACGACCTGGATCTGGTATTGCGCTTGGATCGTGACGGAGCTACCGGGTACGGGCGAATCTGTGATCACCGGCGTACCCGTAACAATTTCGCCGCTCGGGAAAATCTTACACGATTGAATCATTGTCGGCATGATTACCATTCCTTTCAGTTTTTGATGGGCGATCTGTACATTTTGAAATTCTGTGGACCTGCCTACCAATTCTTATATAAGTGTGCCAGAGTCTTGGTCTTCGACCAACGACACGTGTCGAGATCATATCCCGACAACTCTCATTGCAAGATAGACGTTCAGAGTTGAGACCTTCTCCTTATTTGAATGACATTGGCCGAAGACGTGCCGAAACTGATTCATTCCGCCTGATGAAGCCTCGCCAGAATGTGATTTCCTGGCCTTTGGATCATCGGCTGCAAAGTGCTCGCGCTGAACGACTGTGTAAACTCGTAGTCTGGGCTGGAAGGCATCAGACCGTAGAAGCTGTTGGCTGTCTCCGCCGTGATATAGCCCGACTCGGTACAGGCGGGCTCAGCGTTCAAGACCGTCAGAAGACTTGACGCTGCATAGGTGATCGTTCCCGCGCCAGATGACAGGTTCGTGGGCAGCCCGTAATCTGGTCCGACGAGGTTGATCTCGAAGGCAGTAATTGGTGCTAGATCTGCTGCGGTTACACCAGAGATCGATAGCAAGGATTTTGTCACGTCAGCCTGCGTATTGCCGTGATTATCAACGACGATGTACCTTGCACCAGTGACGTTCCCGGTCGTGTCGTTCTCTAAGGCAATCGTGAGCTGGTACCCAGCGGATAGCTTGTTGGAACTCGGCAATGAGAGCAGTGAAAAGAAGTTGTTGATCAGGTTGGCGCCACTCACAGGCCAGTTGTCGACCGCGCCAGTAAGCTCGGCCGAGTTGATCACGGTCATCACGTACTGCTGCCAGGCGCTCTGGTTACCCTTTGGCGAATATGCGTTCAACTGGAAACCGAAGCCGATGCTGCCGACTAGGTCTGTGTCGATGTTGATGGTGACTGAGAGCCCTGTCAGATTGTTGCAGGTGCCGGGCTGCGCTCCGGCGCTGTAGAGCAAGTAGTTGGAATTGCTCCCAAGCCCCGCGGAAGGGGCGCCGCTGTAGAGAGCGGCATTGATGCCGTTGGCTCCGAAGGTACCCCAGTTCCAGCGGGAGATGGGTGCTGGGTAGCCAGCGTCGACCGTACCGGGCCCGGTGTCGCAACGGGTGACGCGGATGTACTGGTTGCCGGAGAAGAAGTAATCAATCATGGTGTCCTCCATCTTGGTGTTTCGTCCTAAGCTGACTCAGGCATTGTTGACACATACTTAATAACTTTCATAGCAATAATACTGGCTTTGTCAGAAAGAGCATTTGGCTTGCAGAGCCATGAGGTATGGTGAGGATTCGTGATGATCATTCCACTACTGCCTGCCTAACCCCTTGCATTGCCGCTGCGTAGTCTGGCTCACGCAGTTGATCGGCCACGTACTCGGCGTAGACGATGCGGTCGACACGATCAATCACAAAGACCGCTCGCTGGAGGAGCTGCCACTCCTTGATCCACACGCCAAAGTCCTGACCAAACTGCACGCTGTGATGAGCCGACAGTGCCTGATGCAGCACACCAGTACGATCCTGCCAGCGTGCTTGCATCTGGGGCAGGTCCATACTGACGGTGTAGATGCACGCAACCGATGGCAAGACTGCACAAAGCGCTTCCCAACGTCGCGTCACCACCTGGCAGACAGGTCGTTCCAAACTGTTTACCACGCTGAGCAGGCGCACCATGCCTGCTGAATCGGACAGACGAACCGTATGGACGGCCATATCCACAAGGTCCAGGTAGTTCAGGCAGAAGTCGGGAGCAGTTCCTCCTGGGTGCAGGCGTCTGCCGATGACTGTGAGTTGCTCCTTGCTAGCGTATGCCTCGCCCATGCGTTCATGCTCCTCGCTCTCGTTCCGACCGCCATCGTTCTACTCATGAGTCTAGCCTAGAGGAACAGAAAATGCGTCCCTAGAACTGGGTATTTCTCGTACGAGCAAGGAAGGAGCATGGTCTGGGTAGAGCTACCTAATTCTAGGTAGATGGATTCCGAGGGAGAGATGAACCAGGTAGCTGCAAGGAGCACACGTGTTGCTTTGGCTGCCTCCCGCATGGGCAGCAGGAGCAGCGCTTGCAGGAGGAAGATGGTGTTGTAGGGATGGATACCAGGGGCGTCCATCCGAGGAAGTGAGCCAGTCTCACACCAGGTGCTGCTCAATCGCCCAACGGGTAGCCGCACTGCGCGAAGACACGCCCAGCTTGCTGTAGATCGAGCGCACATGGGTGTTGACGGTCAGCACACTCACAGTGAGCCGCTCGGCAATCTGCGCGCTGGTCAACCCCTGAGCGAGCAGGCGTAACACCTCCATCTCACGCAACGTCAGTCCATTGGGAGGGGCCGGAGCTTTCTGAGGGGATGGAATGGAGGAAGGTTCTGCTGGTGGCGTCGTAGGCATCGCCGCGGGCCACTGTGCAGCCAGCGCTTGCTCGGGTGTCATGGTGCGTCCTTCGGCCCAGGCAGTGGCATAGGCCTGATCTCCAAGTTGTGCTCGCACAGAAGAGATGGTGAGCTCATGTATAGCCTGCAGCAATGATTGCAGGGGGGTCCCGATGGCCTCGCGGCCTTCCTGAGCGGCGCTCATGAACCGGACGGCTCGTTCTGGCTCTCCCTGAATTGCCATCACGGCCGCTAATCCCTCCAGATATGAGACCATATCCCACTTGCGATCAAGCTTTCTGGCGATCTCCAAGCTTTGTTCCATCAGCATGCGTGCCGCCATATACTCGGCTTGACCGAATGAGATGAAGCCTTGACTGAAGAAAACTTGGGCCGTGCTTCCTCGATCTCCCTCCTCTTGGAAGAGCACCAAGCTCTCCTCCAACAGTGAGCGGGCCCTGGCCACATCCCCTTGCAGGAAGGCAACCAGTCCCAAGAAATGGATCGAGGTAGCGATATTCCACTTGTAGCCCCTCTCTCTGGAGACGCTAAGGCTTTCCTCAAGGAGTGAATGTGCTCGCGCAATGTCGCCCTCAAATAGCAGGACCATTCCCTTGAGTAAGAGCGAAGCCGCATAGCCCCGGATGTCGCCTCCTTGCCTGGAGAGTTCCAGACTCTCCTCAATCAGCACCTGTGCTTGTGCATACTCGCCTTGAAAAAAAAGCACGACGATCAGGTTGTGCAGTACAAATACACAGCCTGCGGTATCGCCTACCTCCCTGAAGAGGGCTAGTGCTTCCTCTTCCAGCGCGCGTGTCCCTGCATAATTGCTTCTCATCAAGGCCACATATCCGAGATAAGAGAGCGCGGCTGCGCTGCCTCGGCGATCTCCCAGTTCCCGTGACAGTGCCAAACCCTCCGCGCATTGCACCTCTGCCTGGGCAAAGTCGCCCTGCTGATTTGCTAGCGCTCCAGCACCGATGAGCGCTTCCGCTCGCGTGACTGATCTCACTTTTTCGCTCGCATTCAGGGCCCGCTCGAGCCAGCGTCGTCCTTCACTCACGTACCCGCGTGTCCACCAAAAGTGCCACAAGGCTCCCCCCAAGCGCAAAGCAAGCTCGTTGCTCTGCCTAGCCGCGCTTGGCTCCAACAACCAGGAGAGCGCAGCCCGTAGGTTGTCATGCTCTTGCTCCAGCCGCTCGAACCAAGTGAGTTGATGGGGACCGGTGAGTTGCGGCTCGGCCTGCTCGGCCAGCGCCAGGTAGTAGGCTTCATGTGCCAGGTGCGTGGTTGGCGCTTCCCCACTTGCGGTAAGCACTTCCAGCCCATACTCACGGATGGTCTCGAGCATCGCAAAGCGTGGCTCCTCACCATCGCGTTCGGTTTGTTGCAGCAGGCTTTTGTCGACCAGGGAGATGATCCCTTCCAACACGTTGGTGTTGGTATCGTCGACCGCGCCGGACACGGCCTCAACCGCTTCGAGCGTGCACCCACCTATGAAGACCGCGAGTCGTCGGAAAAGGCGCTGTTCTCCTACAGGTAGGAGTTCGTAGCTCCATGCGATGGTGCCCCGCAGGGTGCGCTGGCGCTCAGGTAGATCGCGTGCGCCCCCGGTCAAGACCTGCAAGCGGTGATCCAAACGGGCGAGCAGTGCTTGCGGTGTGAAGACTTTGATGCGAGCGGCGGCCAGTTCGATGGCCAGTGGCAACCCATCGAGTCGCAGACAGATCTGAGCGATGGTCGCAGCATTGTCCGTCGTCGCGTGAAAATCAGCGGTGATGGCCTGTACCCGTTGGAGGAACAGGTGTACTGCTGGAACGTGGGCGAGCGAGCGGTCATCTGGGAGACGCTTGGGATCTGGAAGCGCCAGGGGGAGGACAGCGAATTGGTGTTCACTCCGGAGGCGCAACACCTCGCGGCTCGTGACCAGGAGCTTGAGAGTCGGGCAGGCTTCCAATAGCTCTACAAGCAGTGTCGCCGCTGTGATGACGTGTTCAAAGTTGTCCAGGAGAAGGAGCCGGTGCTTGTCGCGCTGCGAGGTCTTGAGCCGTTCCATCACTGGCTCGGGTCCGCTCTCGGTGAGTCCAAGGCGGCGAGCGATGGTCGGGATGACGAAGGCGGGATCGCTGATGGGAGCCAGGGAGACCAGGTACACGCCATCCGCAAAGTCATGCACCAGATTCCGAGCGATCTCGAGCGCCAGGCGCGTTTTCCCAACGCCAGCTGTGCCGGTGAGGGTGAGCAGGCGCACGTCTGGACGCAAGAGCAACGCGTAGAGAGCCTGCTCCTCCTGCTCACGGCCAATCAGCGAGGTAAGTGAGACGGGGAGGCCAGGCGTGACCAGCTGGACGTTGTTATCCGGAGGAGGCTCCGGAAAAATGATGATCTTGTCTTGCATCCCTGCTCCTGCTCCTTCTTATGTCCACGCGATCGTTTCGACGGCCTGTTGCAAATCGTGCTTGGTTCCCTGGATGTAGAGCCTGGTGGTGTCCAGTGAGTCATGCCCCATGATTTGTGCCAAGCGATGCAGTGGAACGGACTCTGCCATCCGGTAACCGAAACGGTGGCGCATATCGTGGGGGCTGACATCGGGGAGTTTTGCTGCCTGTGCATATTTTTTGACGATGTAGCCCAGAGCGCGTTCTGACAAGGCCTCTCTCGTCTTGCTTGATGGAAAAAGAAAGGTAGCGTCAGGCGGGAGGGTAGGAAGATACTCCTCCAGCACCTTGCGGGCCGTTGCGTTCAACGGCACCTCGCGATATGTGTTGCGTTTGCCAATGATTTCGAGGAAGCCGCTCCGCTTGCCCAGTTTCACCTGGTCCCGCCTAAGTCGGCAGACTTCTCTCGCCCGCAGTCCCGTATGCAATAACAGGATAACGATGACACGGTCCCGAAGGACTCCCGCTTTCGTGACAGCTGCCACCAGGGCTTGCTCTTCCTGATCGTCCAAATGGCGAGGGGCGCTCTCCTCTTGTCCCACGAGTTTGACGACGGGAGAAGGATCGTAGGGGATGAGGTGCTGCTGTAAGGCCCACCCGAAGTAGCGCTTCAAGCTGATGAGGGTACGGTTGACCGAGGCCGGTTTCTGTCGCCCAGCGGTTTGCAAATAGGCTCGATACCGCGTCAATGCTGGAGTGGTGACTTCTTGCGGGATAAAGGAATCGTGACCATGCGCTTCTCGCTCGGTTTCATACCAGGCGATAAAGTGGCGCAGATCGCTCAGGTAATTGCGAATAGATGCCGCTGCGAGATCCTCTCGTTCGCGCAACCAGCGCTCATAGGTGGCCAGTGCCTCCTGTCCAACAGGTGAGAGTGATGGATGTGCCGACCGCTTCATGGATCATCTTGTCCCTTCGCTCCTGCCAATAACCTTAGCAGAAATGCTTTGCATGGGATATCGGGAACGTTAGCAGAAAAAAGTCCTACGAAATTGCCTCATCTCCTTCTGCAAAGGTATATTAGCAGAAATCAATGGCTGTGTCTAGCTGAGATGATCCTGTAACGATACGTGGAGTCCCATGACAGCAATTGAACGAACAGCGTATCCCCGATTCAAGCGAGGTCTATACACCCACCCCTGCGGAACGGTTTCTGGCTGCTCGTTCCACCAAAGGTAGTGGTGCTGAGGTGAGCTTTCTCGTGCTGCTCAAAACGTATCAGCGCCTGGGGCGCTTCATTCTCCTTAGCGAGGTTCCGGCTCCCATTCTCGAGCATATCGCCGGGCTCATTGATCCCTACCTCGATGTCTCTGAGCTGGACGGTTACGATGGCAGCGGAACGAGGCAACGGCACATTCCCCTCTTACGAGCCGTCCAACAGCTCAAGCCGTATGGTTCTGCCGCGCGCACGTGCTTGCTCAAGGCCATGATCGGAGCAGCTAGAACCAAAGAGGACCTGGCCGACCTGATCAACGTTGCCTTGGAAGAACTCGCCAAGGAATGTTTTGAACTCCCTCCCTTTGCCACCCTGGACAAAGCAGCGCACCATGTTCGAGCTATTACGACGCGCGGCCTCTACCGCCGGGTCTATCAGGCTATCCCGCAGGAGGCGAGAACCGCATTGGACGCGCTCTTCGTGGTCGAGGATGGCGCTCGTCTCTCTGGCTGGGAACAGCTTAAACAAGAACCCGCCAGCCCTACCCTCACGCATCTGCGCGACCTCATCGATCACCTATTTGTCATCTCGGAGCAACGTAAACTCCTTCCTCCCCAGCTGTTCACCGATACGGCGGAGGGCAAAGTGAAGCAGTTTGCCACCGAGGCACGAGCCCTGGATGCAACCGAGATGAAAGACCTGGAGCCCTACAAACGGTTGACGTTGGCAGCTGCATTTGTGCAGATTCAGTCCGCCGGAGCTCTGGATGACCTGGCGGAGATGTGTATCAAACGTATGCTCGCGATCCACCAGAAAGGCAAAGACGCACTCGAACGCTATCGGGTCGAGCACCAGGCTCGTACTGATGCGCTGGTGCTCACATTGCACGACCTGGTCAAAGCGTATGGCAAAGAAGGCAACTCCGAGGAGCGCCTGGCGGCAATGGAGTCGGTCATTGGGGACAAGTCAGCGAATATCCTTCAGGACTGTGAAGAACACCTGGCGCATGTGGGCAACAATACCCAGCAGTTTCTCTGGCCCTTCTACAAAAGTCATCGCGCGCAACTCTTCCGGCTGCTCTCGGTCATGGAGTTCCGATCGAGCAGCCAGGATCGCAGCCTGGAAGAGGCCATCTGCTTTCTCAAGCAACACGAGGGAAGTCGTGGGGACTGGTTGATCACAGCGACGGTGCAACTATCAGGAACACCCGAGGAACTACGTCTTCCCCTGATTGATTTGTCCTGGGCCTCGGACACTTGGTGGAAGTTCATGACTGGGCAGAGCAAACGCAGCACCAGTCCCGACAAAGTCCTGCGGCGGCACTTCGAGATCGCCGTCTTTTCTCAACTGCTCTGGGATCTCAAGTCGGGCGATCTCTACGTCGAGGGGAGCGATCAATATGCTGATTATCGCGAGCAATTGATTTCCTGGGAGGAGTATGCAAAGCAGCTCGAGTCGTATGGCACGCTGGTTGAACTCCCGACCGACGGGAAAGCGTTTGTCGCCTCGCTGCGCGACTGGCTGCATGCTAGAATACAGCAAACGGATGAGGAGTTTCCTTCGAATCAGTACTTGTCCTTTGAGAAAGGGGAACTGATCTTGCATCCACTCGCCAAACAAGCTGATCCCGATGGACTCGCGCTTCTAGAGCGGACCGTCGCTGAGCGTCTCAAGCCCATTAGCATTCTCCATGCCTTGATGCATACCGAACAGTGGCTCAACTGGACGCGCTTTTTTGAGCCCTTGTCAGGACACGCCAGCAAACTCGATAATCCTATTGCTCGCTATCTCGCCATCGCCTTTTGTTATGGCTGTAATT
>Ga0116217_10005997_pt1 | contig 10595 bp, 10 predicted proteins | sample Sb_taG_6_FD_89697 | JGI IMG/M metagenome (GOLD analysis project Ga0116217, IMG submission 89697) | Peat soil microbial communities from Weissenstadt, Germany - Sb_50d_4_PS metaG | ecosystem: Environmental > Terrestrial > Soil > Wetlands > Peat | place: Germany: Weissenstadt | collected 2010-09-21 | reverse complement strand
TCGCCAACCGCGATCTGATCTATCTCGGCGTCTCCGGCGACGGCGACTCGGCTTCGATCGGGCTGGGGCAGTTTGCGCACTGCATGCGCCGCGGCGTCAACATGGTTTATGTCGTTGAAAACAATGGCGTTTATGGCCTCACCAAGGGCCAATTCTCGGCTACCGCCGACCGCGGGTCGAAATCCAAGCGCGGCATCACCAATAACGACAGCGCCATCGACATGGTCGGCCTCGCCCTGCAGCTCGGAGCCAGCTTCATCGCGCGTTCGTTCTCCGGCGACAAGAAACAGCTCGTACCGATCATCAAGGCTGCGATCGAGCACCAGGGCGCGGCCTTCATCGACGTGATTTCGCCCTGCGTTGCCTTCAACAATCACGCCGGCTCGACCAAGAGCTTCGATTACGTGCGCGAGCACAACGAAGCGGTCAACTTCCTCGATTTCATGACCGGCCGCGCGTCGATCCATATCGACTACGCGCCAGGGACCGTCGAACTGGTCGAGCAGCACGACGGCACCACGCTCGCATTGCGCAAGCTCAACGCCGAATACGACGTGCACGACCGGCTCGCCGCCATGAATTTCATCCAGCACCATGCCAGCAAGGGGCAAATCGTTACCGGGCTGCTCTATGTCGAGAGCGAAGCCGACGATCTCCACGGCCACCTCAATACGATCGGGGCGCCGCTCAATGCGCTTGGCGAGAAAGATTTGTGCCCCGGTTCGAGCGCGCTGGAAAAGATCAACGCCGCGCTGCGCTGATCTATTGCACGCACGCGCCCATATACTGCTGGGGACTCGTCCCGTTCGGTACGCCGTAGAGACCGGCTTGGAACGAGCAGCGCGAGGCGCGGTCCTGAAACGTCTCGGTGCCGTGCGGCAGGTTGGGCACTGAAGTCCCGCCCGGCAGAACGGTCCGGCCCCGCTCCTGCGGCAACGGATGGGTTGTCAACGCGCCGCCGCCTTCTGGCGGCATCAGCAGCGTTTGCGGCAGTGGCGTCGGCAGCACCGAACCCGGCGAGCCGTGCGCCACAAATGACGTTCTAGGAACCGGTTGCCGAGCGAGGGGTGCTGCATGCTCCGGCACGGCCTTGCCGTGCCGTTTCCGCGACGCTGGAGCGCGGTGATGCGGCGCGGTACCGGGCTCGGGCGCCATGATCGAATAGGGATATTGATTATCGCCGCCCATCTCGAAATCGCGCGCGTGCGCGACGGCTCCGGAAGCCATCAGAAGCGCAACGCCGTACAACAGACCTAAATGGCGGCGCACGGCGTCCCTCGTCCAATCGGACACGGTTCCGCATACGAACCCCGCACCATCGGCTTTTGTTCCGGCCGGTTCAACCCTCCGGTGCGTCCTCGATCGGGTCGTAGCGCTTGGCGTCGAGTCCCAGCAGGTTCCAGGACTGCAGCATATGCGGCGGCAGCGGTGCGGTGACGTCGATCGTGCCGCCGCGCGGATGCGGCACTGCGATACGGCGCGCCAGAAGATGCAGCCGGTTCTGCATGCCGCCCGGCAGCTCCCAGTTCTCAAGCGAAAAATATTTTGCATCGCCGACGATCGGATGGCCGATATGCGCCATGTGTGCCCGCAATTGATGGGTGCGGCCGGTCACCGGCTTGAGCGAAAGCCAGGCCAGCAACGGTCCTGCGGTTTCCACGACGGCGTAATAGGTGACGGCATGGCTCGCGCCTTTTTCGCCGTGGCGCGCGATGCGCATTAACGATTCGTCCTCGCGCTCCTCCTTGGCGAGGAAGGTCGAGATGCGGCCTTGCTGCACCTTCGGCACGCCGGCGACCAGCGCCCAATAGACCTTCCGCGCCGAGCGCGAGCGAAAAGTTTTCGCCAAAGCCGCCGCCGCGAACCGCGTCTTGGCGACAAGCAGGCAGCCGGCGGTGTCCTTGTCGAGCCGGTGCACCAGGCGCGGCCGCTGGCCGTGCGCGTCGCGCAGCACCTCAAGCATGCCGTCGATATGGCGCGTGGTGCCGGAGCCGCCTTGCACCGCAAGCCCCATCGGCTTGTTCAGCACTAGCACGTCGGCATCTTCGTAGAGCGTGATCGATTTCAGGAAGGCGCGCGTCTTCTCGTCGGCCTCGTTGCCGCCCGTGCGCGGCTTTGGCGCATCGAGCCGCAGCGGCGGAATGCGCACCGTCTGGCCCGCTTCCAGCCGGTTCTTCGGCTGCGTGCGCTTGCCGTTGACGCGCACCTCGCCTTTACGGATCACGCGCTGGATGTGTGAGAAGCTCAAGCCCGGAAACCGCGCTTCAAGGAAGCGATCGACGCGCATGCCGGTTTCGTCGGCGGTGACGGCGGTATTTTGGACGCTCGTCGGCATCGGCGCCGGCGAGGCTCCGTGTTCACCGTCATCCTGAGGTGCGCGCCTAGGGCGCGCCTCGAAAGATGAGCGGCCGAGGTGCCCGGGCCGTCGCCCTTCGAGGCTCGCTGGCACTCGCACCTCAGGGTGACGGTGAACGGATTGATGCCGCGACCCGGCGATCTGCCTGCCGCCGCCCGGCTGGCGTGGTCCGCGGCTGCCTCTCAACTTCCACTCCGCTCGCGCCGCAGCTTCGCCCAATAGTCCAACCGCTTCCTGATCTCGCGCTCAAAGCCGCGTTCGGGCGGATCGTAGAATTTCTGCCGTCCGAGCTTTTCCGGGAAATAATCCTGGCCGGAAAACGCCTCGGCCGCGTCGTGATCGTATTCGTAGCCCGAGCCGTAGCCCTCGGTCTGCATCAGCTCGGTCGGCGCATTGAGGATGTGCTTGGGCGGCAGCAAGGAGCCTGCCTCCTTCGCGGTGCGCATGGCCGCACCATAGGCGGCATAGGCTGCGTTCGATTTCGGCGCGGTCGCGACATAGATCACGGCTTCGGCGATGGCGAGCTCGCCTTCCGGGCTGCCGAGGAAATCGTAGGCGTCCTTGGCGGCATTGGCGATAACCAGCGCCTGCGGATCGGCCAGCCCGATGTCCTCGACCGCCATGCGCACGACGCGGCGCGCCAGATAGAGCGGGTCCTCGCCGGCATCGAGCATGCGGCAAAGATAATAGAGCGCGGCGTCGGCGTCCGACCCGCGCACCGATTTATGCAGCGCGCTGATGAGGTTGTAGTGACCGTCCTGCTTCTTATCGTAGATCGGTGCGCGCCGCTGCACGACCTCCTGTAGTGCAGGGGAATCAAAGATCTCGCCCGTGCGGGCCGCGCGCCAGACTTCTTCGGCAAGCGTAAGGGCAGCGCGGCCATCGCCGTCGGCCATCCGGATCAGCGATTCTCGCGCCTCGCCATCGAGCGGCAGCTTTCGTCCCTCGATCGCCTCGGCGCGGCCGAGCAGCCTTTCGATCGCCGCCGCGTCGAGCGGCTTGAACACCAGCACGCGCGCGCGGGATAAAAGCGGCGCGATCAATTCAAACGACGGATTCTCGGTGGTCGCGCCGACCAGCACGATGGTGCCGTCCTCCATCACCGGCAGGAATGAGTCCTGCTGGGCGCGGTTGAAGCGGTGAATCTCGTCGACGAACAGAAGCGTGCCCTGCCCGGTCTCGCGGCGCAGCCGCGCCGCGTCGAAGACTTTCTTGAGATCGGCGACGCCGGAGAAGATCGCCGAAATCTGCTCGAAATAAAGCTCGGTCGCGTGCGCCAGAAGCCGCGCCACCGTGGTCTTGCCGGTGCCGGGCGGCCCCCAGAAGATGAGCGATCCGAGCGAGCGCGTCTTCAGCATGCGGGTCAACGCGCCGTCGGGCCCGAGCAGGTGATCCTGTCCGACCACGTCGCCGAGCTGGTCGGGCCGCAGCTTGTCGGCGAGCGGCCGCGGCGCGTCGCGATCGAGACCGCCGGCCGCGAACAAGTTCGGAGTCTTGGTTTTGGGACGCGAACTCATCCGGTGAACATAACCGATATCTGCTGGCCGCCGCGCATGATTGTGATACGCCACTGGCGGCCGCCGGCGCCGGCAACGCGTTCGAGGTCGGCGGTTTTGGCGATCTTCTGATTGTTGACGGAAACGACGATGTCGCCTTTTTGGAAGCCGATCGATTGTGCCGCCGAACCGTCGGCGACCGAGGTGATGACGACGCCTTCAGCCTGCGGATCGAGCCGCAGCTCGTCGGCCAGAGCCGGTGAAAGATTAGCGACGGTAGCGCCCAGGAACGGCGAGTGGGCGCGGATCTCAACCTCGTCGCGCGGCGTCTCCGGCAGGCTCTGCAAGGTGACCTGCACAGTAACGTCCTTGCCCTGACGGATCAGACCGATCTGCGCGGTGCCGCCGAGCGGCTTGGTGGCGAAGCGATAGTCGAAGGCGTTCGGATCGTCGACCGGCGTGCCATCGACGCTGACGATGAGGTCGCCGGTCTTGATCCCGGCGCGCGCCGCCGGGCCGCCCGGCGCGACGCTCGCGACCAGCGCACCGCTCGGCCGCTTGAGGCCTAGACTATCGGCGATTTCCGGCGTGACGTCCTGGAGCTTGGCCCCGAGCCATGGCCGCTTAACCGCGGCGCTGCCGCCCTCGGCAGAGGCGACCACCACGCGAACCATGTTCGCCGGAATGGCGAAGCCGATGCCCTGCGATCCACCCGAGCGCGAATAGATCGCGGAATTCAGGCCGACCATTCTGCCGGTCATATCGACCAGCGGTCCGCCGGAATTGCCGGGATTGATGGCGGCGTCGGTCTGGATGAAGAATTGATAGTCGCTGATCCCCACCTGCGTGCGCGCCACCGCCGAGACGATGCCGTGCGTCACCGTCTGTCCGACGCCGAACGGATCGCCGATCGCCAACACGACGTCGCCGACCTGAAGCGCGTCGGAATCGGAGAATTCCAGCGTGGGAAAGCGCTCCTTGGCGTCCTTGATCCGCAAAACGGCAAGATCGCTGCGCTGATCCTTCAGCACGATGTCGGCATCGAACTCGCGCTTATCGGCGAGCGCGACCTTCACTTCGCTGGCGCCTTCGATCACATGATAGTTGGTGACGACGAGACCGGCCGGATTGACGATGACGCCGGAGCCGAGCGAGCGTTGCACCATTTCGCGCGGCATGCCGCCGCCGAAAAACTGGCGGAAGAACGGATCGGCCATGAACGGGTTCTGGTTCTCGACAACGCGCGCGGCATAGACGTTCACCACCGCGGGCGCCACACGTTTGACGATTGGCGCAAACGAGAGCGCAAGCTGTCCCATCGAGCTTGGGACCTGACGATCCTGCGCATTCACGCCCTGCACCGGCACGGTAAAAAGGAGAACACCAGCGGCGGCAATGGCGGAAATATTCAGACGCGGCATGGAAAAACCCCGAGTCGATGCGGCCAGATATAGGCAACCGACCGAGGCTTTAGAAGGGCGTCGACGCGTCGCCGGCGCTTGCGGGCCGTTACGCCGCGGCCGGCTCGGCTGGCGCCTCGGTCCGCTCCTGGACCGGCCCGGAATCCAGGCCCTTGGCCGCGACGTCGCGATCGACAAATTCGATCACCGCGACAGGCGCGGAATCGCCGTAGCGGTAGCCGGCCTTCATGACGCGGATATAGCCGCCGTTGCGCTCCTTGTAGCGCGGCCCAATGACGTCGAACAGCTTCTTGACCATGGCGATATCGCGCATCTGCGCGATCGCCTGACGGCGCGCGTGCAGCCCGCCGCGCTTGCCGAGCGTGACCAGTTTTTCGACGATCGGACGCAAGTCTTTGGCTTTGGGCAGCGTGGTGACGATCTGCTCATGCTTGATCAGCGAGGCGGCGAGATTCGCCAGCATCGCTTTGCGATGATCCGAGCGGCGGCTGAATTTGCGGTGCGTCTTCGCGTGGCGCATCTGATTACCGACTCCTGATTACCGACACCCGATCAGTAATGATCCTCGAAGCGCTTCGCCAGCTCTTCGATATTCTCCGGCGGCCAGCCGGGGACTTCCATGCCGAGATGCAGTCCCATCTGCACCAGCACTTCCTTGATCTCGTTGAGCGACTTGCGGCCGAAATTCGGCGTGCGCAGCATTTCGGCCTCGGTCTTCTGCACCAGGTCGCCTATATAGACGATGTTATCGTTCTTGAGACAATTGGCCGAGCGTACCGAGAGTTCGAGTTCGTCGACCTTCTTGAGGAAGGCCGGATTGAATGCGAGATCGGGGATCGCCTCGTGCGTGGTTTCGCGCTTGGGCTCCTCGAAGTTCACGAACACGTTGAGCTGGTCTTGCAGGATGCGCGCCGCGTAGGCGAGCGCGTCCTCGGGGCTCAGCGCGCCATTGGTCTCGATCGACAGGGTCAGTTTGTCGTAGTCGAGGATCTGGCCCTCGCGGGTGTTCTCGACCTTGTAGGAAACCTTGCGCACCGGCGAGTAAAGGCTGTCGACCGGAATGAGCCCGATCGGCGCATCTTCCGGACGATTGCGCTCTGACGGTACATAGCCCTTGCCGGTGTTCACCGTGAATTCCATGCGGATCTCGGCGCCCTCGTCCAGCGTGCACAGGACGAGCTCGGGGTTGAGCACGACGACATCGCCGACGGTCTGGATGTCGCTCGCAGTGACCGTGCCCGGACCCTGCTTCTTCACCACCATGCGCTTGGGCCCGTCGCCCTGCATCTTGATGGCAATGTCCTTGATGTTGAGGACGATGTCGGTCACGTCTTCGCGTACGCCGGCAATCGAGGAAAATTCATGTAGCACGCCGTCGATATGCACCGATTGGACGGCCGCGCCCTGCAGCGAAGACAACAAAATGCGCCGCAGCGCATTGCCCAGCGTCACACCGAAGCCGCGCTCGAGCGGCTCGGCGACGACAGTCGCCACGCGCCGCGTATCGGCACCGGGGCTGACCTGCAACTTATTGGGCCTGATCAGTTCCTGCCAATTCTTTTGGATCGTCACGTTATCACCCATCGCGTTGCGCGGCGCCATCACCTCGCGCGCCCCACTCCGCTCCGTGGGGCCAAGATCGAGCGGCGGCAGATGTTCCACTTGTTCCATCGGCCGGATGTCCTATACGCGCCGCCGCTTGCGCGGACGGCAGCCATTGTGCGGGATCGGGGTCACATCGCGGATCGAGGTGATGGTGAAACCGGCCGCCTGCAGCGAGCGCAGCGCCGATTCCCGTCCCGAGCCGGGACCCGCAACCTCAACCTCGAGGGTGCGCATCCCGTGCTCCTGCGCTTTCTTGGCGGCGTCCTCGGCGGCGACCTGCGCCGCATAAGGCGTCGACTTGCGCGAGCCCTTGAAACCCATCGTGCCCGCCGACGACCAGGCAATGGTATTGCCTTGCACGTCGGTGATCGTGATCATGGTGTTGTTAAACGTCGCACTCACGTGCGCGACGCCTGACGCGATGTTCTTGCGTTCGCGCCGGCGGACGCGCGTGGCTTCCTTACCCATTCTGAACCCTTTCGCGGATCGGAGCCGGCGGCTCCGGTGCCGTCAAATCATCCTGTTCCACGCGCTATTTCTTCTTCCCGGCAATCGCCTTGGCCGGGCCCTTGCGGGTACGTGCGTTGGTGTGGGTGCGCTGGCCGCGCACCGGCAGGCTGCGGCGGTGACGCAAGCCCCGATAACAGCCAAGATCCATCAGCCGCTTGATGTTCATGGCGACTTCGCGCCGCAGATCGCCTTCGACCATATAGTCGCGGTCGACCACTTCGCGCAGCTGCAACACTTCCTGGTCGGTCAGCTGCGACACCCGGCGCGATTCCGGGATCGATACTTTGCCCAGGATTTCGTGGGCCTTGGCGCCGCCAATGCCATAGATGTACTGGAGCGCGATCACGATGCGCTTGTTGGTCGGTAAATTGACACCGGCGATACGGGCCACGTCAGTCACTCCTTGCGTCGGCGAGCCAAGCCACAGACCATGTCACGCGCCATGGCCGGCGCCGCTGTCCATCGGTTACAATGTCACCTGAGAAGGCCACAAACGTAAAAAGCCAACGCCTGCCTGCCATTGCGGCTTGGCATCGCTGCTAAATCTCCGACTGGATATTCCTGGCTTATTAATGGATTCCCCGCGCTTTCGTCAACCTCGGCTAGCGATTTCGTGCACAAAATCGCTCACTTGGCGGCCGATTTCCCACCCTTGGCCTTATCCGGCGTCGTTTTACGCCTTGCCGGCCTAGTACGCGCTTTGACCGAGCGTTTTGCGGATTTTTTTCCTATCGACCCACCCCGCCGGAGCCTCGGTCGCTTAGCTCTTCGTTTTTTTTTAAGCCGCCGGCATCCTGCACCCGCCTCCCCGGCAACGGCTCGCTCGGCAACGCCTTGTCGATGGCGGCCGTCACGTCCGGGATCGGCGCCATGCCGTTAACCGTGCGCAGAACGCCCTGCTGCAGGTAATAGGCGACGAGCGGCGCGGTCTGCTGGCGGTAGGCCTTGAGGCGGTTGCGCAGCACCTCGGGACTGTCGTCCTCCCGCAGCGTCTCGCCGCGCGCCTTCATCTCCGCGATGCGGCTCTCGATGCGCCTGACCAGGGCATCCTCGTCGACCCGCAACTCAATTACCACGTCGAGTGCGAGGCCCCGCTGCGCCAGGATACGATCCAGCGCCGCGGCCTGTGGCACGGTGCGCGGGAAGCCGTCGAGAATGAACCCCTTACGGGCATCCGGCTGTTCGATGCGCTGGCCGACAATGCCGACCACGATGTTGTCCGGCACGAGCCCGCCACTCGCCATGATTTCCTGCGCCTGCCGGCCGATCGGCGTCCCGGCCTTCGCGGCCGCGCGCAGCATGTCGCCCGTCGAAAGCTGCACGATTCCGTATTTGGCGACGAGACGCAGGGCCTGCGTTCCCTTGCCAGCCCCCGGCGGGCCGAGCAGGATCAATCTCATCTACGGCGTCCCCTCAGTTTCGATCTTTTTATAAGACCTTCGTATTGATGAGCCAGCAGGTAGCCCTGCACTTGCGCCACCGTATCCATGGTCACGCTGACGACGATCAGGAGCGACGTGCCGCCGAAATAGAACGGGACCGCCGCATACGAGATCAAAATCTCCGGGAATAGACAGACGATCGCAAGATAGGCAGCCCCAATTACCGTGATTCGCGACAGCACGTAATCGATATATTCGGCAGTGCGCTCGCCCGGACGGATGCCCGGAACGAAGCCGCCATGTTTCTTGAGATTATCGGCGGTCTCCGTCGGATTGAACACGATCGCCGTGTAGAAGAAGGCGAAAAAGACGATCATTCCGACGTAGAGCGCGAGGAACAGTGGCCGCCCATGGGCGAGCTGCGTTGTGATGACGGTCAGCCATCCCGGCCCTTGTCCGGCCGTGAAGTTTGCGATCGTCGTCGGCAACAGCAACAGCGACGACGCGAAGATCGGCGGGATGACGCCCGACGTATTGAGCTTGAGCGGCAAATGCGAAGACTGGCCCTCGAACATGCGGTTGCCGACTTGGCGTTTGGGATACTGGATCAGGAGCCGGCGCTGCGCGCGCTCCATAAACACGATGAAGGTGATGACCGCGACCGCGACCACGAGAACGATGAGTATCAATCCCGTCGACAGCGCACCCTGGCGGCCGAGTTCAAGCGTGCCGGCAATGGCCGACGGCAGTTGCGCGACGATGCCCGACATGATGATGAGCGAGGTACCGTTGCCGATGCCGCGCTGGGTAATCTGCTCGCCGAGCCACATCAGGAACATGGTGCCGCCGGTCAGGGTAATGACCGTCGAGATGCGGAAGAACAGCCCGGGATCGCTGACCACCCTGCTCGCTCCTTCCAAACCGACGGCGATGCCGTAGGCCTGGAACGCCGCCAGCACCACCGTCAGATAGCGGGTGTACTGGTTGATCATCTTGCGGCCCGCCTCACCCTCCTTTTTAAGCTGCTCGAGCGTGGGCGACACCGTCGTCATCAGCTGGATGATGATCGAGGCCGAAATGTACGGCATGATGTTGAGCGCGAAGATCGCCATGCGGTGGATGCCGCCGCCGGCGAACATATTGAACATGCCCAAAATGCCGCCAGCCTGGGATTGGAAAATCTGATCCCATTGGGCCGGATCGATGCCGGGCAGCGGAATATAGGTGCCGAGCCGGTAGACGAGCAACGCGCCGAGCGTGAACCAGATGCGCTTCTTCAGCTCTTCGGCTTTGGCCAGCGCCGAGAAGTTGAGATTGGCTGCCAGTTGTTCCGCTGCCGAGACCATCCACCGCTGCTCCGTTGACCCAAGGCTCGATACGACTTGTCCTATATAGGGATCAGGCCGTTTGCTCGCTCGTCTGCGCCTTGGGGGCGAGGACTTCGACCGTGCCGCCGGCCTTTTCCACCGCGGCGACGGCAGATCTGGACGCGCCATAGACCGACAGCGCGACTTTCGCCTTGATTTCTCCGCCGCCAAGGAGCCGCACGCCGTGCTTGGCCCGGCGCAGGATGCCGGCTTTGACCAAAGCCGCAGTGTCGATCTTGCCGCCGCCGTCGATCGTGCCGGCGTCGATCGCCTCCTGGATGCGTCCGAGATTCACCTCGTTGAGCTTGAGTGCGAACATCGTGTTCTTGAAGCCGCGCTTGGGCAAGCGGCGATGCAGCGGCATCTGGCCGCCCTCGAAACCTTTGATGCGCACGCCGGAGCGCGCGGTCTGGCCCTTGCCGCCGCGGCCGCCGGTCTTGCCGGTGCCGGAACCGATG
>Ga0116217_10005996_pt1 | contig 10597 bp, 7 predicted proteins | sample Sb_taG_6_FD_89697 | JGI IMG/M metagenome (GOLD analysis project Ga0116217, IMG submission 89697) | Peat soil microbial communities from Weissenstadt, Germany - Sb_50d_4_PS metaG | ecosystem: Environmental > Terrestrial > Soil > Wetlands > Peat | place: Germany: Weissenstadt | collected 2010-09-21 | reverse complement strand
TCGCTGCGGGAATGGACCGAGATTGCCTGGATGCTCGATGCCAGGGGAGCCGTCAGGTCCGCGCGGAAGACCTCACAGCACGCGCCGTCTCGGCAGCTGGTCGCGAACACGCGCGGCAATCCCAGGTCACCGAGCCGGGCGACCCAGCGCACCGCCCGCAGCACCGGCGATGACACCGCCAGCCCATCGCGGACCGGCGATCCCAGCATCACCAGTCCGGCCACGTTCTCCGGGTCACGCACGGCGAGGGCGCGCGCGAGCGCGCCGCCGCGGCTCTGCCCGATGAGGACGACCGCGCGCCCGCAGTTTGAGGCGAACGCCTGCAGGTGGTCCTCCAGGCGCCTCACGATCTGCTCGGCACAGCCGACGTTGGCGAGCATGCCGCTCATCGAGACACGGTGGCCGCGGCGCCGCAGCCACGCTCTCAACACCGTCAGCGAGGCATCGCCGGCCATGAATCCCGGGATCAGGAGCACCGGCTGCGCGTCGAGTCGGCGACGCGGTGCCCGCAGCTCCCCGTCAGCCAGCAGCCGGGCTAGCTCTCCGCTGTAGCGCAACTCCCCCCACACGGGCGCCGCCGGCGAGCCCGCCACGCTGTCCTGCGCAGTCATGGTTGACATAGAGTACGCCCAAATGGAGCTCGCCGACAGGCACATCGTGGTCACCGGCGGGGCCGGAGGCATCGGCCGGGCGCTCATCCGGCGCTTCGCCGCAGAGGGAGCTCGCGCGCTCGTGGTCGCCGACCGCGACCTGGAGCGGGCAAGGTCGGTGGCCGAGGAGGTGGGCGCCCTCGCCGTGGAGTTCGACGCCGGCCAGGAGAGCAGCGTGCGTGCGCTCATCGCCGAGGCGAGCGAGGCGCACGGAGCGATAGACATCTTCGTTTCCAACGCCGGGGTCCCGGGCGCCATGGGCGGCCCGGAGGCCGCCGATGAAGCCTGGGATGAGGCCTGGCGGGTCAACGTGATGGCGCACGTGTGGGCCTCGCGCGCTCTACTGCCCGAGATGGTGCAGCGCGGCGAGGGCTATCTGATCAACACCGCGTCGGCCGCCGGCCTGCTCACCCAGGTCTCCTCCCTGATCTACAGCGTCACCAAGCACGCCGCCGTGTCGCTCGCGGAGTGGCTGGCGATCGAATATCGCGACGAGGGCGTGCTCGTGTCGTGCATCTGCCCGCAGGGCGTGCGAACACCGATGCTCGACCTGGCGATGGAGGAGCCGGCGGGTGCGGCGGCGCTCACGGCGGGCGGGCTGATCGAACCGGAGGACGTCGCGGACGCTGTCGTGGCAGGGATCCGCGACGAGCGCTTTCTGATCCTGCCCCACGAGAACGTGGCTCGGTTCATGGCGCTGAAGGGCTCGGATCCCGAGCGCTGGCTGAAGGGCATGCGGCGCCTGGTGCGCGAGGCTCGTTCAGCGGCCGGCGGCTAGGTACGACGCGTCGTGGGAGCAGATCAGCTCGACATCGTCGCCGTGGCGCTGCGCTAGCTCGCGCAGGCGCTCGCGGTTTTCCCGACGGACGGCGCCGTCGACCTGGTTGAGCGCCTGAAAAGCGCTCAGCCCCGGCGGGCAGTGCGGCGGCGTCTGCACCTCACCGTGGTGAAAGTACGCATCGCCGCAGTGCAGCAGCCACCCGTCTGGCTGTCTGACCGCAACGCCGGTGTGCCCGAGCGTGTGGCCGGGCAGTGGAATCAGCAGAATCTCGCCGTCACTGCCGGGCAGGATCCGCACGCTGTCGAATCCGTACCACTGCTCGCCATCGACGTCGTGCTCGACCCAGTGGGGGCCGTGGGCCCAGTGCGCGGCGATGTAGCGCTGGCGCTCGCGCCAGCCCGGGCGCATCGCGGTCTGCAGCTCGAGACCGAGCAGGTGCACCTCGGCGTCGGGGAAGTCCGGCAGACCCCCCGCGTGGTCGAGGTCGAGGTGGGTCGTGACGATGTGCCGCACGTCGCCGGGCTGGAAGCCGAGCTCGCGCACTCGCGAGACGGCCGTCTCGGCGGCGTCGAGCTGTGGTCTGATCGCGGTGGTGAAGGCGCGCCCGAGCTGCTGCGGCTTGCGCACGTCGTCCAGTCCGAAGCCGGTGTCGATCAGAACCAGCCCCTCCGCGCCCTCGAGCAGCAGGCAGTGGCAGACGAGTCGTGTGGTGGCCAGCAGACCGCCCTCGCCGGCGAGCATACGCGCCCCGCGGGGGCACATGGTGCCGCAGTTGAGGTGATGGATCGCGCGCGGAGCGGTGTTCATGGTGCAGCGGCGCCGGGGACCGTCAGGCCGCGCTGAGCGCCGCGCTCGGCTCGGCCAGCGCGCGTCCGTGACGGATCAGGTCGGCGGCGCGCTCGGCCACGGCGATCGTCGGAGCGTTGGTGTTCCCGCGCGGGACCACCGGCATCACCGAGGCGTCGACGACGCGCAGGCCCTCGAGCCCGTTCACGCGGAGCTCCGCGTCGACCACGGCGTCCGCGCTCTGACCCATCCGGCAGGTGCCGACGGGGTGATAGATGGAGAACGTCGTGCGTGCGATGTGCTCGCGCAGCTCCTTGTCGCTGTCCCCGGCGGGTGTCGTGAACGGTGCGGCGCAGTACGGCGCCAGCGCTGGCTGCGCGCAGATGTCGAGCATCAGGCGCAGGCCGGCGATCATCCGCTGCATGTCCTCGCCCGCGCTGTAGTAGGCGTTGTGGACGGTCGGCTTGGCGCTGGGGTCCTTGGAGCCCAGCCGCACCGTGCCGCGGCTGTGCGGTGTGAGCAGGCACGGCGACACCCACACGCCGTGCTCCTCGGGGTCGCTCATGCCCTCGTCCACTATCTGCAAGGGCACGAAGTGGAACTGGATGTCGGGTGCCGGCGCGGCCGTCTCGACGCGGGCGAAGCCGCCGGCCTCGGCGAAGTTGGACGCGAACGGCCCGGTCTGCGTCGCTTCGTACTCCTCCAGCGCGGCCGGCTCCAGCGACAGCAGCAGGCTCTGCTCCTCGGGCGTCGTCCAGACCGCGTAGGAGGCCGCGTGGTCTGACAGGTTCTCGCCGACCGCGGGCTGGTCGAGCAGCACCTCGATTTCACGGAACAGCAGATGTTCGGCCGGCCCAACCCCCGAGAGCATCAGCAGCTGCGGGGAGTTGTAGGCGCCGCCGCACAGGATCACCTCGCGATCGGCCCTGAGCTCCTGCGCCTGGCCGAGCTGGCTGGCCTGCACGCCCACCGCGCGCGTGCCCTCGAACAGCACGCGCTGGACGTGCATGTAGGGCAACACGGTGAGGTTGGCGCGCTCCATCGCCGGGTGCAGGTACGCGACGGCGGCGCTCGCGCGCATGCCGCCTCGCTGGGTCACCTGGTATAGACCCACGCCGTCCTGCTCATCGCCGTTGAAGTCCTGGTTGCGCGCGAGCCCCGCCTGGACCCCGGCCTCGACGAACGCGCGCGACATCACGTTGCCCGAGCGCTCCTCGCTAACCGGCAGCGGCCCGCCGGCGCCGTGCCAGCGCGAGGCTCCGCGCTCGTTGTCCTCGGCCTTCAGGAAGTACGGCATCAGGTCCGCCGCCGACCAGCCGGCAACCCCCCAGTCGTCGTAGTCGCGCCGGTTGCCGCGGATGTAGACCATCGCGTTGATCGAGGACGAGCCGCCCAGCACCTTGCCGCGCGGCAGCGGGATCCGCCGGCCGTGGCATTCCGGTTCGGGCGCCGAGCAGTAGTCCCAGTCGACCTCCGTGCGCCCGAGCTGCAGGTAGCCGAGCGGGACGTGGATGTTCTCGTTGGTGTCTGGCCCTCCGGCCTCGAGCAGCAGCACCTGGACGTCGGGATCCTCGCTGAGACGGTTGGCGAGCACGCATCCCGCCGACCCTGCTCCCACTATCACGTAGTCGTACATGCCTCGCGCACCTCCTCCTCGCCAACCCTACCGGACAGCTCCCACAGCCTGCAGAATGACCTAGCTCCCACCGGCCGCCTTGGCCAGCTCGCGCTCGTGGCTGACGCGAGTCACGTCCCAGACCAGGCCCGCGCGCTCCAGGAATGCGATCAGCCACGCCGATGGATCCAGCTGCCACCAGCGCAGACCGTGGCGGGCCGAGGTCGGGAAGGCATGGTGGTTGTTGTGCCACGCCTCGCCCAGCGTCGGCAGCGCCAACCAGAGCAGGTTCCGCGACTCGTCCCCGGTTGCAAACCGCCTGCGACCGAAGAAGTGACACAGGGAGTTGATGGAGAAGGTGGCGTGGTGAACGAAGAACATGCGCACCGCACCGCCCCACAGCAGGCCCGTGAGACCTCCGACGATCGTGCCCGTCAGCGCGACGCCCAGGGCGAACGGGAAGGCGAGTCCCGCGAGCACCCACACCAGGAACGTACGGTCGATGAAGCGCGCCACGGGGTCTGCGAGCAGATCCTTGGCGTAGCGCTCCTCGCTGGCAAGGGCCTCGCCTTCGAAGATCCAGCCCACGTGGGCGTGGTACAGGCCGCTCAGCGCGCCACGCCAGCCGCTGGCGTGACCGACGTGCGGGCTGTGCGGATCGCCCGGCTGGTCGGAGAAGCGATGGTGCTTGCGGTGGTTTGAGACCCACTCGATCACGGGGCCCTCGACAGCCGCCGAGCCAAGCGCTCCCAGCAGCGCCCGCATCTGAGGGCTCGTCTTGAAGCTCCGGTGGGTGAACAGGCGGTGAAAGCCCACCGTCACGCCCAGGCCCGTCAATAGGTAGGTGAGCGCCAGCACGACCAGATCCGGCCAGCGCAGGGCTCCGCCCCACGCCAGCCATGCCGCGAAGCCCACCAAGGCCACCGGCACGACCGTCACGACGACGTTCGCTACGCGGTCGGCCGTGGCGATCGCGTGCGCGTGATCATCCACCGCGGAAGCCTCATGGATCGGGCCTCCCGCCGTTTGCGCGCGCGAGGGCGCCGAAGCGGACGGGGCCTGATCGAGCGTCATGTAATCCCTTTCTGGCTGCGCCTGGGGCCGGTGTGGCGGCACGCGCCGGGCGGCGCAGCGACGCATGCAACGCACACGACGATACTCCCCCGCGCGGATCGCGGCAGGGGTCCTCGATCGTGCACCAACCGGAGCACCGTCTGCTCTCGCAACGCCTCAGGCGCCCGTGAGCACCCGGATGGTCACCGGTTCGCCCGAGAAGCTCGTGCGCTCGAACGAGCTCACCACATACTCGTGCGATCCGATCCGCGTGCAGCCCGACCTCGGCAGCGACAGGTTCGCAGCGGCGGGGAGCGAGGTCCGCACCTGCCCCCCGGCACCGTCCACCACCACCTCGGCGGCGTCCAGCTTGTGGACCAGCTTGATGAAGCCGATCACGTCCTGAACCGTTATCTGGAGTCGACCGAGGATCCTGCCGTTCGGGGCGCGCAACTGCAAGCCCGAGCCGGCGACGTCGAAGGAGGTCGGGTTGGCGTCAACCACCACCTGCGTGTTTGCAAGCACCCTGATCCGCACCACGTGCCTGACGAGCTGGCGGTTGGCCTCAGCCAGGGCGGAGTGAAGGTTGCCGGCGCTCAGGGCTCCAAGCAGGGCCCTGTCGCGCGCGATCTGTCGCAGATCGGCGTGTATCGTCGAGCCCTGCTGCTCGAGCAGGTAGCGCGCCTTGGCGGCGCCCAGCGCCCGCCTCGCGCGAGACGCTGCGGCGCGGGAGGGACACCCGCGGGAGGACAGGCTCGCCACAGCCCGCGGCTGCGCCGGCGCGGGGCGGGCGAGCATCCACACGGCCAGACAGGCCGCCGCTGCGAGGATGGCGGCCAGGATGCCGAGGAGTGGGCGAGGAAGCGACGCGCTCCGGCGTCCAATCCGAAACGTGGCGCGTGACTGTTGCGGTCGAGTCCGATCTGCACTCCGAGGGGTCACTCGAGGAGCAGATTCGCGTTCCTATCTAACGGACCCCAAAAGATCTGGTGAGAATCGACTCACACGGATCGACGCGTATGAACCAGGGCGGGCGCACATCGTGTCTGCTGCACACGGTTTCACCGTCGCCGCTCACCCTCGTTGTCGTGGTGAGAGGCTTCTCACAGTGGCTCTGAGCAGTATTCCGAAGGACTAGCATCGCTGTGTTGATGCGACGAGAGACCCGGGTCGGCGAGGTACACGGACACCCTCGGGGAGCGGTGCGCATCGAGGAGCCGCCTCCGCACGCTGCTCGGGGTGGCTTGCCTCGCGGCGCTCACGCGCGGCGGCGGCTTGTCGCGCTCGCCGCTTTCGCGCTGCTTGCCGGCGGGGGCATCTACCTGGCGGGGGGTGCAGCTCACTCGCGCCAGCCCCCGCCGCGCACGAGCAGCGCGGGGAGGCGGGCGGGGAACGTGGCAGCGCTGGGGGCGGCGGCCAGCGCGGTACCGCGGCCGGGGCGCGAAGGCGCAGCGGGCGCAAGACCGCCGGCGCTGACGCAACCGCCGGCCCCGCCAAGGCTGCTGGTGAGCACGCCGCGACGCCCGACGGCCAAATGGACGGTGACGGCTGAGGTTCGCGGGCGACCGGCTGCGTGGCTCGCCCAGCGCTCGGGAGTCACGCTGATGCGCTTCGACCAGAGCCTCGTGCACGTGACGCTGCACGCCGGCTCAAGTGACGGCGGCGCGACCGGCTGGACCTACGGCGACCGCATCACGCCGAGGGAGATACATCTGCTGCTGGCAGCGTTCAACGGCGCCTTCAAGCTCACCTACTCCGACGTGGGCTTCATGTCGGGCGGCCGCGTCGCGGCGCGGCTCAGGGCCGGCCTGGCCTCGGTTGTCACCTACAAAGACGGGAGGACCGACATCGGTACCTGGCGGGCAGGCGTGCCCAGCGCGCACGAGACGGTCTTCTCGGTGCTGCAGAACCAGCGCTTGCTCGTCGATCGCGGCACCGCGGCCGCGAGCATCTCGAACTGCATCCTCGCGTGCTGGGGCGCGACCGTCGGCTCGCGCACCGTCGTCGCTCGCTCAGGTCTGGGCATCACCGCGTCCGGACAGCTCGTGTGGGCCGCCGGCGAGCGGCTGCTGCCCGCGGATCTCGCCGCTGCGCTGATCCGCGCCGGCGCCGTGCGCGCGATCGAGCTCGATATCAATCCCGACTGGGTGGCCGGCTACCTGTACGTCCATCACCGCGCCGGACCCTCACCAGTTCCGGTCGTGCCCGGTCAGCTCGGGATCGCGGGCGAGCTGCTCGAACCGTACAGCCGCGACTTCCTCGCGATCGTCGCCAACTAGGAGCTGCTGGCGGCTCCGCGTCCCTGCACGGTGCGGCTTTCAGCGGACCCGGAACCGGTAGCATGCGGGATTGCGCCGCGGCGGGCCCGCGCGAAGATGTCTGCGTTGACTGCGCGAGCCGGCGGCCCTCGCGTGAACTCGAGGAGGTCGGATGTCCGAGAACGGTGCCCAAGTCCCCCGCGTCCTGGCGATCGATGCAGGCGGCACGATGACCGACACCTTCATCGTGGACGGGCGCGGCTCGTTCGTGGTGGGCAAGGCGCAGACGACCCCCGAGAACGAGTCGATTGGCTTCATGGCCTCAGCGCGCGACGCGCTGAAGCAGTGGGACTCGACCCCAGAGGACGGCTTTCCGCCGATCGTCTCAGGCATCTATTCGGGCACCGCCATGCTGAACCGGCTGCTCCAGCGCCAGGGGCTGAGGGTCGGCTGCATCGTCAACGCCGGCCACGAGGATTACCTTCGCCTGGAGCGCGGCATCCAGACCTACCTCGGCTCCTCCTACTCCGACCGCCTGCACGTGGCGACCCACTTCCACAACGAGCCGCTGGTCCCGCGCGAGCGCATGAAGGGAGTGCGAGGCCGCATCGACGTGTTCGGCGACGAGGTGCTGCCGCTGCGCGAGCAGGACGTGCGTGAGGCCGTCGCCGAGCTGCTCGACGACGGCGTGCAGGGCATCGTCGTCTCGCTGCTGTTCTCCTACCGCAACCCCGCGCACGAGCAACGGGTCGCGGAGCTCATCCAAGAGGAGAAGGCCGCTCGCGGCGTTGACGGGTCGGTCCCCGTGTTCCTCTCCTGCGAGCTGTATCCGATGCGGCGCGATCTGCCGCGGTTGAACTCGACCGTGATCGAGGCATACGCGGCGGAGCCCTCGCGCGCCGCCCTGAAGGCGGTCCGCGAGGTGACTAAGCACGACGGCGCGCGCTTCGAGCTGCGGGTCATGTCGGCGCACGGCGGGACGGTCTCGATCGAGACCAAGGAGCTCGGACGCACGCTCGTCTCCGGTCCGATCGGCGGCGTGGTCGGCGGGCAGGCGCTCGCCCAGCGGATGGGGCTGCGCAACGTGTTGTGCACCGACATCGGCGGCACCTCCTTCGACATCGCGCTGATCACCGACGGGCGCTTCGAGATCACCCAGACGCCGGACGTGGCTCGGTTCGTGATGAACATGCCGCTGGTGCGCATCGATTCGATCGGCGCCGGAACCGGGTCGTTCGTGCGCGTGAACCCCAACTCCAACCGCCCGGAGATGGGGCCCGACTCGGCGGGCTCGCGCATCGGCGTGTCGTGGCCGCAGGGGGGTCTCCAGACGGTGTCGATCACCGACCTGAACCTCGTGCTCGGGCGGCTGAACCCCGAGTACTTCCTCGGAGGTGAGGTCGAGTTGGATGTCGAGCTTGCCCGCGCCGCGATCGAGCGACAGCTCGCGCGGCCACTCGGGCTGGCGGTCGATGCGGCGGCGGCCGGAGTGATCGAGCTGTTCGAGCAGACGCTCAAGAACGAGGCGGTGGGGCAGATCCTCGGCAAGGGCTACTCTCCTGCCGACTACACGCTGCTGTGTTACGGCGGCGGGGGGCCCCTGCACGTGGCGGGCTACACCGAGGGCGTCAGCTACCGCGAGGTGCTGGTGCCCGCGTGGGCCGCCGGCTTCTCCGCGTTCGGCTGCGCGTGCGCCGACTTCGACTACCGCTACGACCAGACCGTGGACCTGCCGCTGCTGCCCGCTTTCGGCGACGCGGAAAGGGCAGCCATAGGGACGATGATCGCCAGCGCGTGGCTGGCGCTGCAGGACCGTGTGGCAGCGGAGTTCTCCAAGTCGGGGATCGAGCGTGACCGCATCCGCTTCACCCATGCCGTGCGGATGCAGTACTACGGCCAGCTCAACGACATCGAGTTCATCTCACCGCACGCCGAGCTGGAAGGGGCCTCGCAGGTGGACGACCTGATTGCCGCCTTCGAGGACGCCTACGCCAAGATGTACGCCTCCTCGGCGCGCTCTCCGGAGTTCGGCTATATCGTCACCCACGTGATCGTGCACGGCACGGTGGACGTCGAGAAGCCAGCGCTTCCCGAGCTGCCCGAGCAGCCGGGCACGCCGCCGCTGAAGGCGAGACGGGCGGTCCACTGGGGCCGCGCCAGCGACGGCGAGTTCGTGGACAGCGACATCTTTCAGCTCGAGGCGGTCGGGGCCGGCAACTCGATCGAGGGACCGGCGATCGTGGAGCACTCCGCAACCACGTTCGCGATACCGCCGGGACGCAAGGCCTACCTCGACGGACACCACATCTTCCACCTCACCGACACGGAGGAGATCTAGAGATGGCAATCGTCGACTCCGCACGCGAGCTGGAGGCAAAGCGGTCTGGCATCGGCTGGGAGGGCAGGAGCCTGCTGGAGATGCTCGAGGAGTCAGAGCGTCTGTTCGCGGAGACCGGCCATTATGTCGGCCTGCGCGAGCTCGATCTGATGCGCTCGGACCCGATCGGCTACGAGAAGCTGTTCTCGCGGCTGCGGGGAGGGCTCGTGTCGGCGCGCTCGACCGCGCTGAACATCTCGGCCTCGCCGATCGTGCGTGAGCTCGGCGAGCTGTGCTTCGCGCTGTACACGCCCGAGGGCGACTCGGTAGCCCTGTCCACAGGGATCATCGTCCACGTCCACACGATGTCCGATGCGATCAAGTGGATGGTCCGCAACGGCTATGAGGAGAACCCGGGCATCAGGCAGGGTGACATCTTCGCCAACAACGATCCGACGATCGGCGACGTCCACAACGCCGACGTGCAGACGTTCGTGCCGATCTTCTGGGCCGGCGAGCTGGTTGCGTGGGCGGGCGGGGTCACACACGTGCTCGACATCGGCGCGAGCACGCCCGGGGGAGTGCCGGTCGGGCCGACTACGCGCTACGAAGACGGGATCGACCTGCCGTGCATGAAGGTCGGCGAGCGCGACCAGCTCGCCCGCTGGCACCTCGAGCGCTGCCGCAAGCGCACCCGCGCCTCGGGGTATTACCTGCTCGACGAGCGCACCCGGCTGGCCGGTTGTCACATGATCCGCGACGCCGTCGAGCGCGTGCTGCTGGAGGAGGGCGTCGAGCGTTTCAAGCGCTTCAGCCGCGAGGTCATCGAGGAGGGCAGGCGCTCGTTCAAGTCGCGCATCCGCGAGATGACGATCCCCGGGCGCTATCGCTCGCCGGCGATCTTCGACGCGGAGTTCGCCGACAAGGAGCAGCTGCCCGCGCGTGCGCGCAAGGACATCGTCATGCACTCCCCCTTCGAGGTGCGCATCGGCGGGGACGGCACGTATGAGCTGGACTACGAGGGCGCCTCGGCGTGGGGTTGGCATTCGATGAACTGCACACCCTCGGGCATGCAGGGAGCGATCTGGGTGATGTTCACGCAGACGCTGATCTGCAACGACAAGGTCAACGACGGCG
>Ga0116217_10005995_pt1 | contig 10598 bp, 11 predicted proteins | sample Sb_taG_6_FD_89697 | JGI IMG/M metagenome (GOLD analysis project Ga0116217, IMG submission 89697) | Peat soil microbial communities from Weissenstadt, Germany - Sb_50d_4_PS metaG | ecosystem: Environmental > Terrestrial > Soil > Wetlands > Peat | place: Germany: Weissenstadt | collected 2010-09-21 | reverse complement strand
TACGACACCGTGAACCAGATTCAGGACGTGCGCGCGCAAGTGGACGGACTGCGAAAGCGGCTGCCGGATAACGGCTCCGTCAAGCCCATGCTTATCGCTGCCGCCGCGCTGGATAAGAATCTGCTCTCGGTCCGCGATGATCTGGTCCAGATGAACATCCGGTCCAACGAAGACTCGTTGGCTTATCCGCAGCGGGTCGATAGCAAACTATCTGGTTTGGCAATGGCAGTGGGGGTGGGAACAGACTCCGCTCCCACTGAGGCCGAATATCAAGTCTTCGACAAGTTGAAGAAGCAAGCGGACATTGCCATTGCGCATTGGGGAGAAATCCAAAAAACCGAGCTCGCCGATTTTCAGAAAATGATGGCTGGGCAGAACATTCAGGCCATCGTGGTTCCCGCGGTTGAGCACGCCGGGTCCGCCGGAGAGAGCCCGAGGTAAGCGCGCGGCCTGACGGCTTACCTTCCATGGAAGCAGCAGATGGTATTGCTGCCGTTGTCGGCCAGATATCGGGGCTCACATCAGCCCGTTACGGTTACGTTAATCTCATGGGAGGCGTGCGGCGGGCGCGCTGGCTCAAAGCGTCTTCGTTGGGCAAAGCGCACGGACGTGTGGCCGGGGCCGACGGCGGTCAGCTTGAATTGTTGATCCAAGCTCCCAGCCATCGGCACGGCCACCTGTTCTCGCGAATGCAGAATCTCTTCAACCACGACGACCTGGGGGTCAAAGGATTCCACTATCCACTGATAGCCCGCAGATCCGAGACCGTGGAGATGGATGGGATGAATCTCTCCCGGCTTCAGCGTGATTGTCTCCATTCCTTGATCCCGCCTAACATTACCTGACAGTGGAACCAAAAATGGGACCAGCATGCCAGCTCAAGTCTGAAGCATATCGCCAGAAATGCTGGAGCGAACCATCATTCAGCAAGGCGATAACTTCCAGATCGAAACCGAAGCTCGATTGAATCAGTCCCAGAACTTGCTGCACATTCTGGCCAAACGATGTGCTCATCGCCCAGGTTGAAGCTGGATTCTCGGGACTGCCCTTGTACCAATGCTGAATAGCCCCATTGACCGCCACGCACAATTCGTAGTTGCCGGCTAACGTCTCATCCGTAGCTCCGTATTGACCTTCAATCATTACCGGAGGGCTCTTCACCTGAGATCCGAAGGTTTCGCAGGCCTGCCACCCCTTATGATTTGGATCGTCGCGCCAGTAACGCTGCATGGTTTCATTCGGAGTGGTGCAAATCACGTCAAGCCCCTGATCGAAGCGCTGAACGAGAGCAGCCGCGCTGAATGCAACGTTGGAGGCGAACGCAGTTGACTCCGCCCAGGTCATAGGGCCTCCCGCTCCATTGTCACGCCACCAGTGCTGAAGAGTCCCATCTCCGGTGCGAACTACAACCTCAAAATTGCCGGGAGCGTTGTAGTCGCTTTGGATAAACCCGGCAAGACCTTCAACATCGTTCGGGCTGCTCGGGCCGAAGAGTCCCCCATCTCCCCAGGTTCCGGATGCCTGATCGTAGTAGCGGTGATGGAGCCTGCAACCGACCGTTGGGTAAGCGGTGGTTTCGTAAATGTATTCAAAGTTGCGGTTGTAAGTTGTTCCCTGAACGCATGGACTGGCATAACAATCGTTGCCCTGAGTTTCAGCAACATTCCATTGCAATGAGACGCCGTCCCGCCAGTAGTGCCGGATCGCGTTTCCGGGTGCGAGCGTCCAGAGCTCGAAGTTGCGGTTCAATTGTCCATCCCCGCTCTCGTAGAGACTGCCGTTGTGGGCACGGCGCTTCGTCCAAGGATCCGGATTCACGTTCGCTCCCGGCACTCCGAACTTCGCGTTGTTGTCGATGCCTGCCTGGCCATAGCCAAACCAGCAGTAGCCGGCCATTCCCCACCCTGTTCCCCAGGAATTCCGGACCAGCCACGCTTGCTTGCTATCATCGTACCCCACGATTACGATGCAGTGGCCGCCCGCAACGCCGGTGGAAGGGTTCGCTGTGTAGACACCTGAGTTGGGCCCGTAGGCCTCAAAGTCGTAGTAGCAGGTGAAACAGGCTGAGAGCGGCCCGACAGTGTCGATCCAGGCCTTTTGGTCGTCGATGTTGTTCAGAGTAACGTAATCGCTCAACTTTACGGTTCTGCCATTGCGATCTGCCGTGGGTTTATACGGAAGATTCTGCGTTTCATAGGGCCAGCAACCGGGATCCGCGACTCCATTCGTCTTCATCCAGTCAAAGGCCCCGGTGGGCCAACCCGTGGTGCCACAGTTTGCTCCCATTCCGTCGTGAACATCGCCCTCTGAGCGGAGGCTCCAGATCGTGTGTTCAATCCGCGTCATCGCTTCAACTACACCAACCGCGCTGAAGACCCAGCATGACTCGCATGGTCCCTGATCCTTGATTCTGGTTATCCAAGGCCAGCCAAAGCGATTTCTCCAGTCTACGGCCGAGCTAGGGCCACCGCCAACACCGCCCACTGGGATGGTCTTCGCCGCCGGCCGTTGCACCACGACCGGTTCATCGATCACGATTGGATGCTGCAATTCGATAGGCAGATCCCCTAGCCGGATGAACCCCCGGTTCAGCCGGATCTGTAGCAAGTAGGGATTGGATGTCACCGTCTTAAAGTACGGCGTAACGTCGATGCGGGGCACGTCAGTTACTTTAACGGCTTTGGTTAGATCGCCTCCGGTGGCATGCGTAGGAAGCAGATCGCTGTCTTTCAGGTTTTCGTTGACGGTCCATTTCGCATTTGCCTTCGCCAGCATTTGACGAAGATCGCCTACTTTTAGATTGCTTGGCATGTCGCCTCCCGTCTCTGAGCAAAACTCTCAAACACAGGATAGTGACGGCGAGTTTCCCACCGTTACAGTCAGATGCTGATATTCCTGCTGATGGCTTCGAACTCCACCGTTAAGTCAGCCGAGTGAATCTTGAGGCGAACCGGATATTGCAAACCGAAGCGGCGATACCTGCGCTCTTGCGCAGGACAGGATCGGCCACTGTCGTCAAATTTGCCCATACTGCAGTTCTGCGACCAAGCCGGATGCTAATAGTCCTTGCGTGTGCGTCGAAAGAGCACGAAAGGACGCTGCCTGAGAGGCCACGTTTCGAGCTCGTAAAGCTCAGTCCATCGGCAGGAGATTCGAAGCAACCAGACGCTATTCTGGCCAGACGCAGGTTGTCCGGTTGCGATGTGCTGACTGCGAATTCAGCCAGATCGCACCACGGCCCTGCACGGGGTCTTGCCACGTCCTTCCGCAACCTACCCATTTCTCCGCTTACAGCTCAGACTACTTTTTCGCACCCTGAGAAGTAGACAGGGGGAAGGCAACAACTCATCTATGATGAAACTGCTTGCCGCTCGCTCGAATGCGCTTGTGTTAGTTCTGGCCCTTGCGACGATGGTGGGTTGCCAAGGCCTTAGCAGCTCGAACAAAGCATCCACTACGCCACCGTCGAACCCCACCCCGAAGCCGGGCCAGTTGGCCGTCACCCCGGCCAGCGTTAGTTTCGGCGTAGTCGATCTTGGAAACAACCAAAGTCAGCCTGCGACCTTGACCAACTCCGGCGGTTCCTCCCTCAAGGTGACTCAGATTACGGTCACGGGTGCAGGCTTTAGCGTGAGCGGATTAACCTTTCCGGTGACTTTGACGTCCGGTCAGAGCCAGGGTTTTACTGTCATTTTTACGCCGAAGTCTACAGGAACTGTCAGCGGAAACCTGGCCATTGCAAACACTGGCTCGAGTCCCACAGTTAACGTCGCTCTCTCAGCCGGTTCAGTGACCGAGGGCACTGTTACTCCAAGTCCTTCAAGTCTCAACTTTGGAAGCATTCAGGTGGGCTACAAGCAGACCCTCGCCGAAACGCTGATCAACTCCGGCGGATCCAGCCTCAAGGTGACTCAAGTGACGGCCACTGGCGCGGGCATCAGTGTGAGCGGGCTGAGTCTGCCCCTGACTCTAGCCGCTGGTCAGAGCCAGGCTTTCAGCGTCACCTTCGCGCCGCGGACTGCGGGCACGGTCAATGGCAACTTAGCCATTGCCAACACTGGTTCAACTCCTACTGTAAATGTTGCTATCACGGCGGGCTCGCAAACGGCAGGTGTCATCACTCCTAGCCCTTCGAGCCTTAACTTTGGCAGCGTCCAGGTGGGCAGCAATCAGGCCCTCCCCCAAACTTTAACCAACACCGGCGGATCTACTGCCACCGTCACGCAGGTAAACCCCACGGGAACAGGCTTCAGCGTGAGCGGTTTGAGCTTGCCCTTGATTCTGGCGGCGGGTCAGAGCCAGTCCTTCAACGTTATCTTTGCGCCTGCGTCCACCGGCAGCAGCACCGGAAATCTGGCGATCATCAGCGATGCTTCAAATTCTCCCGTAAACGTAGCGCTGTCCGGGACCGGTCTGGCGGCCGGCGCACTCACGCCCAATCCCTCGAGCCTGAGTTTTGGGAACGTCCAAGTCGGCAATAACCAACAACTTTCCGAGACCATAACCAATACTGGCGGAGTCAACGTCAGTATCTCGCAGGCTACGATCACGGGGACGGGTTTTAGTATGACCGCGTGGGCTCCGCTGGTTCTCACGCCGGGGCAGCATTACACCTTCCCGGTGACTTTTACGCCGCCCTCCCCCGCAAATGACAGTGGAAATGTTTCGATCATATCGAACGCATCGAACCCGAACTTATCCGTACCACTGAGCGGTACTGGAACACCCGTGCCCCAGGGACAGTTGGCCGTAACTCCCACCACCCTGAACTTTGGCAATGTGGCTGTGGGTACGAATGCACAACTGCAGGGGACGCTTACCGCCAGCGTTGCAAGCGTGACGGTCACTTCGGATACTCTGAATGGTTCGGCTTTTGCTCTGAGCGGATTGTCGTCCTACCCGATCGTGATTCCGGCTGGCCAACACGTGCAGTTTACGGTGACGTTTACACCTCCGGGCACTGGCGTGGCATCCGGCAGCCTATCGTTTTTCAGCAACGCTTCGAACTCCCCCACGGTCGAGTCGCTGACCGGCACCGGCACCCCTCCCCCGCAGCACAGCGTCAATCTTTCCTGGACCGCCAGCACCTCGCCGAGCATCATCGGCTACAACATTTATCGTGGCGTCAAATCGGGCGGACCTTATTCGAAAATCAATTCGGTATTAAACGCAAGCACCCTTTACACCGACACTACCGTAGCTGACGGACTGACTTATTACTACGTAACTACTGCGGTCAATTCGAGCAATACAGAAAGCGCTTACTCCAATCAGACCACGGCCGTGATTCCACCTCCGTAGTTCTGGCTTGGCTTCACCACCGGCGTGGAAACAAATATCGCGCGACAAAAACGCATTCGGGCGCCGCATTGCGTACCTCTTTTTACACCCTGCCGCTAAAGTTTCCCCTTGCACAACTTAATCTATTCCTTTAATCTTGCGTGCATTTTACCAAGAAAGGACAAATAGTTAATGGGGTCGGTCCTCTTCGCATGTTGCGGATGTACTACTCAGACCTTCTCTATTGATCGATAAATCTCAACAATAAACCGGCCATGCAACTCCCCCGGGCAATCTTCCGATCTCTGCTTACGATGGCTGCGGTAGCAATTTTTCTCGTAATCGCACCGCGCGCCCGAGCCGCTGACGGCAGGAGCAAGCTGGCCTTCTCCAGTACGAAAATGGATCGCATAGTATTCCGGCCCGCCAGTCTCGGTTTCGGCAAAGTCGCCCTCGGTCGAGTAAAAGTCCAGACGGTCACAATTACCAATGTGGGCGATGCAGACATTAGATTGTTGCAAGTCGTCACGCATGGAAGGGACTTTGCAGTGAACGGACTGGATTTGCCTTTGACTCTGACCACTGGCCAGAGCTTCACCTTCACTTGCGTTTTTGCACCGCGGTCCCAGGGAGAAAGCAGCGGAAGCATTTCGTTCGTTTCTGACGTTTCGGATGCCTCGAACTCAATGGTCCGCTCGGAGATGACGGGGACAGGAATAACAGGAGTAGAGGATAACGGACTTACCGTTGATCCAGCGGCGATGAACTTCGGCACCGTGCAGGTGGGCTCGAGCGCAAGTCAAGGCGGAACGCTTACTGCTGCTGATACCCAGGTGACAATTTCTTCCGCCGTGAGCAGCAACCCGGAATTCACCGTGAGTGGACTGACATTTCCCTTTACGATTCCGCCCTGGGGGAGCCAGGCATTTACGGTGACTTTTGCTCCTACAGCCAATGGCGCGGCATTCGCCACGCTCTCCTTCATGGATGTTTCAGGGACCATTCCTCTCGCGGTTGAATCTCTGAGCGGCGTCGGCACGGTCTCACAGGGACACAGCGTCGATCTCTCGTGGAATGCCAGCACATCCCAGAATGTCATCGGTTACAACATTTATCGCGGGAACACGACAGGTGGGCCCTACAGCAAGATCAATTCTGTTCTGGACCCAAGCACTGTCTATACGGACACCTCTGTTGCCGATGGAAATACTTATTATTACGTGACCACCGCCGTCAATTCGGACAACGAAGAAAGCGTCTATTCCAACCAGGCGCAAGCCACAATTCCGTGATTCCGGGGGTAACTCCCGAAGATCGAGTTCCGTACAGCGCGACGCCAATCTCCGTATGCGGTTCCCTCCTCGCTTGGGACTACGGCGAAGGCACCGTCACTCGAATCTCATTGGAAGGAAGACTCTCTACTCCCTTCGCACTCACCGCTTTGGTCGTGTAATAGTAGGTCTCTCCCGGTTGCACGGTGGTGTCGACGTAACTGGTTCCGTTGAGCGGCAGGGAATTGATCCTGACGACGCCTAACCTGCCGCGACGATACACGTTGTACGCAACCCCTGCCGAAGTACTGGCCTTCCAGGACAAACTCACGCTATGTTGTGGCCCGGGTGGCGCGCTCTTCTGCCTTGCCTGCACATCGCGGGGCGCAGATCCCCGAGTAAGGAAGTGTTTGACCCCAGCTAGGGTCCGGAGTATCCCGGTGTGCCGGTGGGTGCCGACCTGAAAGCATATCCATGCAATTGCCAGAGCAAGTGTGCCGGCAAAAATCCTCAACGCGTTCCTGGATTTCAACAAGGGCCTCGTAATGGGTTGCTGCAATCCTCGCCAGCAGTTTACCCCCTACCGAGGGTGAGCTCCCGTAATCTGACTTCCGATTCTGAAGCCAAATGATCTCCCACTATGCAATAGTTTGCATCATTCTTCGACCGCAAGTTTCGTTTGTGTTACGCAAATTGCTGAATTTGAGTCAGTAAGCGTCAGTGACAGACCATGCGCCACGGGCAGCAGAATTGCGATGCACAGATTGGGGAGTCAAACCACCGAGAATGACCGGGCCACAATTTCCGCGTGTTACCTTCTTATCCGCGATGCCCTGGCGAGGGGCCAAAGGGCTGATAGTGCTGGCGCTCCTAACCGGTGCGATGTTTGCGCAAGCGGTGTCGGTAGCCAGCCTCGATGATGGCTCGCATAACGTCGGGCCAAGCAATCCGGTAACGGCTAACTCTGCTCCGTCGAACCCTACGCCGGTCGGCTCCGGCGCAGTGGCAGTTGCGCCAGTCGTACCTAACACCCTGCCAGAAGCGCCCAGCCACCACAAGTTTTGGGATAACGAAAATCGGGTCCTTTTCGCGACCGTGGCTGCTCTCAGTGCCGCTGACTTCGTGGTCACGCGAGCCAACCTGCAAAGTGGCGGAAAAGAATTGGACCCGGTGACTCGCCTGTTGAGCGGCAGCACGGCAGGGTTAGCATGTAATTTTGCCGGCGAGACTGCGGCAATCATCGGGCTCAGCTATTTCTTCCACAAGAAAGGTCACCATCAACTGGAAGGGATTACCCCCATGCTCAATATCGGGGCCTCATCCTTCGCCGTAATGTACGACCTTAGGCACCGCTAAACTCCACGCAAATCCGCCTGGAAATGCGCAACCAAGGATTTGCCGCCTGCTATTAATCTTGGTGTTACCACGTTTTCCGTGATAAGATTTCCCCGCTTTGTTGCTGTCGCGGTTTTGGGGCGCGCTCCTTAACGAAGACCACGAGGAGAAGTCCGCCCATGACCCGAAAATCTTTCTTTCTCACCATCCTTCTGTGTGTTTCGGCCAGCATCCTGGCTCGAGCCAGCGATGAGATCGTCCCCGCTGGAACCCTTCTGCAATGCACCGTGTCTGAACCCAACTTCTCTTCCAAAACCGCGCAGGTCGGCGATCCCGTACTGTGCTATCTGGGTCATGTAGCAGCCTTTGGGCACCCGCTGTTTCCCCGTGGCGCAGAGCTTAGCGGCCACCTCGAAGACTATAAAAACCCCGGCCACTTTGTGGGCAAAGGATGGATGCAGGTGAGTTTCGATCGGATCATCCTGCCCGGCGCCCAGGTCCTCCCACTATCAGCGAAAATCATTTCAGCGCCCCACATGAAAGTCGATGCCGAGGGCAAGGTTCATAGCAAGGGCCACCCCAAGAGGGATGCGCTTCTTTGGGCGGTTCCTATCTTCTGGCCAGTCAAGATATTCACCCTGCCAGCTCGCGGGCCGTTTCCGGCTTTCAAAGGCGAAACCCGCCTGAGCCTGCGACTGATGGAAGACATGGAGTTTTCCCTGCCTGCAGTTCGATCCTCGATTCCGATGCCTCCGTGGGTCGCGCCCAGCCGCTACGACTCAAATACGACGGCCGTCTACCGGCCAGCATCGACCGCACCTCGATTGCAGACAACGACCTTGCAGACTGCTAACTTCGTCCAGCAACCAACCCAGCAGACCACGGAACCAACGTCCACGATTATTGTTCTCAAGGGCGGCGCCGCCTGGCTGGCACTTAACTATTGGGTGGAAGCTGGACAACTCCACTGCGTCAGCCCGGATGGAGAACAAAAGCTGGTCGCGCTGGAAAGCATGGATCTGTACCAGACGGTTCGTCTAAACCGAGAACGGCACGTCGCCTTCGTTCTGCACTCGAAAGAACCTGTCGAGCAGTGACGCACCGCTGTCACGGTAAACCGTTTGCTGAAAACTGGGGTCCGCATTGGTTGAATGGTGCCAACCTCCGATGCGGCCCCCTGATCCTTTCTTACCGCTCTGACCGATCAGCTGCAAATTGGATCGTTGCCTTTTTACCGAAGCCACACGCTGCCCGCACCTCGATTTCGGACACGAAATCCCACAAACGAACGTGCAATACCCGAACTCTGACTTTCTCAATTCGCAATGCAATTGCAGAACAAGCAGTTATTTTCTGGCCCGATGGCAGAATTGCTGCTCATTGGCAAGCGCACTTCTGCGCGCGAAGGAGCCACCTATGCACCGAACCGAACGCATCCGCCAGTCTACATCCGGCCAGCTCAACTGGGATGAAATTCAAAAGTTTCAAAATGAGGGCTGGACGCTGATGGCCCTCGAATGGGAACGCCCGGTTCCCGAAGGCGAGACGACGGCAGGCAATGGCCGTGACCATGAATATCCACCCTTTGGTCTGCGAGTGTCTGCGGACTGTTCATCTCTCGTGGAAGACCCAAGCGAAAACGAGACCCTGCTCGCGATGATGGAGTTGATCATCCAGGACGGCCCCTACTCCTCTATCGCGGAGGAACTGAACCGGCGAGGATACCGTACGCGGGAGGGATCCAAGTGGAGCCCAGTGTCCGTGTTCGAAATGTTGCCGCGATTGATCGACGCCGGACCCCGAATCCTGGCGAGTAAGAACTGGCAGCAGCGGAAACAGGAATATCACGGGAGAACGCATCCGCCAACAGTCTGAAAACTAAAGCGAAAAGGGTATCCAACCAGCCAGCGAAAATCTCTATCTAAGCAATCCGGAGTGCGCCGGACCATCCTGCCTAACGTGTTTTCCGCGATCGCTGAATCTTCGTCAATCCGCAGCGACCGGGGGAGAGTATCCTTATACTTCCTCAACTTTAGCCGCAGGGTAGCGGTTCGGATTTCGCCGCGCGCCGGTCCACAACTTGGTTGGAGAGCGGAAAAGACGTTCGCAGATAAAATGGTCGGACGATTCATTTCCGGCGACGTCCGCTCCACTTAGCTTAGGGAGGTTTCCATGCGAAAAATTGCGATTGTCATCGGAATCGTAGTGGCGGTGGTCATTATTGTCGTGGGCATACTGTTCGCGACCTTCAACCCTAACGACTACCGTGGCACGATCCAAACCAAACTCGAGCAGCAACTGAATCGAAAGGTCGGCCTCGGCAACATGAGTTTGGGATTGTTCCCGCTCCGTTTTAAAGTGGCTGATCTCTCTATCGCTGACGATCCAAAGTTCAGCAACAGCCCATTCATTCAAACCCAGGAGTTGAGCGTGTCCGTCAAGCTGCTTCCCCTATTGAGCAAGTCGGTGGAAGTCGACTCGCTGAGCCTGGAGCATCCGAGCGTCCAGCTAATCAAGAATGCGCAATGTATTTGGAATTTCGCCTCGCTCGGCCAGAAGGAGCCGGCCGCGGCACCCTCCTCCAGCGAACAGCAGTTCTCGCTGGGTGAACTCGCCATCAACGACGGCCAGATCGCAATCACTGACTTGCAGGACCGGAGACCACGAACCGTATACGATCACATCAACCTTAAACTTACCGACTTTGCGCCC
>Ga0116217_10005993_pt1 | contig 10602 bp, 9 predicted proteins | sample Sb_taG_6_FD_89697 | JGI IMG/M metagenome (GOLD analysis project Ga0116217, IMG submission 89697) | Peat soil microbial communities from Weissenstadt, Germany - Sb_50d_4_PS metaG | ecosystem: Environmental > Terrestrial > Soil > Wetlands > Peat | place: Germany: Weissenstadt | collected 2010-09-21 | reverse complement strand
CGGCGCTGAGCACGACGCGCCGGCGGTGGCGCTCATGCGCGTCGAGCGTGATGGAATCGATGGCGCTTCCATCGTCCCAATGGCCGGCGGCCCTGACCTCGCGCGCGCGTTTCATGCTCGGACTCCGCTTTGTTTTTAGCGCAAGAGCCATGCCGTCCGATAGCCGCATGCCCGCGCCCGCCGCTGTTGGCGGCCGGGCGCGGCACCGATATGTTGCCGCGCGGGGAGGATTTTCCGGGATGACCGTCAACGACAAGGCCTATATCGCCGGCGCGTACGAGCATCCGACGCGGCTCGCGCCGGACAAGAGCGTGGCGCAGCTCCATGCCGAGGTGGCGCTCGGGGCGCTTGCCGATGCCGGCCTGACGCGCGACGACGTGGACGGCTATTTCTGCTCCGGCGACGCGCCCGGGCCCGGCCCCGCCTCCATGGCGGAGTATATGAATCTGAAGCTGCGCCACGTCGATTCCACCGAGATCGGCGGCGCGTCCTACACGCTCCTGGCCGCGCACGCGGCGCAGGCGATCGCGCTCGGCAAATGCGACGTGGCGCTGATCACGCTCGCCGGGCGGCCGCGCAGCGAGGGCATGGCGACCGGCACCGCGCCGCGGCCGCGCGATCCGAACCAGCCCGAGGCCGGCTTCGAAGCGCCCTACGCCATCACCACGGCCAACGGCTACGCCATGTGCGCGATGCGCCACATGCACGACTACGGCACTACCAGCGCGCAACTCGCCTGGGTCAAGGTCGCCGCCTCGCACCACGCCCAATATAACCCGCACGCCATGCTGCCCGAGGTAGTGACCGTCGAGGACGTGGTGAATTCGCCGCTGATCGCCGATCCTTTGCACCGGCTCGATTGCTGCGTCATCAGCGACGGCGGCGGCGCGCTGGTGATCGTGCGCCCGGAGATCGCCAAAACGCTCAAGCGGCCGCCGGTCAAGATCATCGGCGCGGGCGAAGCGGTAAAGCACCTCGCCGGCGGCACCTTCGATCTCACCACGTCCGGCGCCGCGCGCGCCGGGCCGATGGCCTTCGCCGAGGCCGGCGTCACGCCCGCCGACATCAAATACGCCTCGATCTACGACAGCTTCACTATCACCGTCGTCATCCAGCTCGAAGACCTGGGCTTCTGCGCCAAGGGCGCGGGCGGCAAATTCGTCGCCGACGGCAACCTGATCTCCGGCGTCGGCAAGCTGCCGTTCAACACCGACGGCGGCGGGCTTTGCAACAATCATCCGGCCAATCGCGGCAGCATGACCAAAGTGATCGAGGCGGTGCGCCAGCTGCGGGGCGAAGCGCATCCCGCCGTGCAGGTCAAAAACTGCGATCTGGCGCTGGCGCAGGGCACCGGCTTTCAGCTCGGCACGCGTCACGGCAGCGCCACCCTGATCATGGAACGAGAGTGAAAATGGCGCGCAAGATCGATCCGCCTGTGGTCACCGCCGAAACGAAAGCCTTCTGGAATGCGGCGCGCGAAGGCCGCCTCACGGTCCCGTTCTGCACGGCCTGCGGCAAAGCGCACTGGTATCCGCGCGCCATCTGCCCGTTTTGCGCTAGCGACAAGCTCGAATGGCGCGCCGCCTCCGGCAAAGGCACGCTCTACACCTTCAGCGTCATGCGCCGCGTCAAGGAGCCTTACGCCATCGCCCACGTGACGCTCGCCGAAGGCCCGACCATGCTCACCAATATCGTCGATTGCGATTTCGACGCGCTCGCCATCGGGCAACCGGTCGCCGTCGTGTTCAAGGACACCGAGAACGGCCCGCCGGTGCCGATGTTCAAGCCGGTGTGACGCCGATGATCGACAAGATCGTGCACAGCATGGCCGAGGCGATGGCGGGAATCCGCGACGGCTCGATCGTGCTGATCGGCGGCTTCGGCAGCATCGGCCAGCCCAACGCGCTCATCGATGGCCTGATCGAACAAGGCGCCAGGGACCTGACTGTGGTCGCCAACAATGCCGGTGTCGGCCACACCGGCCTCGCGCGGCTCATGGAGGTCGGCCGCGTGCGCAAGATTATTTGCTCCTACCCGCGGACCTCGGATCCCGTCGTCTTCGAGGGGCTTTATCGGGCGGGCCGCATCGAGCTTGAAGTCATGCCGCAGGGCACGATGGCCGAGCGCATGCGCGCCGCCGGCGCCGGCATTCCGGCCTTCTATACGCCGACATCGGTGGGAACGAAGCTCGCCGAGGGTAAAGAGGTGCGGGAATTTTCTGGCCGCAAATACGTGCTGGAGGAAGCGTTCGCCGGCGACGTGGCGCTGATCGAGGCCTGGGAGGCGGATCGCTGGGGCAATCTGACCTACCGCTCGTCGGCGCGGAACTTCAATCCGGTGATGGCGATGGCGGCAAAATTGACCGTCGCGCAGGCCCAGCACATTGTCGAACTCGGTGGACTTGATCCGGAGCACGTCACCACGCCGGGGATTTTCGTCGATCGGGTGGTGCACGTGCCATACGGTGAGCCGGTCGTGACCTGAGGAGAATGGAAGGTGAACGCAAACGCCGTTGCGAAGACCCTGGCCGCCTGCCAACCGTGGACGCGGGAAGAAATCGCCGCGCGCGCCGCCGGCGACATCCCGGAAGGCTGGTACGTGAACGTCGGCATCGGCATTCCGGTTCTGCTGCCGAACTACATTCCGCCGGAGCGCGAAGTGATCATCCAGTCGGAGAATGGCATTCTCGGCATGGGCCCGACGCCGGCCGACGACAAGATCAACCGCTGGCTGATCAACGCCAGCAAGAAATACGTCACGCTTGTGCCCGGCGGATCCTACGTGCACCACGCCGATAGCTTCGCCATGATCCGCGGCGGTCATCTCGATCTCTGCGTACTCGGCGCCTTCCAGGTCGCCGCCAACGGCGATTTCGCCAACTGGTCGATGTCGGACACCGACATGCCGTCGGTCGGCGGCGCCATGGACCTCGCGGCCGGAGCCAAAGCGGTGTGGGTCTTGATGGAGCACACGACCAAAAGCGGCGAGAGCCGGCTCATGCGCCGCTGCACCTATCCGCTCACCGCGCTCGGCGCGGTCAAGCGCGTTTACACCAATCTCGCCGTGCTCGACGTCATCGGCGACGGCTTTGCCGTGCGCGATATGGCGCCGGGACTCACCTTCGAGGCGCTGCAGGACGTAACCGACGCGCCGCTGCGGCTGGCGAATTGATATTCGCTACCCTCCCCTGGAGGGGGAGGGTCAATGGGCACGTTGCTCTACCTCGCGCTCCGAAAATTACTGCGTCGCGGCGGGCTTGGGCGAGACGTCGGCCTTGTGATGCTTTTTCGCCGGTTCGGCCGCGGGCTTCGCGTCGGCCGCCTTCGTGTCTGCAGCTTTGCGGTCTTCTTTGCCCCCCTCGTCCGCGGCTTTCTCCTCGCGATGCTTGGCGGCCTTCTCACCGGCTTTCTTCTTATGGTGAGGCGCCGCCGCCTCGCGCGCTTCGAGCTTGGCCAAATCCGCCGGCGAGCGCGTCGGCCCGGTATAGACCACGACCGGCGTCGCCGTGCCGAAATCGGACAGGAGCGCGGCGCCGTGCGGAGTCGGCGCGCGGAGGCTCGACAGCAGCGCCGAGAACGGCCCGCTATTTTCCATCGCGTTGAGGTCGGCGTCGGCGTCTTCGTCTTCCGCCGGTCGCCGCTTGCGATGCGGTCCGCACACATTGTCGTGCAGATTGGGCGGCGCGGCATCGATCGGCGCCAGCGCATCGACCGAGCCAAGCGCGGGTGTCAGCCATGCCAGCGGATTTTGCGTGAAGCCGCTTTCCAGAAGCTCCGCCGCCTTGACCGCGCGCGCGCCGGATGACGGCGCGCCGAGCACCACGGCAATCAGTCTTTTGCCGCCGCGCGTGGCGGTGGCGACAACATTGAAGCCGGAGGCGCAGATGAAGCCGGTCTTCATGCCGTCGATCCCGGGATAACGCCCGATCAGCGAGTTGGTGTTGCGCATCACGCGGCGGCCGAATTTGATCGCGGCGATATGCCAGTAGGAATCGTATTCGGGAAATTCCCGGATCAGGGCGCGGGCGAGAATGGCGAGATCGCGCGCCGAGGTAATCTGGCCGTCGGCCGGCAGGCCGTTGGGATTGACGAAGTTCGATTCCGACATGCCGAGGCGATGCGCGGTATTGGTCATGCCGTCGGCGAAATTCTCGATCGAACCGTCGACGCCCTCCGCCAATACGACGGCCATGTCGTTGGCCGAATGCACCATCAGCATTTTAATGGCGTTGTCGACCGTGACCTGGGTGCCGGGCGGGAAGCCCATCTTGCTCGGCGATTGCGCGGCGGCGTTGCGCGAGACCGTGAACAAGCTGTCGAGCGTGATGCGATTGTCCTTGATGGCGCGCAGCGTGACATAAAGCGTCATCAGCTTGGTCACCGAGGCCGGGTACCACGGATAGGTGGCGTTCTCGGCGCGCAGTACCTTGCCGGAATCGGCTTCGACCAGGATCGTCGCTTCGGCGCGCGCCGGGGTTGCTGTGAGATTTGCGGCGAAGAGAAAAAGAACCGCGACGCCGAGCGTCAGCCCCCGAAGCAACTGCAATGGATACACGTGTTGCGGTCCGTTCGGTTGCTCGGGCCCGGGGCGTCGCCTCGGATCGTGCCCAAGGTACCGACAAAGGGGCCGCGATGGGTTCACGAAAGGTTCCCGAAGCCCAGCGACGAACTATCTAAACCCAAGGAACGCTCGAACGCAAAGCTAAATCCCGGTATCATGCGGGTAGCACCGAGTTCGGCGTTTGCATCACTGGTTAGCCAAGGAAAAGCGACCAAAATTCGGCAAAGGGAACGATCATGACCGCCTGTATCGTGGGATGGGCGCATACGCCATTCGGCAAGCTCGCCGGCGAGACCGTCGAAAGCCTTATCGTCAAGGTGGCGACCGAGGCGCTGGCCGATTCCGGCACCGCCGCGAAGGATGTCGACGAGATCGTGCTCGGCCACTTCAACGCCGGCTTCTCGGCGCAGGACTTCACCGCTTCGCTGGTGCTGCAAGCGTCCCCCGATCTGCGTTTCAAGCGCGCGACGCGGGTGGAGAATGCCTGCGCCACCGGGTCGGCCGCCGTGCATCAGGGGCTCAAGGCGATCGCCGCCGGGTCGGCGCGCATCGTGCTCGTGGTCGGCGTCGAGCAGATGACGACGACGCCGTCGGCGGAAGTGGGCCGCAACCTGCTCAAGGCCTCCTATGTGCGCGAGGAATCTGATATCGAGGGCGGTTTTGCCGGGCTTTTCGGCAAGATCGCCGGACTTTATTTCCAGCGCTGGGGCGACCAGTCGGACGCACTCGCCCGCATCGCCGCCAAAAATCACATGAACGGCGTCGGTAACCCTTACGCGCAAATACGCAAGGATCTTGGCTACGAATTCTGCCGCACCGAAAGCGAGAAGAATCCGCGCGTCGCCGGACCGCTCAAACGCACCGATTGCTCGCTGGTGTCCGACGGCGCCGCCGCTTTGGTGCTCGCCGACGTCGAAACCGCCCTCAAGCTCGGCAAGGCCATCGTGTTCCGCGCCGCCGAGCATGTGCAGGACTTTTTGCCGATGTCGCGGCGCGATATCCTCAAATTCGAAGGCTGCGCGGTCGCCTGGCAGCGCGCTTTCGCCGATTCCGGCATCGGGCTGTCCGACCTGTCGTTTGCCGAAGTGCATGACTGCTTCACCATCGCCGAGCTGATCGAATACGAAGCCATGGGGCTTGCGCCGGAGGGACAGGGCGCGCGCGTCATCGCGGACGGCGTTGTCGCCAAGGACGGCAAGCTGCCGATTAATCCTTCCGGCGGGCTCAAGGCCAAGGGCCATCCGATCGGCGCCACCGGCGTATCGATGCACGCCATCGCCTCGATGCAACTGACCGGCAAGGCCGGCGACATGCAGGTCAAGGATGCGCGGCTCGGCGGCATCTTCAATATGGGCGGCGCCGCGGTGGCCAATTACGTGAGCATCCTGGAGCGGTTGCGCTGAAGACTGACGTTGACGGGGTGGGGGGCGGGATGATGGGTGATCAGCCGAAAAGCGCAGACTTTGTCATTTCGCGCGTCTTCGACGCGCCGCGCCAGCGCGTCTGGCAAGCGCTGACCGAGCCAGAACATATGAAGGTGTGGTGGACCCCGCAGACCTTCACCATGATCGCCATGAAAATGGATTTTAGCCCCGGTGGTATCTTTCATTGCGGTATGCGTTCGCACGAAGGCTACAAGTTGTGGGGCAAGTTCGTTTATCGGGAGATCGCGCCGCAGGAGCGGATCGTTTTCGTCAATTCGTTCTCCAACGAGGCCGGCGAGCTCAAGCGGCATCCGATCGTTCCGACCTGGCCGCTGGAGACGCTGACCACCATCACTTTCGAAGAAGAGCCCGGCGGCAAGACCAAGCTCACGGCCCGCTGGGCGTCGCACAACGCGACCGACATTGAGCGCAAGACCTTCGACATGTCCCACGTCGGCATGAAGGCAACCTGGGGCGGCGCGTTCGATCGGCTCGCGGCGTATCTGGCGAAGGGCTAGCGCGATCAGCGCGAGGCGGCGCCGCCCGTGCCACGCTCCGCCGCCGGCGGCAGGAACGACGGATCGAATGCGGCCGCGGCCTTGTCCTTGGCCTTGAAGCGATAGGCGAGCGCCAGCTGCTCGATCGCCGCGGCGAAGCGTTGCGGATCGATGTCGCCGTAGCCGTAGGCCCGCACCGCTGGCGTGAGGATATTGTCGGCAAGCGCCATGCGCAGGCGCTCAAGCTCAACGTCTTTCCTGAAGCGGTCGTCGTGGGCAAGCAGCGCGTCGATGGCGCGCGCCGGGTTGCGCACAGTTTCCTTCAGCGCCCGCAGGTAAGCGCGCAGAAAGCCCCGGACGGCCTCGGGCTTTGCCTGCGCGAAACTGTCGGAGACCATGATGGCGTCGCCGTAGAGCACGAGGCCGTAATCGGCCATCGCCAGCACGACGAGGTCGTCCGCCGGCACGCCGCGCGCCTTCAGGTCGATATAGGAGGTGAACGCGCAGCCGGTGATGGCGTCCACTTCCCCGGATGCCAGCATCGGCTCGCGCACCGGCAGGCCGACGTTTTCGATCGTAACTTTCGCCGTATCGATGCCGTTGATCCGGGCGAAGACCGGCCATTGCGCGAAGGCCGGATCGGCGGCCGGCGCGACGAGCTTCTTGCCTCGAGGCTGCGCGGGGTTTCGATGCCGCGGCTTTTGCGGGCGATGATGGCGTAAGGGGGCTTGTCAAATACGATGAACAGGGCCTTGATCGACGTATTGGCGGCGTCGCGGGCCTTGATGAGCATGTTGATGTCGGCGACGCCCATGTCGTCGCTGCCCGCCGCCACTCGGTTCATGGCTTCAAGCGGGCCGCCGGTCGCGGCGTCAATGGTCACGTCGAGCCCTTCGTCCTTGAAGTAGCCCTTGTCGATAGCGAGGAAGAAAGGCGCCGCCGGTCCATCGATCTTGCGATCGAGCGTAAAATGGATCGCGGTCTCGGCCCGGGCCGCGATCGGCCCCGGGAAGCCAACGAAGAACGCCACCAAGAGCGACATACACAAAGAGGGCATACATAAAGAGAGAGACGCGGCCGACCGGGTGAGCCGCATGAGGTCGACGATGGCCATACCGGTTCCTCGTTGGGTTGCGAAACGTTAATGCCCGGCGTCCCCGCTCCTCGTCTGCGGACCGATAAAGGCCATGCCGCTGCAAAGCGCAAGCGGAAGCTGCGGAGCCGACGATGAACAGGCCTGCGTCAAACTTGCCGCAATTCCGCGCCCCGTTCGCGCCGCCCGACGAGCATTTGGCAGCCGACTTCCTTGCCGCTGCCCGCCGCGAGCCCGCCGCCGAGCGCCGCATCGACGCGCGGGCCCGGGCGCTGGTCGAGGCGATCCGCGCCAAGACCAGCGGGCTTGGCGGCGTCGAAGATTTTCTGCACGCCTATTCGCTGTCGACCAAGGAAGGACTGGCGTTGATGGTGCTCGCCGAAGCGCTGCTGCGCGTGCCCGATGCCGCCACCGCCGACCGCCTGATCGAGGACAAGCTCGCCGCCGGCAGCTGGCTCGACGGCGATATCAGATCCAGAGCGCTCTTGGTCTCCGCCTCAGCCTGGACGCTCGGCATCGCCGCCCGCATCATCCATCCCGGCGAGATGCCGGAAACGATCCTCGACGATATCGTGCGGCGGCTCGGGCTGCCGACCTTGCGCACGGCGACGCGCCAGGCCATGCGGCTCATCGGCTCGCATTTCGTGCTCGGCCGAACCATCGATGAAGCGCTCGCCCGCGCCCGCGGCCACGGCGAATTCCGCTATTCGTTCGACATGCTCGGCGAAGGCGCGCGCAACGCAGCGGATGCCAACAAATATTTCGAAGCCTACGCGGCGGCGATCGAGGCGATCGGGGCGAGCGCCGGCAATGCGCCGCCGCCGGCGCGCCCGGGAATTTCGGTGAAGCTCTCGGCGCTGCATCCGCGCTTCGAAGCGGTCGCGCGCGAGCGGGTGCTGGCGGAGCTCACGCCGCGTCTCGTCGCGCTGGCGCGGTTGGCGAAAGCGCGCGACCTGCAATTCACCGTCGATGCCGAGGAAGCCGACCGGCTGGAACTGTCGCTCGATGTCATCGGCACCGCGCTCGCCGATGGCTCGTTGCGCGGCTGGGACGGTTTCGGGCTTGCGGTGCAGGCCTATCAGAAGCGCGCGCCGGCGGTGATCGGCTGGGTCGAGGAAGCCGCCGCCGCGCTCGGCACGCGGATGAACGTCCGCCTGGTCAAAGGCGCCTATTGGGACACCGAAATCAAGCGCGCGCAGGAGCGCGGACTGGCCGATTATCCGGTGTTCACGCGCAAGGCGATGACCGATCTCTGCTACATGGCCTGTGCGCGAAGACTGCTCGCCGCGCGCGAGCGCATCTTTCCGCAATTCGCCACCCACAACGCGCTCGCCGTCGCCGGCATCATCGAGGACTCAGGCGGCGCCGAGGGTTTCGAGTTTCAGCGGCTGCACGGCATGGGCGAAGCGCTCTACGAGGCCTTGCTCGCCGAATTGCCCGAGGCGGTGTGCCGGGTTTATGCGCCGGTCGGCGGGCACCGCGATCTCCTGGCCTATCTGGTGCGCCGGCTCCTGGAAAACGGCGCCAATTCCTCGTTTGTCTCGGTCGCCGCCGACCCAAGCGTGCCGATCGCGGACATCCTGCGCCGTCCGCAGGCGCGCATCGCCGGCGCCAAGGACGCGCGCAATGCCAGAATCCCGTTGCCGGGCGATCTCTATCGGCCGGAGCGGCAAAATTCGACCGGCATCGAGTTCGGCGATCGCCAAAGCCTCGATGCGCTGCTTGCCGAGGTCCGCGCCGGCGAAACCGTCACGGCGGAAGCGGCGCCGGTGGTCGACGGCATCGCGCTTGCCGGCATCGAGCGCCCCGTGCTTTCGCCGATCGACGGCCGCGTGATCGGCGCGGTGCGCGAAGGCGACGACGCGCTCGCCCGCGCGGCGATGGCGGCGGCGGCCGCCGGGTTTGCCGCTTGGGCGGCGACGCCCGCGGCCGAGCGCGCCGCGGCTTTGTTGCGCGCCGGCAATCTCGTGGAAAAAAATCGCGGCGCGCTGATCGCGCTGTTGCAGAACGAGGGCGGCAAGACCCTCGACGATGCGCTCGCGGAAGTGCGCGAGGCGGTGGATTATTGCCGTTATTACGCCGCGCGGGCGCGCGCCGACCTCGACCCACAGACGATGCCCGGCCCGACCGGCGAGAGCAATGTGCTGCGCTATCGCGGCCGCGGCGTTTTCGTCTGCATCAGCCCGTGGAATTTCCCGCTGGCGATTTTCGTCGGCCAGATCGCCGCCGCGCTCGCCGCCGGCAATGCCGTGGTGGCGAAGCCGGCCGAGCAGACCCCCCTCATCGCGGCACGCGCCGTGAAGCTGCTCCATCAAGCGGGCGTGCCGGCCAATGCGCTGCATCTTCTCCCCGGCGACGGCAAGGTGGGAGCAAGCCTCGTCGCCGATGCTGACGTCGCCGGCGTCGCCTTCACCGGCTCGACCGAGGTCGGCAGCGCCATCAATCGGGCGCTCACCGCGAAGAAACGGCCGATCGTGCCACTGATCGCAGAAACCGGCGGCATCAATGCCATGATCGTGGACGCAACCGCGCTGCCCGAGCAGGTGACCGACGACGTGATCGCCTCGGCGTTCCGCTCCGCCGGGCAGCGCTGCTCGGCCCTGCGGCTTCTGTGCTTGCAGGAAGACATCGCCGCGCCGATGCTCGACATGCTGATCGGCGCGACCAGCGAACTCACGCTCGGCGATCCGCGCCGGCCAGCGACCCATGTCGGCCCGGTGATCGACATCGACGCAAAAGGCAAGCTCGAAGGCTGGATCGCGGCGATGGCGCGCGCCGGCCGCCTCCGCTACCGCTGGGACGGCGCGGCACCGCCGGCCGGCGACCACTATGTGGCGCCGGCCATCGTCGAGCTCGACCGCGCCGGCGAGCTCACGGAGGAAGTGTTCGGCCCGGTGCTCCACGTGGTGCGCTGGCGCGCCGATGGCCTCGATGCGCTGCTCGACGATATCGCCGGCAACGACACGGCGCTGACGCTCGGCGTGCATTCGCGCATCGATCGCACGGTCGAGCGCATCGCCGCGCGGCT
>Ga0116217_10005988_pt1 | contig 10607 bp, 4 predicted proteins | sample Sb_taG_6_FD_89697 | JGI IMG/M metagenome (GOLD analysis project Ga0116217, IMG submission 89697) | Peat soil microbial communities from Weissenstadt, Germany - Sb_50d_4_PS metaG | ecosystem: Environmental > Terrestrial > Soil > Wetlands > Peat | place: Germany: Weissenstadt | collected 2010-09-21 | reverse complement strand
GCGGAGCGGGGTAGCGCGGACCGCCGCTTTTGCGGTCCGCGTCTTTTCCCTGGCCACCGTCGCCACCGTGAGTATTCTATCGCGGTGTCGAAACTCCGGCGTCCTTTCCTTTCCGATCGGTATTTCTTCATCGCCGCGTGCCTCCTCAAACGGCGAGAGAGACTCACCGAGCCTGGCTTCGCCCTGCTGGCGCGCGCCTTCAACCGGGCGCCGGCGCTACATCCTTTCTACCTGACGGCTTGGGTCTTCCTCCCTGACCACTGGCACTCGATTTGCGCGCCGTTGCATCCGACCACGATCTCGCTGGCCATGAAGTCCGTAGCGCGGACCGCCGTTTTTGCGGTCCGCGGTTCTTCGTTTGAAAAATCCGCGGACCACAGAAGCGGTGGTCCGCGCTACCCGCGGTGGCAGCCCCGGTTCTTCGACCGCGCCCTGCGCACCGTCAAGGAATACAACGAGAAGGTCGAGTACATCCACCTTAACCCGGTCAGGGCCGGGTTGGCCAGCCGCCCGGAAGATTGGCGATGGTCGAGCTACAGCGAGTACGCCGGTATCAGCGCCGAGGAGCGAAAGAAACGTTGCGGTTTGATCGTGGACCGTGTCAGGATACCGTCCGACCCGCGCGCGCGAATTTGATCGCCCTGTCACTCGACGGAAAGTACGCGGACCACAAAACCGGTGGTCCGCGTTACTCGCTTTATAGCTTTCCTCTCTATGTAATAGTAGGTCAGTACCATTGCTGGCCGAACTGGGGCTGATATGATCCTTACCATTCATAGGATCGTACAGCGCAGAATTAATAAAGGGGTGGCCGGACATCGTTGACGTCCACCCCGATTCCTATAAGCCGGTAGCGCAGAGGTAGCCGTAGTTTGGCTTCCTCTGCGGCTCTTCTAAATCCGGGTGCGCGCATCGGCGGGCAGCAGAACGCGGTCGACGGAAAGGCCGCTCGTGTCGTGGGTGCAGAATTCAGGCTGCCTTGATAGTCATGGACGCTCGACCACGGCCATTCAAGAATCGCAGTCCGAACCCATACGATGTCTGGAGGTCGTCGAGGTTGATTTGTTGCCATCTCGGAAACACTTTGCCGGCATCCGCGAACAGCGCGCCATCCAGGCCGTCGTAGAGCTTCCAGCGGTATTCGCCGTTGAGGATGACCGAATTGTTGTCGTAGAAACGGAAAGCCTCGAAGCCACGCAGCGTGTCGGGGCCGCCGAGGGTTGATTGGAGATAGAAGGGCACGGCATCGCCGGAGTGCGCATCGCTGAAACTCGTGCGGGCGCGTAACGCGATTACGTGCGTGCCGTTCAGGTATGGCAGCGGAATGTACTGTTGTGCCTCGGCATCCACGCGGCCAAATGAGTAGCGCCCGAACTTGAGGTCCGAGTAATCGGAAAAGTCGATCCAATATAGCCCGCCGCTGTGCGCCTCTCCCGGGTTGTCACGATAATCGAACTGAACGAAACTTCCGGCCTGGACAAAGTTCGAACCCCCCAGCAGGCCCGGCGTCGTTTCGGGCGTAAACGCCTGATCCGTGGGGCCCCTGGCATCCTTTCCCGGGCCGACTACCTCCGTAAGGTAGCGGCCGATGACGCCGACTTGGGTGTGCCGGAATGGCCGGACCCCCAACGTCCCCGAGAGCCAGTTATCCTTCAGCGCCCAGGACGTCCTGCGGTCCAGCGAGTTTGGCCCGGGCCCGAAGTAATTGATCTCCGGGTAGCCTCGATGGGTGGCGGAAAAATCCGCAAACAACCAGTTGCCCACCAGGTTGGGTATTTCCAAATCGGTTTTGGCCAGCCAGAACTCTTTTATTGAGCCGCTGGCCCAAGCGCGAAAGATTATCCTATCGTCGTCGAGATCGCGCCGCAGATACTCGGGTCCGGCGGCGACTCCGGAGCCAGTGATCAGCCCGCCTATCTTGACGTCCAATCCCGGCTGCTCGGCAGAGAGGGCTTTAACAACTGGGTTTTCGAGGATTCTGTCTACGACGCGTTCACCCTTGAGTTGGGTTTCGGGCGTGAGATTGCTCGCCTTCTGTTCTCGCTGCACCTCGATGGCCTCAGCACGGCTGGCGATCGGCGCTGGCGGAGGCGGCGGATCCGGCGGATCGTCCGCCTGCTGCGCGGCAACAGTACCGCTCAACACGATAAGACAGAGGCACGCTGCCAAAGCGCGAAGCATCGCTCGGAACTCTGGATACGGCATGTCAACCGAATTCTCCATTCTCCAACTCCCGCCCAAGTAATCCTGACCGCCGCACCGTCGCAATAGTGAGTCGGCTTTGCGGCAACGCCTCTCGTTGTCCAACCGGGCACTCAATTCCTCGCACTGCATCCGCGTGGAAGACGGCCCTGCCACGGACTGGCCACTGCGGCTCTCTCTCTGAACCTAAGCTTGGCGCGGTGGAGATGGTTTTTTAGTGTCCCGATCGGTATTCCCAATGCCTCAGCCGCTTCTCGGTTGTTCAGCCCTTGAACGATGCAAAGCCGCATCGCATGTCTGTAAGGTGGAGGTAGACTCCGCAAACACTGCCTTACGATTTGACGGCGCTCTTGCTGTGCGTAAATCTCCTCTGGGTTTGTCCTTCCGTCGGGAATCCTGTGCGCCCAGGGTTCCTGGCCCGACCCGGGTTGGTCATCGATCGAGGTCACGACCTCGGGCCGTCTTCGCCGCATATGCATTGCAGCAGCGTTGAAGACGATGCGTGTGAGCCAGGTGGAGAATTGGGAGCGGCCTTCGAAAGTGTCGAGTTTGCGAAAAGCAGAGAGTAAGCCTTCTTGCAGCGCATCTTCAGCGTCCTCGGGATTTCGCAGAACTCGAAATGCCGTGTTGTATAGTCGGCCGCGGTAGCGCGAGAAAAGTTCCTCAAGTGCCTCGCGGTTGTCATTGACCAGTTGAGGCAGAAAGACATCAGTTCGGCGAACGCCATCGCGGTTGGCTGTAGGTTTCATGACGTGCTCCTTTTCGATTTGTCAAAGCCCGCCCATATGGAAAGCACGCGAAGTTCCATCAGACACTCTTAATCGCTCAATTTCGGGCACGGTTGATAGAACCGGGAACAGTGTGCTTACGGCCCGACTACCAAGAAACTCGCTCTGGCCATCGGACTCGAGAATTAGGGCTTTGAGGCGGAATGCCACGGCGCAGCCACTGCTCAACTGAGTTAGAAGCCCGCTGCGTTAGTGGTCCGAGTTGATGCCCAGCTTACCGGCCGAACCCGGCCGAGTGACGAACGTCGAGGCTCAGTAACCGTGTTTCGACGTTGGTCGGCATTCTTCACGGTTGAGTAGCGCAGTGGAGGAGAAACTTAGGGGCAAGAGCCTAGTGCTTACTTGCAGAAGGAAGCGTTCTTATTCGTTTGGCGTCGGAAGGGCGGGGCTTCAGCCCCACCGCAGAGGACGCGCCACTCCTCGGGGCTTTAGCCCCTGAAACCGCGTTGCTTCAGGGCCTAAAGGCCCCTTCCACCGTGCTCTGCGTACCGGCGGGGCTAAAGCCCCGCCCTTCCAGGACTCAAAATATGGGAGCGGCTCAAACCGCTGACGGAAAGGGTGGCTAGCTAAGTTCGGTTCTGGCTGCGCATTGGCATCCCGCGTGCACCGTGCTGGCCCAGCAACAGTTGAGCAGGCGGAGGGGAATCGAATCGACCGGGCAAGCCTTTGATCGGAGGGAAGCCTAATGACCGAGGGAATCACAGCCCTGCTCGTCCACGAGAATTCTGAAACACTCACCACTCTTAAAGGCGCTTTAGAGCGGCAGGGTATGCACGTCCTCCATGCTGAATCGCAAGCGCAAGCCAGACGAGTGCTTACTGGACTGAACCCCGCCCAACTGGTCTTCACGGACACGCAACTGCCCAATGGCACGTGGGCGGATGTCCTGGCAGTGGCCGAGAAGGCCTCGCAACCTGTGAATGTGATCGTCGTCAGCATCGGCAGCGCGAATTTCGGCGATCTGCGCCGCCAGGTCGGGACGGTCAGCCATTGCACGCTCGATCAGCTCATCGATCGGGAGACTGAGGGATTCGGGTAGTGGAGCATTCTTTTGAGCATCAATGACGATGTTCAGCGAAGGCTCTACGCCAAGTTCCTCTGCAAGGGTGACCCGCGCGATTTTTTCATCACCGTCTGCGGACTCCAAATCGAAAACAGCTTGAGCGGTTTCCGCCCGGGCATTAAGAACATCGGGCAACGTGGCCCGTCCGTTTTGCAGGCGATCTTCGGCAGCATCCTGTGTCGTCTGCGCAGTCTTCAGGGTCTCCTGAGCGGCCTGCAGACGTTCCTGCGCCGTGACCAGTTTGTAGTAGTCGCTCGCCACGGCAAATGCGACTTCCTGATTTGCCTGGATGAAAATGGCTCCCGCCGCCAAGGCCCCGGCCTTCGCAGCGTCGATGCGGGCCTCTCGTTTTCCAAAGTCGAAAAGAACGTATTCGAGGGTGATCTCGGGTTGTACCAGACGAGCTTCGTTCACGGTGTACCCGAGCGGGGCAAGCGGCTTCGGGAACGGAGCTATAAATCGTTGGTCCCCGAACGTCGCCACAGCTGCCAAAACGGGAAAGTAGGAGCTCCTCTCTATGCCGAGCTGCTTAGCCTTCTGTTTGGCTTGTTCCCACACGATGCGGGTGCGTGGGTTATTGCGTTCCGCAATATCGATTAGCTCGGCCAGTGAATAGGGATGCTTCGGGTCAATTGTTGCAATTCTCTCGTCCGGAAGTTCGTGGGCCGCACATTCCGACGCTGCGGCAGGAGTGGAGGCAATCGCCGCACACTGCGCCAGGCCATTTTCCACGGGCAACGCAACAATGACGCCAACGAGCCAAAGCAGAACAAGTATGTGCCTCGAACGAAAGCACATCGTGCCTCTCGGGCCCTAAGAAGTAAGCTTAGCGTCGCCACTGCTGTGACTGGTTACGGCTTCCAAAACGTGCAAATGGGATACCACGGCAGCCCGGTGCTCAACTAAGACAAATGCCCTTATTTATAAGTGGTTTGAGCCTATGCCTGGCTTACCGGACGAACCGGGCCAAGTGACAAACGCCGAGGGTCGGTGTCAACATTTCGACGATGGTGGAGAAGAACAAATGCGACCGAGTTAATCCGGTCTGGTCCCACTGGTCTATCACGTAATTTGCAAATCAATGGTATACTCTCTATTGGGACAGAATGTCCGAGCATCCCGGATTTCGCCGTGGATTGCGTGAGTTGATGCCGCCCAAAGGTGGTCCGAGCCGTGTCTACCCTTACGACAAGGCGACCCGGGGCCCGGAAGCTGGGTACTCCTTCCTGCGCTCGGCCGTACTCGCCGTTGTGCCGATTGCTTCTCTTACTGGCGTTCTCCGCGCCCAATTCACCCACGCCTCGGTGGCGCACAGGGTGATTGACCCCAGCGAGGCAGTCGATGCAGGGGCAAGGGTCGCCGCCATCTCCACCGATACAATTCTCCATTATGACGGTAACACCAACTGAGGGAATGTCCTCGATGACAGCACCCGGCGAATACGTGCTGGAGCCCCTCCGGGAAGGCCCGGAGTTCACGCTTTACCGCGGCCGGCAGCACGACAACCGATCGCCGATCCTGGTTATTGCCCCCGCCACAGAACAGCCGTCGCCTCAGGTTCTCCGCCGGCTTGAACATGAACATTCGCTCGTGGCTGCACTCGATCCTGCGTGGGCAGCAATGCCTCTGGCGTTAACTCGTCATGAAGGGCGTACGGTTCTCATCCTTAAGGACCCGGGTGGTGAGCCCCTGGACCACGTCCTTGAGCGGGACAGTGGGCAGCCACTCGATCTGGCCCGCTTTCTGCGCCTGGCGATTGGCCTGGCGACGGCGCTTGGTCAAGTCCATCGGCGCGGCCTGATCCATAAAGACATCAAGCCTGGAAACGTGCTCGCCGATGACGTCGGCAACGTATGGCTTACCGGCTTTGGCATAGCTTCCCGCGTGCTGCACGAGCGCCAGGCGCCCGCGCCGCCGGAGATCGTTGCCGGCACCCTGGCGTACATGTCTCCCGAACAGACCGGCCGCATGAACCGCTCGATTGATCCCCGCAGCGATCTCTACTCGCTGGGTGTCACGTTGTACCAGATGCTTACGGGCGTGCTCCCGTTTGCTGCCGCCGACCCTTTGGAGTGGGTCCACTGCCACATCGCACGTCAGCCTGTCGCGCCTATCGATCGCGCCGAAGCCCCCGAGCCGCTGTCTGCCATCATCATGAAGCTCCTCGCCAAGAACGCGGAGGAGCGTTACCAGACCGCCTCGGGCCTGGAAGCCGATCTTCGGCGGTGCCTCGAGGAGTGGCAGTCGCATGGCCGCATCGATCCATTCCCCCTGGGCACGGACGACCTGCCGGACCGATTGCTGATCCCAGAGAAGCTGTATGGACGGGAGCGCGAGGTCGATGCTCTGGTGGCGGCGTTCGATCGGGTTGTGGCGCAGGGAACCGCCGAGCTGGTGCTGGTTTCCGGTTATTCCGGCGTCGGCAAATCTTCGGTGGTAAACGAGCTGCATAAAGTGCTTGTGCCGTCGCGCGGGCTTTTCGGCGCGGGCAAGTTCGACCAGTACAAGCGCGACGTGCCGTACTTCACGCTCGCTCAGGCCTTCCAGATGCTGGTCCGCCAGATCCTGGTCAGCAGCGAAGCGGAAGTGGACAAGTGGCGGCACACCCTTCAGGAGGCGGTGGGACCGAATGGCCAACTGATCATTAACCTCATTCCCGAAATCGAGTTCCTCATCGGCAAGCAACCGCCGGTTGCAGACTTGCCGCCCCAAGAGGCGCGAAATCGTTTCCAGTTGGTGTTTCGGCGGTTCCTGGGCTCCTTCGCCAGTCCGGAACATCCGCTGGCGTTGTTCCTCGACGATCTGCAATGGCTCGACGAAGCAACCCTCGATTTGCTCGAAAACCTGTTAACCCGACCGGACGTGCGGCACCTGCTGCTGATCGGAGCCTACCGCGACAACGAAGTCAGTTCGTCTCATCCACTCATGCGGACGCTGGCCGCGATCCGCGACGCCGGAGCGAGAACGCAGGAAATCGTGCTGGCGCCGCTCGGTCTCGACGAAGTCGGCCGATTGGTCTCCGATTCCCTGCGCTGCGGGCGGGACGCTACCGATCTCCTGGCGCAGTTGATCCACGAGAAAACCGGCGGCAATCCGTTCTTCGCAATCCAGTTCCTCAAGGCGCTGGCCGAGGAAGGGTTGCTCAGGTTCGATCGGGATGCGGCGGGCTGGGACTGGGACTTGGGCCGGATTCGCGCCAAGGGCTACTCCGCGAGCGTAGTGGATCTCATGGTGGGGAAACTGCAGCGATTGTCCGGCAGGACGCAGGCCGCACTCCAGCAGTTAGCCTGTCTCGGGAACGTGGTCGAGATTTCGACGCTGAGAGTGGTTTTCGGACAATCCGAAGAGGAGATCCACTCTACGCTGCTGGATGCCGCCCGCACCGGGCTGATCCTCCGCCTCGAGAATTCCTATGCCTTCCTCCACGATCGTATTCAGGAGGCGGCCTATGCGCTGATCCCCGAAAGCGAGCGCGCGGGGGCACACCTGCGAATTGGCCGGGCGCTGCTCGAGAGCGTGACGGCGGACAGACTCGCCGAACACCTGTTCGATGTCGCAAACCAACTGAATCGGGGCGCCGCACTGCTGATCGATCACGACGAGAAAGTGCGTGTAGCCGCGATTGACCTGAGTGCGGGTCGAAAGGCCAAAGCCTCCGCGGCCTATGCGTCAGCAGGCGCGTATTTTGCGGCCGGCATGGCGATCGTGGACGAAAGTGACTGGAGCCGCCAGTACCAGTTGACGTTCAGCCTGTGGCTCGAACGCGCGGAATGCGAGTTTCTGACCGGTCATTTCGACAGAGCCGGGCGACTGCTTGGGGAGTTATTGCCGCGCGGAGCGTCGAAAGTCGACGAAGCCGCCGTCTATCATCTGAAGGTTCAGCTCCATGTCATGAAGTCGGAACACCAGCAAGCTGTCTACACCGGGCTCACGTGCCTGCGCCGGTTGGGTATCGACATGCCCGCGTATCCCACCCAGGAGCAGGTCCAGGCTGAATACGAGACGGTCTGGCAAACCCTCGATGGGCGCCCGATCGAGAGCCTGATCGATCTGCCGCTCATGACCGATCCGGAACTGTTGGCTGCAATGCAGGTGTTCTCTGTCCTTTTACCCGCTGCCTACTTTACCGATCACCGTTTCTGGTGCTTGCAGGTGTGCCGCATGGTGAAGATCAGCCTGCAGCACGGTACGAGTGGAGATTCCGCGTCCGCCTATGGCTTTTGGGGAGTTGTGCTTGGATCGGTCTTTAACCGTTACGGTGAAGGTTATCGTTTCGCCAAGCTTGCGCGCGACATTGTCCGCAAGCACGGCTTCATCGCCGGTCAAGCAAAAGTCTACGCCTCATTGGGTTTAGTTGCCATCTGGACGCAGCCCATCGGGACCGCGATCGATTTCAACCGGACGAGCTTTCGCGCCGCGATTGAGACGGGTGATCCGACCTTCGCTTGCTTCGGTATGTTCTCATCTATCACATGCCTTCTTCTGCGGAACGATCCACTCGACTTGGCGTGGCGCGAGTCAGAGATGGCACTGGACTTCGCCCGAAAAGCCAGGTACCGGGACGCCGCGGACATTATCGTGAGCCAGCAACGCTTCATCGCGACGATGCAGGGCCGGACGGTCAACTTCTCCACCTTCAGCGATGCGCAGTTCGACGAGGCGACGTTCGAGGCTCAGCTCACACGGGACCGGACGCACTTGATGATCTGCTGGTATTGGATTCTCAAACTGAAGGCGCGGTTCCTGTCAGGCGATTACGCCGAGGCACTGGCAGCAGCCGACAAGGCGAAGCAGTTGCTTGGGGCCTCCTCCGCTCAGATCCAGCTACTCGACTATTTTTGTTACACGGCGCTCGCGGTGTCGGCGCTCTATGAGACCGCGTCGGCCGATGAGCAGCAAGCGTGGGACGAACTCCTGAGAGCGCACCGGAAACAACTCCGCGAGTGGGCCGAGAACTACCCCCCGACTTTCGCCGACAAGTATGCGCTGGTGTCTGCGGAGATCGCCCGCCTCGCGGGGCGAGACGCCGATGCCATGCACCTTTACGAGCAGGCCATTCGCTCGGCCCGCGACTACGGCTTCGTGCAATACGAAGGCTTGGCCCACGAGTTGGCGGGGCAGTACTACCTGGCGCGTGGTCTCGAAACGGCCGGCTACGCCTATCTCCGCAACTCGCGGAACTGCTACGACCGTTGGGGGGCCCCCGGCAAGGTAAAGCAACTCGACGAGCGCTACCCTCACCTGCGTGAGGAACGGACTCCCGCTTCCGCGGCCACGATTGGCCAGCCCGTCGGGCAATTGGATATCGAGACTGTAGTGAAAGCTTCGCAGGCACTTTCGAGTGAGATGGTCCTCCCCAAGCTGATCGAGAAGCTCGTGCGAATAGCGGTGCAGCATGCAGGGGCCGAGCGGGGCCTGCTCATCCTCCTTCGGGGCGGCGAGCCGCGCATCGAAGCGGAGGCCACCACTGGCCACGGCAGGGTGGAGGTTGCGGTCAGGCAGGCCGCTGTCACGCCAACAGACCTCCCGCCATCCGCGCTGCATTACTTGATCCGGACGCAGGAGCGCGTCCTCCTCGATGATGCCTCGGCCGATGACGTGCATTCAAAGGACGAGTATGTGCGGCAGAAGCGCTCCAAGTCCGTCCTCTGCCTGCCCATTCTCACGCAAGCGAAGCTCGTCGGCGCACTTTATTTGGAGAACAACCTGACTCCGTGCGCCTTCACGCCGGACCGGGTTACCGTGCTGGAGTTGCTGGCTTCACAAGCCGCAATTTCTCTGGAAAATGCCGGCCTCTATTCCGATCTGCAGCGCAGCGAAGCTTTCCTCGCTCAGGGTCAGAGCCTAAGCCAAACCGGTAGTTTCGGCTGGAGTGTTTCGAGCGCAGAGATCTACTGGTCGGATGAAATCTACAACATCGTGGAACACGATCGAGCGGTCAAGCCAACGCTGGAGTCGGTATTTCAGCGAATCCATCCCGACGACAGAAATTACGTGCAGCAGACTATCGACCGCGCGACCAACGAGAAGACAGATTTCGACATTGAACATCGTTTGGTGATGCCGGATCGCAGAGTCAAGCACGTCCACATCATCGGCTGCGCGTTGAAGACTTCGTCAGGCAACCTCGACTTTGTGGGCGCCGTGACGGACGTCACCGCGGCAAAGCAGGCGGAAGAGAAGATCCGCCAAAGCGAAAGCGAGCTTCGACAGATCCTGGATATCGCTCCGCAGCACGTTTATGTCTTAGGGCCTGATCCCAGCACCATGCGGCTTTATGCGAATCAGGCCGCACTCGATTATCTCGGTCTCACCAGTCAGGAATGGCGGACCTGCGACCTCCGTAAGCTTTTTCATCCGGACGATTGGGAGCGGACGACGAGCGAGGGGCAAAGCAAAATCGCCGCCGGCCTCCCGCACGAAGTCGAACTGCGTTTACTGGGAAAGGACGGGAAATATCGCTGGTTTCTCCGACGCTGGAACCCGCTGCGGGATGAACACGGACGCCTCACCCGTTGGTATGTCGCCGGAACCGATATCGAGGATCGAAAGGC
>Ga0116217_10005986_pt1 | contig 10609 bp, 8 predicted proteins | sample Sb_taG_6_FD_89697 | JGI IMG/M metagenome (GOLD analysis project Ga0116217, IMG submission 89697) | Peat soil microbial communities from Weissenstadt, Germany - Sb_50d_4_PS metaG | ecosystem: Environmental > Terrestrial > Soil > Wetlands > Peat | place: Germany: Weissenstadt | collected 2010-09-21 | reverse complement strand
CAATCACGCCGCTGCCTCGTACCCGCCACGACGCGGGCGAATCCAAGATCAGGAGAACGCCATGGCCGCGAACCCGGCTCCCACCCGGCAGGCCAGCCACAGCCGCGATGACCCGGTGGTCACCGGCCTGGTGACCCGGGCCACGGACGGCGACCGGCAGGCCTGGGACGCGCTGATAGACCGGTACGCCCCGCTGGTCTGGTCCATCTGCCGCCGGCACCGGCTGGAGGCCGCCGACGCCCAGGACGCCGCCCAGACCGTCTGGCTCAAGCTCGTGGAGTACCTGGACAAGATCCGCGACCCGGCCGCGCTTCCCGGCTGGCTGGCCACGCCGGACATGCCCTCGCCGAGAACATCGCAGACGATCACGCCCAGACGGCCGAACAGGACCTGCTCGCGGCCGAACGGCACGCGGCCCTGCGGGAGGCGTTCGGGCAGCTGCCCCCCGGCTGCCAGCAGCTGCTCGCCCTGCTCACCGCCGACCCGCCAGTGCCGTACGCCGAGATCAGCGCCAGGCTGGGCATCCCGGTCGGCAGCATCGGGCCGACCCGCCGCCGCTGCCTGGGCAAGCTACGCCGCCACCCGGCCATCGCCGCGCTGATCAACGCCGACACCTAGGACCGCCACGTCATGCATGGCTGCAGGGAACGGAAAGGTCATCTTCGTCCTGCTGTGCATTCCTGGCAGAGCTCGGCCCAGGCAGTGGCCCGGGCCGACGGGCTGGCCGTTTCACGGACAGTGGCACGTCGTACCAGGGGCCGGAGTCCAGATCGCCCGGCGGTGCGGCCGCAGGGCAGTGTTTCCGCCGTGGTGGTATCAGGGTCGGGAATCGATGCCTCCGGTCAGATGGAGACTGGCGCGCCGTGCTTCTGGCCTGATGCTGGTTCGCCGGCCGCTGGGTGTCGGCGGGCTGATACCAGGAGTGTCGGCTGGGTGACTGACGGCCGCCTGCCCGGTCAGCCAAGCTGGCAGGTGGCCGTCCCGGATCGCCGTGGATCGGGGAGCGGGCAAGACCGAGAGGAAGGGCGGCAAGCACTGCTTGAGCAGCGCGCTGCCGGAGCACCACTCAGCTGAAGCGGAGGTATCAGATGCCTGTTCAGGGCGCCGGGCCGCAGAGCATCGGCAGGGTGCCGGGTGCCACGCGGCGCACCGTTTTGCTGACTGGTGCATCGGGTGTCGTCGGACGCGCTCTGCTGCGGCGGATGCGTGACCTCGATGTCGTGTGCCTGGTGCATCGGTCGCCGGTTTGCGGGCCGGATGTGACCACTGTGCCGGGCGACATAGCCGAACCGATGTTGGGGCTGGGCGAGCAGGCCTACGTGGACCTGGCGGCCAGGGTCGACGTGGTCATCCATTGTGCCGCGGTCACGGACTTCAACCGGACCGATGGCAGTCTTGAGGCGACGAACATTGCGGGCACGGAACAGGTGGCCGCCTTCGCTGCTGCGGCGAATGCCGTGCTGTACCACGTGAGTACCGCATTCGTGCACACCACGGTGGATGGCAACCGCGGCCGCACCGCCATCGGCTACGCCGCGTCGAAGTCGGCGGCCGAGGAGGTCGTGCGGTCCAGCGGCGTGCCGTACGTCATCTTCCGCCCGTCGGTGGTCATCGGCGACTCGGTCACCGGGGAGATCGCCGCGTTCCAGGGCCTGCACCAGGTCGTGGCCGGCATATTCGCGGGCATCGTGCCGATGATCCCGTTCGAGTCCCGCTGGCCGATCGACTTCATCCCGGTCGACGTGGTCGCCGACGCGATCGCCTGCGTGGTCGAGAACCGGGTGGACGAGGGCGAATTCTGGCTCAGCGCCGGCGACAAGGCGCTGAGCCTGGACGAGGGCGTCGCGGTCGCCGTCGAGTTCGCGCGCAGCCGGGGCGTGAGCATCGATATGCCGCGGTTCGTACCGCCGGAGATGTTCGACCGGCTGATCGGCCCGGTGTTCCTCGACGCGCTGCCCGGCAAGATCCGCAGAAATGTCCTGCGGATGCTGGAGTTCTTCACCACTTACCTGCAGTCCGGTCAGACCAAGCCCAGCAGCCTGGATCAGCTCGTCGCGCTTGGCGCCAGGCCGCTGCCCGATCAGCGCGAATCGCTGCGGAACAGCCTGCAGTACTGGGCGGCGCGCAACGGCTACGGCCAGGCCGAGACCGAGCGGGCGGCCTGACATGACCGCGCCGGCCGACCGCGATCGGGTGCTTGATCGCTACACGAAGCACGTGAACAAGTCGCTGGCCAGCCTGGCGCGGCTCGTCGCGGCGCCCGTGGAAGTGGCCGCGGCCGGGTCGAAGGTGCGGGGCAGCGACGGGCACACCTACCTCGACTGCGGGGGCTTCGGGGTCTTCCTGCTCGGTCACTGCCACCCGGTCGTCGTCGCGGCGGTGCGCGAGCAACTGGGGCGTAACCCCCTGGCCACGAGGCTGTTCCTCAACCCCGAGCTGGCTCAGGCGGCCGCGGACCTGGCCGGCATCACGCCGGCCGGGCTGGACTACGTGTTCCTGACCAACTCGGGAGCCGAGGCGACCGAGCTCGGGCTGAAGCTGGCGCGGCTGGCCGGCAAGCGTCACGTGATCGCCATGCACGGCGGATTCCACGGCAAGACGCTTGGCGCGCTGTCGGTGACCGGACGGGCCCAGTACCGCGACCCGTTCGGCCCATTGCTGCCGATGGTCGACTTCGTACCGTTCGGCGACCTCGCCGCACTCCGGGCTGTGCTGACGGCCGAGTCGGTGGTGCTGCTCGAGCCCGTCCAGGCCGAGGGCGGCGTCCGGCTGCCGCCCGACGGCTACCTGGCGCAGGTCCGGCGGGCGTGTACCGCGGCGGGCGCCGTGATGATCCTCGACGAGATCCAGTCCGGCATGGGCCGGCTCGGCGTCTGGTGGGGCGCTGACCTGGCCGGCGTCACGCCGGACGCGCTACTCACGGGCAAGATCCTGGGCGGCGGCGTGATGCCCGTAGGCGGCGTGGTGGCGTCCGCGCGGCTGTTCGCGCCGCTCAACGCGGACCCGCTGCTGCACTCCTCGACGTTCGCGGGCAGCCCGCTCGCGGCCGCCGCGGTCACCGCGACCATCGACGCCATCAAGTCCGAAGGGCTGCTCGGGCGCGTCCGCGAACTCGGCCCGCAGGTCCGCGACCTTGCCGCCGATGCCGTCACGGCGCACTGCTCGCACCTGGTCACCGAGGTACGCGGCCAGGGCCTGCTCATCGGCGTCGACTTCGTCTCGGCCGACGCCGCCACCGAGTTCCTGATCGGGCTCCTAGACGAGCACGTCATCCCGTCCTACTCACTCAACTCCAGCAACGTGCTGCGCCTAACGCCGCCGGCGATCCTCGACGCGGCCGACCTCGACTGGCTCGGACACGCCCTGACGTCGGCGGCCAGGCATGCCTCCCGCGTCGTGCCCCCGCCGCCTGACCCTTCTCATCCCATTTCCGACCCGGCTGCTTTCTTAAGGAGATGTGAATGCGCACCGTCCTCCTCCGGCTGCACGTGCCTGATAAACCAGCGAGCGAGGTGTACCAAACGCTCGCCGACTTCGAGCGGTATCCGGAACTCAGCGACGCCGTCCAGAGCGTCGCCGTCACCGAGGTGTCCGAGAACCACACTGTGTCGCACTGGGAGGTCACTTTCCGGGCTGGCCTGCTGCGCTGGACCGAGGAGGACACGTTCGACCCCGGCGCCCTGAGCATCACGTTCCGTCAGCTCGAGGGCGACGCCGCCGTCTTCGACGGCTCATGGCAGTGCGTCGATGCCGCGCCGGGCAGCGAGATCGTGTTCTCCGCGAGGCTCGACATGGGCATCCCGAGTCTGGCCGACGCGCTGGAGCCGATCGCGGCGCGGACGCTGATCGACAACATCGTCTCGATCGTGCGCGGACTGGTCGGCCACGCTGAACTTGCCGCATCCGATGTGGCGGTCCCGGTGGGGAGCGGATCATGACCCTGCTGCGCGCCGAGCGAGAGACCCTGGACGCTTTTCTGCCGGGTCTGGACAAATACCTCAGCGAGATTCCGCTGCTCGAGCTGGAGCAGCCCGGCTGCGGTGCGCTGCAGAAGTTCCGCGAGCTGGGCGGCCCGGCCCTGCTGATACCCGCCGAGTACGAGGGCAAGGGAGCCTCCCTGCTCGACGCGGTGCGCATCCAGCGGGCGGTGGGCAGCCGGTCGCCGTCGCTGGCGGTGGCCACGACCATGCACCACTTCTCCGTGGCCTCCCTGGTCGAGCTGACCGCGGCCGGCAACGGGTTCGAGTGGGCGATGCTGATGGCGATCGCCGAGAACTCGTGGCTGCTCAGCTCCGGCTTCGCCGAGGGCAAGCCAGGTCAGCACATCCTGACGCCCGCCATGCGGGGTGTGCCGGCGGACGGCGGCATCACCGTCAGCGGCGTGAAGAAGCCGTGCAGCCTCACCTGGTCGATGAACCTGATGAGCGCCAGCGTCGCCGTCACCGACCCGGACCCCAATTCCGCCGGGACAGGCCGGCTGGCGGTCGTGCTGATCCCGGCCGACTCAGCAGGCATCCAGCGGGCGCCATTCTGGCAGACCACCGCGCTCGCCGCCGCGGAAAGCGACCAGGTCACGCTGACCGAGGTGTTCGTCCCCGAGGCGCTGATCTTCTACCCGCACGATGGCGAGTCGATGGATCCGATCCAGGCGCGCGGCTTTGTCTGGTTCGAACTGCTGATCTCCGCGTCCTACCTCGGCGCCGCCACGAACCTCGCCGAGCGGGCCATCGCATGCGGCCGCGGCTCAGACGAGGACCGCGCCGGCCTGGCCATCGAACTGGAGACCGTGGCCGCCGCTCTCGAGCAGGTAGCCTCGATCGCCCCAACCCTCGACGATAACGATGCCCTGCTCGCACGGGCGCTCTACATCCGGTTCGCGACCGAGCGGGCCATCGAGCGCACGGTCATGCCGGCCACCGCGACCCTCGGCGGCATGGCATTCATCGAGTCGCCCGAGATCGCCTACCTGCTGGGCGCCACGCGTGCCCTGGCCTTCCACCCTCCGTCCCGCGCCACTGCCGCGGGCCCGATAGCCCGCTACCTCGCCGGCGGCCCGCTGACCCTCTGACATGACACGCAAACCAATGACCATCGATTCGCGCACCACGTCGACCGTCGACGTGAACGCCTTCCGTAAGGCCATGGGCTCGTTCCCAACGGGAGTCACCATCGTCACCGTGGCCTGCGACGACGGCACCATGCATGGCGTGACGGTCAACTCCTTCTCGTCAGTGTCGCTCGACCCGATGCTGGTGCTGGTCTGCCTTAATGAGATCAGCCGTGCCGTGGACCTGATCGAGGGTGCCGGGGCGTTCGTCGTCAATGTGCTCTCCGCCGGACAGCAGGACGTCTCGCGCTGGTTCGCTAACCAGCACCGTCCGCCCGGCCCGGCAATGTTCAACGGCGTGCCCCTCGAACCAGGCGTAACCGGCTGGCCGATCCTGGCCGACGCCGCGGCGTCGTTCGACTGCCGGCTGCGGCAGTCGTACCGCGCCGGCGATCACCTGATCGTGCTAGGCGAGGTCGTCACGCTGATACACCGTCCCCAGCTGGAGCCATTGATCTTCCACGCCGGAACGTACAAGTCGCTGGCGCAGAAGTCCCGGCGAGGTCGCGCAAATGCACGCCGCTTCGGCCGAGACTTGACCCGCCCATCCCGGCACCGCACACCGGCGCCGGCTACCGCAGGTGAGGCCTCAGCGTCCGTTCACAGTCTCCCTGCCGAATCGGAGCGCCTATCGGCTGTGCAATCACCGCGTTCGGTGGCGGGCAGGTAATCCGGTTCTGGCTTTCCTGCAGCAGCATCTCCTGGATCATCTTTGGTCCGCGGCCTGGTCTCGGGCCCGGCGGCCCGTTCGGCGGGGTGAAGCAGTCCGGCATCGGCCGCGAGGGCGCGCACGAAGGGCTGCTGGAGTTCACCGGGACCAAGTACATCGCGGCCAGCTGGTGCGCCAGTAGACTCCCCATTCCATGGGGCTGGTCCGCGCGGGAACCGAGACCGAACCCCCGGCCGACGAGGCGACCGGGCCGAAGACGCCATCCCCGTGGTACGTCAGGCGCCGCGGCTGGCTCGCCGCGGCCGGGTTCGCGGTGTTCGCGGCGGCCCTGTTCGCGGTGTATCTCAGGCTGTCCCGCACTTCTCCGGAGAACTCCGATCAGGCCAACATCTTGCTCGCGGCGTCGGACATGCTGCATGGCAACCTGCTGCTGCATGGCTGGTACCTGACCGACGTGTCGTTCTACACCACCGAGCTGCCGCAGTACGCGCTGCTGGAGATCTTCTTCGGGGTGCACGCGGACACCGCTCACATCGCGGCGGCGATGACCTACACGCTGGCCGTGCTGCTGGCGGTGCTGGTGGCCCGGGGCGGGTTCACCAGCCGGACGGCGCTGATCAGGTTGCTAATCACGGCCGGGATCATGCTCGCGCCGCAGCTGGGCATCGGTGTCGCCGCCCTTCTTTTGAGCGTCGGCCACATCGGGACCGCGGTTCCCGTCCTGCTGATCTTCCTGCTGCTGGACCGGGCTCCCCGACGCTGGTATGTGCCGGTGCTGACCGCGCTGGGGCTGGCCTGGGCCCTCATCGCCGATGAGCTGGTGCTCGTGGTGGGGGTGGTGCCGCTGGCCCTGGTCTGCACCCTGCGGGTGCTCGAGGGAGCGGTCCGGGAGCGCAGCCTGGCCCGCGGCGCCGCCGCGCGCAGGTACGAGCTGTCCCTGATCGGGGCGGCGGGCGCGGCGGCCGGGCTCGCCTGGGCGGCCGAGCGGGTGCTCCGCGCGCTGGGCGGCTACATCCTGCACCCGATCCGATTCACCTTCGCGTCCCACTACAGCTGGGCGAGCCTGCACGTCCTGTGGGCCGTGCCGCGGATCTTCGGTGCCGATTACCGCGGGCTGGCCGGCGGGCCCTACCATACCGCGCTGCTCCACTGGGTGAGCCTGGCCCTGGCCGGCCTGGCGCTGCTGCTGGCGGCCTGGCGGTTCTTCTCCGGCATTGCCCTGGTGGAACAGGTCCTGGCCGTGGCCATCGTGCTCAACATCGTGCTGTTCGTGACGACCGGCGCGGGCTCCCAGGGCCCGCACGAGATCGCCGTGGTCGCGCCGTTCGGCGCGGCGCTGGCCGCGCGGATGCTGGCCGGCCCGCAGGCCTCCCGAACGCGTGCGGAGAGCGTGCTGGCCCGCCGGGCGCGGGTCGTCGCGTACGGGGCTGGCCTGGCTGTTCTGCTCGGCTACCTGGGAGGTCTTGCCCACGAAGTGGTCCAGCCCGCCGCACCGCCGGACAGCTCGCACCTCGCGTCCTGGCTGCAAGCCCATCACCTGCGGTACGGGCTGGGCGGCTACTGGGAAAGCAGCATCGTCACGGTCCAGACCGGCGGCCAGGTCAAGGTCCGGGCGGTGCTGGGGACGAACACCATGGGGCCGTACCTGTGGCTGGCCAAGCCCTCGTGGTATGACCCGGCCGGGCAGCAGGCCAACTTCATCGTGCTGGCCAGCACGCGCAGCTACTTGTACTGGGAACCGCGCGCCGTCATAGCGAAGTACTTCGGCCGTCCAGCGCACGAGTACCACGTCGGCCCCTTCACCGTCATGGTGTGGGACAGGAACCTGCTGTCCAGCATTCCGCGCTAACCCCCCAGACTTCCGCCGCCGGGAAGGAAGCAAGAAAATCACCTGGCCAGACGGGATGACGCGCAGGAATGGAGCCCGCCATGGCCGGCCAGGGCATCCACCCCAGGACACGTCCAGTTCGATCTAGAACGGCACGCCGCAATGGGATCCGCCCTTGACCGGCGGGCCTGATGTCTGCGCGACAGATTGACCGTTCAAGCGCGGCATGGGCGGCCACCACCGATTCCTTGACCGCCGCCCATAACAATTAGATGACATGCATCGGGCCGGACTGAGCTGAGGTCGCGGCCGGGTGCCGGGAGACCTCCCCAGCTCAGACGCGCGTCACGATGGACCGCGTAGGCAATTCGCATTGGAGGGGTGTGTGCCCCTCCGGAGCTTGAGGAGGTCCCGATGCCCATCGTAGGCGGGCTGGATATCCACCGGAAGCAGATCACCTTCGACTACCCCGGCACCGCGACCGGGCAGGTGTGCCGTGGTCAGATCAGCCCGGCTGACCGGGAGCACCTGCGGGCCTGGCTGGCGCGGTTCGCTGGCCGCGATGACGTCGCGTTCGCGGTCGAGGGGTGCACCGGGTGGCGGTATGTCGCCGGGGAGCTGGCCGCGGCCGGCATCGAGGCGCATCTGGCCGAGCCGGCCGACACCGCCTTCGCCCGCGGCCGCAAGCGGCACGCCAAGACCGATAAGACCGACTGCCGGCACCTGCGGATGCTGCTGGCCGAGGGCCGGCTGCCGGAGTGCTGGATCCCGCCCGGTCACGTCCTGGAATGCCGGGCGCTGCTCGAGCTGTATCACGACCTGCGGGCCGAGCACACGGCCTGGGTGCAGCGCATCCACGCAGTGTTGTTCCACCACGGCGCGCCGGCGCTGGGTGAGGGTGCGCTTCGCACTGAGCAGCACGTCGCCGCGCTGCGGGCGGCCGCGGCCGTCCACTTGTCACCGGCCGGGCAGCTGCAGGTCACCACCGCCCTGGAGGTGATCGACACCCTGGAAACCCGGCTGCACGAGCTGCGGCATCAGCTGACCGACGCCGCCCGGCATCTGACCGGCGCGAAGGTCCTGGCCGCGCGGCTGTACGGGGTCGGGCCGGTCACCGCGCTGGCGATGACCTGCTGGCTGGCCGGCAAAGACCGGTTCTCCTCCTCCCGCAAGGCGGTCCGGTTCGCCGGGCTGGACGTCACCGTCCACTCCTCGGACCGCAAAGGCCCGCCCGGGCGGCTGTCCCGGCAAGGACCACCGGTGCTGCGCTTTTCGTCGGCACTCGCCGTGTCCGGGTGTATCGGTGTCGCGTTTCACCGGCGGTCACGGCGTGCGGGCGGAGCGGTTGTGGTGCCGCCGTTGCGTCTGCTTTCGGATGCGAGAGCGGGTGGCGGGTGTGGCGCACGTCACATGGATGGGCTGGGCTGGCGGTGTCTGGCCGGGGAGCGGCGGCGGGGCGGTTCGCCTTCATGTGCGCGGACCGGCATGCCTGCTCGTGCGGCCGGCGGGTAGGTCGAGGACAGTCCCGCTCGCCCGGGCGGCGGCGGTGTGGCCCGCGCGCAGGCGCCCGATTTCCTCGTGCTGGGCGGCGAGCCGGGACAGGGCGAGGATCTTGAACTCCCCGAGCTGGGCGAGGGCGGATTCGTGCGCGGCGAGGCGATCTTTGAGCCGGGCGTTCTCGTCTTGGAGCCGCAGGACCTGAGTGTCACGCCGGTCGGGGGCGCAGCCGCTGGCCTGCCGTTGGGCGAGCTGGTCTTCGAACTCGGCTTTCAGGTGCGGGTAGCTGCGGTAGAGCGTGGCCCGGGATATCCCGGCCTGCCTGGCGAGGGTGGTGATGTCGCACTTGCCGCCGGCCGGTATCTCTCCGGCCAGCATGGTGCGGGCGGCGGCCCGGACGCGCTGCTCGGTGTCGCGGCGCCGCTCGTTGCTGATCCGCATGTTTACCGGGTCTCCTCATGGTTGTGCCCGGCGGCTGCGTCGATGGCGTCGAGAACGCGGTGGGCGCGCTTCAGTTCGGCGTTCAGGCGGGCATGTTCGGCTTTGCGGGTCCGGCCGATCTGGCCGAGGAACACGGCGTGGTCTTCGGCCGTCTTGGCCCACGCCGCCCGGTGGCGGGGGTGGTGGGTGGCTTGCGGGCAGCGCGCGGAGTCACACATCCCGATCAGGGGCTGGCTGGCGCCGGGGGTGCCCGCGAGTTTCAGGCACAGTGCCCGGGAGGGGTCGGTGAACCAGCAGTAGTTCGCCAGGCCCAGGTGCAGCGCTCCGGCGCGCTTGCCGAGCAGGTTGAGTACCTGCTGGTCGCTGGCGAGCACGTTCGGCGCGGTGCCAGCGTGCCCGGAGAGGTCCCCGTCGACGCTGGAAAAGAACTCGGTCAGCTCGCGCGCCCCGGGCCCGGCGGGCATGACGCCGTCCTGGTAGTTGCGGAATTCGGTGAGCACGAGCTGCAGGTTTCGTTCCGCCTCGTGCTCGCCGATCTCGGCGAGGAGCTTGGCCTGGGCGCCGCCGGGCCGGCTGGCGTAGCCCTCGGTAGTCGCCGCGGACACGTGCTTGAGGTGGATCTTGGCGGCGAGCAGGCCGCCGGGACGGTAGGCCAGTTCCCGGGCCAGGGTGCGCCGCAGCATCCGCAAGGTCACGGTGTCGCCGGGGATCGGGGCCAGCCCGAGCCGGCGCCCGCCCGGCCCGTTTACCCACGCGCGGAACAACGGATAGCGGACCGGGAAGGAGAAGCGGCCGAACACGGGGGCATCGGTCCCGGCGCGGCCGGATAGCTGCTCGGCCAGCGCGACCGCCTGGTCGACCTGCTCGATGACGACCCACTCCTCCTCGGTCCCGCCGAGGGGCTGCCCTTTGATGAGCGTGCCGGCCAGCCGGTGCCGGGCGAAAGGGTCCCCGGCGGCGGGCGGGCGGCGGCAGCCGGAGCGCAACTCCATCAGCTCGCTCTCCCGCATCCCGGTGAGGGTCGCGACGACCAGCAGGCACGCGGTCCCGGCGAAGCCGGTGAGGT
>Ga0116217_10005985_pt1 | contig 10610 bp, 11 predicted proteins | sample Sb_taG_6_FD_89697 | JGI IMG/M metagenome (GOLD analysis project Ga0116217, IMG submission 89697) | Peat soil microbial communities from Weissenstadt, Germany - Sb_50d_4_PS metaG | ecosystem: Environmental > Terrestrial > Soil > Wetlands > Peat | place: Germany: Weissenstadt | collected 2010-09-21 | reverse complement strand
GAGGGACCTGGCATGAGCGTGTACGCGCTATCGGAGGGGACCGTCTACCGGACCTACGTCACGACCGCCCGCGGCCTCGAACCCGCGATGGCCTACTACGGCCTGCTGGACCGGACGCCCAAGGGTCGCAACGAGAGCGCCTCGGAGCCGTTGTGGATCCGCCGCCACGACGAATACGCCAACCAGTGAAACCGTGGACGGCATGGACGGCGATGCGCGCCGAGCTGGGGATGGTCGCCGCGCTGCTTGCAGCGGCGGGCCTGGCGTGGTGGTCGACGGCCGACCGGATGGCGGGGATGGATGCAGGACCGGGGACCGCCCTCGGCGCGCTCGGCTGGTTCACGGGCGTGTGGGCGGTGATGATGGCGGCGATGATGCTGCCGTCGCTTGCGCCCACCGCAGCCGTCTACGCCGCGCTGGTGCGTCGTGAGCCCAGCCGGATGCTCTTGTTCGCCGGCGGCTACCTGCTCGTTTGGAGCGCTGCGGGAGTCCTGGCCTACGGGCTGTTCGAGCTCGGCAAGAGTCTGTTCGCCAGCGCCCTGGCGTGGCACAGCGGCGGGCGTTGGCTCGCGACGGGTGTACTGGCGCTCGCCGCGCTGTATCAGCTGACGCCGTTCAAGCACGCTTTCCTTACGAGGTGCCGAAGCCCACTGCGATTCCTGCGTGCGACGTGGAGCGACAGCCGTTCAGGCGCATTTGTGATGGGCCTGCGCAATGGCGGATGGTGCATTGGTTGTTCGTGGGCCCTAATGGCCACGCTGTTCGCGCTCGGCGTCATGAGCCTCACCTGGATGGCACTGATCGCCGGGCTCGTGGCGGTCGAAAAGCTTGGACCGTGGCAACGCGCGGCGAAGGTGGTGACCGCAGGCGTCCTCGTTGTGCTCGCGGTGGCGATTCTCGCCGTGCCGCACGAGGTGCCGGGGTTCGTCGTTCCGGGCTCGTCCGGATCGATGCACGCCATGGGAGCGATGGGCATGAGCCGCTGACCCCTGTCGCAAAGTCCCGTCAGGCGCGCAGAGCGTCGTCGATCATTCGCGACAGCTCCTCCCTGGACGGCCCGTCCGCCAGGCCGCACACGCGAATCGCCAGCAGCAGGCTGCCGCCCACCGGGGCCATCTCCACCACGTTCACGCGCGCCCGCTCGGCATGCGCGCGAACGGCCTGCGCGAGCGGCTGCACGAACACCGCGCCCGCCTTGAACGCGCTGCCGATCAGACCCACCGGAAAGCCGTCCGCAGAGCCGTTCGCAGCCAGGCCCGTCTGGTCGATCACAGCTGCGATCTGTCCCGCCAGCTCGCGTGCCCCAAGCTCGTACAGCCCGCGTGCGACCGCATCTCCAGCTGCGGCCACGCGCGCAGTTTCGGTCGCAAAGGCCGCTATCTCGCCCTTGGTCAGGGGCTTTGAGTACACGTTGCTGGCAGCCGCCTCGACGCTGGGCATCTGAAAGAACTCGCACACCGCATCGCTGAGCGCCGTCGGCGGGCCCGACGCCTCGCGGTCGCGCAACGCCGCCTTGATCGACTGGACGCCCAACCAATATCCCGACCCCTCGTCGCCGAGCAGATGGCCCCAGCCTCCTGCCCGCCACGCGCGCGCACCGGCACCCACGCCCCCCACGCCGAACACGTTCGAGCCGGTGCCCGAGATCACCGCCACACCCGGCGTCGCGCCTGTCGCCGTGGCCCACGCGCCGACCACGTCGTTGACCACCAGCCACTGCTCAGCGCGCGCGCCCGCCACGTGCTCGGCCATAGAGTCTGTGTCTGTGCCCGCCACCGCCAGCACCGCCCCGGCGAGGTCATCCGACGCGATCCCCGCCCTCGCGATCGCCTCGTCGGCCGCCGCCAGCAGTGCCGCCACGGCCGCCGTCGCCCCGACCGCGTCCTCGTTGCTCGGCCCCGCATGGCCGAGGTACAGCACACCTGCCCGCAGGTCCAGCACAGCGGCCAGCGTCTTAGTCGCACCGCCGTCGATGCCCATCACGAAGCGCGCGTCCGGGTGGCGCCGCGGCTCGGTCAAAGCGCGCGGCAGCTGCACGAGCGGGTCTCGCCTCATCGTCAGATCCTCTCAGGGGTGACACTACGGAGGGTTGCCAGGCGGTTAGCATCGCAAGTGATGGCCACGAGCGCCGTGTTCCCCACCGCGCCGCAGCGGGCGGGTATGTACGAGTCCTTCTATCTGCGCGCCGTCAGCCCCGACCGGCCGCTGGGCGCCTGGATTCGTTGCACCGTGCACAAGCCCCCCGGGCGCCCGGCGCTCGGGTCGGTGTGGTGCACCGTCTTTGACGCCCACGCCGAGCGGCCGTTCATGCACAAGCTCACCAGCACGCAGCTGCGCGCGCCCGCCTCAGACTGGATCGCGGTCGGCGACGCCAACGGAGCGAGCGAGCGTGGGGGCCCAGGCGCAGACGCAGTCCCAGGCGCGGGGGAGGGCGAAGGCGCGAGCCTCGGTCCCGGACAGTCGCACGGCCGCTGCGGCGATGCGCACTGGTCGCTGCGCTTGCGCGCCCGCGAGCCCGAACTACGTCACCTGTCACCCGCCTGGCTCTACAAGGCGCCGCTGCCGCGCACCAAGTTGACCAGCCCCGCTCCCGCCGCGAGCTTCGACGGGCGCCTGGAGCTGGCCGGGCGCGCGGCGATCGAGCTGCACGGGTGGCCCGGGATGGTTGGGCACAACTGGGGCAGCGAGCATGCCGAGCGGTGGATCTGGCTGCACGGGATCGACTTCGCAGGCGCGCAGGACGCGTGGCTTGACCTGGCGCTGGGACGCGTGCGACTGGCCGGGCGCACAACGCCGTGGGTGGCCAGCGGCGCGCTGTGCATCGACGGCGCTCGCCACCGCCTGGGAGGGCTCGCCGCCGGACGCCCGCGCGTGGACGCAAACGCGCAGGGCGCCACCGTACGGCTCACCGGCCAGGGCAACATGACTGTCGAGGTCAGCGTGCAGGTCCCCGCTCGATCGACAGCCCGCTGGCGCTACAACGACCCCCGCGGCGGCGAGCGCGACGTAGTCAACTGCTCGATCGCAGCCATGCAGATGACCGTCCATACGCGGGCGAGCGCGCCCAGGACACTGCGCACCGCGCACGGAGGTGCGTACGAGCTCGGCATGCGCGAGCGCGACCACGGCGTGCCGGCCGATCTTCGACCCGTTGCCCCGTCTGGCGCCTGAGCATCTGCGCGCCGGGCCCATTCGATGCTGCCTCGGCCGCCCGCCCGATCGTCCATACGCTCGCCGGAGTGCTCACGCGAGCGCGCCTCGCGGTCGATTGGACGCCGGAGAGGAATCAGATGGCAAGTCAAGCCACATACGACCCGCAAAGCATCGCCCTGGCCGCCGACGCCCTGCTGCGCGAGCACTCCGACGCCCTCGTCTGCGGGCTGTCGAGCAACGGCCTGATCGTGCCCGTGCCCAATACCGTCGGGCTGTGGGGCCAGGCGGCCATCGAGGGACGGGCCGTGATCGACGGCGTCGTCGCCGAGGACCGTGCAACCGTGATCAGCCTGTGGCAGCTCGCACAGCACGAGGGCGCATCCGCCGGGAACGTGCGCCTGCTCAGCAAACCTTCTTCCTGGGTGACGCTGCACTTCCTGGACGTACGTGAGATCCACGGCACGTTGATGTGCATCATCCTGCCCAACGACCAGGCCATCGAGGAAGACGGCCGCCCGGCGGCCAAGGAGCAGGCGCCAGCCGCCCCGCGCTTCTCCACGCTGCTCGAGGACGAGGGCGCCAACGTGCTGGAGTGCGATGACGCGTTCACGCAGATGTTCGGCTACACGCCCGAGGAACTGATCGGCAAATCGGTCCTCGACCAGATCCACCCCGACGACCAGGGTCGCGCGGTCGAGGGCTGGCTGGCCGTGCTCTCCACGCGCCGCGCCCAGCAGACCCGGCTGCGCCGCAGGCGCAAGGACGGCACGTGGATGTGGGTGGACACCACGCTGCACAACTTCCTCAACCAGCCCGACCGCAACTACGTGCTGATCGAGATCATCGACGTCACCGCGGAGATGCACGCCCAGGAAGCCCTAGAGGAACGCGAGGAGCTGCTGCGGCGCATCACCGACGCCATGCCCGTCGGGCTGTTGCAGGTCGACACCGATCGCACCGTCGTCTACAACAACGCACGCCTGCTGGACATCCTGCACGGCTGCGCCGGCCAGGACGACGCGGCGCCCGACTTGCCCGCCGGCGCCGCGCCGATCGAGGACGCCGACGCGCCCTCCACCTCGGTGGTCGAGATCCTGCACACGCTCACCGACGAGGGCCTCGGCGCCTTCGACGCCGCGCTCGCCGAGGTGCTCAGCGAGGGCGTCGACCGCGATGTCGAGGTCGACATCGTGCTGGCATCCGGGACCTGGCGACGCGCCCTGATGAGCCTGCGCGCGCTGCTGCGCAGCAGCGGCGAGGTCAACGGCGCGATCACCTGCGTGCTCGATATCACCGACAGCGCCCGTGCGCGCCAAGAGCTCGAGAAGCGCGCCACCTTCGACCCTCTCACGCACTGCCACAACCGCTCCTCGATCCTCGGCACCCTGCAGCTGGAGCTCGAGCGCGACGACGCCACCACCACCGGCGCCGTCTACGTCGACCTCGACGAGTTCAAGCCCGTCAACGACAGGCTCGGGCACGCAGCCGGCGACGAGCTGCTCGTGCTGGTCGCAGAGCGCATGAAGCTCGCCAGCCGCGACCACGACGTGATCGGGCGCCTCGGCGGCGACGAGTTCCTGGTGCTGCTGCGCGACATCCCCGGGCCAGACATGGCCATGCGCGCCGCCGAACGCATCGGCCAGGCGCTGTGCAGCGACTTCCAGCTCTCCTGCGGCACCGTCAAACTGCGCGCCAGCATCGGCGTCGCCTGCTCGGGCGCCGGCACCATCTCCCCCGAGGAGCTCGTCAAGCGGGCCGACACGGCTATGTACGAGTCAAAGCAGCAGCGGCGCAGCGTGCCCGTGCTGGCTGCAGCCGCCTAACTAAGAATAAAAACAAGAAAGACGGGAAGCCGGCGCCAAACGCGCCTGCTCCCCGCCTCCAATCCGGCTAGCCAGCCGGGCTTGTCAACTAGGCTAGGCTTCGACTTTTTCTTCGAGCCCCAGGTTGCCTGTCGGGATTTCGAGGTTCAACTCACCTTTGTATGTCCCGGTGGTGCCTTCTGGGCTTTTTTCGTCTTCGTCGCACTGCGTTTCTTCAGCGAACCTGTACGTCAGGCCTTTGAAGTTGTTCGTGATCGCAAGCGACTCTTTTTCGTTGTTCACGAACCCTTTACGTACAGTCGGCGTAAACACGTTGGAGAACGTCGCCGCCGTGAATTCTTCTTCTGGCTTTTTGATGGCTTTGATCGGCACGGTCTGTTCCGGGATGATCACCGTGCACAGCTTCGACGCCGACACTTTGAACGTAGCCGCGGTTTCACGGATCGTCGCGTTCTTGCCTTTGCCGAATTCGTTTTCTTCACCTTCACCGTTGCCGATGATTTCGCCGAACCCGTTGACGTGGTAGATGATCGTGACCTTGCCTTTGAAGGACGCGGCAACGTATTCGTCTCGGGCGGGTTCGCCGGCGACAGCCCTTACGACCCGTCCGCATTTCTGGAAGTGGATGCCCACTTCAAGGGTCGTGCCGAGTTCTTCTTCGACTTTGCCGACCGTCAGCGCCGTCGGGCCTTCTTTCTGCATGGCAAGTTGGCCGGAAGCCCAGATCTGGCAGATGAGTTTCTGGTTGCCAAACTTGAATTCCTGCATTTCTTCGGTCCTGCCCGACGTCTTCGCCGGTTTTTCAGGCGAGATCGTTTTCTTCGGGATATTTGCATTGAAGTTGCTGCTGGCGCTCGCAGCGAGCGCCGGGGCTGCGGCGACACAAAGCGCGCACACCGTCAGCGCGGCTCCATACGCCATCTTGATGTGTCTCATCCTTGTGGATCCTCCGTTTTTGCCCTCTTGAGGGGTTGTCCAGATGTCAACCAGATGTAATCGACCACAAACTCGCTGTCTCCCCAGGCCATACCCCGGCGAGATTGCGGCCGAGCATATCACGGATAGCCGTTCGAAGGCAGCGTTCACAACCCTCTTACATGCTCCTTCGGGCGGCCCAAGACGGCCGCCCGAAGGGCCGCCGACGCGCCGCAGCCCGTTCGGCACGACACGCGCCAGGAGAGATTCGAACTCCCGACCTTCGGTTCCGTAGACCAAATCAACCGTCGCGTGGGGTGCCGTGCAGTCGGCCGATTTGGCTCTAATGCAGGGAATCCGCCCGATCGTCTTCCGGCGTAGTGGAGTGCGTTGGCGTGGGGCGTGTTTGCACTTTGTTTGCACCCACACCGCGGTAGTGTCTCGGTTCCGCAGCTCAGCGCCTAGAAGCGATGGGCGGAACTACTCGTCCTCGTCGGACTCTACGTCTGCCTCGACGCCGGGGTGGCGCTCTTTGAAGGCACCCACGATGCGCTTGACCGCCTCGATAGCCGCGTAGCCGATCAGTCCGTCCTTGGCTTGCGTCGCTACTTCGATGGTGACGTGGACGACATCCTGTCCGGCGCCACGCCGCTCGAAGGGCGGAGGGAACTCTGCCTGAAGGCCAGCATCAGAAAGCTGACCGGACAGCATGTGCGCGCCACGAATAGGCCCTGAGTAGCGGACTCGGATCACGTCATCGGCTCCGTGCTGCCGCGATCAGTGACGAGTGTCGCGCGGCGGATCGGGGTCCGGGCGATTGATCGTGTTTGAGTTGCGGATCTGGCCGTCAGGTCGGTGGACCACGACCTCACCACCGGCTGGATGGTTCTGAAGGTGCTGGGTGGCGGCGGCCTGAGCTTTAGCCTGCGTCCTGTAGAGGCCACCAGCGCGCTCGGCTCCCTCAGCTTTGTCCGCCCACTGGCCATCGGGCCTCTGCGTGACGTGCCTTCGCTGTCCTGGCATCGGTCCTCCAAGAGATCGAACGTATGTACGTAGCAGACGATACCTGGCTCGGCGGCGGAGCCCTACGCGAGGCAGATCCGGCCCGTCTCGTCCCTGCCGTAGCGATCCCTGTAGGTCTTGTTGCCGACGCGAGCATGAACCTGATTTGACGGAAGTGGCTGGCCGTCGCCTCGAACGTAGAGGCTCCGCCGATTGATCGCATCGGCCAGTTCAGGGGCGTACATGCAGCCTTTCTCAGCAAGCAGCGTGTCGATAGCCTCATGGAGCTTCATCGGGCACAGGATAGCCCCTCCAAACGCCCTCTTGGCTCCATCTAACGGAAGGTCTCGCACACCGTGTGCGAGATCAGCTCAGGGCAGGTGTGCGTGGTACCTCTGCGCTTCGTCTGCACCCCGCCCGAGCTTCAGCGGCTGCCCGATGTCCCCGTCAAGCAGGTGGATATACGTGTCGAGGGTAAACGCGGCAGAGTGGTGGCCGAGCCACCGCTGGACCTGTACCGCGTTGCGGCCCTCGGCGAACAGCATCGACGCGCAGGTGTGGCGGAAGGCGTGGAATCCGACCCACTCCAGGCACGCCTCCTCTCGCGCCGGCTTGAGCACGAGGCGGCGGACGTTGCCCTGGTTCAGCGGCGCTCCGTTGCTCGCCGGAAACACCAAGTCCTCGGCACCTGGCCACTCCGACGCTTTGCGGTGCTCGCGCAACTCCAGCACGAGCGCGTGATCGAGCGGTATCTCCCGTTTGCCGTACTTGCTCTTGGGAGGACCCATGCGGCCCTTCACGAGCGCCCGGCGGACCTTGACGTGCGGGGTGGACCCGTCCAGCTCCAGGTGCCGCCACTGGAGCGCCACGGCCTCGCTGATCCGCAGACCTGTGGAGGCGAGGAACAAGAAGAACATCCGCCAGTTGTCCGGGAGCATCCCGAGCAGCGTCGATAGCTCCTCGTGGCTCATCGCCCGGACCTCCTCCTCTTCGGACTCCTCGGCGGTCGGGCGGTGCGGGAGGTCCACGTCCCGAGCGGGGTTCCCCGACCGGATCAGGCCCTCGCGGACGGCCGTGGCGAGGCACGCGCGCAGCGGGGTCACGATGTTGCGCACCGTCTGGTCGCCAAGGGTCCGACCTTCCTGCTTGGCAGGGTCGCACAGCCACCCCACGAAACCCGCGATCCCGCTCGGCGTGATCTCCGTGAGCCGCAGACCGGCCGGGAAGAACTTCAGCGCATACGCCTCCAACAAGCGCTTGTATTCGTCGCGGGTGCCCTCGCGGAATCCGCGCCGGCCACGGCCCTGGTAGCGCTCCACCCACGCACGGGCGTACTCATGCAACGTGATTCGGGAGCGCCCCTCGAACTCGCCTCGCTCGATGTCCGTCGCCCGCGCTGACTTCGCGCGGCGGGCCTCATCGAGAGTCCTGAAGGTCTCGTACCGCTGCTTGCCATTCTCGCGGTAGGCGATCATGTAGCGGGAGCCCCGCTTGTAGATTCCGGGATGCTTCGTCTTGATCGTGGGAGCAGCCATCGGGGTTCCTCCTTTTGTAGCGCTGGACGCGGACAGCGGGCGTTACGACAGGGCTTCGATCGCTGCGTCAAGGTGTGAGCGCTTGAACAAGAGCCTGCGTCCGTCGCGGCGCGGCGTGAGGCGTCGCTGGCTCACCAGATCGTAGATGCGGCTCGTCGGACACGCAAGGTGCTCCGCGGCCTGCTCCACGCCGATCCACGGCTCCGGCGCGCCGCCTCCCGCGAGGCTGTCGGTCAGCAACTCGGCGACGCGCTCGGCGATGGCCTGCACGAACGCATCAGGGACTTGCAGCTCCAGGGTGCCCGTTCTCATGGTCGTATGCGCCAGCGGGATCGCATCGGCTCTCTGTATGTAAGCCGAGCACCGCCCCCGCCGAGCAAGCGAATTCTTTCGCGTGCCCCACGGCAGGGCGGCTCGACAGCGCAATCCGTAGCAATTGGATGGGTCAGATATCGGGGTGTGCATCACGGTTTCCTCCAAGGTTCGGGCTCCTTTGAGCCAGTTGGGCGGCTGCCCAACTGATTGCGGCCTTTGCAGGTCGTGGAGGAGCTGTCAAGCAAGTTCGCAAGTGACGGCAGTGCCCCGCCGCAGGCTGGGACTTGAACTTGCTTTACAGCGGGGGAACGACCTGCTACCCCCATCCCGGCGCACCGCCGCCGGCTGACTTTCACCCGCGAACAAGGAAACACCCGCGACCCGCAACACCCCGACGCTCCCAATGAGCCGTCGGCCGACCTCGATGACAGCCGACTTGCCCGCCCGACGCGCTCCTGCGGCTCCAACACCGGCTCCAGCCCACCGACCGCCATCCCCCACGTAATGCCATCCCCTCGACGCCGCAACCGGCCCCTCAGCCCGCCACCAAACACACCCGCGCCGACGACCCACGTCCGTCCTCCCCCTCCGACCTCTACCCACCGATGCCTCCCAGCCCTCCTTGTCGTTGTTCTCCACTTCCACCCTGCTGCCCGCTCGCTCCCCTCCCACGCTCTGCGCCTGGCCCCACCAAAACATCTGTGATGTGGTGGGTCGAGGAAGGGGGTCCCCGGGTTGGAGCGAAGCGGAGAGGCGGGGACCCCCTTCCTCAATGCCAGGCGCAGAGCCAAATCTCGCCCGCGAGCGGGCGGCAGGGTGTCCGTCTGGGGTGTTCGCCTTATAGACGTACACCCAAACGAACACCCAGACGTACACCCCGCACCCCAAACGGCGGCAAAGACAGGGCCGTTGTCGTCGGCGTCAAACAACGCGGCGGGGAGGTCCGGGAGAGCGCCACGCCCGGTCCTGCGGCGTGGCGCCCATGCGGTCGTCAGTTGACCCGGCCGACGATCTGGACCATGCGGAAGGCCGCGCGGGTGGCGAACACGTAGCCGTCGCTGGTCTGGTTGATGAGGCCGTTGGTCCGTAGGGACCGTATGGTGTCTTTGATGAGCTTGCCGCGTTCGAGGGCACGAGCGAGGTCCCAGATGGACCAGATCGGCAGGTCATCCCCGGTGAGCAGGTACAGCATGTCGCGCTCGATCGCGTTGAGTTCGGCGACGATAGGGTTCTCGTCAGGCATGGGAGGCATCTTCTCCTGTGCTCAGGTCCCGGCGTTGGGCTACTACCCGCGCCGGGGCCGATTGTTATGGTCTGTGCATCACATTACCACGCGATGCCTCAAAATGATTCGTAATGACTCAACCTGACTCCGAGTCGGTGTCCTTCACGGTTCGTCTCCCACGCGAAACCGCCGATCGCCTCCGAGAGATCGCGGCCAGCGAATCCCGCTCTGTCGCGGCCGAACTTCGCCGTGCCGTCCAAGCGCACGTCGATCGGGCATCCCAGGGCAGCAAGCCCGGGGGCCGCTAGCTTGGGGAAGTCACCGCCGCTCGACCAGCCCGATCCGTTCGCACGCCGCGCGGGCCTCGATGGCCGGCGGGCGCAGGCCCGCGTGGTCGAGCAGATCCTTGTCGCCAGTGATGATCGCCTCGGCACCCGACGCACCGGCGAGCGCCAATAGGTAGTCATCGTCGGGGTCTCGCAGCACGGGCTTGACATCGGTGGGGTCGGCAAACATGACAGCGAGGTCGCTATATGCCTCCAGCGCTTCTCGCGCATCCAACTCGCTCAACAGCCCCCGGAAGTAGGGCTTGGCGAGGTTGTCGCGCACCTCATCGACCAGCAGCGGGCAGGCGACAGCCTC
>Ga0116217_10005978_pt1 | contig 10620 bp, 11 predicted proteins | sample Sb_taG_6_FD_89697 | JGI IMG/M metagenome (GOLD analysis project Ga0116217, IMG submission 89697) | Peat soil microbial communities from Weissenstadt, Germany - Sb_50d_4_PS metaG | ecosystem: Environmental > Terrestrial > Soil > Wetlands > Peat | place: Germany: Weissenstadt | collected 2010-09-21 | reverse complement strand
GAGGCGCACGTGTCCGGCGGTGTTCTGGGTGTGGTCGGCGGCGTGGCGCTTCTCGCTGGTGGGATCGTCGTCATCGCAGCGCTGGGCGGCGGTGCAGCGCTCGCCGTGCCAGTCGGCGTGGGACTCGGCGCAGCAGCGGGCGGATGGGCGATCGTGGCGACGCGCAAGGCGGCCGGCTCGCGGCGCGCGCGCATCCAGGCGGGCGCGGAGGCATTGTGCGGCCGGGTTGGCGTGGTACGTCGTTGGAGTGACTCCGCCGGCCAGGTGTTCGTGGACGGGGCGCTGTGGCGCGCTCGGGAGGAATGGGCGGACACCGACAACGAGGCACTCCGGGAGGGCGATCCGGTGGTGGTCGAGCGCGTCAGCGGTCTGACGCTGTCAGTGCGCCGCGCCGAGGAATGGGAGTTGATCGCATGATCCTCGCGCTCGGGATCGCCCTCATCTGCCTGGCGGTGGCGGCGCTCGCGATCGCTGGTATGTCGGTGCGGGTGCTGCGCGAGTACGAGCGCGGCGTCGTCTTCCGTCTCGGCCGCGTGACCAGCCAGCGCGGCCCGGGGATGATCTTTCTGCTGCCAGCGATCGATCGCATGGTCCGCGTCAGCCTTCGCACGGTCACGCTGGAAATCCCGGCGCAGGAGATCATCACTCGCGACAACGTTCCTGCCCGCGTTACCGCGGTGGCCTACTACCGGGTGATCGATTCCACGAAGTCGGTGCTCGAGATCGAGAACGTACTGGCCGCCACCTCACAGATCGCCCAGACGACGCTACGCTCGGTCCTCGGCAAGGCCGAGCTCGACGCGCTGCTGGCTGAGCGTGAGCGGTTGAACGAGCACCTCCAGCACATCATCGACGACCAGACCGAGCCGTGGGGGGTGAAGGTGACTGCGGTCGAGATCAAGGACGTCGAGATCCCGGAGCGGATGCAGCACGCGATGGCGCGCCAGGCCGAGGCCGAGCGCGAGCGCCGCGCGAAGATCATCAACGCAGAGGGCGAGTTCCAGGCCGCCGCTCGACTCAGCGACGCGGCCGACGTGATCAGCCGCAACCCCGTGACGATCCAGCTGCGCTACCTGCAGACGCTGATCGAGGTGAGCAACAACCAGAGCTCCACGATCGTCTTCCCGTTGCCGATCGACGTGCTGCAGCCGCTCATGGCCGCCGCGCAGGGCCGCCGTTCCTCCGCGACGGATGGCCCCGAGCGCGCGAGCCTCGACGAGGCGCTCGCCGCCGCGCGCGAGGCGCTCGACGGCACGACGGACGAGCCCGCGCGGGTGCAACCCGCCGCAGCCCCTGCGCTGGCCTCCCCCGCATCCGAGCCGCCGGCGCCGGGCAAAGAGGACGTGGGCGGCCAGCCAGGTCCTTGACCGGCCCGCGATCCTGAGCCGCTTCTGCAGGCCAGGCAGGGCAAGCCGCTCCCCGGAGGAGGTGTGATCCGCGCGGGTTGGCGCTGCGTAGGAACCCCCAAAGAGCCATTTCAAGGGGAGATCGCATGTCCGCAAGCCATCTCGATCACGGAACCGGCCGTCGGCAGTTCCTCGGTCGCACAGCCGCCACGGGCGCCGGCGTGCTCGTCGGCGCCGGCGCGGAAGCGATGGTGCTCCACGGAAGGCTAGAGAAGGCGGCTTGATGCGATCGCCAGCCCAGCACGTAAGAATCGCCGGAATGTTTCGACCCCATCGTCTCGCGCGCCGTGGCGAGCTGCGCGAACTGGCCGATGAGGACCTCATGCAGCTCGTCCGCGATGGCGAGGCGCGAGCATTCGAGATCGTGTTCGATCGCCATGCGGCTGCATCGTTCTCACTCGCATATCGCATGTGCGGCCGCCGGGCGATCGCAGAAGACGTGGTGCAAGAGGCGTTTCTGTCGCTTTGGCGCAGCGGCGCGCGCTACGACCGCGCCCGCGGTAGCGTGCGCTCGTGGGTACTGGCCGTCGTGCACAACCGGGCGATCGACGCGCTCCGCCGCGGCGTTGTCCGCGACAGACACAACGTGGACAACGAGGCCGCCGCCGAACGCGTGGCCGCGTTGGAGTCCACGGAGGCCGAGGTCGTGCGACGAGATGAGGCGCTCAGCGTGCGCAGCGCGCTCGCCGAGCTGCCCTCCGATCAGCGACAGGTGATCGAGCTGGCGTATTTCGGCGGCTTCACCCACATCCAGATCGCCGAGATGCTGGAGCTCCCAGTCGGCACGGTCAAGGGTCGGATGCGCCTTGGATTGACAAAGATGCGACTCAAATTGGGAGACCCCGCCGAGGTCGTGGTATGACGCCAGGCGATCACACCTCCGCGCGGGGCGATTGCGGCGCCGACGCTGCCGCTTACGTACTCGGTGCTCTCACAAGCCAGGAGGCCGAGACGTTTCGCCGGCACTTGGCCACTTGCGCGGTCTGTCGCGACGAGGTCGCGGCGCTCCAGACGGCCGCCGATGCGTTGCCCCTGGCCGCGCCACAGCTCTCAGCACCGGCCCGGCTCAGGCGAGTGGTGATGGCGGATGTTCGCAAGCAGCCGAAGATCGCGCCGGGAGTCGCGGCAAGGCGCTCCCGGTGGCCGGCGCTCGCGCGACCAGCCGTGGCGGTGGGCTGCGCACTCGCGGTGGCCGCCGTCGTTGGCGCACTCGTCCTGGCATCGGGAGGCTCGAGCGGGGCGCGACTCGTGCAGGCAAGCGTCGCGGCGCGAAGCGGGAGCGCAGTCGTGCGCTTGGTCGCGGGGCACGCCGAACTGGTCGTCCACGGTATGCCCCAGCCACCTGCAGGCAAGATCTATGAGGTCTGGCTCAAGCGAGACGGACGGAGCCCTTCGCCGACCGACGCCCTGTTCAGTGTCACCTCGGCCGGCGCCGGGGCTGTCGCGGTCCCCGGTGACCTTCACGGCGTAAGCGAAGTGCTCGTTACACCTGAGCCACTCGGCGGCAGCCTCGTTCCCACGCACGCGCCGGTGATCGTCGCCCGGCTGAGCTGACGGTGATCTGAAGCGAGCTAGCGCTCGTAGTAGTGGGAAAGAAGAGGCGGCCAGCACAACGGGTGGCTGCCCGACAAGTCATCAATCGGAGGTGCCTGAAGATGCCCAGTCCACCGAGTGAGGAAGTCGCGCCCCGGCCGGCCGGAATCGTCGAGCGACTCGTGCGCGACGACGTCGACCGCAAGCGATTCCTGAAGCTGGCCGGCAGCACCGGCGCCGCGAGCTTTGGCGCCTTCGCGCTCGCCGCCTGCGGCAACAGCAACAAAGCCGCTTCGAGCACCGCCACGTCCGCGAGCACTTCCACCGCATCGTCCTCCGATGCCACGGGCGACCTGGCGATCCTCAACTACGCGCTGACCCTGGAGTATCTGGAGAGCGAGTTCTACGGCAAGGTCGTCTCGGCGGGGCTGTTCAGTGGCAAGGTCGGCGCCCTGATCAAGGACTTCGGCAACCAGGAGATGACGCATGTGGAAGCCCTCAAAGGCGCTGTGGAAAAGCTCGGCGGGACCCCCGTGGCCAAGCCCGAAGGCAAGTTCCCGATCTCGAGTGCAGGCCAGGTCGCACAACTGGCCTACACCGTCGAGAACCTCGGCGCCTCGGCCTATCTAGGTCAGGCGGCAAACATCAAGAACCCCGAAGTGCTGGCTTCGGCTCTCGCGATCCACACGGTAGAGGCGCGCCACGCGGCGACGCTCGGCACGCTGATCAAAAAGCCGGTCACACCGGACGGCGCCTTTGCCACGCCGGCTGACATGTCCACGGTCCTGGCGGCGGTCAAGCCGTTCCTGGCCTGAAGCGTTCGACCATTTCTAAGAAAGGAACCGCGATGACTGACTATGAGATCGCCAACCCCGAGCTGGCGGCATGCGAGGTCCACGGCATTACGCGCGCGAGCTTCGTCCTGCGTGGCGCACTGGCGACAGGCGCCCTCTACGGGACGGCGTCGGTAGCGCCGTTCGTCGCGCAGGCGCTGGCCGAAACAGGCGGCGGGGATGCGGAAATCCTAAACTTCGCCCTCACCCTGGAGTACCTGGAGGCCGACTTCTACACGGTCAAGGGCAAGCAGGTCGGCCTAAGTGGCCAAGCCAAGGCTTACGCGACTCAGTTCGCAGCCGAGGAGTCAGAGCACGTCACGGCGCTCACGTCCGCCATCAAGCAGCTCGGCGGCAAGCCCGTGGCGAAACCCGCATTCGTGTTTCCCGCTACCGACGAACGCTCGTTCCTGGCGCTGGCGTCGGTGCTCGAGAACACCGGTGTGGGTGCCTACAACAGCGCTGCGCCGTCGCTGCAGAGCAAGGCGGTGCTCGCATCTGCCGGCGCCATCGTGCAGATCGAGGCTCGCCACGCCGCCGCCATCGACCTGCTGATCGGCACGAGCCCCACCCCCGACCAAGACTTCGACAGGCCGCTCACCAAGGCCGAAGTGCTCGCCAAGGCGGGTCCCCTCATCAAGGCGTAGATGCCGGGAGGATCCAACCGACGATCACCGTGCGTGTGCCTGGCTTGCGTGTGACGCGCACGGTGCGCTGAACGCGCGCAGTGGCTCTACATCGGCGACACGAACGCCCACGCCAACGCGCGTCCCTCTCAGACCTTGAAATGCGACCGGAGAAATCATGGCTGTAGCTGCCGGCCACATCGGCCACGAAGATCGACTCAGCATCGTCGACCATCTGCAGGAGCTGCGCGGACGGCTGATCGTCTCCTTGGCGGCGCTCGCCGTCGCGTTCGGCTTGTGCATGTGGCAGAACCACGTGCTGCTTGACATCGTCAACGAGCCGCTCGCGCACCAGACTCAAAAACAGGTGCGAGCGGGCGCCGGCCCGCTCGGTGCCACCTACACGGTTCAGCAGAGCGCCCGCACGGTCGCGCTGCAACTCCAGCTGGTGGTCGGCACACTCGAGCGCCCCGGCAGCGGCGCATCGTCGAGGACCCGCGCGGCCCTTCAGGGCGTGAGCCCTGAACTGCACCAGGCGATCGCGCGTCTCTCGAAGGCGCCGGAAGGAGACAAGCCGGTGACGCTGGGGATCGGCGAGCCTTTCGCCACCACCATCGGTATCGCGCTGATGTTTGCGTTCGTCCTCGCGCTCCCGATCATTCTGTATGAGCTCTACGGCTTTCTGCTGCCGGCGTTCAGTCCTGAGCAGCAACGCATCGCGAACTCGCTGATGCTGGCGATCCCGCTGCTGTTCGTCGCGGGGGTCGTGTTCGGCTACTTCGTCGTGCTACCAGCGGCCGTGCGCTTCTTTCAGAACTTCAACAGCGATCAGTTCAACGTGCTCGTGCAGGCCAGCCAGTACTACCATTTCGCCGCGGTGATATTACTCGCGATGGGTCTGGTCTTCCAGGTGCCCGTCGCCATCCTGGCGGCCACACGCTCGGGCATCGTCACACCGAGTCAGCTGCGGCACAACCGCCGCTACGCGATCCTCGCCTGCGGTGCCGTGGCGGCCTTCCTGCCGGGCGACGCAATCACCCTTCTGCTCGAGACGGTTCCTCTGTATCTGCTCTTCGAGGCGAGTCTCCTGTTCGCGACGATCGTCGACCTACGCCAGAAGCGACGCGCGGGCGCCGAAGGTGCGTGAGCATCGCTCGATGTCGTGCGTCGGGGCGGGAATCGGTGCCGGTTCGGATCACGCGGGCGGGACGATCCTACGCGCCGCGAGATTGACCGTGACGGTGTCTCGCACTCCTTGTGCACCGGTGGTCGCCTTGAACGCCGCGGTCAGCGTGGGGGTCTGGCCTGACATGTCCACGGTGACGGTGAGGTAGCCGTACTCCATGATCGGAGCCCCGACCAGCGCATACCCTTCGGGCAGCTTTGCTTCCGAGGCGCCGGAGGCGGGCTTGGTCACGCCATGGCCGCCGCTGCCCGCCACGATGTAGGGCACTTCGGCGCCATCGACCGTACGGGTGTAGCGCTGATATAGGTGCGCGTGCCCGGAGAGCACGGCGTCCGGTCGCAGGCCTGCTTGCAGGCAGGCCTTGTCGATGTCTGCGTCGAGCCCCCTGATCCCGCCGTGCTTGGCGTCGACGGAGAGAGGTGGATGGTGGCAGGCGAGGATCACCGCGCGCTCGCCTGCTTCTCGCTGTGGCTTCAGGCGTGTGAGCTCTTCAGTCAGGAACTGCAGCTGCTGGTCTCCGATCGGGTATTTGCCGCCCTCCGAGGAGATGACGCCGGGGCCCTCGAGCACGTTTGAGTACAGGCCGATGATCGACACAAACGGCGCGTCGAGTGTGAAGTAAACGCCCGGCTGGGTCATCGCGCTGCGCACGAGCCCTCCCGAGTCGGGTGACGGGCCGGGGGCGGCGGCGCAGAAGTTGCGCAGGAATGCGAACAGCGTCGCTTGGCCTTCTTCGGGGAACCCGTCGTGGTTGCCGGGTATCGCGAAGATCGGCGCGTCGTACGCGCGGAAGGGCTCGTAGAACTGGTCGTAGTAGTACTGTGGCTCGCCGAAGCTGTAGACGACATCCCCGAGGTGGAAGAGGAACGCGGGCGCGTCCACCGCCGTGGCAGCCGTCAGGTCCGCGACCATCGCGTCGGCCACGCTCGCCTCGTGTGCGATGTTCGCCGAAGCTGACGGCCCGGTGTCGCCGACCGCGTGGAAGGAGATCCGCCGCGCTTTCAGGAGCGGTGCGAGTGGGGGTTCGCCGAGCACCTGCGTGAGGTCCAGCCTCGGCGGGCTCAGGCGAGGCGCGGGTATCTGCTGGAGCTGTTCGCAATGTTCCTTGTAGTAGGGCGAGTTGTAGTACGCATTGCTCGTGTTGTCGACCTGGAACGACGTCTCGTCCCCTCCGGGATGGGGATCGGCGAACAGTTGTCCCTGGGGCCCCACGAGATTCGAGGCCAAGCCCGGTATTGCCAGTGGAGAACGCTTCTTGGCCATGCAGAACCCCTCCGTTTCAAAGGATTGGAACGAGCCCGCCCACCGGGAACTGCGTCATTCGCCCAGGACGGGTCGTCGGTGGCACCCGAAGCTATACAGCAAATCCGGCGAAGGGGTGCCGCTCCGCGGGGCGATCGCGCGGCCTCAAGGGCGCGTCGCGCGAGGTCCAGGTATGCGCGGCCGGCCGTGAGCGGGGCCTGTCGCGCCGGTGGGTAGCTGGCCGATTTGCCACAGGCCGGCATCGTGTTTCCCCTCGAGCCAGCGCTCGGCGTCGCGCCGGCCGAGCGCGATCAGCTCGTCGAGGAACTCGCGCGCGAGGAACAGGTAGCTCAGCAGCTCGCCATGGACAGCGCTGCGCTCGGCGTTGACGATCCGCCCGATCAGCGCGAGGTCGCTGTCGCGCAGGAGACCGCCGATGCCGGCGTAGCGGCGCTTGTAGACATCGCGCGCGAGGCGTCCGATCTCCAGACGGTCGCTCGGCGCGATGAAGATGTAGGGGATCCGTCGGCGGCGTTGACGGGCGCCGCGGCGGCCGCCGGCGGATGGCCCGGCCGGTGCGAGGGTCTCGTTGACAGCGGCGAGCGTCGCGACGTCGTCGGCGAGTTGATCGGCGAGCACGACCTGGAGCAGCTGGGCGACGCCGTCGATCGCGTCTGGCCGCACCGGGGTCTGGGCGGAGCTCAACGATGAGTTCAGCCCGATCACGACGACGCGCTCGGCTCCCAGCGCCAGCGCCGGCTTGAGCGGTGCGTTGAGGCGCACGCCGCCGTCGCTGTACCAGCCGGCCGCAGCGCGCGGCCGCCGGATCTCGACCGCCGGGAAAGCGCCCGGGATCGCCGCCGAGGCGAGCACGTGCTCGGGCGCCAGCGGAGTCGCGACGTAGTCGATCGCGCGCACCAAGTCGGGCGCGAGCGCCGGACCGCCATGATGGAAGACCACGCTGCGTGCAGTCGTGTAAGCCGTGGCCACCACGGCCGCGGCCGTCAGCGCGTCTTCCCTGACGTTGCGCGCGATGCGTTCGAAGGACACCAGGCGCTCGAGCGTGCCGCGCAGGGGCGAGGTGTCGAGCAGCGCCGACAGGTCGGCGCCGGGTAGGCCGGCGAGCAGCGCGGCCGCCCTCAGCAGACGACCGAGCTCGGACGGCGAGACCAACGGACGCAGCGCGTCGTCCCAGCGCAGCGCGCGCCACATCTCGATCGCGGCAGCGGCAGTTGCCTCCAGTGGCTGGTGTGCGCGAGCCGCAACAAACGCGCCGTTGAGCGCGCCGATGCTGGTCCCCACGACGATGTCCGGGCTCTCGCCGCGCGCGGCGAGAGCCGGCGCCAGCGCGGCCAGCGCACCGGCCTCGTAAGCGCCGCGCGCCCCACCGCCGGCGAGCACGAGCGCGATGCGCTCACGCCGGCCACCCGCTTGAGCAGGGTCGGGCATTCTCGTCAGCAGACTATCGCTCACGCCGCCACCACTCAGGCAGCTACAGCTAGATAGATCGCTCTAGTTAGCGACTGGCGTATCATCGAGCACATGGCGAGGGCGACGAAGGACAGAATCGTGGAACACAGTGCCGAGCTGTTTCGGCGCCAGGGCTTCGCCGGCACGGGCGTCAAGCAGATCGTCGCGGAGGCGCGCGCGCCGTTCGGGTCGCTCTACCACTTCTTTCCCGGAGGCAAGGAGCAGCTCGGCGAGGAGGTCATCCGCTGGTCCGGTGGCGTCTACGGCAGGCTGATCGACGCGTTCTTTCTCCCGGGCACCGATCCGGTGGCGGCGACGCACGACTTCTTCGCCGGCGCCGCGGAGACGCTGCGCGAAACCGACTACGCCGACGCCTGCCCGATCGCCACTGTGGCGCTCGAGGTCTCCAGCACCAACGAGCCGATGCGCCGAGCGTGCGCGGACGTCTTCAACAGCTGGGTCGACGGCGCCGCGGCGCGTCTGGTCGAGTCCGGGCTGCCGCCCAAGCGCTCGCGGGAGCTCGCCATCTCGATGCTGGCGTCACTCGAGGGTGCGTTCGTCCTCGCCCGCGCGCTGCGCAGCACCGAACCGCTGGAAATCGCCGGCGCAGCGACCACGGCCTCGGTGCGCGAGGCGGTGGCCGCTGAGCGCAGGCGCCGTCGCGCCCGGCGCTGACGTCGTGATCATGCCGCTCCGCGGGTTAGCGTGACGAGTGCGTAGTTGCTCGTAACGCGGAACGCGTCGGGGCTCTCGTTGGCGGCCTGGAGAATGCTCAGGGCGCGGTCGCGCACGCTGTCGAGCTCGCCGCGAGGCTCGAGCACTGCGCGGGCGAGGACCCACATTGGATGGTCGCGAAGCTCGCCGTCGATGAAGTCCGTTGCGGACGGGGCGGTGAACGCGATGCTCTGCTGCTGCACCGTTACCGAGAACCCGTATGGTGCGAACAGGGTTTCGAGATCGTCTTCGCTGTGCCACGCGAACTGCGCCGCCGCCGGGGAGGCGCCAATGGCCGCTGTGATGGCCTCGCCGCGTGCGCGCATCACCTGCGACAGCGCTCCCTCAGGAATCCAGGCGGACATGACGACGCGTCCGCTGGGCGCTGTCACGCGCGAGATCTCCGCGGCGGCGGCCGGCGCGCTCGGCGAGAAGATGACGCCGAAGACCGACAGCACTACGTCCGTGCAAGCGTCCGCGAGCGGCAGAAAGTCGGCCTCGCCCACGATGAAGGTGGCTGGCAGCTGGCGCAGCGCGGCGTTCCTCTCGGCGACGTCCAGAAGCCGCCGGTCTGGGTCCACTCCCGTCACGTGGGCACCGCGTTCGGCCGTCAGCAGGGCTGCGTTGCCCGTACCGCATCCGAGATCAAGGACGCGCTCGTGCGGACGCGGTGCTGCGTGCTCGACCAAGACTCGCGCGGCCGGCAGCAGCTGCCCGGCGATCTGCTCGTATCGGCCGAGACCCCAGTCCGTCTGCCCTCGCAACCCAGCGCCCCTCCCCATTCATTGACGTGCTCCGTGCTGGCGAGCCTCGAGCGCGAGCGCGCCACGGCATTCGCGAACGGAATCTACAGCCGGGCGTCCCCGCAGCCTACAGCCGGCCTCCGCCGCGGCCGTGGGTCTAGACTTCGGGTTCTCAGAGGAGCGTGATCGTGAGCACCCTCGCACCCCCTGCGATACCAGCCGAGGCGAGGCGCAGCGATCAGAAGAACCTGCGTCTGGTGTTCGGTGGCCTGCTGCTGGTGATGTTCCTGGCCGCGCTCGATCAGACGATCGTCGCGACGGCGCTGCCGACGATCGTCGGAGATCTGGGCGGCCTCAGTCACATCTCGTGGGTCGTCACCGCCTACCTGCTCGCGCAGACCGCGGTCACGCCGCTGTACGGCAAGCTCGGCGACATGTACGGGCGCAAGATCGTCCTGCAGAGTGCCCTGGTCGTATTCCTGGCCGGCTCGGCGTTGTGTGGCCTGAGCCAGAACCTCGACGAGCTGATTGCCTTCCGCGCGCTCCAGGGCCTGGGTGGCGGCGGGTTGATGGTCAGCGCCCAGGCCGCCATCGGTGACGTCGTCCCACCCCGCGAGCGCGGTCGCTACACGGGGCTGTTCGGCGCGGTGTTCGGTCTGGCCAGCGTTGCCGGGCCACTGCTCGGTGGCTTCCTCACGAGTGATCTGAGCTGGCGATGGATCTTCTACGTCAACCTGCCCCTCGGCGCGGTTGCCCTGTTCGTGCTGGCTGCCACGCTGCCCACCGTGTCCGAGCGTGTGCATCACACCATCGACTACCTCGGGACCGCCCTGCTCGCTGCGGGCCTCAGCGCGATCGTGCTGCTGG
>Ga0116217_10005977_pt1 | contig 10620 bp, 10 predicted proteins | sample Sb_taG_6_FD_89697 | JGI IMG/M metagenome (GOLD analysis project Ga0116217, IMG submission 89697) | Peat soil microbial communities from Weissenstadt, Germany - Sb_50d_4_PS metaG | ecosystem: Environmental > Terrestrial > Soil > Wetlands > Peat | place: Germany: Weissenstadt | collected 2010-09-21 | reverse complement strand
GCGATGACCGACTTGCCCGCACCGCTCCCGCCGCCGATCCAGTAGACGTGCCGGAACCGGGCCCGCAGCGCCGCGGCGCCGGCAGTCTCTCCATGTCGTCCGGATCGCATCACATCCGATCAGAGCGGATCCTTGCCGAAGAAGTCAATCAGGGCGCCGGCCACTCCAGCGGCGTCCATGACCTGCATCTGGTGGTTAGCGCCGACCAAGTCGTTCCGGGCCATATGTCATGTCCCGCCCGCGGCCGCTGATGTCCGGACCACGGCCGCTTCCTTTGCCGCGCTGGCGCGCTCGGCCGCATTGCCGAATATCCAGTTGAGCAGGGCCGGGAGCAAGATGGTCGGGAACACCAACGGCAGGAGCAGCAGCCGGGAGCCCACCGAGTCTGCTGAGCACTTGTCATAGACAGCTACTTACCTGGTGGCATCCGCCAAACCTGGGCACGTAAATCAAGCACGGGACAGGCTCGTCACACGTAGGTCATCGGTTGCGGGACGGGGGGGCTGTCCTGCCGGGCGCTCCTGAGCCGGAGGATGCCAAGAGTCCCCAGGCACGCAGCCGCCAGCAGAGAGTACGGGACCAGGTCCGATGTCGCCTGAGCCAGCGCTCCGCTTCCCGCGGCCGCCACGGCCTGGCCGCTGGCCCAGGCGAGGTTGCCCAGGCCGAACGCCAGTCCCTGATCGAGTTGCAGACGATGCGCACCCTCGCTCAACAGCGCCATCGCAGGCGCGAAGAGCACCCCGAAGGCAGGCATCCCCACGATCAGCACCGGTATGAGCAACCGCGCCGTCCCCAGCGTGGGGGCCAGAAGGCTGACCATCGCTGCGGCGATCAGCGAGATCCTGATCGGGACGATGGGACCCCGGCGGTCCGCCTGTCGGCCGGCCAGCGGTGAGAGTACCGCCTCGATCGCCGAGGCGGCGAGGAACGTCGCCGCAATCAGGAGCGCCGTGGCGCCTAGCCGGGCCAGCCGTAGCGGAGCAAGGACATCCAGCACGCCGAACGCCATCCCGGCGAGCATGGTCAGCCACAGCCCAGTGCCAACCCGCCGGTCGCGGAACGCAGGCCACATCTCCCGCAGTCCCTGCGGCGCCGACCTCTGCGGTGTCGGCACTAGGAACGCTACGACCATGAGCACGGCTCCGGCTACCGCGGCCGCGGCGAACGCGGGTCCGGTTCCCACCTGGTCGGCCACGGCCCCGATCACCGGGCCGAAGAACGCTCCGCCCACGGCGGCGCCCAGGGCCGTTCCTAGCAGCTCACCGCGCCGGTTAGCAGGGGCCTCTGTCGCCAGCCAGGCCAGGCCCGCAGCCCAGGTGCACGCTCCGCCCAGGCCCTGGACGAAGCGGGCGGCATCGAGGACTTCCGCCGCTGACGCCCAGCCGAAAACCAGCGTCGAGATGCTCATCAGGAACAGCCCGAGCAGGACCACTTTCCGGTAACCCAGGCGACCTGTGAGCAGCCCCCCGGGGAGCGCGCCGACCAGGGTGCCAAGCGGATAACCAGCGACCAAGACCCCAGCGCCCGACTTGGACAGGTGGGCTGCGTGCGTGTAGTAGGGCAGCAGCGGGGTCAGCGCGGTGAAGAACGTCGTGTCGACTAGTACCAGCACACACACGAAGATGAGCAGCGCCTGGACCGGACGCGTCAGACGCGATTTAGCATCTTGCGTCATCGCACGGCCTCGTGCCTTGTCGCTGGAGATCCGCAGCATTAGAGCAGTTTGACAGTACCTGCCGTTACGCGTGCCGCCAGGCTGGCTAATGGCAAGCGTCGCCTGCTCAGCTAGATGCTGTCGTCTCTGCTTCAGGCTCTGCCGACCCACCATCACGTGCAGGCGTCCCGGAACGCCATCGAGCAGAGGCGCGGAGCAGCGGCTTGTAGTACCGGATGCTGCTAAGCATCTCCATTGGCCGGTGCTTCCACAGCCATCTGAATCCTTCGTGGCCTGACTTCACGACCGGAATCGGCTGGGTGTCTGCTATCCCCGCGCTGGTAGCGGGGGCTGAGCCACGTGCATGGGCGCCAGCACGCTCCGACAACTGCTTGAGCGTGGCGAATTTCGGGATTACTACTGGCCCGGCCGCCCTGTTCTCTGGTACTTCATCTCGACGACGCCGAATCCTGGCGGTAACATTCCCCTCCGCCGATGGTGAGAGTCCCAACTCTCCCAGCGCTGCCTCGAGAGATGGCATCTTGGGTACCCTGGCCATCCGTTGTTTCCAGCCAAGAAGGTCATGACGCCATAGCTGGATGTAACGCTCACACACTTCAGGTGCGATCGTGAGCGAGCACTTCAACGCGCTCTCTACCGAGAGCACCAATTCATCTTGTATGTCCGGTCTCGCCTTGTCCGAGCGCGTGATGATCGCCTCGAGGAAGCCCCGCCGCACCTCGAGGAAATCGGCCCAGTAGTCGCGGGTCGCGTCCTGCAGGCCATTGTCCAGGTGCAATAGGCTGTATAGCCCTTCCGCCAGGACGTCGCCGAATTCCTGCCACGCCGCACGCTGCGGATTGGCGAAGGGATGGTAGAGGAGCTGCGTTGCTGTAAGACCCGAGCTGGCCAGCTGCCCGCGTGATGCGTCGTCGAAGAAGAAGAGCCAGTCTTCGTTGTAGATGTCAGGGAAGAAGCCGATATCTGCGTTGCAGTCCACGGCCAGGGCGGCGCCGCTGACGAACACGTCCTGGGATCCTTCTGTCATCCGGTTGGCGTGACAGACAATTGAATTGTCTGGATAGTCCGTTACCCACATGCCGACCGTGGGGAAGGAGCCGAGCATGTTGACCGTGCCCTGTAGGTCAGGGTGGCTGATGTCCCTTATGTCGTCATCCAGGAAGAAGACGCGTCGCCATTGCAGCATTCGCGCCAGGACCAGGCCCAGGTTGCGTTTCATGCTTAGGTCGGTGACGTAAGAACGGCAAGCCTGCGGTAGGTCATCTTTCAGCGAAAGCAGGGCAGGGAAATATAGCAGCTCGTGTGAATACCCGCGCGGCATGTCGATGACGATGGCCTTAGTGAACGACCGTTCAGCGAGGAACTGCCTGACCTCGGCACTGCGGACCTGATGACTGCACAGGATGAGCAGCCAGCATCCCGTGCCGCGGGCTAGGGTGACCACATGATCGAGATTAGTTGCGGGTCTTGACGCGGGAACGATTATAGCGTCAAGTTCCAGCTTGGCGAGAGGAACGTCATAGTCATATGGTCCCGTCTGCCCGACGAGTGCGTTGTGCGTGTCGTGCTGCCGGATGTCTCGCGAGAGTGGGTTCATTAGTAACCCCGCCCGCTGACTAGGCAGAGATTGAGACCGGCGGTGATCATGCGGCGATCTCCCTTGGCCATTGGTAGAGAACGACGCCCGGGCTATTGAAGTCGGGGGTCATCGCCTTGTTTTTTATCACCGGTACCGACATGAGTATCGCAAACGAGTCGGAATCTCCAAAGTTTGCCGAGATATAACGCTCATTAGATTCGCGGAGTTGTGCGTCAGTAAGGCTGCGCACGGCGCCATAGACGCCTCGGCTGTGAATGCCGTTACATATTGTCAGAGTGCGGCTTGAGTTCAATGGGTTCGGCACCCGGGCCAGCAGGCCGACATCCTCCGCGAGCAGGCTGTCGTCTCTGTCTATCCACCTCGGCCAGAATTGGCGGTCTTCGCCCTCGATCTCGACAACGAAGATCTCGCCGGAGAGTAGCCTCGGGTCGGCGACTTGTCTTACCGGCACCTTAGCCATCTCAGACAGGCGCCTGGTTATTTCGTTCCAGACGACACCTCCGAGAAGAATCAGATGTCCGGTAAGATCTTCGGGATCCACTTCGGGAGGGGTCCTGCGGTGCACGGTCATCATCGGGTTTTCTGCACGTATATGCCCGTGCAATTCCATTAGGGAGTCTAGGTCGGCGTAGGTCTGTAGTTCTGTATAGTTGGGATTTGATGGCTCTCCGAGCGGCCCGGTTTGATCAGTCGGGAGCTGCGCGCAAACAAACGTTACCGGACCGGTGTCAGCAAAATGCCAAGACCTGCTGAAGGCTATCTCTTCTTCTGGCGATTCCCCGCTCGCCGCGCCCCTGAGCCTGAGAAGCTCTGTTTCAAGCTTCTTGTAGGCACTTTTCTCGTCTGGGGTGAGTTCTTCGAGGGCTAGCAGTTTGGAGTGCGCCTCGACTGATCGAGGGGTGGCAAAAAATCGTGCGTAAGCCAGCAGCCTGTGACGAGGCGGGAGTTTTGGCGAGTTGAGGCTCTCCCACGATGACACGGTGGCGGCGGCCAGGTTCTCCTCGACACTGAAGGCCTTGGCCAGCTTGTCCTGGGTCAGTCGGGCGTCTGGCCAGCGCTGCTGGCGAAGCTGGCGAAGTCGCTGGGCAAGCTGCAGGGCTGCGGGAGGCGCAGGTTGCATGGCAGTCACCTCCGGGATGGCATGCTGAGCCCGGTTCTTGAGCGTGCAGTCAGCAGATGGTAATCAACGCTGATGCCTGACGCATGTGAGATCAGGCGAAAATACTACTACGAGCGACGTTCTCCTGCCAGTCTTTAGGTAACTACACTAAACTCTACCAATATTTACCCAACTTAAGTAGAAATAAGTAGAGCATGGCAGTTTTCCTTGCGGTTCTCAACGTGGCTCCCGAAGTGCAGGTGAGCTCGGCACCGAGTCCTCGAACGGTTGCCGGTCCAGCAAGAAGTACTTAGGATCTCGCCTTGGACCGTCTGGCGTTCCGATACCGGTGTTGAACTCGGCACGGGCGCGAAAGTACAGCGGGAAGTGTCAGGTCCTCGACCTTGCCGGCTCGTCTGCTCAGTTGGCAAGGGGAGACAGACATGACTATCGGCACGTACGCTGATAGCGCCAAGCATAGCTGCCGGGCTAACCAGCTACTGTGCAGGGCCGCTGAAGCAGCGCAGGCGGGCGACCTGCTGACGGGATCTAACAGTTCGCACTCTAAAGCCATGAGACATCATCGGGTCTTGGCTCTCACGCGATCACCCCACGTTCCATTACTGTGCGCGACGCTAATGCTAGAGTGAAGTAACAGCGGTACCTGACGTAGGTCGTTGTTAAGAACTGGCAGGCCTGGCGGCCGCGGCATTACCAGTAGTCGGTGGTGGCTGCAGCGGTCATGCTGGTCGGACATCAGTAGGATGGCTGGCGGTAGCGGTGCCGATCGCCCTCGTGGCGTAGTTCACCCGCGCCCTGCCAGGGCTGCTGGGCTACCTACTGACGCATGGCAGATGGGCGATGCCATATGAGCGTTGCGACACGGACCCCGCCAGCAGATCCGGTACCTGGCGCGGACCTGAACTGGGACATCTGCGTCAGCAGGTCACCAGGTGCACGCCAGTTCTCGCGTACCACGACATCTCTACCGCCAGCTCCGCTTACGGCTCGAACTGATAGCCGGATTCTGCGGCGAGTAGCGAGAAACCTGAGTAGGGTGGTGCTGCAGTACGGCGACGCTAGGCAGACGCACGGAAGACGCCCGCGGTGTGTTGCCTTCGGTGGCTCCGGCCTTACCGCTAGTCTTGCCTACGATCGATGGAACTTTGCCGAGTGGGGCGGGAAGACATGACAAGCCATGCGGTCAGGACCAAGAGCCCCATAGAGACAGTCACAAGTTCTGTGCTCCGCCGCGATGCAGAGACTTTGCAAAAGGCGATTCGCCAAGCTATTGCCACGTCTCCTGGCGCCTTCCTCAAGACCGTCGATGATATTGACGCGCAGCCGATCGATTATTGGAAAAGAGAGATAATCTCGTCGACTTGGGCTGTTGCGCAAAGGGGAGAAGAAGTTGTCGGCATCGCTGCCGCGAAGCGGCCCGACCGCCTTAGATACAAGGATACCGAAGATCCGGAGAAGGCGCGTTTCATCGAGTCGGTCTGGATTGTCCCGGGTCTCCGCGGGCGTCATATGGGCGAGCGGCTAGTCGAATATCTCTTTGAAGTGGAATGCGGGAAGAATCCACATATCGAGGAGTTTCTACTTTGGGTTTTTGATAAAAATTCTCCCGCCATTAATCTGTACGATCGCATGGGATTCAAGGATACGGGAACCAAGAAGCGGCAAGAGCGCATCGGAATGACCGAGATTAAATATCAGTTGTCGTTTGGTAGTGCGGTTGCGGTAGCACCCGACCCGGCTGTGAGTCAAGCCGCCCGTCGACAAGATTTGCGGGAATACGGAGTGATTTACCGGGTGCTGGGAGAAGGAGTCTCGTCGTAAATGAGGCTCAGGTGTTCAAAAGCGCTCGGGATAGAGTCAAAACGGGGGAGTTTGGTTAGATAACGTCGCCACTGGATTAGGTCAGATTGCCACAGGTCAACAAACTTCTGGCAGAGGTTCGGGCTGATCCGTTCCAATTGATCTTGAGCAGCGCGAATAGATGCTTGAGCGGCACGTACGTCCTTGGCCTTTTTAGGGTCCAGATCTCGCTCCTGGTGATGCTTAAATGATTCCTCTACCCGCTTAAGCGACCCCACTACTCGCCGATGGAATGCCTTGCGCTTTTCAATAAAAGCAGCCCAATAGTCGATATCGATGCCGAGGACGCCTTGGTGAAAGTCTAGGCGCGCATATACGCCTTCGGCCAGCAGATCGCCGAACTCCTCTTTAACTGCACGTTGCGGGTCCTCATACGGGTCGTACGCAACCTGACGCGACTCACCTACCTTGATAATCTTGCGGTTTGCCGCCTCCTCGCAGAAGAAGAACCAGTCTTCATTATAGATATTCGGGAAAAAGGCTAGATCGTCTCGGTCGCACCTCACGCCCATTCCGCCAGCACTCGCAAATTTGCCCTGCTCGCCCCCGCCGAGACGATGAGCATGACACGCTACAGAGTTGTCCGGGTAATCCTCAGGGATAAGGACACTGACATTGTGATCACCCAGCCCGGCCGCCAAAGCGTCCACGTCTTCCTCGGAGACATCGTGGATGTCATCGTCTAGGAACATGAGCCGCTGCCATCCCAGCATCCGCGCGAGAACTAGCCCCAAGTTGCGCTTGGTGCTCAAATCGCGAGTCAGACCCGAGCTCGCCGCCACGAGTTCTTCGTCCGAAGAAGTCGCAAAGGAAATTCCCAAGGGATTGGCAGGGTGCGAGGGCAGGTCCAGGGCATATACCTTGACGTTTTCTTGCGAAGCCATACTTATTACCTGGCCCCGGTCCACTTTCTTGCTGCAAACGACAATCAAGGGAATGCGTGTCTTGAGTGCTAGCTCGATGCAGAAAGCTAGGTTTCCAACTGGCCGATTGGTCGGTACCAAGATCGCGTCGAACCGCGTGCGAGTCGAAGATCTGCGCGAAGAATCCAGCAGTCGGGCATGTGATTCACTTTGCTCAGGAACCCAGTGTGACACCACTCTAATTTACATTCCCGCCCTAAGCGTCCGGCCAGTGATACAAAACCGCACCAGGATTTCTGAGGCTCGGGCTTATGGTCTGGCTTCCCAATACTTGTACGCGCATTAGAATTACAAAACGGTCGGAATCGCGAAAGGTTTCCTCCAGGTAGCTCTCGTTGTCGTCGCGGACGGCTGAATCCGTCAGGCACCGCACGGCCCCCAATACGCCTCGGCTGTGAATTCCGTTACAATAGGTCAAGGTCCGGCGAGCGTTGAATGGGTTGGGCAAACGTGCCAGCATGGCGACATCCTCCAGGAGCACACCCGGTTCTTCCGCGGTTCCAGGGATGTCGTCCTGGAAGCGCGGCATGAACTGTTCTCCCTGGTTTGAATCGTTGGCGATTTCGAATACTTCGCCTGAGTGAATTTTTACATTCTGCACCTGCCGGACCGGGAGTTTCACACTAGCGTTGAGTCGGCGCGTTACGTCGTTCCAGGCGATGCCGCCTAGCAGTACAATGTGGTTTATCAGGTCTTTAGAGGTTGCCTGAGAAGCTAGGATGTATTTAATTGTTGCCTTTGGATTACTTGAATGAAGATAGCTAACCAATTCTATAAGTGCATCGAGGTCTGCGAAAGAGTAGAGTTCTGTATAATTCGGGTTATCTACGTCACTGAGGGGTCCTAGCTTAACCTCATCACTCTTACTAAGGTCGGAGCAGATGATGGTGATGGGTGCGTCGTCTTCGAACCGCCAGGATTGATGCGGGGACGGCGCTTCGCCGGCGTCATCATCGCGAAGCCGGAAGAGTTCTCTTTCCAGCTCTTTCCGTGCCTCATCTTCCGCGTCGCTCAGCTCGGCGAGCGAAACTAGGTGCGGGCTGCGTTCCAGCGAGCGTACGGTGGCAAAGAACCGTGCGTAAGAGGCGAGTCGCTCGCGTGAGGGGAGCGTTGGCGTGCGGACGTTCTCCCAGGCAGAGAGCGTCGATACCGCCACCGGTTCTTCCTCCGATAGCGCCTGCGCCACGTCACCCTGCGTAAGTTTCGCATCGGGGAACCGTGAGTGACGGAGCTCGCGCAGGCGCTTGGCCAGTGAGGCCGACGCAGCCGACGCTGTCGTTGGTGTCGGTTCGACCAACTTTGCCCCTCCTCGAACCGAAGCTCGGTGGAATATTACAGGATCGCTGGTGCCGAGGCCACGAGGGCTGCCCAGGCCACCAGCCTATCCCTTGACTTCCCGAAATCCCAGCTTCTACACTGATTCCAGTGGTTCCACTGAAATAGCCAGAGTTTCCAGATCGGCCTAACCCGGCTGGGATCTAGAGAATGGCGCGGATCGCGGACTGGGTGCTCCTCGGCCGGGATGGCGCTGCCGAGGAGTTGATGCCTTGACCGCTCGGTCTTGGCCGGGTCGTCAGGGGCCATAGCATTGCCGCCTGCCACGACGGCGGCATCTCGTGCTTGACCGGGGGTCGTTTCACGTGCCCAACTTCAATCCCCCAGACGGACTGACAGATCTCCACCGGGAACTGCTGGCGATCCGGAATGATCCAGAGGTCCGGAGCCTCGCCCGGCGACGCGCGGGCGCCCTCGACTTGGCTGAGGACGCGCTTCAAGATGCCTACTGTGCCGTGGCCGGGGTGAAGAACCCCGAGCGGATCAAGGATCTGCGCGCGTACTACTGCCGAGTGCTGATCAATAAGGTGTACGACCTGCGTGGCCAGCTGGGGGCGACCTTGGTCGAGGACTTCGAGACCCTGGTAGAAACCCGCCCGTATCGTGTCGGCTCCAGCTCGGCTAGGCCGCGGCCGTTCGATGAGGTGGTGCTTGCCGATACGTGCCTTGAGCGGTTCGCGGCACAGCGCGACAATCTTCGCGCTGCCGTGGCCGAGCGCTCAACTGACCCCGACCGCTACCGCGACGTCATCGTCACCGTAGCCGAACAGGTGCTGCGTGCCATCCTCGACGGAGACGTCAGCCAGGCCGACACTAACGATGCTCTGCGGGCCGCCTACCCGGAGTGGTTCGGCGAGAAAGGACGCGCTAACAACAATGCGCACCAGCGCTTCAGCCGGGCCCGTGCTGACGTGCGGGACCTGCTGAAGGCCGTCGTCAACCGGGACGAACTGCAGTAAGGAGTCGCTGTCAGGTCTCGGGTCCGCCTGGCTCGTCTCTTTCAGGCAAGCACCTGAGGAGGCAGACATGGCCATCGACACATTCACCGAGCATACCGACCCGGCCCCCGCCCGCGACGACGCGATCCTCGAGGCGCAGGCCAACGCCGCGCTCGAAGGCTGGCTCCAGGACCATCCTGCGGTCGTCGGCGACATCAAGGAGGCCGTACGCGCACACGTCTATCTCCAGGAACTGGAAGGGCGTACCCGCGAGGCGGAGCAGGCTGTTCAGAAGGCCGAGCAGCGCGAGGCCACGCTGGCAACCAGGCTCGATCCCGCGGGTCACCGGGTCCTCGGATTCGCCCTCGGCGCGGCTCTGGTCGTCTTTCTCGTCGTGCTGGATGCCATCCCGCTCAACTGGGCCGCTCAGGCGTTTAACCTCAACTCGGTCGGGACCTGGCTCGTGACGTTCATCCTCGTCGTCGCGTCGGTCGGAGCGATGCTGGGCTTCGAATTGACTCGCGGGCACCCGAGGCGGCGCGGCCTGCTGGCCGCCGTGGTCGCGGCGGCCTACCTCGCGCTGCTGGGGCTACGCACGGTATTCTTGACCACCGTGGCCGCTGTGAGTGAGTCGTTCCCGGTCGCGTTCCTTCAGGCCGCCATGCTGACCGCCATATCGGCCGGACTCGTCCTGTGCGGTGCGGCGGTCATGGCCCGGACCCGATCCTTGAGCCTGTCCCAGTCGCGCGCCGCCGCGCAGCGCGCCCGGCAGGCTACCGAAGATGCCCGCGCCGCGCAGAAGCAGGCCGCCGAAATGCTGCAGCGCCACATCGGCGGACTCCGCCAGATACTCCTGCCCTGGGCTCTCGGCTCGGCCGCCCCAGAGGGTGTCGACCGCGCCAAATGGGCAGCCGCCCTCGAACGGGCCATCCGTCGGCTGTTCCCGGCGTCGTGATCGGCTGTGGCCCCCCGCATCCCACAACGATCGCCCTCCCGGCTCCCGACACGAAGCCCCGATGCCGCGATGAGCTAGCCAAGACGGCGCTGCCGGTGTGGAGTTGTAGTCATGAGCGACCTCACGCCGAGTTATGAACCCGAGACGGGCCAGGTGATTCTCGAGGGGCTCCCCGCCGGAGCCGGGGGAGAAGCCCGGCTCGTTCCGGTGACGG
>Ga0116217_10005976_pt1 | contig 10620 bp, 15 predicted proteins | sample Sb_taG_6_FD_89697 | JGI IMG/M metagenome (GOLD analysis project Ga0116217, IMG submission 89697) | Peat soil microbial communities from Weissenstadt, Germany - Sb_50d_4_PS metaG | ecosystem: Environmental > Terrestrial > Soil > Wetlands > Peat | place: Germany: Weissenstadt | collected 2010-09-21 | reverse complement strand
TAGCCGAGCCGCATCTGCGGACGCACCTCGTAAAGCGGAATCACCTCCCGGACCGCTTCCGCGTTGACGGCCTTCACTGCTTCGCTTACCGCCGGTGCGATGCTCAGATCGCACTCCTCGGTCAGCTCTCCGAGCAGCCGCCAATCCAGGGTGTTGAGGGCGAAGTGGCCGACCGGCTGGTTGTGCAACCGCTCGACGAGCGCCAGACGATTCGCTTTCCCGAGTGCCTGGCGGACGTACGGGCACGGTTTGACGGACAGGCGATCCCGTCCGCGCAGTTCGACGTCGTACGTCGGCTGTTCTTTGGCCTTCTCCCGTCGGCGACGCGCGAGTTCCTTGTTCACCAGCTCCCACGCCTTCGTCGGGCCGACGGGGCTCGCCGATGGGTAGTAGATGCTCGCCTCGACGAGGGCGTCGTGAATCTCCTCCTTGAGCTTCTCGTCGCTCAGATGCGCCCGTGAGGATTTGAGCGTCAGACGCTCGTGGCGTTCCTCGTCGTCGAAGCTGTCGGGGTGGACGTAGAACGCGATGACGGTTGGCAACGCCACCCCGTCGAACAGGTCGTCGAACTCGACGGTCGCGACGATCGCGGCGGCGTCTTCACGGGTGAGTACCTCGCGCTGGAAGCGGTCACGGCCGCAGAGGAACGCGCCGAGCCCACGATCTGCGAGTAGAGCGAGACTCATCCTCCATGTCGCGACCGTGCTGTCCTCGGGGTATCCGGCAGGGTCGGTCCACGGCAGCCCGAACGGGGGGTTTGCTACGACCCTGCCGAACTGCGCGCCGAGCTTGAACAGCATCGGGAAGGCGCGCTGCAGGTCGCCGGTGATCGCCTGGTAGTTGCCCTCGCGGACCCAATCGCCGTCGACCTCTATGCCGAAGCGAAGATCCTCACGCCAAGGGTCGAGCAGCGCCCCGGCACCTGCCGTCGGGTCCAGAACGCAGCTACGCCCGGACGGGTCGATGATGTCCTTGATGAACTCGGCCGCCTCGGGCGGCGTGAAATATTGCTGTAGTCCCTTCTGGCCCGCTCCGGGCCTGGCGGACTGGAGCACGCCGCGCGAGGAGCTGAGGGCTTCCTCGGTGAGCGCTCCACCTGTTAGTGCGCCGCGCTTCCCGGCGGCGGGGTTGGCGTTACCCAATTTCTCTCTCCTTTGGTGAGGGGTGGGTGTGCGCCGGCCCGCCGGACCGCGAAAAAGGGAGCGGGCCGGTCCTAACCGGGGGCCATGTCGCCCCCGGCACGGGTTGATGCTTTCACCTGCCGCTCGACGGCAGGGGCATGTGTGGCGATCACGCTCGCGGCCGTGTCAGGCCGCGAAACTTCTGGGAGCGCCAGGGAGGTGCTGCTTTTTCTCAGGCGCGGTGGTCGGGGTACTGCTGACCGCGCGCGAAGGCTGCGTCCACGTCCGGGTCGCCAGGGAACCGGCCGCCGACGTCGGGCAGCAGGATCTGAAGCACTCCGTTCGCTGGTGCCTTCGGAAGCTGCTCGACGAGCGCCGCGGGCGCCTCCGTGACGTGCAGGTCATAGCCGCCGTGCAGTACGCCACCGACGGTTTCACCCGCGGTGAGCGTGCGCTTCCCGGCGGTGACTTCTTCTGCGAGGCCGCCGAGCAACCAACTGGCGACCTCGGGCGCGACGCCGACGGCCGCGAGCTCGGGATGCCCCGCGTGTTCGGAGAGGCCCTCGGTGTACGCGAACGTCGGCAGCGGCAGCGGCTCGCCGCGACCACCGACCGCGATGATGTGAAACCCGCGGTCCTGCTTGCGTTCCTCGACCAACTCGTCGAGCAGGTTGCGGCGCAGCGGAAGCATCGCCTCGAGTGCCGTGTCGAGCGCAGCCCCGGCGCCGGTCAGGCGATGGTCCTCGGCGTGCTCGAGGAGGTTGCGTATGTCAGCGGCCATCTCGAATACGAGCGTGTCCAGGCCGATGTGCGCCCCATCGCGGCGCAGTCGTGCGACGGCGTCCTCGATGTTGCGCCGCCACTGCTCGACATCGCCACCGACATCAGCGAGCTCGTCGGGTGGTGGGCCGGCTGCCATCTCTGCGTGCAGTAGCGTCGCGTGCTGCTCGAACCAGTCGGCGACCAGCGTTCGGGTCGCTGCGTCGAGGGGGTTGGTGATTGGCGTGTCGGCGAGGCCAGTGGACTCGCGAGGTTCGCTGTCGGCTGCACCAGGGCGTGCGGCGTCGGGCGGATTGGGGTCGGAGTGTGTCGGCATTCGTGCCTCCTTTGGGCATGGGTTTCTTTTGGTGCGCGACCGCGAGAGCCGCGCGCGTCTGGTAAGTCGTTGGGTCGGCGCCGGCTACGCGTCGGGTGGTGTCCACGCGATCCCGAGCTGCTGGGCGACGCTCACCAGCGCGTCGTGCTCGGCGTCGTTGCTGTCACCCTCGAGTCCGGCCTTGATCTCGTCGAGGAGTCCGGCGAGCGACGAGCCGTTGCCGGTCGGCGGTTGGTCAGGCAGCAGGTCGATGTGCCGCCTCAGTGCGCAGGCGACCCATTCACAGCCGGTCTTGTCCTCGATATCGAGGTTGGGCATCGCAACCGCGAGGTCGTTCGCGAGTTCCTCGGGTGAGATTGAGGCGACAAACGCCTCCATGAGTGCATTGAGCACGGTGTGGTCCTTTCGCTAGTGGGCGTTGGGGATGCGTCCCGCGGCGCGGACGCCACAGGCGTCCGGTGGTTGTTGGGCGTGGAACGACAAAGAGGCCCGCCCCCCGTGCATTGCGGGAGCGGGCCTCTTTTCGTGGTGGTGGTGTGAGCCCCGGTTACAGCAGGCGGACTTGGCCGTCTGCGTCAACGGCGGGGGGCGCGATCAGTGTCAGGCCGTTGCCGGAGGCGAGGCGTACGAGCGCGTCGGCGAGACTGCCCGGCCGCTCGCCGGTGTCGCCGGCGGCTGGGGCCTGGTCGCCTGGTGCGAGTTGCCAGCCGGGCGGCACTACGGTGAAGTGATGTGTCTCGGCGAGTTTGATGATGATGCTGATCTCCTTGTTGAAGCGACGATCCGCACGGCCAAGTGCGCACGCCGGATGGTGCTCGTCGGCGAGCGCCTCGATCGCGTCGAGCAGCTCTACGTCTGTCATGCCGTCCGCGTAGACGCGCTGCGCCTCGCGACGCCGCCATTTATCCAGCGTTCCGTGGTGTAGTTCCTCGATCAAGTCGGCGGGCTCGGCCCATTTGATGCGAAACCCGCCGTCTGGCGGCACGAGACCGTAATCGGCGATGAAGCCGCACACGCCCATCAGAAAGTCGTACAGCGCCCGCTCGATGCACGAGGCGTCTTCGCGGGTCACGTATCGGCGGAACTGGCCGATGATTGTCTTTCCCTGCACGTTGTACGTGTAGATGCGCGGCCAGCCGTTCTCGTCTTGTAGTTCTTCGAGACGGGCCTGTTGCGGCGCGGTGGTCTTCTCGGCCGTGGCTGACATGGGGCTCCTTTTCGTGGTTGGGGACTTGGTGCGCGGGCTGCCGGTCAGCGCGGGGATTGGGATCGCCACCGTGAGAGGTGGTCGTGGATGCGCGAGACCATTCCGGCGGGGTCCGTCCACTGGTAGGCGTTACGGTCGTGCCAGCCGCTGCTCTCGCCAACCCGAAATCCGAACGTGCCGATCCGCAGCGCGACAGCACATCGCGCGAGATAAGCGGCATAACTCTCGGGCGGCCCGAGTTCACCTTCGACGCGTGTCAGCGCCCGGTCGAGTCGCTTGAGCGTCGTGTGGATCTCTTCGGCGCGCTTGAGGTCCACGGCGTAGGATTCGCGGTACTCGACGGAGTTGGGGTATGTCAGGCCGGCGGCCGGGTCGTGGTCGGCGAGCGACCGGATCTTCAGGTCCGCGAGGGGGTGGCCGTCGAAGCCATCCGGGAGGAGGTTTCGCACCTGCTCGCCGCCGTCCGCGTCGGTGCTGACCATCACGGGTTCAGCGGCCAGTTCGATGGTGTCGTTGCGGCTCTGCAACGGTGTGAACGCCACCAGGAGCCGCAGCTGCGGCTCCCTCGCTTTCGCGGTGGCTGTCTCGGCTGCGCCTCTGGTCTGCTCTTGCTCGGTGGTGATCGTGGTCGAGTTCATTGCTGCTCCCTTCATGGGTTTGTGGTGGGCAGCCGCACGGCCGTAGCCCAGTGCTGCGGCTACTTGCTGGCGCGGGCGCGGGGCGCGAGCGTGACCGCGATCACGGTCTCGCCCGGTTCGCCGGCGAACGCGTCGTCGTGCTGTTCGCGAGCGTGCACCGCGTCCTCGGCGTGCCATTCGCGCTCGCCGTTGTCGCTGCGAACGAGATACCTGGTGAGACCGTCGTAGGTCGGAGGGTCGGCTGCTGTGTCGTTTTTGGGCATGGGTTCTCCAATCAGCTCGGTTCGGTGGATGTGACTGTCGGCGCAGGTGTGGTCAGCGGCGATGATTTCTGCTGTCAGGTGACAAGCCGCAGCTTTGGCCTGCCGTCTGGGTAGGCGTGCGGATATGGGTAAACCCACAGCCCGCGGATGCCGTCACCGATGTCGGCGGCTTTGGATGGTTTGCCGCGTTTGCCGCCGCCGCCCTTGCCTGTGGTGACGCGGATCAGTTCCCATCCGTCGAAGCGGTACATGCCGGTCTTGCCGTCGAGTTTCGCTTCATCGGTTCTGGGCATACTGTTGGCGCAGGCGGCCTTGATGAGACCGAACTTCTTGGGGTAGCGCAGCGGGTAAAGGGGAACGAGGTACTCGCGGGCAAGGCGCAGCACCGGTCGCAGGCAGTAGTCGTCGCGGCGGTCAGGGCTGCGGCAGATCCGGGCGAGGTCTACGCAGTCGTAGCGGCGCAGCCCGTGGACCTTGCTGACCCATGTGTTACACGTTGAGGCGAGTACGACGACTGCGGCGGGGCGCCCGAGGACGTCCATGCGAAAGTACATGCTGCCGTAGGGCCGCTGGTAGTCCTCGCCTTGCAGGTGAAGTTTGTGCTTCCAGTCGACGAGGAAGCGCACGGCTTCGTCCTTGGCGATCTCCCACCAGCCGATGATGGGCTGCCCTGGCTGCTGGAACTGCGTCATTGCGAGCGCGGGCCAGCACTCGCCAGGAAGGGTCGCCTGAAACCCTGAAGGGCCAGCCATCCCGATCGTCGGCAACATCACTGTCGCCGGTTCTGGTACGAGCGCTAGATGCGTTCGACGGCCCAGCTGCCGTCCGGTTGGCGGGTCCGGCTGCGCCTGCGGACGCGCGACGGCGCTCATGGCGACACCTTCGGTTTCGCGGCCGCGGAGAGGGCGCGCATCGGCTCGAGGACGTCACGAACGTCCTGCTTGCCGGAGGGGGTGTCCAGGTCGCAGTCGTGGATCTCTAGGGCGCGGTCTGCCGCTCGCGCCTTATCTGTCAGCATTTCCCAGCGCATGTGGGTGAGCCGGTCGGCGGTGAGGGTCGTGTAGATCCTCACCTTCGTGACGGAAGCCACGCGGCGCGGTCTGTTGGGCGTGTCGGTCATGCGGGCTCGCTTTCATCGGTGTGTGTGCGTGAGCCGCCCGCCATTGGCGACGGGCGGCTCGCGTGTCTCTGCGCCGCCCGAGCGCGTCAGGCGCGGGCTGAGGCGTGTTCTGCTTCGATCTCGCGCCGCATCGCGCGGAGTGCCCCGGCGCATCCCTCCGGGGTCTCGAGGTCGGCGTCGGCGAGGAACGCGTCGGTCACGGCGTCCTGCGCGCCGTCACCGGGCACAGCGGCGTTGAGATCCTCGGGCTCGTAGACGGTGAACCCGTGGTCGGTGAGTTCGTCGCTGCTGCATCGGCGTGTCTCGCCGCCGGCGGTGTCGTTGGTCTGTTCGTAGGTCATGGCTGCCTTTCACTGTTTTGTGGGTTGGTGGAGCGGACGGCGCCGGGTGGCGTCGCCTGTCGGGGTGCCGCGAGGGGGGCCGCGAGGGGTGTGACCCCGGCGGCGTGTTTAGGACGGGCGGGTAGCCGCCCGTCGGGCGCTGCGCTGGTCGCGGGCCTCGCGTGCGAGGTCGCGCGGTACTTGGCGGCGGGCTGTTGGGGTGAGCGATTGCTCGCTTACCTGGCCGATGAACTCGCCGCTGGCGGCGAGTTGGACGAAGCACATCCCCATCAGCCCGTTTGGGGGTGTGCCGTGTGGCTGGACCTTCTGAACGTCGGCTCCTGCGTGCCTGGTGATACGACGTTCTGTCTGGTCGAGCAGGCCGCGCGGGGTGAGCGTGTAGACCGGCTTTGCTGAGGGCACCGTGTGCGCCTCCTTTCTCTCAGTTCGCGGAGGTGCAAGTCATGGCTGGGAGTTGCTGTGTGCATCGCTCGCCGTCGGGCGTCCGTCGGTCTCGATGGCCGGCGGGCTCGCCGCTCTCGACGCGTCCGCTGTCTGCGCGGTGTCCTCTCCAGGCCGTTGGCGGCCAGTCACCTCGTGGTAGGGGTACTTGTCGGTCCACGAGTAGCCGGTCTCGATCGCGAGGGTCTTGGCATTCGCCCTCGCGACGATGTGCCATCTGCCGCGGATGAGCGCAAGGTCTCCCGTCTGAAAGTCGGCCTTTGTGAACTGCTGTACGCCGCTTTCTTGGATCGACTGGCGCAGAAACGCGATCTCCTGCTCGACGTCGGCGAGCTCGCCGCGCATGAGCGGCGCCTCACCCGCTCCCTGCAGCCGCCGCGAAAGCTGCCGCTGCTGTGCTTCCAGGCGCTCTACCCTGCGACCCATCACCACGGGGTTCTCCCTGCGCGCGGCCTGTCGTGCCGCGGCGTCTGAGCGTTCGGACGCACGGTCGGCCTTCGCGCCGTGCTCAACTGACTGGCGCATGTGCGAGTCGCTGCGGGCAAGGTCGCGACGGTGACGCCCCTCAGAATGGTGGCCAACGAGGATTGGCTGGCCGAAGGGGATGCCCTCTGTCGCCTTGTGAGACGCCTCGTAACTTCCCTCGGATAGTGTCCGCTCGCGGTCGGCTCTCTCGGCGAGCCGGTCGGCGCGCTCCTCCCCGGCCGCCTGGAGCGCGTCGAATGCCTCATCGGCGTCGTAGGTCTCTATGTCGACGCTGACTGTGAAGCCTGCCGTCTCCAACGAGGACGCGAGAGCCGCGATCCGCCCTCGCCTCGCGGCTCTGCCTCGGCTTTGTGGCATAAACCATGCTCCGAGGTTGCGTGACCACCTAAACCGTGCGGCTTTCAGTGCGGCGTTTGACCCGTCCCCCTTCGATGTTCCGTGGACGAGTGTCCCTTCGGTGTTTGTGTGACTGATAACCAGATCCGCGGACGGAGCCGGCGCGTTCTCTGCGGGCGCCGCGGGCGACTGGACCGCCGGTGCTGCGGGTGACGGCGCGGGAAGAACGGGCGGCTGGGGCTCACTTCCGGGTGAATAGAAGCGGCGGTCTACCTTGACGATCGCCTCGGCGACGCCCCGCATTTCCCCGTACACGGCGGATGGGGATACGCCGAGCTTCACGGCGATCTCCGGGACGGTGATTCCGGGCTGGCGGTCTATGGCTGCCACGATGTTCACGGCAAGCCCGGAGGTGGGTGCGGTCGATTGTTCGCTCATGTGAGTGATTTCCTTTCTGCACGCGATCGGCGTGCGGGTGTGTCCACGCGCGCGCGCAGCCGACGGTGCGGCCGGCTGTGCGCGGCGCGGGTGGGTGAGGTGAATCGGACGGCGTGATCGCCGAGGTCTGCTAGGCGTTGGGACTCGCGGCTGCTTGCGGGTCCGTCGCCGCTACGTCGAGGGTCAGGGTTGCGCGCTGAAGTACGAGACTATGTCCGGGTGCTGCTGCTCCAAGCGTTCGCGGAGCTTCTCCAGCGCCGCGTTGGCGAATGTGTCTTGGCGCTTCTGCGAGAAGCGGCTGATTTCCTCAGTGGCGATCACCTCACCGGAGAACAGCGCGAACCCACGGGTCACGCCCCGGCCTCGCTTCTGCTCCCACTGGTTGCGCAGGGTCGCGGCGAAGTGGTTGGGTTGTGCGACGCCGAGCAGGTTCCTGCCGGCGGTTACGTGAGTGATGCTCAGCACGGCGAGGCGGACCCCGGCGTCTCCGTCGTTGCTGATCTCCCACTCGTAGTTGATGCCACGCCCCCGGCGCACTTCGCGATCGGGGTCACGGAGGTCTACTGTCGGCGCGGCGGGCTGCTCGCCGGGTGCGGCAGCGTCGAGTGTCTGAGTCGTGCTCATACCTTTGCCTTTCTTCTCGATGCCGGCGCGAGCGCGCGGCATGGCTCCTTTGTCGGCGCTGGGCGCTTGGCGTGATGCGCCGGTGTCTGCCTGTGGGCGGTCACGGCGTTTGCTGGCCGGTCGGGTGGCGGGGTGCCGCGAATTGGATCGGTGTGGCGCTGTTGAGGAACACGGTGTTGCCCGTGGCACGGTCGCGCAGCGCGTAGTGGCATTCGGTCTCATCGCCGGGCGTGACCTCGAGGCGCAGCGTGCTGGCTGCCACGCTGGGGGTGGTGTGCTGTTCGTGGCGCTCGTCGGTGGCGGGTGAAACTGCCGCGAACGGGTCGAGTGTCGTGAACACCTCCAGTACGGCGCGTTTGAGCCGCCGGGCGCGTGCACTGGCTCGGAATCGGCCGCGTTCTCCCTCGAGGGGTACGGTGCCCTTCACCTCGACCGTGTAGCGGGTGTTACGCCTGGTGACTTTGATGGTGAACGTGCGGGTCATTGCTCTCCTTTGGTTCCGGGTTAGCCGGGGTATGGCCCCGGCTCATGCAGGTCGCCGCCGGCCGCGACGCCAGGTGGCGCGGCCGGCGGCGGTGGTGATGCGGTGGCGTGTCAGGCGAGGTGCTGCTCGAAGCCACCGGCGGGGTCCGGCATCACCTCGGCGGGGACGCTGCCGGCGTCGAGGAGGGCGGTGCGCGCCTGGATGAGCTGCCCTGCGAGATACCGCTCTGCCCCGTCCGCGACGATGAACGCGCGTTGGCGGTCGCCGTCCCACTCCTCGCTGGCTTCACCCGTTTCGAGGGCCTCGATCAGAAGCGGCCACAGGCTCGCGGTCGTGTCCGCGTCCCATTCGGCGAGATCCTGCACGCTGTAGCGGGTGCTCGACTGGCGGCCGCGGAGGTTGTAGGTGAGGACGTTCAGCGGCTGCTCGATGCGGTCGATGAGCAGTTGCTCACCGTCGAGCAGGGCGCGCAGCGCCGGCATCAGCCCGTTGGCGATCGTGCAGACCTCTTCGAGTGTCAGGCACAGGCCGAGGAACGTGCGGTCGCCGGTGTCGGATAGCCAGCCGGAGTCGATCGTCCAGCTCGCGACCTGACGTTCGCCGGGTAGCCCTGCGGCCTTGCGCCGGTCGAGGCTGGCGCCGGACACGTCGTGGCTCTCTCGTATCGCGAGGATCAACGCGTCCGCGGCGGGCACGAGCTTCAGCGCGTAGAGATCCACGCCATCGGGGGTCTGCAGCGCGTTGCTGTTTTCGGCGTGCAGGAGGGCGCCGGCTATCTGCTCGACGGGCGTGTCACCGAAGCGCTGGATGCCGCAGTCCTCGTCGTCTTCGCTTTCGGCGTCAACGCTGTCGGCGAGCACACCACGGTCCAGCTTGAACCCGTTGTGGGGTGCCGCCACGAGGTCGTTCGGTTTCGCGCCGGTCGTTATGACAGCGATGTCTGACGGGAATAGCCGGCCGGGTGGGGTGGTTTGCTGTTCGGGCTGGTCTTCGGTGTCCGCGAGGTCGACACGGACGGGCGGCTCGCCGTCGGTGCTGACCTCGAATACGACGGCGTCGGATCGTGGGTCGCGCTGGAACGCGCGGGCCTGCTCGGCGGCTGCCCTCGGCGAGACGGCTGTCACCTCGATCTGCCAGAGGGCGGTGTAATCGTGTTCTTGCTCCCGCTCGGGGCGGGTCGTGTCGGGTCCGTGCATGGTTTGGTTCCTTTCTCGTTGGGGTGTGGAGTTGGTCGTGGCCGGGGTTCAGGCGGCCAGCGGCGTGGTCTGCGAGCACGCCTGGAGCAGGCCGAGCGCGGGGTCGCTCCACGCGCCGGTGCGGGTGGCACGCCTGCTCGCGCAGCCGGCCAGCCATCCGTTGACGGCGCGCTGCGCGTCGGGGAGCGGGATGGCTGCGACGCGTGCGGCGGCGGCAGCGATGACCGCGGGGTCTGCCCACTCCTCCACCACGATCAGCGGGTTCGCGGCGGCAGCCATGACCGCCCGCAGCGCTGCGAGGTCACGCTCCTCCCATGAGGCGATGCCGCTGAGCACGGCGATCGTCGATGGCTGGTAGCCGCTGATCGTCGCCTGCGCCCGTGCGAGGCGCTGCCCGCCGAGCATCGTCACGTCAGCGGGCGTCGCGGGCGCGGGATGACACCAGTCGAGTACCGTGATACTCGCGTCCGGCAGCCGTTCGGTCAGGGCACGGCGCCGCGCTTCGAGCAGGGCCGGGTCGCCGAGAATGAGCGCGGGCAGGCGGGTCGTGCGCTGCAGGAGGCTCGCGATGACAAAGCCGCTGTCGGGGAGTCTGCGCTGGCGGCCGGGAAGGACGATCAGGCCGCCGGCGTGTTCGGCGAGCAGACACGCGAGGCGGTGCGCGTGCCTGTCGGCGGCCGCCCACGTCGCGTTGAGCCAGTCGTTGCTGGAGTGCATACGAGGTTCCTTTCTGTGGGGTTAATTGGCGCGCAGCGCCGACCACGCCGGACGAACACGGCGAGGTCGGGCGGGGCGCGAGGCGAGTCAGGTGAGGCGGGGTGCGGCTAGC
>Ga0116217_10005973_pt1 | contig 10624 bp, 8 predicted proteins | sample Sb_taG_6_FD_89697 | JGI IMG/M metagenome (GOLD analysis project Ga0116217, IMG submission 89697) | Peat soil microbial communities from Weissenstadt, Germany - Sb_50d_4_PS metaG | ecosystem: Environmental > Terrestrial > Soil > Wetlands > Peat | place: Germany: Weissenstadt | collected 2010-09-21 | reverse complement strand
GCTGTCCACCCGGTAGCGCGCGCAACGAGCTATCAGAGGCCGGCGAGGCGATTCGCGGCCTCCGCGATCACCTCCGGGCGCTTGCAGAACGCGAACCGGACGAGCGTCGCCGCCACGTCCTTGTCGTCGTAGAACACGCTCGTCGGGATCGCGACGATCCCGCACCGCTCGGGCAGCGCCGCACAGAACACCATCGCGTCCACACCCACGTCCGCGTTGACGAAGTAGGTACCGGCGGGCGTGATCGGATGCAGGGCCGCCGCCTCCAAACCCTCGCACAGTTGATCGCGCTTGACGCGCAGGTCGTCGCGGATCGCCTCGACCTCGGCTCGCGGCAGGCGAAGCGCCGCGGCGGCGGCGTGCTGCAAGGGCGTGCCGCCGGCGAACGTCAGGAACTGCTTGACCGCGCGCGCCGCCGCGACCAGCTCCGCCGGGCCCGAGCACCAGCCGATCTTCCAGCCGGTGAATGAGAACGACTTGCCGACGCTCGAGATCGTGAGCGTCCGCGACGCCATCCCGGGCAACGTCGCGATCGGGATGTGCTCGCCGTCGTAGACCAGGTGCTCGTAAACCTCGTCGGTGACGCAGATCAGGTCGTGCTCGATGCACGCCGCCGCGATCAGCTCGAGCTCACCCCGGCTCAGCACCCGGCCGGTCGGGTTGTGGGGGGTGTTGAGGAGCAGCACCCGGGCGCGCGGACCGATCGCCGCACCCAGGTCTTCCGGCGTCACCTGGAACCCGGGCGGCCGTAGCGTCACCGGCCGGCGCCGCGCGCCGGCAAACCCGATGCACGCCGAGTACGAGTCGTAGTAGGGCTCGAGCACCACGACCTCGTCGCCGGGATCGCACAGCCCGAGCAGCGCCGACGCGATTCCCTCGGTGGCGCCGAACGTGATCAGCACGTCCTCGGGATCGAGCCCGTACCAGGTCCTCTGATGCTCGAACACGGCCTCGCGAAGCGCGGGCACGCCTGGCAGCGGGGCGTACTGGTTCTCTCCGCCGCGGAGCGCCGCCACCGCGGCGTCGATCACCGGCGCCGGGCCATCGGTATCCGGGAAGCCCTGACCGAGGTTGATCGCCCCGGTCCGCACCGCGAGCGCGCTCATCTCGGTGAAGATCGTGGTCCCCAGCCCGACCACGCGCGCGGCGGGAGTCCGGCCGTATCCGACGTCCTCCGGGCTCATGCGGGATCGGCCGCGCCCCAGATTCCGGGGCCGCGGTGGTGCTCATAGATCAACGAGGTCTCGGCGTGCGCCACCGAGGGATGCGTCGCCAGGTGATCGACGACGAACTCGCGCAGGTCCTGCGCGTCGGCGGCGGCGACCCACACCAGGTAGTCGGTGACGCCCGTCAGGTGGAACACCATCAGCACGCCCGGCAGTTGCCGGACCGCGGAAGTGAAGTCGTCGATCTGGTCGCGCGCGTGCACCGCAAGCCGGACGGCGATCAGCGCCTGGAGCGGCCTGCCCAGCGCCGCCAGGTCGACCTCGGCGTGGAAGCCGCGGATCACGCCCCGGTCCCGCAGCGACCGCAGCCGCGCCAGCGCCGTCGACGGCGCCACCCCGACGCGGTCCGCGAGCCGCTGGTTGGTGATCCGAGCGTCGCGTGCGAGCAGCTCGAGCAGGGCGCGGTCGACGTCGTCTACGGGGGGCTGTGGATGATTCGGCACGGCGCGGAGTACCTCGTCTCTGACCGAAGAATATCTAGTCTTAACCAGCTTGGCCGAAGAATCTGCGGTTCCTTGTGAAATGACCGCAGAATCATCATCCTGTGAGCATGACCGAGATTGCGATCGAACCGATTCTGAAGGATTCCATCCTCGACGCGATCGGCGACACCCCGCTGATCCGGCTGTCGCGCATCGGCGGCGGGCTGCGCCCGCGGCTGGTCGCGAAGGTCGAGTCGTTCAACCCCGGCGGCTCGATCAAGGACCGAGTCGCGGTCGCGCTGATCGAGGCCGCCGAGCGCGACGGACGGCTGAAGCCCGGCGGCACGATCGTCGAGCCGACTTCGGGCAACACCGGCACCGGTCTCGCGATCGCGGCCCGGCTGAAGGGCTACCGCGTGATCGCCGTGATGCCCGACAAGATGTCGCGCGAGAAGATCGATCTGCTCCGCGCTTACGGCGCCGACGTCGTGCTCGCCCCGACCGACGTCCCGCCGGAGTCGCCCCAGTCCTACTATCGGGTGGCCGACCGGCTCACCGCCGAGATCCCGGGCGCGTTCCAGCCCAACCAGTACTTCAACCCGGCCAACCCGCAGGCCCACTACGACTCGACCGGGCCCGAGATCTGGGAGCAGACCGCCGGGCAGATCACGCATCTGGTCGCCGGCGTCGGCACGGGCGGCACGATCACCGGCACCGCACGCTACCTACGAGAGCGCAATCCGGATCTCGTGGTGATCGGTGCCGACCCCGAGGGGTCGATCTACTCCGGCGGCCCCGAGAACGTCCGCCCGTACCTGGTCGAGGGCGTCGGCGAGGACTTCTGGCCCGCGACGTTCGACCGCTCGATCATCGATCGCTGGGTGACGGTGTCCGATCGCGACGCGTTCATGACCACGCGCCGGCTGGCCCAGCTCGAGGGCATCCTCGCGGGCGGGTCGGGCGGGCTGGCGCTGCAGGCAGCGCTCGAGGTCGCCGCCGAGGTCGAGGACCCCGACGCGCTGATCGTGGTCATCCTCCCCGACGGCGGTCGCTCGTATCTGTCGAAGATCTACTCGGACGCGTGGATGCGCCAGTACGGCTTCCTCGAGCGCGACTCCACGCTGCTGGTAGGCGACGTGCTCGCCCGCAAGCGCGACGCCGGCGAGATCCCCTCGCTCGTCACCGTCCAGACCCACTACAAGGTCCGCGACGCCGTCGCACTCCTGCACGAGCACCGCGTCTCGCAGCTCCCCGTCGTCAGCGCGCACGATCCGGCGACGGTGGTCGGCGCGATCGGCGAGCGCGGGCTGCTCAAGCGCGCCGCCGAGAACCCGGCGATCCTGGACGCCGAGATCGTCGAGGTGATGGAGGCGCCGTTCCCCGCCGTGTCGATCGAGGACCCTGTCCGCGATGCGGTCGAGCTGCTCGTCGGCGATCAGCAGGCGTTGCTGGTCACGCGCGACGGCCGCGCCGAGGGGCTCGTCACGCGGACGGATTTGCTGGAAGCATTGGCCTCGTGACCGAATCCGCACCGCGGCGCGACGCGTTCGCAACGCGCGCCGTTCACGCGGGCCTGACGCCGGATCCGACGTTCGGCTCGGTGATCCCGCCGATCCACCAGACCTCGACCTATGCCCAGCGCCGGCCCGGCGAGTTCGTCGAGGACTACGACTACTCGCGGTCGGCGAATCCGACCAGGGCCGCGCTCGAGCAGGCGCTCGGCGAGCTCGAGGACGGGCGCGCGGTGACGTTCTCGTCCGGCCTCGCCGCCGAGCACGCGCTGATCACGATCGTGTGCGAGCCGGGGTCGCACGTCGTCCTCCCGGCCGATCTCTACGGCGGCACGTACAGGCTCGTCGACAAGGTCATGCGCCGGTGGGGCCTCGAGTACGACCTCGTCGACCAGACCGACGAGGCAGCGGTCGAGCGCGCGGTGCGAGACGACACGCGGCTGATCTGGATCGAGAGCCCGACCAACCCGTTTCTGCACGTGATCGACATCGAGGCCGTGGTCGCGCGCCGGCGCGACGCCCTCGTCGCCGTCGACAACACGTTCGCCACGCCGGCGAACCAGCGCCCGCTCGAGCTCGGGGCCGACTTCGTCGTGCACTCGACGACCAAGTACCTCGGCGGACACTCGGACGTCGTCGGGGGCGTGGTGGTCACCCGCTCGGACGACTGGTACGAACGCCTGCGGTTTGTCCAGAACGCCGTCGGTGCCGTCCCGGGGCCGTTCGACTGCTTCCTCGTTCACCGCGGGCTGCGCACGCTGCACCTGCGGATGGACGCCCACGCCCGTAGCGCCGCCGCCGTCGCCGAGATGCTGCGCACAGCACCCGGGGTGAACGACGTGAGCTGGCCGGGGTTCAGCGGGATGGTCAGCTTCCGCCACCCCGACGCCACGCAGATCGCCTCGCGCACCCGTCTGTTCACGCTCGCGGAGTCGCTCGGCGGCGTCGAGTCGCTGATCGAGGTGCCGCAGGCGATGACTCACCAGTCGGTCGAGGACTCGATCGCCGCCGTCCCGCCCGACCTGGTCAGGCTCAGTTGCGGCGTCGAGGATCCCGACGACCTCGTCGCGGACCTGAAGCAGGCTCTGGCCGGATTCTGACCGGAGCGCTCAGCCCGGGCACGCCACTGCTACCTCGAGCGCGGCACAGATCTGCCGCATCCGCTCGTCGCTGAGTCGGCCGAGCCGTTCGACAAGAGTCCCGATGGAGACGCTCTCCACCGAGTCTAGGTTCACCGCGGAGCGCCTCGGCACGGGATCCTCACCCGGCTCGAGAACGACCTCACTCGGAATGTCGCGAATCGTGGTCGTGCACGGCCCGATCAGAGCGCGCCGGAGCCGCGGGATCGCGGGGTCGCGGCTAAGTACGACAACCGGCCTGCGTCCAACGTCGGGCAACTCGCACCACCAAATCTCTGCCCTGGCCGGCATCGCGTTCACGACGCGCCGGCAGCCGCCCGAAACGATGCGAGGTCGCCCCAGTCATCGACCTGGTGCAACGGATGTGCGTCGTACGCTGCATACGCGGCGTCGATCTCGGCGCTCCGATGAGCGGCTAGGAGCGCCGCCAGCGCGGCATCGATCAGAGCTGAGTCCGGCAACCCCGAGCGAAGCTCGCGTGCACGACCGAGAAGCTCCCCGTCGACGGTCGTGCTCACCCTCACCCGCGCCATGGCATAACCATACCACAGCTATGCCACAGCCCTACAGCTCCTGGATGTGATCCGCCTCGCGCGCCCCCGGGAAGGGGCGCGTGAGGCAGAACTCCTCGAGCGTGGCCTCGGGCACGCCTTCGACGCCGGGCGTGTCGGAAGCCTCGCCGCGGGTGTGAGGATCATCGGCGAATCCGCCGACCTCGACGGAATGCTGCGAAGTGCGGTAGCCGGAAATGCCGATCAGGTGCAGCCCGAGCGCCTTGCCGAGCGCGTCGAGCCGGGCCGCGATGATCGGCTCCTGATTCACCGAATAGCTCGTCCCCGGAGCCGGGAAGAACCCGGTCGAGCCGCCGTGCGGCACGAACGCCGTGTTGATGCAGCCGCCGGGGGGCGGAACGACCGGCAACCCGGCGCCGCCGCTGGCGGCCGCCGCTTGGGCGTCGAGCACCTTCGCCTCGTGCGTGAGCGTCTTCTGCAGCTTGGTCAACTGGCTCCGCTTGGCCGAGCGGTCACTGGCGACGCGAAGCTCGCGATCGACGATCGATAGGCGGAGCTGCGCGATGTTGTCGCGCTCGATGCGCACCGCCGTCGTGGTCTGCTGCCGGCGGATCTTGATGCGCGCGAGCCGGCGGGCCTGCGCCGCAACGGCCACACGGGTCGTCATGACGGCACGCATCGTCCGCGAATTGGCGGCGGCGATCGTCTTCAGGTTGCTGACCTTGTTCACCAGGTCGTTCCACCCCCGTGACTCGACGATCACGTCGACCAGGTTCGGAGTCGGGGACTCGTAGTCGGCGACCAGCTGGGTGGCGAGGATCCGGCGGTCGCTGGCGAGCTGGCGCTGCAGCTGGACGAGCCGCCGCTGCGCGCTCGACAGCGCCACCGTCACCTGCTCGAGTTGCTGCTCCTGGATGTCGAGGCTTTGCTGGACGGCGGTGAGCCTGGCCTGCAGCGAGCTGATCGTGCCCTCGAATCCCTGGATCTTCGTGCTGTCCGCGTGGATCGCCGAGTTCAGCTCGTTCGCGCGCTGCCGGCCGGCCGAGTAACGGCTCGCGAGGTCGCCGCGACTCACGCCGGCGCTCGTCACAATGGTGACAACCGCCAGCACGGATGCCACGACCACTGCGTACCGCCTGCTCAAGGCCGGCGACCCTACCAGCCGCGGCCGCGGTCTCCTGCTCTTGCAACGCGCCTTGCGGTGTTCGCCGGGCCAGTTACGCGAAGGCTCCGATGCCGGTGATGTCCCGCCCGACGATCAGCGTCTGCATCGTCTCCGTGCCCTCGTACGTGTGGATCGCCTCGATGTCGGCCATGTGACGGATCACGTGGTTCTCGAGCAGGATCCCGTTGCCGCCGAGCATGTCGCGCGCCTCGGCGCAGACCTGGCGGGCCTTGCGCGTGTTGTTGAGCTTCGCCAGCCCGGCGATCGTGTCGCTGAGCTCGCCGCGGGCGGCCAGGCGGCCGATCTGCAGGCAATAGAGCTGCATCGAGGTCACCTCGGCGAGCATCCTCACCAGCCGGTCCTGGATGATCTGGAAGCTGGACAGCGGACGGCCGAACTGCTCGCGGCGCTGGGCGTAGGCGAGCGCGGTGTCGTAGGCGGCGACGGCGTGACCGAGCGCCGCCCAGGCGCACGTGCTCCGCGTTCCCGCCAGCACGCGCCCGGCGTCCTTGAAGCTGAGCGCGCCGGGCAACCGGTTCTCGGCCGGCACCTCGACGTCCTCGAGCGAGATCTGCGCCTGCCAGATTGCGCGCAGCGACCCCTTGCCCTCGATCACCTCGGCCTCGTAGCCCGGGCTTCCCTTCTCGACCAGGAAGCCGTTGACCTTGCCGTCCTCGGTGCGGGCCCAGACGACCACCACGTCGGCCAGGCTTCCGTTCCCGATCCACCGCTTGGCACCGTTGAGCACGTACGAGTCGCCGACCCGCCGGGCGCTCGTCTCGAGCGCGACCGAATCCGACCCGTGGTCGGGCTCGGTCAGCGCAAACGCTCCGAGCAGCTCGACGCGGGCCATGCCGGGGAGCCACCGCTGCTTCTGCTCCTCGGAGCCGAGCATCGCGATCGACTTCATCGCGAGCCCGGCCTGGACCCCGAGGAATGTACCCAGGCTGCCGTCGCCGCGGTTGAGCTCCATGTGGATGAGTCCGGTCGCGATCGGGTCGAGCCCGGGGCAGCCGTAGCCGTGGATGTCCTCGCCGACCACACCCAGCTCCCCGAGGCGGCGGATCAGTTGCCATGGCATCTCCGCGCGCTCCCAGTAGCCGCCGATGACCGGCAGCACCTCGTCGTCGACGAACACACGCACGCGTCGGAGCATCTCGAGCTGCTCCCCGGTGAGCTGCTCGCGCAGGAAGAAGTAGTCGGTGGCCAGAGCATGGCCAAGGTCCTGGAACAGCTCAGGGGCGGTCAGCATGGGGATCCTCCAGTTCTGGTTGGGCGAGCGCGGCCGCGATCGCCCGGTAGGTCTTGCGGTTGAAGACCAGCCCCACATGGCTCCCGGTCACCTCCACGCAGGTGCCATACGGGACGAGCGCCGCCTGCCAGCGGACCACGCCGTCGCCCTTGGAGTAGATGCTCGTCAGGCGCACGCGGTCGGCCGGGAAGGGGCAGTCGAAGTCCGACGCGAAACGGCAGTCGCACATCTCGGTCATGCAGCCCGGCGACTGCGCCCGGCCGCTGCGCAGCGTCACGCCGCGCACGGCGGCGACCGCCCGCTGGGTCGGGTAGCTCGTCGCGAGCATCCTCCGCAGCCCGGCGCCCGCCGAGATCGCATGCGAGACGAGGTCCGGCCGGCGGTGACCGAGCGCACGGGCGTAGTGACCGCCGCGGCTGTGCCCGATCAGCGCCACGCGACGCCCGTAGCCGTCGTGGAGCCGCTCCAGCCGGCGTTCGACGCGGTCGACGGCGCGGTCAGCGCAGCCGGTGTTCGTGACGAAGCCGCACAGCTGCGGCCGGTATCCGATCCGCCGAAGCCAGGCCGCGAGCACGATCATCGTCTGGTCGCCGCCGCCGAAGCCGGGCATCAGGATCACCGGACGGCCGTCGCCGCGGGGCACCCCGTAGCCGAGGAAGACCGGGTCGACGAGCAGCCGGTAGAGCTCGAGCTGCCAGCGCGTCTCGCGCAGGTGGTCGCCCCACCAGCGCTCGTCCGGGACCGCCGGGAGCTCGTCAGTTGGCAAGTACATAGGTCCCCGGTGCCCTTCCCTGTGCCTTGTAGGTCTGGTTTCCGAGTCGCTCGGGCGCCGGCCTGAGCGCTCCGGAGCGCTCGGCAAGCCACGCGCCCCAGTCTCCCCACCAACTGCCCGGCAGCTGCGGCGCCTGCGCCGCGAATTCCTCAGGCGTCGCCGGCAGCTCGTCGGCGACGCGGAAGCTCGACCGAGATTCGGCTCCCTCCCGCCCCGGCAGGTTCACGAGCGCCTGGATGTGGCCGCTCCGCGACAGCACGAACCGCCGGTCTCCGCCGAACAGGAGCGCGCTCTTGTAAGCGCTCTCCCACGGAACGATGTGGTCGTTGGCGCCGGCGATGAAGTACGTGTCGACGTCGACCGCGCCGAGGTCGACCGGCTCGCCGATGACCTCGAGCGCGCCCGGATGGGCGAACGCGTTGTCGAGCCCGATGTTGATGAAATCGCGGTGCAGCCCCGCCGCGAGGCGGACCGTGTCCTGGTTCCAGTAGAGGATGTCGAACGCCGGCGGTTCCTTGCCGAGCAGGTAGTTGTTGACGAAGTAGTTCCAGACGAGGTCGTTCGGGCGAAGCCACGTGAACACGCCCTCGAGCGCCTTCCCGTCGAGGTATCCCCTGCGCGCGGACTCGGCGACCGCCGCGGCGGCGACGTCGCGGGTCGTCAACGCCGCCATCGTGCCCTCGGTGTCGTTGTCGAGCGCACACACCATCAGCGTCAGGCTCGCCACGCGATCGAGCTCGCCGGCCGCCGCGAGGTGGCCGAGCAGACCCGCGGTGATGATCCCTCCCGAGCACGCCGCTGCCAGGTGGACTCCGCTCTGAGCGGTGATCGAGGCGACCGCGTCGCGGGCCTCGGCGACCGCCTGCGCGTACGTATCGAGGTCGAAGTGACCCTGCTCCTGCTCGGGATTGCGCCACGAGATCGCAAACACCTGCTGTCCTTGCGCGACGTAGTGCTCGATCATGCTCCGCCCCGGCGCGAGGTCGAGCACGTAGAACTTGTTGATCGTCGGCGGGACGAGCACGAGCGGCACGTCGCGCACCTGATCGGTCGCGGGCTGGTACTGGATCAGCTCGAACACGTCGGTGCGCAGCACGACCGACCCGGGCGAGGCCGCGAGATTGCCGCCAACCTCAAATTTACTCGTGTCGACCGTCGCCGGCATCCGCGTCGGGGTGTTGAGGTCGTGGACGAGATGCCTGGCGCCGCGAACCAGGTTGCCACCGCCGGTGTCGACGACCTCCTTGATCACCGTCGGATTGGACCAGGCGAAGTTGGTCGGGGCCAGCGCGTCGAGGACGTTCCCGGCCGCGAGCCGCGCGCGCCGCTCGGCGCGCCAGCCGACGTCGGCGTCTGCGATCAGCCCGTCGACGGTCTCGCCGATGGCCAGGTAGCCCTGAAGCAGCCGCCGGAACAGCCAGTTGCGATCCCATGCCGGGTCGGCGAAGCGCCGGTCGCCCTTGGCCGGCGCCAGCTCTGAGCGGCCGGCGGCGGTGCGGGCGAGCTCGGCCGTGAGACCCGCGGCGCGGCCGACGACCCGCCCGGGGTGCCGCGCCAGTCCGGCGCCGACCTTGACAGCCGAGCCCGGCGCGATAAACCGCGGCGGTCCCCCGGATGCGGCCTCGCTCAGCATCACGTCCAGCCCCGACCGAGCCGCCTGGCTCGTACGGCGGATGCGGGACTGGTTGATCTCGGTTGTCGGGTTCTCGCTCATCGATCGTCTCCGGGTTGTGCTTGCGCAATAAGACTCGCTCCGCCGAGGGCCGCGCGCATCGGATCAACGACCTAAGTTCCGCGGCTCGCGTTGTGTGCTGCGTACAATCACCGGCCAGGAGAGGCTTGGCGTGAACCGGGACCCCGCGATCGTCGCGCTCAGAGAGGCGCTGGAGGAGCGCCTGGAGGTCTTGACCGACGAGGCGACCGAGCGGATGCTCACCGAGATCCCCGCCTACCGCAACGCCGACCAGCAGCTGCGGCGTGACGTGCGCGCCCATGTCCTGGCGCATCTGCGCGCCAGCATCGGGACCCTCGAGACCAACCGCGACGTCACCCGCGAGGATCTGCTGTTCGTCCGGCCGCACGCGGCGCGGCGGGCCAAGCGCGTGTCGGTCACCGAGTTCGTGCAGGCGTTCTACGTCGGCGAGCGGGTGCTGTGGGACACCGCGCTCGCGCTCGCGCACGACGACGAGTCACGGCGGGCGGCGCTCGTGTTCGCCTCACACCTTCCCCGGTACTTCGAGGTCGCAACCACTCACGCCGCCGAGGTCTACCTAGAGACCCAGGAGCAGCTCGCAGCCACCGGCGAGCGGATCCGCCGCGACCTGCTGGAGGACCTCCTCGCCGGCCGCGAGCTCGATCCCGGGCCGCGGCTCGACGCGGCCCGCGCGGCCGGACTCGCCGACGAGTCGTCGTTCGTCGTGATCTCCGCGACTCCCTCTGCGGCACCGAGCGACGAGCAGCTGCTGCGCGGGGGCGCGGCGGCGCTGGCTCGCGCCATCGGCGGGCGAACGCTCCCGCTCGCGGTCGTCCGCCAGGACGAGATCGTGGTCGTCGTGCGGGCCGCCGAGGGCTTGGAGGCGACGATCGCGCCGCGGCTCGTCGACGTCCAGCTCCGGCTCGCGGACG
>Ga0116217_10005958_pt1 | contig 10637 bp, 10 predicted proteins | sample Sb_taG_6_FD_89697 | JGI IMG/M metagenome (GOLD analysis project Ga0116217, IMG submission 89697) | Peat soil microbial communities from Weissenstadt, Germany - Sb_50d_4_PS metaG | ecosystem: Environmental > Terrestrial > Soil > Wetlands > Peat | place: Germany: Weissenstadt | collected 2010-09-21 | reverse complement strand
CGACGCGATCATCGTGGGAGCCGGACTTGCCGGGCTGGTCGCGGCGGCCGAACTGATCGACGCCGGCAAGAGGATCATCATTCTCGATCAGGAGCCCGAGCAGTCGCTCGGCGGTCAGGCTTTCTGGTCGCTCGGCGGCCTGTTTCTGGTCGACTCGCCCGAGCAGCGCCGGCTGCGTATTCGCGACTCGCATGCGCTGGCGCTGCAAGATTGGATGGGGACGGCCGCCTTTGACCGGGAAGAGGATTATTGGCCGCGCCGCTGGGCGGAGGCTTATGTCGCTTTCGCCGCCGGGGAGAAAAGATCGTGGCTGCGTGAGCGGGGCTTGCGTTTCTTTCCCGTCGTGGGCTGGGCTGAACGCGGCGGCGGCAATGCGGCCGGCCACGGCAATTCGGTGCCGCGCTTTCATCTGACATGGGGAACGGGGCCGGCAGTCCTCGAACCCTTTATCCGGCGCGTCCGCGAAGGTGAAAAGCAAGGCCTGGTCGCTTTCAAGTTCCGGCATCGCGTCAATGAACTGACCAGATCGGGTGCGGTCGTTGACGGTGTGCGCGGCGACATTCTGGCGCCGAGCGATGTTGATCGCGGGCGAAAAAGCTCGCGGGACATCGTCGGCGCCTTCGAACTGAAAGCGCAGGCGATCATCGTTTCGTCCGGCGGCATCGGCGCCAATCACGCGCTGGTGCGGCAGAACTGGCCGCGGCGTTTGGGTCCGGCGCCGAGGCGCATGATTTCCGGCGTGCCCGTTTACGTCGATGGCCGCATGCTGGCGATCGCCGAAGGCGCCGGCGGCAGCATCATCAACCGCGACCGCATGTGGCACTATGTCGAGGGGATCAAGAACTGGAATCCGATTTGGACCGACCACGCCATCCGTATTCTGCCGGGGCCGTCGTCGCTTTGGCTCGATGCATACGGCAGAAGGCTGCCGGTGCCGCTCTATCCCGGCTTCGATACGCTCGCCACGCTCAAACATATCATGGAGACCGGCTGCGATTATTCCTGGTTCATCCTGACGCGAAAGATCATCGAGAAAGAATTCGCGCTCTCGGGCTCGGAGCAGAACCCGGATTTCACCGGCAGGAGCTGGCGGCTCGTGATCGAGCGCGCGCGCAAGGGCGTTCCTGCCCCGGTGCAAGCCTTCATGGACAAAGGCGAGGATTTCATCGTCGAGCCCGATCTGGCGACGCTGGTGAAGCGCATGAATGCGCTCATCGGCGGTGAGCCTTTGCTCGATTTCGCGCGCGTCGAACGAGAGATTGTCGCGCGCGATCGGGAGCTCGACAACGCGTTCGGCAAGGATGCGCAGATCATGGCCATTCGCGCAGCGCGGAAATATCTCGGCGACAAGCTCGTTCGCACGGCGAAACCCCACAAACTCCTCGATCCCGCTGCCGGGCCGCTGATCGCGGTTCGGCTCAATATTTTGACGCGCAAGACGCTCGGCGGGCTGCAAACGGACCTTGAGAGTCGGGTGATCGGTGCCGACGGCCAGCCGGTGCCGGGAATCTATGCGGCGGGCGAAGTCGCCGGCTTCGGCGGTGGCGGCGTTCATGGCTATGCGGCGCTGGAAGGGACTTTCCTCGGCGGCTGCATCTTCTCAGGCCGCATGACCGGACGGGCTGCCGCGGCAAGTGTGGGCTGAGCGTTACGGCTTAGCCGCCTATCTTCAACGCCCTCTCCGCTGCTTCCGCGATGCCGATGTCGCCGGCGGCGGCGGCTTTGATCAGGCGCTCCATCTCGGCGCCGTCGTGATCGCGAAGGCGATCATGCACCAGGCGGCCGGCGGCTTGCGCGATCAGGCGGCGCATCCGCCGTTCGCGGCTTTTTTGTCGGTCGCTTGCGCGGTCGGCCAGCAATCGGTCGAGGGTGGAAGCCAACGTCTCGACGCCGGCATCCTTGATTGCCACCGTCTCGACGATCGGCACGTCGCGCTTGTCCTGCCGCAGCTTGAGCATATTGGTGAGCTGGTCGGTGGTGCGTCGCGCCAGCGGCAGGTCGGCCTTGTTGACCACCAGCACGTCGGCGATTTCCGGCACGCCGGCTTTCATGGCCTGCACGTCGTCGCCCATATTGGGCGCGTTCACCACGATGCACAAATCGGCAATCTCGGCGACCTCGACTTCCGACTGCCCGGTCCCGACCGTCTCGACGATGACGACATCGCGGCCGGCGGCATCCATTACATCGACGATGCGATGAATACTCTCCGACAAGCCGCCGAGATGGCCGCGCGAGGCTACCGAGCGAATGAAGACGCCTTCGTCTTCGGCGTGGCGCCGCATACGGACCCGGTCGCCGAGAATGGCGCCGCCGAAAATTGGGCTCGACGGATCGACGGCGGCGACCGCGACGGTCGCTCCGCGTGCGCGCAGCGCCGCGATATAGGCATCGATCAATGTGGATTTGCCGGCGCCCGGCGCACCGGTGAAGCCGATCACCGCGGCGCGTCCCACCTTGGTGACGATGCGCCGATGGATTCGGTCGGCAGCGGAACCGCCGCTTTCCATCAGGCTGATGCAGCGCGCCAATGCCGCCGGCTCGCCGGCGCAAAGCCTGTCGGTCAGATCCTCGAGCGCCGGTTTGCTTACGCCCGCCGCATCAGACGACGACAAGGGGATGTCCAAAGCCAAGCTCCTCGCGCAGGAGCCGCACGATTTCGCCGTGCGTCACGCCGACTTCGGCGGCCTCGACGATCCGCTCGTAAACGTTTTCGCGCTCGCTGTTGGCGGCGCGCTTGAGCGTATCAAGCGCGCGGCGCACGTCGGCCTGGCTGCGCGCTTCCTTAAAGGCCTTGAAGCGGGCGACATGCTCGTTCATGCGATCGAGGTCGGGACGTTCGGTCGGCCGCAGTTGGGGCGCGGAATTGTCGTCTTGATAGCAATTGACGCCGACCACCTTTTCCTCGCCGCTTTCCACCTTTTCCTGAAAGGCGAGCGCGGACTCGCCGATCATCGTTTGGATGAGGCCCGCTTCGGCCGCCTTGTACATGCCGCCGGCCGCGTCGATCTTGCCGATCAGCGCCAGCATTTCGCGCTCCATCTGGTCGGTGAGCGTCTCGACATAATAAGAGCCGCCGAGCGGGTCGATCACATCGCAGAGATGCGCCTCCTCGCGCAGGATGTTCTGGGTGGCGACCGCGATGCGCGCCGTTTCCTCGGTCGGCGTGGTGATCGCCTCGTCATAGGCGTCGGTATGCAGCGATTGCAGCCCGCTCATGATTCCGGCCATCGCCTGCACGGCGACACGCGCGATGTTGTTGAGCGGCTGTTGTTCGGTGAGATCGACGCCCGACGTTTGGCCGTGAAATTTGAAGCGCCAGGAGCCCGGGTCTTTAGCGCCGAGCCGTTCGCGCGTCAGCCGAGCCCAGATGCGCCGGCCGGCGCGGAATTTGGCGACCTCCTCGAAAAAGCTGATGGAAATGTCGAAGAAAAAGGTGAAGCGGCGGAGCACGTGATCGATGTCCAGGCCGCGTTCGATGCAGTCTTGCGCATATTGCAGCGCCGTGGAGATGGTGAAGGCCATGGTCTCCACCGGCGTCGCGCCTGCCTGCTGCATGTGCTGGCCGACCACGGACACCGGATTCCAGCCCGGCAAATGCGTGCGGCAGAACGCGATATGATCGAGCAGCACGCGCCGGGAGCCGGGCAGCGACAGCCGGTAGAACATGTGATTGGCGATGAAATGCGAAATGTAATCGCTCTGGTTCGACGTGCCGGTGATCGACGACCAGGGGATGCCGCGCCGTTTGGCGACCGCGAGCGTGAAAGCGAGCAGCGTGAACGGGGAGGGGTCATTCATCGCCGTGGAAATGCGGCCGAGCGGCACGCCGTCGAGCGCGCGATCCATGTGATCGGTCGTGTTGATCACGGTGCCGCAGGTGCCGAGCAGGAGCGGATCGACTTCGTCGCAATCGACGCCGCGGAAGCCGGAATTGCAAGGCAGGAGGCTGATCGCGGTGGCGCCGGCATCGAGAATGATGCGGACCCGCTTGTTGTAATCCTCGGGCGTGCCCAACCCGATCAGCTGCCGCTGCGTCCAGGTGCGCCCGCGATGCATGGTCGGATAGATGCCGCGCGTGTAAGGGTATTGGCCGGGAAAGCCGAGATCGTCCAGGAACGCTTCGCCGTTCCAGTCGCGCGGCGTGTAGAGCGGCTTGATCTCGATGCGCGAGCGGTTGCGGATCGCGCGGTCGGTGCCGATCTGCCGGCCGTACTCGGCGCGCCAGCGGCCGTGGGCCTGTTCGAATCCGGGAAGCGACAGCTGCACCGCTTCGTTGCTCATTGAGCGATCTCCCCTAATTCCATGGTCTTCATTTCGCGGACCTCGGCGGCGAGCGCCGCGACATGGGCGACAATCTCGTCGCGCGACGTGCCTGGCCCGAAAATGGCGCTGACGCCCGCGGCAATCAGGAGCGGTCGTTCGTCTTCCGGCACGATGCCGCCGACGACCATGCCGATATGGCCGAGACCGGCCGCGCGCAGCGCATCCATCAGCTTCGGCACGATCAGATGGTCGGTGGCGAGCGAGGAGACGCCGATGACGTCGACGTCTTCTTCCAGCGCCAGCTTGACCACTGCGGGAATCGATTGCCACGGCGGCGTGTAAATGACTTCCATGCCGGCGTCGCGCAGATAGGCGGCGACGATGCGGCTGCCGCGATCGTGGCCGTCGAGCCCGATCTTGGTGACGAGGATGCGTGCCGGCGGCGATAGCTTGCTTCCCGTCATTTGCGTCTCGGCGGGGCTTTGACGCCGGCGAGCGCGCGCAAGGGGGCCAGCAATTCGCGGGCAATGGATTGCACCGACTTGCCGCCGTCCTTGTACCAGACCGGCGTCCAATTCATGGCGCCGAGCAAAGCAAGGCGGGCGATGGTGGCGTCGCGCTCACGCGGCAGTGTGATCGCGGAGAAATAACGGTTGAGACGGGCCTCGTAGCGGTCGCGTAATTCTTTCAGCTCCGCGGAAATCTCCGGCGCGTCCGACGGCAGGATGCGAATGAGAACGCGCGCATAGGCGCTGGCGTCAAGGATCGATTCCAAATGCGCGGCGACCGCCCTTTCCAGCCGCGCCCAGGGATCGCGTTCGACGGCGGCGGCTTCAACCCGATCGAGCAGGCGCTGCACGCCCTCTTCGTAAACCGCGAGCAGAAGCGCCTGTTTGCTCGGCACGTGAAAATAGATTGCGCCCGCCGTCATGGCGCTCGCCGCCGCGAGATCGCGCATGGAGGTCGCGTGATAGCCGCGCTCCGCGAATTGCGAGGCGGCGGCATCGAGCAAAGCCGGCCACCGGTTGGGCTGACGCTTCACGCTGGCGGTGGTCACGGCCGAGGCTCCGGGCTCAATCACTAAACGATCGTTTAGCACCTTGGACGCGGGGAGAAAAGCTATAATGAGGATTTGGCGGAGCAATTGGTGCGGTGCATCAATCGATCGTTTTGTTCAACGCCTGGCGCTCGGCGGCCCGATCGCTTCGGTCCCGGCTACCTGAACGCCCGCTTTCGGCAGGCGCGACGCAGCAATCGGGCGCCACCTTCTGGTATGATCCCATTGATCACTGGCCACGCGGTCACAATGAAAACCTACGAGGGAAGACGCACCATGGACGGCCTCGTCGTCACGGTCGACGGCGCGCCGCTGCCCGAGCACTACGAAGTCAAGCAATTCACCAAGCGCGGCTTTGAGTGGACGTATGAAGGAACCAGTCCGCAGCAACTCGCGCTCGCGATTCTGTTCGATCACTCGGGCGACCGCGAGCGGGCCGTGGCGCTGTCGGAACCGTTCATGAGAGACGTGATCGCCAATCTCGACAACGACTGGCGGCTGACCGGCGCCGAGGTCGACGCCTATCTGCGCAAACGCGGCGCGTAGCGGCTTTGAAGCCGTCCATCGCGGGTGTAGAATGATATCTATCCGATCCGGCGACGCACAAGCGAGGCGGCTAAAGACAGCCGGCGAAGAACAACGAAAAGCCGGCGGTCAGGGAGAGCAAACGATGATCGGTCAGCGCCAAATCGGCTTTCGCCAGGAATATCGCTCGCGCATCCTCGGCTGGTACGACGGCTACATCCACCTCGTGATCATCTACGCGATGGGCGCCGCGGCCTTTTATATCTATGTCGCGCACATGCACGCCATCAGCGCGCTCGAATGGCTGACCGTGCCGCTGACCTTCCTCTTTACCAATCTGTTCGAGTGGGCCGTGCACAAATACGTCATGCACCGGCCGGTCAATATCAAAGGCCTGCGCGCGATCTATGAGCGGCATACGCTCAATCATCATCAGTTTTTCAGCGACGAGGAGATGCGCTTCCGCGACCACAAGGATTGGCGGGTCACGCTGTTCCCGCCTTATGCGCTCGTGGTCTTTATCCTGATGTCGATACCCGGGGCCGTCATTCTCGGGCTGATATTCACGCCGAATGTCGGTTGGCTGTTCATCTCGACGACCACAGCGATGTATCTGATCTATGAGTTCATGCATTTCTGCTGCCACGTCGACGAGAATTGGTTCGTGCGGCATTGCCCGTTCGTCAACACGCTGCGCCGGCATCACACCGCGCACCACAACGCGCGGCTGATGATGGAGGTCAACATGAACTTGACCTTTCCGATCGCCGATTGGCTGTTCGGCACTTCGGACCTCGATCGCGGCCTGCTCGGCACGCTGCTCAACGGCTACGACACGCGCTTTTTGAAGAAAACGCTGCGCGGCAAGCCTTTGCGTCCCGACGAAGCGGCGGCGGCGCCGGTCGGAGCCAACTAGCGGTTCGTTGCGGAGCCCGCAATGCCGTATGACGTCAAAGGCGTGCTCTCGGCCATTGTGCTGATCGTGGCGGCGATCCTGTCCTTTTGGAGCGGCTCGCCCATCCGCCACGATTTCTCGACCTTCGTGATGATCGTCGCCGTGCTGATGGTCGCCGCCATGTGGATCTTTCCGGAGGCGGGCGCGAAAAAGGGCGAGACGAAGCAGGCGAAGTAGCGTGTATGTTATGTAATGTGCAAGCCGTCATGGCCGGGCTTGTCCCGGCCATCTCGATTTACCGGCTACTGCGTTTCAAAAACGGGATGCCCGGCACATAAGCGAGCCAACGGGCCCGGCCCGAAGTGGCCGTCCCGATGACAACCTCCGCCACGCCGTCCTTCGGACGGCTATGGCCGGGCATAACGAATCGGGAAGAACGCAGAGGCTCACGCCGCCTTGTTGCGCGCCAATTCAGCTTTGTAGAGCGTCATTTCTTCCTGAAACGCTTTGGCGATGCTGGGCCGGGCTTGCAGAAACGCATGGTAGCTCTTGATCGCCGGATAGGGCGTCAGATCGACATGCGTCGGCACCGTCCAGTTCAGGATCGTGTATAGGTACGCGTCGGCAACCGTAAAGCGGTCGAGCAGATATTGGCGGCCGGTGAGGTGATCGTTGAGATATTTCAGGCGCGATTCATATTTGCTCAGGGTGTGCTGCCGCGTTCCTTCTGGCGCCTTTTGATCGAACAGCGGGATAAACAGCCCTTTGTGCAATTCCGTGCCGATGAAGCACAGCCATTGCTGCAGCTGGGCGCGTTCGATCTCGTTCTTGGGCGCGAGCTCCGCGTCGGGATAGCGGGCGGCGATATATTGCAGGATCGCGGCGTTTTCACTCAAGAAAGAGCCGTCATCGAGCCGGAGCATCGGCACCAGCCCCAGAGGGTAGATGTCGCGATAGTTCGCTCCGGCCAGCGTCCGCTTGGTCTTGGGATCGACCTCGATGAATTGCACGTCCTTGGCGCCCGCTTCGTAAAGGGTGATCCGGCTTGCCAGCGAACAGGCCATCGGTGAAAAATAAAGGTCCATCGTCATCTCCCTCGATACGTCTTTCCTTGCTTCAAGTCTTCCCTTGGCTTTTTGTACTATTCCGCATAAATTAAGGGCGGTCAAGGATTTTTTGCGAAATGGTACAAAAAAAATCAAAAGCCGGATCGAAGCCGCCGGAGCCTGCTTTGCTGCGGGTGCGCGGCCGGCCGCGGCAATACGATCCCGACCGCGCGCTCACTAAAGCGGCCGAGACCTTCTGGAAACACGGCTATGCCGCGACATCGCTCGACGATCTCGTTGCCGCCACCGGCATGAACCGGCCGAGCCTGTATGCGGCGTTCGGCGACAAGCGCGATCTTTATTTGAAGACGCTGGAGCGATACCGGCAACAGTCGCGCGCAATCGGCGCGCAAATCATCGCCGACGACCCGCCGCTGCGGCTTTTTCTGAAAAGGTTCTATGAATCGGCGCTCGACGTGTATCTGGCCGGCGGCGACGAAGCGCGCGGTTGTTATTCGATCTCGACCGCGCCGGCGCAGGCCGTGACCGATCCGGCGGTGCGCGACTTTCTGGCCGCCAGCATCGGCGGCACCGATGCCTTTGTCGCCAAGCAGATTGCCAAGGCGCGTGAACGTGGCGAAGTCCCATCGAACGTGGATCCTGCCGCGCTCGCCCAACTCGTGACCGCGACAATGCACACGATTGGCGTGCGCGCGCGGGTCGGCGTCCCACGCAAGCAATTGAAAGCTGTCGCCGCAGCGGCGATAGATCTGATTTGTGGGTCACAGAAATCCTGATCCGCGGATCGTCCGGCTGGCCAACCACGCGCATTTCGATTAACAGGTCGCCATCCGACCACTGACAAGATGCCAACCGGAACATGCTCCAAGCACAAGATACTGATGACGAAACGGATCGACGGTAAAGCGCGTGCGGATCGCCTGGTTGCCGATGTCGCGGCCGCCACCACCAAGCTGAAAGCCCAGGCGGGAATCGCACCCGGACTTTGCGCCGTGCTGGTCGGCGAGAACCCCGCGAGCCAGGTCTATGTCCGCAACAAGGGCAAGGCGGCCGTTGCCGCCGGCATTGCGAGCTTTCAGGAGACTTTGCCGGCGACCATCACGGAGGCTGAGCTCCTGGCGCTGATCGGCAGGCTCAATGCCGATGACCGCATCGACGGCATTTTGGTGCAATTGCCGCTACCCAAACATATCGATCCGCAACGCGTGATCGATGCAATCGACCCGGCAAAAGACGTGGACGGTTTCCACGCCCAGAATGTCGGCCGCTTGTGGAGCGGCGGCTTGAACCGGGCGCTGGTGCCGTGCACGCCCTATGGCTGCCTGATGTTGCTGCGCGAGGAAGTCCCGCAGCTCAGCGGCGCCGAAGCGGTCGTGCTTGGACGCTCGAACATCGTCGGCAAGCCGATGGCGGCGCTGCTATTGGCCGAAAGCTGCACGGTCATCCTGGTTCATTCCAAAAGCCGGGATATTCCAGGTATCCTGCGACGGGCCGACGTTCTGGTCGCCGCCGTCGGCCAGCCGGAAATCGTGCGCGGCTCCTGGATCAAGGAGGGCGCCGTCGTCATTGACGTCGGCATCAACCGCGTCGTCGGCGCGGACGGCAAATCGAAGCTGGTCGGGGACGTGGCTTTCGCCGAGGCTCAAGGGATCGCCGGCGCAATCACGCCGGTGCCCGGCGGGGTCGGCCCGATGACGATCGCCTGTCTCCTTCGTAACACCGTGATCGCCGCTTGCCGCCGCCGGGGCCAGGCCGAGCCGGAGATCTAAAACACCTGACTGACACGTGAAATCTCCGGCCGGATCGGCCGGGAAATTGCCGTCGCTTCGCGGGCCTTCCCCTTGTGAGCGCGCCCCGCCGCGGCCGCCCTTAGCCCCTGCCCAAAAATATCTTTTTGGCCTGGAACCTCGCTGGAACCTTCCGAAGCCACGCACGTTCCGCGTTACGGTTCAGGAGGAGTCCGGTGAGGGGAGATCCACGTCCGGCTTGCCGAAGGGCGGAAAGTAAAAATATCCGCGCCGACACTTCCGGGACTTGCATCGCGCCACTCGCCAATCCTCATCCGTGTCCCCCAGCCGCTCCGCTCGTCGGACGGCGCCGCCTTCCGAGTTCCGGAGACTTTGATGCCCCGCACCTCTGACGTCGCCACCAAGAACAAGAATGGCACAGCCGCCACGGCTGCAGCCGCGTCCCTCGCCCAAGCCCCGGGGGTTAACGGCGGCGAGAATCCGGAGCTGCGGGAACTTCTGCACGCGCTGCAGGCGGTGCGGGTCGGCGATTTCTCGGTGCGGATGCCGGGCCACCAGGTCGGCCTCATGGGAAAGGTCGCCGACACGTTCAATGAAATCGTTGCCGCCAACCAGCGCATGGCGCGGCAGCTTGAACGGGTGGGCCAAGTGGTGGGCCGCGAAGGCAAGACCCGCCAGCGCGTGCGCTTTGGCCTGTCGGAGGGCGCCTGGGGTGAAATGGAATCGTCGGTCAACTCGCTGATCGACGATCTGCTCTGGCCGACCACCGAAGTGACGCGGGCGATCGCCGCCGTGGCGCAAGGCGACCTGCTGCAGACCGTGCAGCTCGACGTCGACGGCCGCCCGCTGAAGGGCGAGTTCCTGCGTTCGGCGCAGATCGTCAATACCATGATCAAGCAGCTCAACGTGTTCACCTCGGAGGTGACGCGCGTCGCCCGCGAGGTCGGCACCGAGGGCAAGCTCGGCGGCCAGGCGCAGGTCGGCGGCGTGACCGGCGTGTGGAAGGACCTCACCGAGAGCGTCAACTCGATGGCCTCGAACCTGACCGCTCAGGTGCGCAACATCGCCGAGGTGACGAT
>Ga0116217_10005956_pt1 | contig 10639 bp, 1 predicted proteins | sample Sb_taG_6_FD_89697 | JGI IMG/M metagenome (GOLD analysis project Ga0116217, IMG submission 89697) | Peat soil microbial communities from Weissenstadt, Germany - Sb_50d_4_PS metaG | ecosystem: Environmental > Terrestrial > Soil > Wetlands > Peat | place: Germany: Weissenstadt | collected 2010-09-21 | reverse complement strand
GCGGCCTCGGGCGACAGGCTGTCTTCCGCGTAGCGACGCGCGAGCCGGTCGCGAAGATGTACGTTCGGGACCCCCCGCAAACGCCGCCCATGGATGATCTCGACCGCCGCCTGTGGGCTCATGATTCCGATCTCGGCCTGTGGCCAGCAGAACGACGCATCCGCGCCGAGGTCCTTGCAGTTCATCGTGATGAACGCGCCCCCAAACGCCTTGCGCACGATCACCGTGACGCGGCGGGTGCTGGCGGAGGCGAACGCCCGCACGAGTTGAGCCCCGTGGCCGATCACGCCGGCCGCCTCCTCGCGACTCCCGGGCATGAACCCCGGCGTGTCAACGAGCACGAGCAGGGGAATGTTGAAGGCATTGCATGTCTGGATGAACTTCGTGCCCTTCTGTGAGGCCTGGACGTCGATGATGCCGCCGCGGTGGCGGGCCTGGTTGGCGACGATGGCCACGGCGTGTCCATCGAGGCGGGCGAATCCGACGACCATGTTGCGTGCCCAGCGCTCGGAGACCTCCTGGAAACGGCCTGCGTCGACCAGGCTCCTGATCAGCTGGCGAACGTCGTAGTAGCTGCGGCTGCTCGCCGGCAGGACAGCGGCCGGGTCCTCGCCGGTGGGGGGCTCGGACGATACGACCGGCGGATGCTCGGACGCGTTCTGGGGCATATAGCCCAGCAGCTCGCGCAGCATCCCGATCGCGCTGTGGTCGTCGGACGCGACGAAGTCGGCAACGCCGCTGCGTGCGTGCACCCTGGTGCCACCCAGAGCGGCGGTCGACACCTCCTCACCGAGCGCGCGCTTGACGATGCGGGGGCCGGTCAGGAACATCGACGCCTTCTCGGTCATCATCACGAAATCTGTGAGCGCCGGCGAGTAGCACCCGCCACCCGCCGAAACACCGGTGATCACCGATATCTGCGGCGAGCGCCCCGACAGCGCCACGTTCTCGTAGAAGATCCGCCCGAAGCCGCCCAGCGCGGCGGCGCCCTCCTGCAGGCGCGCCCCCGCCGACTCGAGGAAGCCGACGAGCGGGACTCCCGCCTGGCGGCTGTGGCGCAGCGCGCGAACGATCACCTCGGCCTCACCCACCCCGACCGATCCCGCGGCGATCGAGGAGTCCTGGGCGTAGCAGACGATCGGGCGCCCCCCCACGCGTCCCCACGCCGCCTGCACCCCGATGTCGGGATCGTCGGGCAGGGAGGCAGGCTCGAGCGGCTCCAAGCTGCGCGGGTCGCACAGCCACTCCAGCCGTTGCTGTGGCAAAGGGCGATCCACCTGGGAAGTAAAGGACAACACGACTGAGGAAGGGCGCCCCCGCGCGGACATGGTGAGGTGGCTGAAAGGTGCTTCCCCGACCCGGGCTGACGGCCGCTGCAAAGCGGACCGTCCGGCATCCGTACCGAGGGTGGCCGAGTAGGCTAGTGGCACTCACAATGCACGGTCAATGATGTTTGCACCTTTGGGCAAGGTTGCCGTCAGACGCTTGACCGGTCTTTGTGTGTGGCTCAAAGTCAGCCGCAAAGTCCGCGGTCCAAAAATCCTCTTCACGGAACGGAGAGGGTTCGCCCGCGAAAGGGGCACAACTCTTGTTCCAATTCATCATGTTGTGTCCAACGGGCACGCCGGATGCCGCGATTCCAATCGCCGGTAGCCGCGCGGGCGCGCTCGGCATCATCAGCCTCGAGTTCGACCCGAACGCCGGGCTTGAGCAGCTGCGCAGGCTGTGCGCGCTGGGGCACGGGCGATGCGGCGCGCTCGTCGACACAGAGCCGCTGCTCGAGCTCGTCCTCGACGCATCGCTGGACGGCCTCGACACGATCGTGCTCGCGAACATGCCCGTCGATCGGCTGAGCGCGCTGGTCGCGCGGGTCCACAGCGCCGGGATGCAGGCATATGTCGTCGCCACCCGCCTGGAGCAGGCGCTCGCTGCGCAGGCGGCAGACGCCGATGGCGTGATCGCCAAGGGCCACGAGGCAGGTGGCTGGATCGGCGAGGAAGGCTCGTTCGTACTGTCCCAGAGGCTGATCGGGGCCGTAAGAACGCCCGTGTTCGTACACGGCGGCATCGGGCTGCACACGGTCGGCGCCGCCTATGTCGCGGGCGCCGCCGGCGCGGTGCTCGACGCCCAGCTGCTGCTTGCGCGCGAGTCGCCCATACCCGCGAGCCTGCGTGCCACGTTGGCGGGCTTCGACGGTAGCCAGACGGCGACGCTCGGCGCCCAGCTTGGCGCGCCGTTTCGTGCCCACAGCCGCCCGGGCCTGAAAGGCTTGGAGCGGCTGCGCGACGCAGAGGCCCAGCTCGCGCCCGGCCCCGGAGCGCCGGAGGAGTGGCGTGCGGCCGTCAGGCAGCATGTCGCCGGCCAAGACCCGGACGTGGCCGGGGTGCTCCCGCTCGGACAGGACGCCGCATTCGCCGCCGATCTCGCCCAGCGATTCGGCAACGTCGCCGGCATCGTCGACGGCCTGCGCCGCGCGATCGCCGACACCTGCGCGGCGCTTGGGCGAGGCAACCCGCTGGCGGAGGGCGCGGGGGTCGCGCAGTCCCATCGCACTCGCTATCCGCTCGTGCAGGGTCCGATGACGCGGGTGAGCGACCGCGCCGAGTTCGCGGCCGCCGTGGCGCAGGGCGGCGCGCTCCCGTTCCTCGCGCTCGCCCTGATGCGCGGTCCCGACGCCGACGTCCTGCTCGCGCGCAGCGCCGAGCTCATCGGCGAACAGCCATGGGGCGTGGGGGTGCTCGGCTTCGTTCCCGCCGAGCTGCGCGCCGAGCAGCTGGAGGTCGTGCGCAGGCACAGACCGCCGTTTGCGCTGATCGCCGGCGGGCGCCCCGACCAGGCGCGCGAACTGGAAGCCGACGGGATCGCCACCTACCTGCACGTCCCCTCACCGCAACTGCTGCGGCTCTACGTCAAAGACGGCGCCCGCCGGTTCGTGTTCGAGGGACGCGAGTGCGGCGGACACGTCGGGCCACGCACGAGCTTCGTCCTGTGGGACACGATGCTGCGCGTCCTGCTCGAGGAGCTGCCGGGCGACGCCTGCGACTGCGACGTGCTGCTCGCCGGCGGCATCCACGACGCCAAGTCGGCGGCGATGGCCGCGGCGGCTGGCGCGGCGGCTGGCGAGCGCGGAGCCCGCATCGGAGCGCTGATGGGAACCTCCTATCTGTTCACCCGCGAGGCGACCGAGTGCGGGGCCATCACGCCGCTGTTCCAGCAGGCGGCGCTGGCAGCCGTGGACACCGCGCTGCTGGAGAGCGGCCCCGGCCACGCCACACGCTGTCTGCCCTCGCCCTTCGTCGAGCAGTTCGCGGCCGAGCGGCTGCGTCTGCGTGCCGCCGGACTGGACGCAGAGGAGCTTCGCGGGCGCCTGGAGCAGCTGAACATAGGACGCCTGCGGATCGCCGCAAAGGGCGTCGATCGGGCGCCCTCGGGCGAGGAGCGCGCGCCAGCCGCCGAGCCGGCCCGCGACGACACCCTCTCCCCGCCCCCGTCCTCGCAGCTGGTCGCGGTCGACGCCGACGCGCAATGGGAGCAGGGCATGTACATGATCGGCCAGATAGCTGCGCTGCGCGATGCGGTGACGACGGTGGCCGACCTGCACCGCGACGTCTCGCAGGGCAGCACCGAGCTGCTGGCGGGTCTGTCGGCGCCCGAGCCGGTGGCCGACCCCCCCGCGCCGCCGCCTGCGGACGTGGCGATCGTCGGCCTCGGCTGCATTCTCCCGGGCGCGCCCGACGTGGCCACGCTGTGGGCGAACATCGTCGACAAGGTCGACGCGATCGGCGAGGTGCCGCCCGAGCGCTGGGACTGGCGCCGGATGTATGACCCGGACCCGAGCGCGCGCGACAAGGTGTACTCGCGCTGGGGCGGGTTCATCGACCCCGTGCCGTTGGATCCGATGGCGCTCGGGCTGCCGCCCAAGTCGTTGGAGTCGATCGAGCCCTTCCAGCTGCTGGCCCTGCTGTGCGCGCAGAAAGCCCTCAAGGACGCCGGCTATGCCACGCGACCGTTCGACCGGGAGCGCACCTCGGTGATCCTCGGCGCGGGCGGTGGGGGCGCGGACACGTCGGTCGGCTACACGGTCCGCTCGGCGCTGCCCTCGCTGCTGGGCGACGCTCACCCACAGCTGCAAGAGCAGCTGTTCGAGCACCTGCCCGAGTGGACCGAGGACAGCTTTGCCGGCATCCTGATGAACGTGGCCGCCGGTCGGATCGCCAACCGGCTGGACTTCGGCGGCACCAATTACACCGTCGACGCGGCCTGCGCCTCGTCGCTCAGCGCGATCGGCCTCGCCGCGCGCGAGCTGCAGATGGGTACCAGCGACATGGTCCTCGCCGGCGGCGTCGACGCGATCCAGAACCCCTTCGCCTATCTCTGTTTTGCCAAGACGCACGCGCTGTCGCCCACCGGCCACTGCCGTCCCTTCGACGCAGCCGCCGACGGGATCGCGATCAGCGAGGGCTTCGCCACGATCGTGCTCAAGCGCCTGGCCGATGCAGAGCGCGACGGCGACCGCATCTACGCGGTCATCCGCGGTGTCGGCGCGGCCAGCGACGGGCGTGACCGCAGCCTCACGGCGCCGCGGCCCGAGGGGCAGATGCGAGCGCTGCGACGCGCCTACGCGCAGGCACGCGTCTCGCCCGAGACCGTCACATTGGTGGAGGCACACGGCACCGGCACCGTCGCCGGCGACGGTGCCGAGATCAAGGCGCTCAGCACCGTCTTTCGCGAACACTCAGAGCAGCGCCAATGGTGCGCCGTCGGCTCGGTGAAGTCGATGATCGGGCACACCAAGGCCACGGCCGGCGTCGCCGGGGTGGTCAAGGCGGCGCTGGCGCTGCATCACCGTGTGCTCCCGCCCACGATCGGCGTGAGCGAGCCCAACCCCAAGGCCGACTTCCCCGACAGCCCCTTCTACGTCAACAGCGAGACGCGCCCCTGGCTGGCGAGCACCGAGGGACATCCCCGCCGCGCTGGGGTGAGTGCGTTTGGCTTCGGCGGAACCGACTTTCACATTGTGCTCGAGGAGTACGACGGCGCCTACCTACAAGACCAGGACACCGCGGTGCCTCGCTGGCCCGGCGAGCTGCTGCTGTGGCACGGCTCCAGGGCCGAGGTGATGGCCGCGCTGGACGCGTTCGCGGCGAAGCTCACCAAGGACGATCTGCAGCTCGACATCCTGGCCCATGAGCACGCGCTCGCAACCGCCAAGCGCCGGCCCGCAGGACCGACACTTGCGCTCGTCGCGACGTCGCTCGAGGACCTGCGCGCCAAGCTCACGCGCGCTGGCAAGCTGCTCGCCTCCGGGCAGACGCGGGCGCATGACCGCGACGGGATCTACTGGTCTGAGCAACCGCTGAGCGCCGAGGGCAGCGTCGCGTTCCTGTTCCCCGGGCAGGGCTCACAGACCCTGGACATGGGACGCGAGCTGGCGATGGCCTTTCCGCAGGCACGCGAGCAGCTGGAGCTCGCCGACCGGGTGCTGGCCGGTCTGTATGAGCGGCCCCTCAGCAGCTACGTGTTCCCACCGCCCCCGTTCACCCCAGAGGAGCGGCGCCATCGCCAGGCCGAGCTGACCGACACGCACGTCGCCCAGGCGGCGATCGGCGCGAGCGAGCTGGCCTACGTGCACGTGTTGGCGGCGCTGGGCATCGAGCCGGCCATGACGGCGGGACACAGCTACGGTGAGTTCGCTGCGCTGGCGGCCGCCGGCGGCATCACCGCCGAACAGCTGCTGTTGATCTCAGAGGCGCGCGGACGCTTTATGAAGGAGGCGGCAAAGGCCGAGGCTGGGGCGATGGTCGCAGTCGACGCGCCACCGGACGCGCTCACGCAACTGCTCGAGGGTGGTGGCGTCGTCACCGCCAATCTCAACTCCCCGCGCCAGACGGTTCTGTCAGGCCCGCGCGAGCACGTCGAGGCGGCAGAGGAATGGTGCCGTGCGCGCGACATCGGCGCGCGCATGCTCCCGGTCGCGTGCGCATTTCACTCCCCTCACGTCGCCGGTGCCCAGCAACGGCTCGCGCAGCTGCTGCAAGACACGACGTTGACGGCGCCGACCATCCCGATCTACTCCAACACCACCGGCGACGTGCACACCGACCAGCCCGCTGCAATCGCGCAGGTGCTGTCCGAGCATCTGACCCGCCCGGTCGAGTTCGTTCGCGAGATAGAGGCGATGTATCGCGACGGCGCGCGCGTGTTCGTCGAGGTGGGGCCGCGGTCGGTGCTCACCGGGCTCGTTCCGCAGATCCTCGGCGAGCGCGAGCACATCGCCGTCTCCGCCGACCGTTCGGGCCGCTCGGGTCTGCTATCGCTACTGCACTGCCTTGGCGCGCTCGCCGCCGAGGGTGTGCCTGTGAACGTCGAGCGCTTGTTCTGCGGTCGCGCAGAGCTTGTCGATCAGCCTGGCAACGGCCGCGCTGAGCCCCGGTCAGGCCCCGCCTGGCTGGTTGACGGCGGCCGTGCCTGGCCCGCCGGTACGCCCCGCGTGCCGGCGACGCCGATCCCCGTAACCAATACCAAGGAGCAGACAACAATGATCACGACGAGCACGAACGGCGACGGGACGCTCGCGCCCGCCGCCACGCAGGAGCACAGGCTGACGCTGGCCGATCTGCAGCCGGACCGGTCCCCCGCGTCCGCGACCGACGTCCTTGCGCCGCCGCCCAGCGCTGGTGAGATTTCCGCGGCGCCGCTTGCGGGCGACCGCGTGGCCGACGTGGTTCTGCGCCATCAGCAGGTGATGCAGCAGTTCCTGGAGACGCAGCGCAGCGTGATGCTCGGCTATCTCGGGGCCGCACAGGGCGTGCCGGCGGCCCGGCCCGGCGTCGCGATGCCACGACGTGCAGTGCCCGCGCTGCCCGTGGCGCCTGCGCCGGCGGCCACCCCGCCGGCCGTGCCGGCGAGCGCCGCCCTGGCGCCCGCTGCTCCCGCGCCGACGCCAGCCCAGCCAGTGCCAGCCCAGCCGCCAGCTGCAGCCGCTGCCCCGGCGCCTATACCCGCGCCTGAGGCCGCCGCGCCAGCGCCGACGCAACCCGCCAACGGGGCCACGACGCTGACGCCCGCGGAGATCGAGGAGCGGCTGCTCGCGCTCGTGAGCGATCGGACCGGCTATCCCGCGGACATGCTGGGACTGGACGCCGACCTCGAGGGCGACCTCGGGATCGACTCGATCAAGCGCGTTGAGATCGCGGGCACGTTCACGCAGAGCCTTCCGGAGGCCGATCGTGGCGCGATCGACATCGAGGAGCTGACCGCGAGCAAGACGCTGCGGGCGGTGATCGACACGCTGGTGGCGGCGATCGCGGGTCCCGCGTCGGGCGCCGGCGCCGCGCCGCCGGGCGCGCAAGACGTCCTGGAGGAACAACGCCCTTTTAGACAAGGACCGGCCGAGCAGGAGCGCATCGGTCGGTTCGTCGTGCACGCAGCGAGCGCTCCAACGATCGCCACCACCGCGGGACTTGCCGCCGCCGGCGCCGTGGTGATCATCGACGACGAGCGCGGCGTTGGCGAGGCGCTGGCCGCCGCGTTGACCGATCAGGGCCATCACGTCGTGCGGCTGGCGCGCGACGCCCAGCCACAGGACGCCCAGCAGGCCGCGCAGTTGGCAGCGCAGATCCGCGACGACCACGGAGGGGCAAAGGCGCTCGTTTACCTCGCCGCGCTGGGCGATCCGCAGCCGCAGTACGGCGGCCTGGCGGGTCTGCTGGCGTTGGCGCAGGTGCTGCGCGAGGACCTCGAGGCGGCGACCACGGCGGGCGGCGCGGTGGTCCTCGGCGCGACGCGACTGGGCGGAGCGTTCGGCGTCGGCGGGACCTCGGTCTCCGGCGCGGCGACCCAGGGAGCGCTGCACGGGTTCCTCAAGACGCTCGCCCAGGAGTGGCCCACCGTGCGCGTCAAGTCCGTCGACCTGTCAGACACGTTCCCGGCGCAGACGGCCGAGCAACTGCTGGCCGAGCTGGCGGCCGCCGATGGCCTGGTGGAGGTTGGCTACCGCGATCACGAGCGGACCCAGCTCGCGCTGGCGCCGGCGCCGCTTGCCGATCGCCCCGCCGGCGAGATCCTCGACGGCGACTGCGTGCTGCTCGTGACCGGCGGCGCGCGCGGGATCACGGCGCGCGTCGCGCTGATGCTGGCCGAGCGCTACCGCCCGACGCTGGTGCTGGTGGGTCGCACCGAGCTGCAGGAGGAGAGCCCGGCGACCGCCGCCCTTGGCGAGCTTGCACAGCTGCGCCAGGCGATGATCGAGGCGCGCAGGCGCGAGCACAAGGAGTTGACCCCTGCCCTTGTCGAGCAGGACTGCCGGCGCATCCTGCAAGCACGCGAGGTGCGCGAGAACCTCGAGCGCCTGCGCCAGACGGGAGCCCGCGTCGAGTACATCGTCTGCGACGTGTCCGATCGAGACTCGTTCGCGGGCCTGATCGACTCCATCTACGAGCGCCACGGCCGCATCGACGGCGTGGTGCACGGCGCCGGCGTGATCGAGGACAAGTTGATCCGCGACAAGCAGCCCGACTCGCTGGCGCGGGTGATGTCGACCAAGGCCGCTGCCGCGCAGACCCTCGCCGACCGGTTGCGCCCCGATGGTCTGCGCTTCCTCGTCCTGTTCAGCTCGGTGTCCGGACGGTTCGGTAATCGCGGGCAGGCCGATTACGCGGCGGCGAGCGAGGTCCTGGGCAAGCTCGCGCACGAGCTCGACGGCCGCTGGCCGGGGCGGGTGGTGTCGGTCGACTGGGGGCCGTGGCGCACAGCCGGCATGGTCTCCCCCCTGCTTGAGCAAGAGTTCGCCCGCCGCGGCGTGGCGCTGATCGGGCTCGACCAGGGCGCTGGCATGCTCGAGGACGAGCTGACACGTGGGCGCAAGGGCGAGACGGAGGTGGTGATCGGGGCGGCGACCGGGCTCGCCGGCGCCGATGGCGGCCCCTCCGCAGCGGCCGATCCCGCGACCGCCGTCCCCGCCGATCCGGCTGGCGCTGGTGCGCTGGCGCTGATCGCCGGCGCGAGCGAGATCGTCCGTCTCGCCGGCGACGACACGAACGGCCAGGGCATCACGCGCGCGCTGTACACGCTCGATCTGCAACGCGACCGCTATCTCGACGACCACCGTATCGACGGCCGGCCGGTGCTTCCGTTCGCAGCCGCGATGGAGCTGATGGCACAGGTCGCCGCCGCCGCGACGCCCGGGCGCGCCCTTGCGGGACTGCGGGACATCCGCCTGCTCGACGGGATCGCCTTGGAGGACGACCAGCCGGTGAGCGTGCGCATCGACGCCGCGCCGCGCGCTGGCGGCGAGGAGGTCGACGTGACGATCAACCCGCCAGATGGTGGTCGCTCCCACTACCGCGCGCTGGTGGAGCTGCACGATCCGGCAGAGCCGCACGAGACCGCTGGCCACTACACGCCGCGCTTCGCCGGCGGGCGGACGGGCGCCGCGCCCCACCCCGCTCCGACGGCCATCGCAGACCTCAAGCCGTTCCCGATCCCGATCGAGGACGCCTACCGCGACCTGCTGTTCCATGGCCCGCTGTTCCAGGGGATCATGGCGATCGACGGGATGGACGCGCGGGGAGCCTCGGCGCTGCTACGCCCGTCGCGACCGGGACGTTGCGTGGCCGGCGCCGACGAGCTGAGCTGGCTGCTCGATCCCGTGCTGCTCGACAGCGCCTTGCAGATCCAGGTCCTGTGGGCGCGCCTGCAGTGGGACGTGACGCTGCTGCCTGCCGGGATCGGCGGCTACGCGCGGCTGGCCGCCCCTGGCGAGGGCGAGCTGGTGCGCCATGAGCTGCGTATCCGCCCCGCCAGCAGCGCGCCCCTGTGCCACGCCGACCACTGGTTCTACGGGTCCGACGGTCGCCTGCTGGCCCTGCTCGAGGACGTCGTCGGGGTGGGCACGCAGACGCTTAACCGGCTCGCGGGAGCACGACCGTGACGACGCCTGCGGGCACCGAGCGCAGGGACGGGGTCGCCATCGTCGGCATGGCCTGCCTGTTTCCCGGCGCCCGCAACCTCGACGCCTACTGGCAGAACATCCTCGGCAAGGTCGACGCGACCTCTGACCCGCCCCCGGAGGCGTGGGACCCCGACGTGTACTACGACCCGGAGTTCACAGACGAAGACCGCACGTACTGCAAGCGGGGCGGCTACCTCGGCTCGATGGCCCGCTTTGACCCGCTGGAACACGGCATCCCGCCGGTGGCCGTGGGTGGCGAGCCCGACCAGTGGCTGGCTCTGCAGATCGCCCGCGACGCGCTGGAGGACGCCGGCCTGACCGAGCTGCCGCAGGAGATCCGGGCTCGCACAGCCATCGTGCTCGGCAAGGGGACCTACCTGAATGGCGGCAACGCCGTGGCGGTCCAGCGCGGCCTGGTCATCGGCCAGACGCTTGACCTGCTGCGCCAGCTGGAACCCGAGCGTCCCGAGGATGAGCTCGAGCGACTGCGGGTGGAGCTGCAGGCGGTGCTGCCGCCGCTGGGACCGGAAACGGTGCCCGGGCTGATCCCCAACATCATCGTCGGGCGGATCGCCAACCGCCTGGACCTGATGGGTCCCGCCTACACCGTCGACGCCGCCTGCGCCTCCTCCCTGGTGGCCGTCCAGCACGCCGTCCGCGACCTGCTCGCCGGCGATTGCGATCTCG
>Ga0116217_10005954_pt1 | contig 10641 bp, 10 predicted proteins | sample Sb_taG_6_FD_89697 | JGI IMG/M metagenome (GOLD analysis project Ga0116217, IMG submission 89697) | Peat soil microbial communities from Weissenstadt, Germany - Sb_50d_4_PS metaG | ecosystem: Environmental > Terrestrial > Soil > Wetlands > Peat | place: Germany: Weissenstadt | collected 2010-09-21 | reverse complement strand
TATCCCAGTTGGATTCCAACTCCTGTTGAGACAGCCGCAATTCTGCCGCCTTCGGATCCAGGAGACGGATGGCACTTGCGGCGGCGTGGCGCACCGTTAAGCGCTCGTCCTTAAGGGCATGCAGAAGACTGGGCAGGGCAGGCTTCGCCGCGGGACCTATTGCACTTAGCACCTTGATAGCGCTCACAGGTATGGCCACGGATAGAGGAATGTTCGGGGGGACGCCGGCAAATCCCGGTTTATCCATGAAGTACTCGGCACCGGCGAAAAAGAACGAATCCTGTTGCTCACGCGACGCAGAGCTGCCGTCGAAGTGACTCTGTGGCTCATCCAGCAGCATGCGCAATGCGGGAATCGCCTCTTCGGCAGCGGGGCCCATCTTCTCCAGTACCGTCAGGCTGACCATGCACTCATTCTGGTGCCGACTTTCCAAAAGCTTGGCCAGCTCACCTGTCGCCGCTCGCGCGGCAGGTCCATAGCCGCCCAGTTTTTCCGCCAGCAGAGTCCGGGCGACGCGCAGGGGATTGGGGGGTACGTACCTGCCTAGGGGGCCGATTGCTATGGGTGCCTGTCCGGCTCGATCGCGGTAGGGTGGCTCCTTGAGCCGGTCACGCAGTGCGCTAACCGCAATCTCCGCATCCGCGCCCACCTCGACCAGTGCGAGCGTTGCGGCATCGCGCAGCTGCGGGTCTTCGGACTGCGTCAACTCAACTAGTGCTGGAACAGCGCCTTTGGCGGCTGGGCCCATTTCTGACAGGATGGGAATGATACGCCGGGAAAGCCCAGGATTGTTTTCCCCCAACATCCCGATCAGGGTCGGCGCGAACGGCTTAAGCGCCGGGCCAATGCTCCTCATCCTCGAGGCAACATTCTCGACAGGCAGGAGGCCGGCGGGCGCTCGCGGATCCTCTCGGAGTGCCTGAAGGAGCACGTGAATAGCTGCTTCTGTATCAGACTGGACCTTACACAAAGCAAAGGCCGCCTCCACAGCAACCGTGCTCTCGCCATCGCGCAATGCTTGCTGCAAAGCAGGAATCGCTGCTTTGGCCGCCGGACCGAACTCCGCCAGCGTTTTGGCGGCGCCGGCGCGACGTTCCCCATTGGCCGCCGGCCCCAAGGCCTCAATGAGATAGGGTATCGTCTCGGGACCAATTTCGTGCAGAGCCGCCGACGCCGAAGGCCCGGCGCCGGGCAGAGTTCCATCCAGGTCCTGAATAAGATCGGGAATTGCCTGCCGCGCGTCCGGGCCCAAAAGCGCAATCGAGCGAACCGCATTATCGTGCTGTCCGCTGCGGGGTGATCTGAGAGGTGCTCGCAGGGCTTCGAGAAGCACAGGGAGCACCATTTCGGCTGGCCCAATCCGAGCAAGGGGCCCGACGGCTGGATTGCTGCGGCCCATCACTTTGGCTTTATCGTACATGGCCACGAGGTCGGGCACAGCTGCTCGGGCGGCCGGCCCGATTCTGCCGAGCAAGTACGCGGCGAATTCCGCCTCACGATCTTCGCGCACCATGCGGATCAACGTGGGGACTGCCGGCTCTGCGGCAGACCCCATCTCGTTCAGTACGATAAACACCGAGTAGCGGACAGAGCCTTCCGTATCCTCAAGCGCATCTGTCAATGCCAGCGCCACTCCACGATCCTTTGCGCGTACGCGCCCCAGCGCCAGTGCGGCTGCCTGGCGAACACGTGGATCGCGATCGTGCAGCATCTTGAGAAGAGTGGGAGTGGCGGCGGTTAGATCTTTGGACGTGGCGGTCGACGCCAGCGCCTGCCCCGCGACATCTCTCAATTCCTTCCTTTCCAGGGCCCGCAGCAGCGCGGGCGTTGCTTGGCTGGCAGCGGTTCCCATCGCACCTAATGCCTTGGCCGCACGTTTCCTCACTTCCGGTTCGGGATGTTCCAACGCCTCGATGAGATTGGGAATGGGCAACTGAGTATGTGGGAGGAGCGTCGGCAGGATCAGTTTGCCTTGAGGGTCGATTTGCCATAGGGCATAGGCCGCGCTGATGCGCACGCCATCATCGTCGAGCGTCGCTTGCAGCACGGGTATAGCTGTTTGCGCCTCAGGCCCAATGGCTCCTAGAGCACGTGCGGCCAGCGCGCGCACCGTCTCATCACCAGACTTGCTCAGTGCAACCACTAACGCTGGAACGGCGGGCGCACCAATCGAGGTTAGAGCTTCGGCGGCCCGATCGCTGAAGAGTTGCCCGTCAAACGACCCCTTGTCGGCCAATGTCTCGATCAAAATAGGGATGGCAAGTGCTGCTTCCGATCCCTGCATCCGCAGCAGGACCAGGGCCCGGTAGCGCTGCAGCGGATCCGTCGCCTTGAGATCTTTGATCAGCTTCTCGGTCGGCGGCCGCGTGGCTGGCGGTCCAGTATCCTCCCCAGAGGGGTCCGAAGTTGATCCCCGATCCGCGAACTCGGGAGCATCCTGCTTGACCAGGAACAGCAGCAGCGTAACTACAAGCAATACCGCGAGCGCTAGGGCCAGCGGCCGTTTCGCCAATGTTCCAAAGATCGCCCTGAGTCGACGCACGGGAGCGATCACCTCTGGATGTGCAAGATATCAGGTCTCCCGGATCGCTAGTCTGACAGATTTGCGCCCGCTGTCAATGCGCCGATACGCCGAAAAACAGAGGAGTCCCGTCTGACGGAAAGAGCGCAGGATGTGGAATGTACTTCGAAGAGCCCCGCGCGCCCCGGTCTGGAGTCGGTGCAATCTCTCAAACCGCAAAAAACTCTAAATGCTCCGATGTCATGGCATGGACCAAAGCACACCAAAGCGGCTAGACGAGCATTGGCTGTTTCAGTTCCTGCCACCATTTTCACCGTTTCTCCTTCACCGCCGGCTGTTCGCGCGCTCCTTGCTGGCTCGCGGTCAAACGCATGCGGCACGCAGCGACTGGAACCCACGCCAGGCGTAAATCGTTCTGGTTTGCCAATCCACCCCTCAGTAAAATCAATTCGATTGACTGGAGGCAACGGGAGCATTCGATATGACGCCGAAGCAGGCGCTGGCTTTTGTGGCGGCTCAGGGAGTCGTCCTCGAATCGGCACAGGGTTCGCTCCCCAGCCTTGCCGGGGCGGTCGCCGGTGAGCCGATCCGCGGGAGTTACTGGTCGCACCCCAAGGCCCACGAAATCTTCCTGTGCTCGCGCGCCATTCGCAAATCAGCCGACGTGCTCGTGTGTCGCCTCGTCGGGGGCAAGGTGACCTACGTCCATCGCCGGCTTTGGCCGGCGCTAGTGCGGCTTGCCGGGCGCTTCGACCCCGAGCAGCTGGCGGCCATCCAGGAAGTTCATACGCCTTCAGGGAAGCACGAAGTCCACACCACCGCGTATCCGGCTTGGGTGACTGAAGACGTGGGCCGAGCGGCCCTGGACCTTTCAGAGGAGGAAGCGGCTTCGCTGCTCCCGGCAGTTCCTGGGCGAAGTCCGCCCAAGAAGAAGCGAAAGGGTCGCCGAACCGCTCTAGGGTCTCGAAAATCAACCAGGCGCGCCCCCCAAACGGACTGAATGATTCCAGTTTTCGCGAAGTTCGTCGTGCGACCGCCGCCGGTTGGGTCTTTCATTCATCTCTCAAAGAGCAGCAATCACCTCCTCAATGCTTCGATCCAGAATATCAACCATCGCGTCGATCTGCTCGGCGCTGGAAATCAGCGGGGGACCGAAAGCGATCCAGTGCGGGTCAAAACGACAGAGCAAACCGTTGTCCAGCGCCCGCCGGCCAATGCGCACGCCGATGGCCAGCTTCGACGGAAAGGATTTCTTGCTGGTCCGATCCTCCACGAATTCGATGCCCTGAAACAGTCCGCGGCCGCGAACGTCGCCGATGATAGGATGTTTCTTGGCCAGGCGCTCGAAGCCCGCTCGCAGCCGATCCCCTTGCACGCGCGCATTGCCGCATAAATCGCGTTCCAGGATTTCTTGCAACACTGCCAGGCCGGCCGCACACGAGATTGGGTTACCCTCGTTGGTGTGTCCCTCGACAAAGCCCGGGTTCTCGGCGACAGGTCCCCAAAATGCTTCGGCGATGGGACGCCGGCAAATCATGGCCGAGAGCGGCGCGTAACCTCCGCCCAGTCCCTTGCCGACGCAGAGCACGTCCGGCGTCACGCCAAACGTCTCCGCCGCGAACAGTTGGCCGGTTCGGCCGATCCCCGTGATGATTTCGTCAAAGATCAACAGGATATGATGGCGGTCGCAAATATCACGCAAGATTGGCAGGTACTCGTCGGGCGGATCGATGATGCCGCCGGTGTGGCCGATCGGCTCGACCAGGATCGCGGCCACCGTTGCCGGGTCTTCCATTTCGATTACGTCGTTGATGAGAGTGGCGCACGTGATGCCGCAGTCCGGATAGCTCTTGCCGAACGGACAACGATAGCAGGTGGGCGGAAACACGTGCAGGAAGCCGGGAGCGAGCGGCTCGTTTACCGTCTTGCGCGACTTGAGGCCGGATGCCGACAGGGAGGCCATCGTCGAGCCGTGCCAGGACAGGTAACGGCTGATGATCTTGTACTTGCCCGGCGCGCCGGTCAGCTTGTGGTACTGGCGCGCGAGCTTGATGGCTGCTTCCGTGACCTCGGAGCCGCCGCACTGGAACTTGACCGTGGACAGGTCGCCCGGGGCTAAATCGGCCAGCAGGTTGGCCAGTTGAATCGCCGGGGGGTTGGTGCCGTGCATCACCGGCGAAAAATGCAGAAGGTCAAGTTGGCGGCGGACGGCCTCGATGACCCGGCGGTTGTTGTGTCCGACCGCAACGACGTAAATCCCCGAAAGCCCATCGAGGTAGCGCTTGCCGTTCACATCCCAGTAATAAACGCCGTCCGCCTTCGCCATGATCAACGGCTGCCTGGACCATTCGGCCATTTGATCGCGGACAAAAATCTGTCGAAGAAACTGCTCTTCGCTGGTCTGGGCATAGGAAAGGATATCGGGCACGGCTTGGGGAGAAGGCATGGCTAAATCGCTCCAGATTCCCGTATCTCAACGACAATAAGCGACGGCTGTCAGTGCATACAGATGGGCGACACGGACCAGGTCGTCGATGGAGACCCACTCCTGTACCGTGTGCTGGCCTCCCGCGCGCGGTCCGTGCGTTATGGCGGGCACTTGTTTTTTGCCCCAGAAACTGTTGCCGTCATCAACGAACGGCTTGGGCCCAATCGGCAACGGCCGGCCGCTGATTGCGGTGCAGGATTCCTGAAAGGCGGCGACAATCGGGTCCTGCTGGTCCAAGTAAAACGCATCGCGAACGAAGCGAAATTCCATTTCCACCGTCGTGCCGGTTTCTTGTGCGAGGTTAGTCAGAAGCTGCCGAAATTCGGTTTCCACGGCAGCGCGCGCCGTGCCCGGCAGCCAGCGGCGCGTTCCCTCCAGCCAGCACGCGCTTGGATACTGATTGTAAATCTCGCCGCTATGGATCTGTCCGACAAAGACTGTCTCCTGGCCGGCCAGCGCATCCGATTTGCGTGACAGCTTTTCCTGTAACGCATTCAACCTGGCGACCAGGGCGGCACCGGCGGCAATGACGCTGGGTTCATCCGCCGACCGCATGACTTCATGGACCGGCGCGCCTGGCCGGCGAATCGAGGCTTTCCAGGTAGCCGCTCCCCGGCCTACGACCGGCAGCCGATCCGAGAGCGGCTCGGGAAGCAGCACGGCGTCGCCCGCGTAGCCTTGCTCGATGAGACTGTCGAGTTGCTGGCCTAAGCCCCAGGGAGCTTCGTGGAGGTCGTGGGCCGTGAGCAAGACTGCCCCCGCGGTCAGCGCGTCGGTCTCGCGCAGGACGCGCATAGCTTCCACCGCCGCAGCCACGCCCGATTTCATATCGGATGCACCGCTGCCGGTAATCAGATCGCCCTCGACACGCGGCGGTACGAAGGGGAGATGTACGGTATCGAGATGCCCGTCGAACTGGAGAACGCGCCCCGGCTGTTTGGTCTTGAGCCACACGACGACAGCCGGCGCGGTGTCATGGCCCGCTGCAGGCCGTTCAACCACAAATCCATCGCTGGTCAAAATCTGCGCCAGGCAGTCCGACACAGCTCCCGCTGCCCCGGTTGGACTCGGTTCGGCAACGAGTTTCGTGACTGTTTCAACAAGCCGTTGGCGGCTGACCGCGTCGGCCAATCGACGGCTGATGTCCCCGGCGGATTTCATGGTGCGCCGATCTTAGCAGGCGGTTTGCGCTTCGTCACTAGCCTCGTCCTCATCGCGACTGGCGGAGCGCTGCCGTTGCCTTGAGCGCATCTGTTCCACCAAGGCAGCGGTCCTTGCTGCATGGGACGAGGCCACCTGTAACTTGATGAAGCCGCTGGCGTTTCCCAGCAGCTAATCCATGTTCACAGTTTCAGCGTCTCCAAGGTACGAAGCAATCCCTTGGCCTCTCGGGTACATTCGGATCGCTTCTGCTTCCGGCAGGAAACGGAAGGTCGCGATGGTGACGAGCTTATCTGCCATGGGCGACTTCTTTCACAGTCTTCTCATGCCACATTTCGCGAAGGGTATAGTGCACGTCGGCATTGTTTTCTAATCATATGCCATCCCCCAGCGAAGCGCCCTGTGGCTTGTCAGCGTGGTGTCCCGCTGGCGGGCGTGAGCACGGACTGCAGCGCCGCTGTCAATGCCCGCTCGCTGCTGGGCGCGACCCAGCACCAGTCGCGCAGTTTCGTAGCGCCGTCTTGCCAGACCCGTCCTACCGGAATGAAGCCTGGCGCGCACTCGCCGTAGCCGGCCACGATGACGAATTCATCCCTGCGCAGCTGCTGAGCCATGAGTTGATACTCCGCAGACGACCCTCCCGGCAAAAGCACCACTTGCGCCATCCCGAAATCGAGTGCAGACACGTCGAGTTTGTGACCGGCGTCGGCGCGATTGCGCCAGCTTAGCCCCAGCGCGGCCAGGCATTGGTCAAATGGTCTGGTCGACGTGGCTAGCCTTCTTTGCAGATCAGCAACGCTGTATCCGGGGCTGTTCCTTGGCTCCAGGCGCAACGGCACAGTGCGGTAAGCTATCTGCTTGAGGGGATGGCGCCGGGTGGCCTTCCAGGCCTGGGACATCGCCCGGTAGATGCGGTCAGCCAGCTCGTGGCGATCCTCGGATGAGCTTTCGTCGGATTTCTCTGCCGTTGCGCTGGCGCCGCAGCCCGACAGGTAAATCTGCGCGGTTCCGGGTTGTTCGGCGCGTCGACGCTTGCGCGCCATCCCAACGAAATCCGCAGAAACAGCGCCCTTGCCGTATTCCCGCAAGGCATACTTGGGCGCGGCGTAGCAACTTACGACAGCCAGCGGGAACTCGCTGTCCCAGAAGCTGAGCATCTTCAGCCAAGGATCACTCGCTCCCACGGGTCTCGCGTTGGCGCGGGGATCGCGGGTCGTGCGGACCCTGCCAAAGGTGCTCCGGGCATTGTCTTCCCTGAATTGACCATGAGATGCAGCCTGTTCCACATTTGCTTGCCCGAGCCCAATGTGGGAAATTCTGCGCGGATTCTGGAGACTGGCCCGTGCCGCATGGGCGACATTCTGGAGAGCGCGTTCGTGAAATTTTAAGTCGCAGATTCTTCCGGCTGCTTGTCGTTTTTCCAGAATGCGCTGGGCTTCCAGGTCTGCGATCGGGGCATCGTGCTGGTGCACACTCGTCACGAGGACGCGTTCGGGTACGGTACGGGCCGCCTCAGCCAGGGCGGCGCGCCAAGAGTCGTAGGCGTCGTTGCGGATTTCGTACCAATCGACGGCTACTAAGACAATCGGTTTGTCCATGCCAAGAAGCACGAGTCCATTGGCATAAAGCGGGTCGTCGATTTGCCGGACAGAAGCGGTCCCACCGCCCATGAGGGGATGCCCTAGTGGCGGCGTCACATCGGCCGAGAAAGTTGTCAATTGAAAGAGCGGTTCTTGCCGCAGCTGAGCCAGCGAAGTTGTCGTCTCCAGGCCGGCTCCTATCCACGCAGCCGCGGCCGCCAACACTTCGCGCCGCGTGAATTCGATCTTCATGCGTTCCTCCTGCCGCGAATGGGCAATCATCCTTGAGTGGGCTGCAAACGTGGGTAGATGATACCAGATTCGTGAAATCTGTGTCAGCCAGGCCACGCCCTAGGGTGCCTCATGGCTCAAACCGGTTAACACCCGGTAATGGTAGTAGCGGTCCAAGAGGGTAGCTGGCAGAAAACGATAGAATGTTCCACAGGCGGAACGGTGCGGAGTAATTACCCGCAACCGGGCCATCTGATCCGTGACCCGGATCGGCTAGCGTGGGCAAGTACAAGGGCCGCAAAGAGGGCACGGCCTGGGACAGTGTAGACGGCGATCTCTACCATTTTCGCTATTCAGAGGCTAGAGTACCTGTGGGTTGTTCTTCTGGTTCAGCGCGGGAGGCATCGCCCTTGTATCCTTGGCTAGTCAATTTCCTGGAACACGATTCACCGAATTTAATAGTCGTGTTAACTGTGGCTGGAATTCTGGGCCGATATATCATTCAACAGCACAAGACGCACCTAGACTCAAAAGAAAAGGAGATCGAGAGACTTGTCAAAGAGAGAGACAAGCTTCAAGATCACCTTCTCAAGCAGCGTCTCTCTACGACCGACACTGGGAAATCAGACAAGCGGGGGAAGCAGACATGAACGAATTCTTCATCCGCCTCGCCATCAGCGCGGTAGTGTTCGGATTGGCAGCCTTGATTTTCCTATGGCGATACCATGCCGTCCTCGGCCTTCCCGCTAAACGGCGGACTTTTCAATACCGCCTGTTTGCTCTCCGTGATCGTGTGATCGATCTGATTGTGGACGGCGTTATGAAGGAGGACGACCCCAAATGGCAGGCTCTCTATAGCGCGCTCAATGCGTCCGCTAAACCGGTGGTGGTCGATCGAATGCGAAGCGGTCTACCCTTCGTTTTGGAGATTCTTAGGAAGGCAGCGCCGCCAACCCCCGGCGAACTGGCAAGTTTTGATTCCCTGCCGCAGCCGGTCAAGCAGATCTATGCCGATTATGTCAATGCCGTACTCAGCATTTGCTGGGAAGGTAGCTTTCTGCTTCGCTTAGCTGTATGGCTTGCCAAAAAGGCCGTGTTTGTCGCGCGATGGCTTCAGCGGCAGAGGCCGGTAGAGACAGCCACCTATCGTAGTTTTGAGCGGGCCAAGGAGCAGCTATGCCCAGCGTAGCTACTGCGCCACTACCTTATCGGGGGCGGCAACGGCTGGCGCAGCCTGTTCGGGTTCGTTATTGACAACTCCCCGCCTACAATCTATACGTCTGTATAGATAAATTGGCCCGCGCCTCTTCCCAGCTGCGCGCCCTTGTCCGTTGACCTGACCATGCCGCTCACTCTGCCAGACCGCTTCATTCTTCATCTGGACGCCGATGCGTTTTTTGCTTCGGTCGAGCAACGCGACGATCCGAAGTTACGCGGCAGGCCGGTGGCGGTCGGCACTGGGGTCGTCGCAAGCTGCAGCTATGAAGCACGCCGGGACGGGGTCCGCACGGGGATGCGCCTGGCCGAAGCGCGCCACTTGTGCCGGCCGCTGATCGTCATTCCCGGCGAATACCCGCGTTACGAGCAAGCCGCCCGGCACATGCTTGCCGTTTGCGAAGAACAGACGCCGCACATTGAGGTAGCTGCACTCGACGATCTCTACCTCGATCTCACTCACGGAAACCGGCCCGAGCGAGCGGCCGGCGATATCCGCACGCAAATTCGGGATGAGATCCGCCTGAGCGTATCTGTCGGTATGGGAAGCAACAAGCTGATAGCCAACGTGGCTACGAAGGAGGCAAAACCAGGGAGGCAGGTGCGCGTGCCTGCCGGCGACGAGCAACAGTATTTATCTCCCTGGCCGGTGCGGGTGTTGCCCGGCGTGGGACCAAAGATAGAGACTCGACTGGGGCGTCTGAACGTACAACGGATCGGCGAAATGGCCGGTATGCCGGTGCCATTATTACGTGGCCTATTCGGGCCCCAGGGACGCGTCCTGCACGAGCGTGCGCACGGCATCGACCACCGGCCGGTGGAGCCGCGCAAGCCGCCGCAGTCCGTGAGCCGGCGGACCAGTTTCGACCCGCCTGTAGCCGACCGTGCCTTCCTGCGCGCCATGCTCGATTACCTGGTGGAGCGAGCCGTTACCTGGATGCGCTTTCATCACCTAGCTGCCAAAGGTTTCACGGTGGATATCCGTTACGGCGACTACGAGAGCGCACTCGGGCATGGAACGTTTCGGCACGCGACGCACCACGACACGGAACTCAAAGAGGCGGCCCGCGAGCGCCTCGACACGCTCTATCAGCGCCGGCTGCCGTTACGACTTTTGGGTATCGAACTGGCACCGCTGGAAGCGCCGGACCTGCAGCCTGCCCTTTTCCTGGATCCAGAAGAAGAGCGTGCTCGTCGCCTGGTGGAATGCAAGGATGCAATCCACGAGCGCTTTGGGTTCACGGCATTGATGAGCGGCTCCATGCTGCTATTGGCGGAACGCCTGGACCGAGACAGGGAGAATTTTCGACTGCGTACACCCTGTTTGACGCGCTGAAGCTCGCCGAGACGACGCCTCTTGAATCCTGCTCTTTCTCCTGCTCCTACTCTTCATCCTCTTCCCAATCTTAATCTTCATCTTCATTCTTTCTCTTATGCGGGGCCCT
>Ga0116217_10005949_pt1 | contig 10643 bp, 8 predicted proteins | sample Sb_taG_6_FD_89697 | JGI IMG/M metagenome (GOLD analysis project Ga0116217, IMG submission 89697) | Peat soil microbial communities from Weissenstadt, Germany - Sb_50d_4_PS metaG | ecosystem: Environmental > Terrestrial > Soil > Wetlands > Peat | place: Germany: Weissenstadt | collected 2010-09-21 | reverse complement strand
GAGCGGCGAGAATGCGCGCCTGGCCGCGATGGCCGAGCGCGGGCGCGAACTCGTCGACGGCCTGGGCGCGGCGCGGGCGGCCGGGGCGCTGAGGGAGCTCGCCGAGCGATGAGCGAGCCCCTGCTGGACCTGGTGCGCGAGCTCTATCCGCTGCATCGCACGCTGGTCTCCGACGGAACCGACGAGGCGCTTGCGCGAGTGCGCGCGCATCTCGGTCCGGGCATCCGCTATGACATCGAGCGGTTTGCCCCCGGCGAGAGCGCATGGACCTGGCGCGTGCCGGGGCGCTGGATCGTCCACGAGGCATACCTCGAGATCGAGGGCGGAGAACGAGTCCTCGACTTCGCCCAGAACCCGCTGCACCTCGTCTCCTACTCGGACTCCGTCGACACGACGCTGAGGTGGGAGGAGCTGGAGCCCCATCTGCACGTGTCAAATGCCCGGCGCGGGGCGATCCCCTGGGAGTTCCGCTACTACGAGCCCGGCTGGGGCTTCTGTCTGAGCGCCGATCGGCGCGATGCGCTTCCTCGCGATGCGAACTATCGGGCGGTGATCCGCGCCGAGCAGCGGGATGGCCCCCAGGACGGGCTCGCCGTCGGCGTCGCCACCGTCGGTCCGACGGGCGGCGGGGAGTTCCTGATCTGCGCGCACATCTGTCATCCGCTGCAGGCCAACGACGATCTGGCGGGCGTCGCCAGCGCCGTCGAGGTCATGCGCCGGCTGGCCGCCGACCCGTTGCCCGATCACGCGCTGGGCGTTCGTCTGCTGCTGTGCCCGGAGACGATCGGAAGCGTGTGCTATCTGAGCCATCACGAGGATCTGATCGAGCGCCTCAGCGGGGCGGTGTTCTGCGAGATGACCGGCAACGACAGGGGGCTTGCGCTGCAGCGCAGCCGCCAGGACGATCACGTGCTCGATCGCATCGCCCGGGCGGCCCTGGCCGCCCGCTGTGAGTCGGTGCGCGAAGGCGCGTTCGGCGAGGTGGTGGTCAACGACGAGCTGGTGATCAACGGCCCCGGCGTGAACGTGCCCTGCGTGAGCATCGCTCGCTGGCCCTATCCCGAGCACCACACCCCCGACGACTCGCCGGCCATCCTCGCCGAGGAGCGCCTCTCCGAGGCGGCGGACGTCGTCGAGGAGATCGTCAGGAGCTATGCGACGAACTACGTGCCGAGGCGGACGTTCCGCGGTCCGGTCTTCCTCTCCGGATACGACCTGTGGGTCGACTGGCGCGTGGATCCCGCGCTCAATCACGCGCTGGACATGATCATGCTGCGGCTCGAGGGCGATCGAACCGTGTACGACATCGCCGAAGAGCTGGGGCTGGCCTATCGCAATGTGCTCGATTACATGGAGCGCTTTCGCGGATACGGCCTGGTCGAAGCCCTGCCAACGCCGCGGAGGACGTGAGCGGATCGGGCGATATGCGACACCCGGACGCCCACTCCAGCCATATCAACAACTGGAAGCAGCCGGGCTATAGACCTAAGCTTCGTCGCCATGACGGAGCGATCACCCAGCGGCGGCGGCGCGCGGCCCGTGATCATGGATTGCACGATCCGCGACGGCTCCTACGCGATCGATTTCAAGTTCACGGCCGCCGACACCGCGCTCGTGGTCGGACTGCTCGACGACGCGGGGCTGCCCTACGTGGAGATCGGCCACGGCCTGGGCCTCGGAGCCGTGAGGGCCGGCGGACAGGGGGCTCCCAGCTCTGACGTCGAGGCGATCGAGCGCAGCCGGGAGCGCACGCGCCGGACGCGCCTTGGAGCCTTCTTCATCCCGGGCATCGGCAGCGAGCGCGACCTGCGCGAAGCGGCGGCGGCGGGTCTGGATTTCGTGCGAGTGGGAAACAACGCCGACGAGATGGACGGCGCGTGGCCGTCGCTGCGGACCGCCCTATCGGCGGGGCTCGAGAGCTTCGTCAACCTCATGAAGACCTATGGCATACCGCCGAGCAGATTCGCCGAGATCGCGGTGGAGGCCGAGCGGCGAGGCGCGGCCGGCGTCTACGTCGTCGATTCCGCCGGGGGCATGCTGCCCGGCGAGGTGGCCGAGTACGTGCGCGCCGCGCGCGATCGCACGAGCATCCCGATCGGCTTTCACGGTCACTCCAACCTGCACCTCGCGGTGGCCAACGCGCTCGCCGCGATCGAGGCCGGAGCGACGTTCATCGACACGAGCGTATATGGCATCGGCCGCTCCTCCGGCAACGTTCCGACCGAGGTCATGGCCGTGGTCCTGGAGCGGCTGGACATCGAGTCCGGGCTCGACGCTCAGAGGATCATGGACCTGGCGGAGTCCTATCTGCGCCCGCTCGCCGAGAACCTGCACCCGCACGACATGATCGCGGTGGCGCTTGGCTACGGACGCTTCCATTCCTCCTATCTGCCGCGGGCGCTCGAGGCTGCCGAGGAGGCGGGGGTCGATCCGCTGAGGCTGATCGTCGCGCTGGGGCGGCGCGACACGATGCGCCTGCCGGAGGAGCTGCTGCGCGAGACCGTGGAGCGGTTGCGCGGCACGCCACGGCCGCGCCGCCGCGATGACCTGGCGGTCTTCTCCGACGAGCGCTTCGGACCGCGCCGCATCGCCAGCCGCCCGCGGGCGCTGGGCGAGTTGCTCGACGCGCTCGAGGTGACAGCCGCCAAGCGCCGCCTGGCGGTGGTGCTCGATCTGGTTGCAAGCGCCGCGCTCGACGAGGAGGCCACAAGCGCCGAGTTCGTGCTCGAGGACTCGCACATGGCCCTCGGTCGCCTGCGGTTTGGATCGACCGACGCGGCGCTGCTCGCGCTGGACGATCACGGATCGAGGATCGCCGTCGGCCTGGTGGATCGCGCCGACCGAGCCACGCTGCTGGCGCTCGATGGCGTGCTTGAGAGAAAGCTCGTGCCCTACCGCTCGGACGAGCTCGAGCTGGAATATCTGGGCGACGTCGTGCTCGCGCGGGCGGCGGCCGTGGGAGCCGAGGCGATCCTGCTGGCCGATCCGGGGACCTATGTGGCGGCGCTTGTGGATCGACTCGCGATGCGGCTGCAGTGCGTGGGCGAGGTCGTGCGCACGGACCGCGAGATCGAGCGCACGGGCCGCGTGCTCGAGCGACGCCCGGGAGCGATCACCGCGGTCGCGGGACCGCTGGGGTCGATGAGGGGCACGGGGACCGACGACGCCATCTTCCTCGGTGCGCGCGAGGGCGCGGTCAAGCCGCCGGGCGGCACAGTGCTGCGCCGTGAGGACGCCTACCGCGACACGCTGGGGCGCTGGCGACGCGCGCTCGCGGCGCTGCCACTCCCCGAGCCGCAGCCGATCGCACTATGAGTGCGGACGCGGAACTGACCCATGTGATCGAACGCAACGCCTCGCGTCCATTTCTGATCGAGGCCGCGAGCGGTCGTGAGCTGACGCACGGCGACGCGTACGAGCGCGCGCTGGCACTCGCCGGCGCGCTGCGCGAAGAGGGCATGCGCCGCGGCGAGCGGCTGGCGGTGGGACTGCCCAACACGGCCGAGCTCGCCATCGTCTACGAGGCGGCGCTGCTCGCCGGCCTGGTGATCGTCCCCGTCGCCTCCGGGTTCGGGCGGCGGCAGCTGCGCGAGCTGTTGACGCGCGCGCGCCCGCGCATCGTGCTCACAGGCCGCGGGGAGAGCGCGCTGCGCGCGGTGGCGGGCGAGCTGGGCGTGCCGATTCGATCGATCGCGCCGGCAGACGATGATGGTGGTGGCAGCAGGGGCGCGCCGGCAGGCGCCGGCGGCGAGCTCGACCTCTGGAGCCTGGCCCGCGCGAGCGAGGACGCGCGAGGCCTCATCGACGTGGCCGCCGACGATGTCGTGTCGGTCCACTTCACCTCGGGCTCGACGGGCACCCCGCGCGGTGTCGCCCATCGGCTGCGCGACTTCATGGACAACGCCATCCGCTATGCGCAGGCCACCGAACTGAACAGCAGCCACCGCTTTCACCACTGCCTGCCGATGACCTACATGGCCGGCTACTACAACCTGCTGCTGCTGCCGCTGCGGATCGGCGCCAGCGTGGTGATCGATCGCGCATTCGACGCGGGGTCGGTTCTGCGCTTCTGGGAGGCGCCGCGGCGGCACGGCGCCGATGTGCTCTGGCTCGTGCCGAGCATCATGGCGATGCTCCTGAAGGTCGATCGCGGCGAGGAGGGGCGTGCGTATTGCCGCGAGCGCGTGCGTCACGTCGCCTGCGGAACCGCGCCGCTGGACTGGGCCATACGCGAGCGCTTCGAACACGCCTACGGTGTCGCCGTCCACGACAGCTATGGGCTCAGCGAGACTCTGCTCCTGACGGCGTCGACGCCGCGCCATCCCTCGCGGCGAGGCAGCGTGGGACGCGCGCTGAGAGGCGTCGAGCTGCGCGTCATGGCGCAGAAGGGCTCACCGGATTCGGTCCTGGCGCAGAAGGGCTCACCGGATTCGGTCCTGGCGCAGAAGGGCTCACCCGGTCCGATAGTCGCCCGCTCGCCCGACGCGATGGCCGGCTATCTGAAGGGGTGTGACGAGGAAGGCGGGTTGGAACTGCACCTCCCCGCGGACCGCGATGGATGGCTCGAGACCGGCGACATCGGCGCGATCGACTCCGATGGCGAGCTGCGGATTACCGGTCGTCAGAAGGACATCATCATTCGCGGTGGCCTCAACATCAGCGCCGCCGAGGTGGAGCATGTGCTGGCCGGCGCGGACAGCGTTGAGCACCTTGCCGCGATTGGCGTGCCGCACGAGCTTCTGGGCGAGCAGATCGCCGTCGTCTTCGCCACCTCGGACGGCACGAGCTTCGCCGAGGTGGAGGCGGCGCTGAGAAGCCGAGCGGCCGCCGACGGAGCGACGCGCGCCGATGTCTATGTGCACATCGATGAGATGCCGCTGACACCCACGGGCAAGATCCGCAAGGGCGCGCTGCGCGACATGGTCATCGATCTGCTCGACCTGCCCGAGAGCGCCAGGGGCTTCACCGTGGATGCACAGCCGCAGGCTGGAGATGTCGGCGCGCCCGCGCCCCTTCGCGGCGTCCCGATCGACCTCACTCATCCGATCCGCCACGGAATGCTCAGCTTCCCCAGCCCCAACCACCCCTCCCCGGAGGTCACCGTGCTGGCCCGCCACGAGACCGAGGGCCGCATGACGCGGCGCCTGGTTCTCGGCACGCACACCGGCACTCACCTCGACGCGCCGCTTCACTTCCTCCCTGACGGCGAACCGGTTGAGGCGATCGCGCTCGCGCGCCTGGTGGGGCCTGCCAACGTGGCGAACCTCAGCGGCTTCGGCGCGCTCGCGGAGGTCTCGCGCGGCGCGCTGGAGCGCGCGCTGGGCGGAGCGCCGCGCCACCCGCGCCTATTGCTGCGCTTCGATTGGTCGAGGAGATTCGGCGATCTGAGCTTCTATTCGCAGTCGCCCCACCTGAGCGAAGATGCCTGCCGCTGGCTGCTGGAGGAGGGCGTGAACGTGCTCGGCATGGATACGCCCTCGCCGGACGATCCTCGCCACGCTCAGGACAGCGCGAGCGACAGTCCCAACCACCACCTGCTGCTGGGCGCGGGAGTGGTGCTGCTCGAGTACCTCACGAATCTCGATCGTCTCGGAACAGAGGTCTTCCTCATCGCCCTTCCATTGCCTGTCGCGGGGGCCGACGGCGCGCCCATGCGAGCGATCGCCTTCCCCATGAGAGCGATCGCCTTCAGATGACCGCCTCCCCTCCACCGAGCGTCCCCGGCGACGTTCTCCTCACCATGCCTCGCCCGGGAGAGTTCCTCGTGAGCAACATCTCCACACGCACGCACGCGCTCGGCGATCTGGCCTTTCTGGAGCTGCTGAGCTCACCCGCATCGCCCCCTCTCGCCGAGGTGCGGGTCTGCGACGCGAGCCGATCGCCGTTCGCCGAAGGTCTGCTCGGAGACCCCACCGGGGTCGATCGCTCCGTCGACAAACTCGACGGCGTGGAGCCCTCGAGCGCCGCGGCTGCGCTTTCCCTCGCAAGAGGGCTGATGCTCCTCGTCGACGATCTGGATGCCTACCACGAGTATCTCCTCGGGCGCCGTCTCGGCATCCTCGATCGCGCTCACCGCGGCACCATCCATCAGTGCGTGGGCGAGCACGTCCTGCTGGGACTGCGTCAGCGCAGCACGGACGCATGGTGGCTCACCCAGAAGTTCACAGACGACCTGCGCGAGCCGCGCCCAGGTCCCTACCGCGACGTGCAGTGGCCCTTTGCCATCGCCCACTACGCCCAGGCGGATCTCGACGGCGAGAGGATCCTCGACTTTGGCTGCGGCCCGGGGTTGTTTGCGAGGTTATTCGCTCGTCGCGGAGCGAACGTGCTCGCCCTCGATACGAACGCCGACCATCTCGCGACAGCGCGGCGCCTGGCTCTGGCCGAGGGCCTGCAGGAAGCCTGCGAGTTCCGTGAGCTCAGGCTGCCCCTCGCCGAGGGTCTGGCGCCGTTTGCGGGCCGCCGCTTCGACAGGATCTTCCTCAGCGATGTGCTGATGTTCTATTTCCACCCCTACGACGACTCGCTGCGGCTCGATCCCGTGGAGTTGATCCGAGGACTCGCGGCGATGCTCACACCACGTGGGCGCATGGAGATACTTGAGCCAAATGGGCTGTTTTGGCAGCAGCCGTGGCTCGGCGAGGAGCGACGGCCATACACGATTCTGACGGAGTATCGCCATAGAAGATACGGAGTCACACCCACGCTCGAGCAGATCAGCCGTGTGGCCGAGGCCGCCGGATTGGCGATCACACGAATCCGCGAGCTCGTTCCACAGTCTCCGGATGACGGCCGAATGGTCAGCTTTGCGAGGGAGTTCCCGCTGTGGTGGTTCTTCGAGCTGAGGCCCATGCCATGACCATTGGAGTGGCTCAGGTCGTGGTTAACGCCGCGGATCTCGACGCCGTCTGCCGACCCTACCTGGCGAGGGGCTGGAAAGAGACGTTCCGCGCCAACCGCCTTCCAAACCATCCCGCGAAGATCCCGTTTCAGGCGATCGAGCGAAGCATGCTCGATATGAGTCACCTGGCGTTCGACGCGAGGCCGTCGGTTGAGGTGACTCGCTATGCCGGCCATCTGCCGGCAGGCGCGACGGTCTACGAGCTCGATGGAGCGATCGTACGCAACGGAGCGGCTGTACGCGATGGAGCGGCCGGCGATGGAGCGGCCGTACGCAAAAGGGCGGTCGTACGCGACACGGCGGTCGTACGCCTGCGCGCGTGCGAGCCCCGCGCAAGCCGCGCATTCTGGCGCGCCCTCGGATTTGCCTCCCGCAGCGAGAACGTGCTCGAGGCGCGCACGATGCTTCCCGCCTGGCAGCTTCAGCTGGCATTGCGACCCAGCAGCGGTGAGCGTCCCCGCACATCGGTGGACGCGGAGGGATGCGTACTGGTGACGCTGCTCACGACGGCGATCGAGCGGCAGCTGGAGCGGCTTGCGGCGAGCGGCCTGCTCCTGAGGTTCACATCGGCGTGGGAGGAGCAGGTGGGAGGGCGAACGGTCGCCGTGGCCTTCGTCGAGGGTCCCAGCGGCGAGCTGGTCGAGCTGCTGCAGGTCTCAGGGGGTGTGCGATGAGCGAGCCGCTGCGCTGGCTGATCGGCTATGTCACGGAGCACGGCAAGCTCGGGGGCGCTGCCGTCGAGGAGCTGCTCGAGGAGAACTACGTGGCCCTCGGACTGCTCGACTCGCTTGGCGTCGTGCAGATGCTCATCGGGATCGAGGAGGAGTTCGGCGTATGGCTCGATCCGGACGAGATGCAGGATCCGCGGTTCTGTTCGATCGCCGGCCTCGCGGAGCTCGTCGAGCACGCGCGCGCCAGAGCCGCATGAGCCCGGCTCCCGACTACGGCTATGAGGATGTCCTGCGCGCGCTGCGCGCGGTGGGAGTGCGTCGCGCGGACATCCTCTTCACTCACTCGAGCATCGCGATGCTCGGCCTGCCCGAGGTCGACCTCGACGCGGAGGCGATCGCCACGCTGTTCCTGTGCGCCTTTCGCGAGGTCGCCGGCGAGGACGGGACATGGGTGCTCCCCACATACACCTACAGCTATACAAAGAACGAGATCTTCGATCCGGCGACAGTTCCACCCACCCGGGACATGGGGCTGTTGCCCAATGCCCTCTGGCGTCATCCGGATGCTGTCCGCTCGCTGGACCCCATCTTTTCGGTGATCGCGATTGGCGCCCGTGCCGAGGAGTTGACGGCCGGCGTGCCGAGCAGCTGCTTTGGCGAGGACTCCATCTATGCGCGCCTGATCGAGGCCGACGGCGCTGTCTGCAACATAGGCATCGGTTCACATTCGGCGCTTCTGCATCACGTAGAGCAGAAGCTTGGGGTCTCCTATCGTTATCCCAAGCCGTTTCGCGGCATTTCGATCATCGACGGCGAGCGCCGAGCGACGCACATCGCGTACAACGTGCGGGACCTCGACCGCCCTGAGCATCATCCGTACTTCATGCGCCTCGACCGCGATGCGCGCGCCGATGGCTCGCTTGCGGTATCGAGACTCGGACGTGGAGAGATCAATCTGATACGGGCGAGGCGAATGGAGGAACTGGCCCGCGCCGGCCTTGCGCGCAGCATCGACTATCTCGTGGTGGGGAGATCCGGCGAGGCCGATGAATAGAGGCATTCATCCGTCGGGTATCCGCCGGATCTTCGACCGCGCGCGCGAGCTCGAGCGGGGCGGCCGCAGGATCGTGCATCTCGAGCTGGGCCGCCCGCACCGCGGCTCGCCCGAGGCGGCGACGCGCGCGGCCGTGGCGGCGCTGCGGGCAGGGATGGTTCACTACACGCCCAACCGCGGCCTGCCGGAGCTGTGCGAGCGAATCGCCGCGCGCTGCGGGCGGGGCGTGGAGGATGTGGTGGTCACCTCCGGGGGCAGCGAGGCGGTTGCGGCGGCTGTGCTCGCGATCCTCGAGCCGGGAGAGGAGGCGATCGTTCTCGACCCGGCATGGCCGCACTATCGGGGGCATATCAGGCTGGCGAGCGGTATTCCGGTACACGTTCCATGCGCCTGCGACGATGGCTTCCAGCCCGATCCCGAGCGGGTCGCGGCTGCGATCACACGCCGCACGCGAATGCTGATCGTATCCAGTCCGTCAAACCCCTCAGGCGCGGTGATCGAGCCCGCGCGCGTATCCGCCCTTGCGGAGCTCTGCGTCGAGCACGATCTCATCGCGCTGTCAGATGAGATCTATGCAGGCTTTCTCTATGACGCGGCGCGACACCATTCGATCGCTGCCGAGCCCCATATGGCAGAGCGAACGGTGGTCGTCGATTCGTGCTCGAAGACCTGGTCGATGACGGGCTGGCGGGTCGGCTGGGCGCTCGCGGCGAAGCCGCTGGCGGAGGCGCTGAACGTGGTCCATCAGCACCTCGGCGTCTGCGCGCCGGCGTTCGCCCAGGCCGGCGCCATCGCGGTGCTCGAGGATGGGGCCGACCACGCCCGGACGATGCGCGCCGAGTACGACGAACGCCGCCGCACGCTGATCGCCGAGCTCGCCGGCGCGGACGCCGTGTGCCTGCATCCACCGGCCGGGGCCTTCTATGCGTTCCCCCGCGTTGACGCTCCCTCGGGACTGGCCGGTGAGCAGGTCGCGATGCGGCTGCTGGAGAATGCCGGCGTCGCCACGGTGCCGGGCTCCGTATTCGGGAGGCAGTTCGCCGCTCACATACGACTGTCCTATGCGGTGTCGAGCGCTGAGCTCGCCGAGGGGCTCGACCGTCTGCGGGCGTTCCTCGGCTGAGGAGGCGCCACACACCGTGACCGCTACGAAAGATCACCGGCATGCCCGTATGAGCTGGGGCGGGAAACACGCCAATGCTTCCGAGGGCGATCTCCCCGAGCGCAGGCGCCGGCGGCTGTGGCCTGCGCGCGACGGGGTGTGGCGTGCGGGGAGCATCCCGGTCAACACGACCGTAACCGCGACGCGGACGCTCATTCGCGGGATCATCTCATTTGCCCTGCTGCCGCTGCTCATCGATCGCATCGGCAGCGCGCCCACCGGGCTCTTCATCGTGGCGACGACACTGACGGGCTACTTCAACTCAGTCGAATACAGCCTGACCCTGAGCGTGACGAAGTACGTGGCCGAGCATCGCGCGGTCGGAGACGCCGAGCAGCTCGGCTCGGTCCTGCGCGCCTCGCTGATGCTGATGCTCGGGATCGGCGTCGTCATCGCGGCGGCGCTGGCGCTGCTGAGCGCGCTCGGCGGGCAGGCGCTCTTCGGGGCCGCCTCGATTCGCCACGATGCGGTGCCGACCCTGCTCGTGGCCGCCGTGAGCGCGCTGTTCTACTGGCCCTCGCGCCTGGGCACCGCCGCGCTGGAAGGCCTCGAGCGCTACGACCTCAATGCGGTCGTGCAGAGCGTGTCCGCGGTGGTCGGGTTCGCCCTCATCTACGCGGCGACCGAACGGACCCACTCGGTGCCTCTGCTGACAGGGATCTTCTGCGCCATGCTCGTGTTCGAAGGTCTGTGCGCCGGCGCGTTGGCCTGGCCGCAGCTCGATCTGCAGCGGGGAGTGGGCCGCTGGCGCGGCACCCATCTGCGCCCGGCCCTGGGCTTCGGCGCCGGGCTCTTCGTGATGGGTCTCGGCGACACGCTCATATACGAGAGCGACCGCCTGGTCGTGACGGCCTT
>Ga0116217_10005946_pt1 | contig 10645 bp, 13 predicted proteins | sample Sb_taG_6_FD_89697 | JGI IMG/M metagenome (GOLD analysis project Ga0116217, IMG submission 89697) | Peat soil microbial communities from Weissenstadt, Germany - Sb_50d_4_PS metaG | ecosystem: Environmental > Terrestrial > Soil > Wetlands > Peat | place: Germany: Weissenstadt | collected 2010-09-21 | reverse complement strand
GCGGCAACAGTAGGTCTTGCTCCGGCAGGTAGTCTCGGTAGCCCTTTGGCATAAAACATTATGTACCGGTTCCGTTCCATTCATGCCTGCGAACTTGCGGTTTTATTCGGACAGGCTCCTAGTACTTTTAACCTATCGGTCGGTCCGCACATGCATTTTCTGCATGGGTGTGTGAATATTTCTCAGCCCAGCAGGCCACGTACCGAGAGTGCGCCCGGCCTTCCGGCGGCATCCCACACCTCTGGCGCCAAGCAAAGTGTCCTCCTCCCGAGAAACTGCTGGACCACTTCTTCAACTGGGAGACTCTCGCTGCACTCACGGACATCTGCTGCGAGGCATTTTGATTTCCAGAATTGGAGCCGAAGGGCGCATGATCTCTAGCGGCTTAACGCCTTTTGGCCACTGGCCTTGTACCTGACAGCGTTCGTACCAATAGCTTGCGGGCGCGGTGGTGCCGGGTCTTCACAGCGGCAGCGGTTAACGAGAGCGAGCGAGCGGTTTCCGCCACACTGAGTTCATGAAGATCCCGCAACTGGATCATTTGCCGGTACTCTTCCGGAAGCCTGGTCATCGCTTGACGCAGCCGCTCCGCTTCCTCTCTGCGCTGGCACTGCGCGTGCGGCGAACTGGCCGGATCCGCTAGCTTCGCGGCATAGGTTTCGTGGAGAGACTGGATCGGAGCCACTGCTTGTCCCCGGCGCCAATGGATCACTTCGTTCAAGGCAATGGCGCTTAACCAGGTCTTGAAGCTGGCTTCTTGTCGAAACTGCCCCAGGTGGATGAACGCCCGCAGAACAGCCTGCTGGACAATGTCTTCTGCTTCGGACTCGCAACCCAGCCGGGCGCGCGCAAACCGAATTAAGGACGTTAAGTAGGGCTCCACCAAGTCTCCAAACGCATCGGACCGCCCTTTCAGAGCACTCTGAATTAAGGACTCTTCGGCTTCACGAATAGTCAGGTCTCGGAGCCCGGCCCAAGGGCGTGACGGTCTGGCGGATGCGCAAACCAATTCCATAACGCTTCCAGTCTCCTGTTCGGGTCAACACTAAACCATACGAGCACGGCAATTGACGTGCCAAACCGTAGCTGAGGCTAAAGGAATTTTGTTCATTTGCTCAATAGGGATTGCTCAACAAGGTAAGACTGGGAGCACCCGAATTGGTAAGAATTGCTCGGCGGGGCGGCGGGCAGAGCAGCTAACTTTTTGATTTCCAGGCTGATCGTGAGTTTGGCATTGAATCGGCAACTGTGCAGGCGGTTATGAATCGGACGCGCATTCATCCGGCTAGTTTTGGACTCAGGGGCGGGTTGAGCGAAGACTTGCAGGCCACCGGAAAGCTGCTGGCCTCATCTTTCGAATGGTTTGGAGAGTTCGGCGATTTCTGTGTCCACGTGTTCCGAGCCATCTTCACGGCCCCGTTCGAGGGCCGCGAACTGATCCGGTAGATGGACGCAGTCGGATCAAAATCGCTACCGCTAGTGGCGCTTGCCGGAGCCGCCACAGGGGTGGTTTTGTCTCTTCAAACGCGGGACAGCCTGGCGCGATTCGGCGGAAAAACGATGCTCCCCGCGGTGATCGTATTCTCTCTACTGAAGGAGACGGGGCCCACCATCACTGCGTTGGTCCTGAGCGGCCGGGTGGGAGCAGGCTTCGGCGCCGAACTGGGATCGATGAAGATCACCGAACAAATCGACGCCATGGAAGCCTCGGCTGTCGATCCCTACAAGTGCTTGGCGGCCACGCGTGTATTGGCCTGCATGGCGATGCTTCCGTTGTTGACTCTGGCGGCCGATTTCAGTGGCATCCTCATGGGCTGGGTGGCCAATACGCTGCTGGAGCCTGTATCGCTGCGCCTCTTCCTAAATAACGGCTTCAAAAACGTCAGGTTCGGTGACTTTATTCCACCTACTTTCAAGACCGCAATATTTGGTTTGATTATTGGCTCAGTTGCATGTTTTCAGGGGATGCGAACCCAGGGTGGTACGGAGGGTGTTGGGCGAGCCGCCACCAGTTCGGTGGTGCTCGCTTCGCTTTTCATCATACTCGCGGATGTCGTGATGGTTCGGGTGATTCTTCTGTTGTATTCGTGAGGACGCGATGGAACCTGAAAAGGGCGACCTGCCGGTTCTGGTCCAGGGGCTGTATAAAACGTTCGGCCGTCAGAGAGTCTTGAACGGAATCAACCTTACGGTGTCCCGCGGGCAGACCGTGGCTGTGCTGGGCCAGAGCGGCACGGGCAAGAGTGTTTTGCTGAAATTACTGATCCGCCTCCAACAGCCCGACGCGGGTCTCATCCGTATCCATGAGCAGGCGATCGGGGGCTTGCCGCTGGATCAATTGAGTGAGCTCCGCAAGCGAATTGGATTTCTGTTTCAGCAGGCGGCTTTGTATGACTCGCTGACGGTTGCAGAGAATGTGGCGTTCCCTTTGGAACGGCACACGAGTTTGTCTCCCGCGGAGCGGCGTGATCGTGCGCGCGAGTTGTTGTCGAACGTGGGTATGGAACAGCACATGGCGAAAATGCCTTCGGAGATATCCGGCGGCATGCAGAAGCGAGTCGGGTTGGCTCGAGCGCTGGCACTCGATCCGGACCTCCTGCTTTTCGATGAACCAACCGCGGGCCTGGACCCGATCACTGCCGGCGAAATCGGCATGCTGATTTTGGAGTTGAAGGAGAAACGCAAGATCACCTCTCTCGTGGTGACCCATGATATTCATGGCGCCAGATCATTCTCAGACCAAATCGTCGTCCTTCACGGCGGAAACATCCTGATCCAGGGCACATTGGAGGACCTACAAAACAGCCGGGATGAATTTGTCGTGCGTTTCTTGAGCCAGGCAGCCTGAGGAAGATGGAGAAGATTATGACCAGAGAATATCGACTCGGCTTGTTTATCGTCGCAACCCTGCTAATTCTCGGGGCGGGCGTGTTTCTGATCGGCGGGAAAAGTTCGTGGTTCTACGGAACCTATCGCGTTAAGGCCGCCTTTCCAAATGCTGCTGGCCTCCTCGACCCGGGCGCTGAAGTCCGTGTTGGAGGAGTCCACGAAGGTACCGTCGTCGGCATAGACCTACCCAAACATGCAGGCGAAAACGTGACCGTCGTGATGAATCTCGATAATGCAACGCGGGAGGTTGTCAAGAAAGACTCTGTGGCGATCATTCGCCCGGAAGGGCTTCTGGGAGATAAGTATGTGGAAGTCTCGTTTGGGTCTAAGGAAGCAGAGAGCCTTCGGGGCGGCGAGTCCATTGCCAGCGAACCGCCACTCGACTTTTCTGACCTGATCAAGAAGGCAGACCAGATTCTAGACTCGGCCCAGGCCACTGCGGAAGACGCACAGGCAACCGCGAGCAGCGTGAAGTCCATCGCTTCAAAAATCGATCAGGGCCAAGGCACCATGGGCGCGCTGATCAACGACAAGACCATCTATCAGCAAGCCAGCGCGGGCGTCACGTCGCTCCGCGAGAACATGGAGGCCCTCAAGCACAACATTCTGATTCGCGGGTTCTTCAAAAAGCGCGGATATGAAGATTCCGAAGAACTGACCAAGCACGAAATTCCTAAGCTGCCGCCAGGCCCGTTTCCTTAAGAGTTTCGTGTACGATCCAAAGCAGATCTTCGACCAGCCGGGCTCGACCAAACTCAAGAATCGGAAGGCCTTGAACGAAGCTGGAAGCTTTTTGGAAGGAGGGCAGTTCGGCTTGGCGGTGGTGACTGCCTCGACCGGTATGAAGGGCGATTCGGACAAAGATCACGAACTAACGGAAGCCCAAGCGATGATCGTTCGCGACTACCTGGTCCAGAATTTCCGATTGGACGACACGCGCGTCAAGACCCTTGGGCTGGGCAAGGCCAAAGCGGCCGGCGACAGCGGTGGAGTCGCGACTGTGATCTATCCGCGGGCCGACTCGAGAAAGGAGCTGGCACGCGAAGTGCACAACAATTCTGCGTGGTAGGGCATTTGCGCCGCGTTAGTACTCTTCGTGCCATCGCCCGGAGCCGCGGCGTCCCGCCGCGTCAGCGGCTGTCCAGCGAAACTTGAACGGCCCGGTCAGGCAGCGACTGTTGTGCTGCAGGCGTCGGTACGGCGCTGTGCAAATGGCAGGCTTGGACCGGCTGGGTTCCCTCGATAAACACTTCGCTTCGCACGTTGTGACAGTTCGGCGTTGCCAGCTCGCCGCTGTCCGCGTCGATCTGGACGGTCACGATGCCGCTGGGCGCCTCGAATTCGTGCACGTTGGCGTAATCCTTATGCTGGTGCGCGCGCTTCATGAATTCGGTCCAGATGGGTAGCGCGCTGCGCGCTCCCTCCAGCTTGATGTCGCGATTATCGTCGAAGCCGACCCACACTACGCAGATCAGCCGGGATGTAAAACCAGCGAACCAACCATCGCGCGAGGTGCCGGTCTTGCCCGCAGCGGGCAGATAAAATCCTCGCGCGCGCACTCCGGCGCCGGTACCGGAGCGTAAGACTTCCTCCATCAAGTTTTCCGTGAGGTAAGCCACGCGAGCGTCCATGGCGGGCTTGCGCTCCGGCTGCCATTCGAAGATCGAAGCCGCATGTTGATCGCGAATGGACCGGATTAAGCCGGTCTTCTGACGCATGCCGTAGTTCGCGAAGACCGTGTAAGCGCCGGCTATTTCGAGCGGCGTTACCTCGTATGCTCCGAGGGCGATGGAGGGAGTCGGCGCGATATTCACGTTCAATCCGGCCGCTCGCGCGACGCGCGCGACCTGATTGTAGCCCACCGTCTCGGCGACCTTCACTGCGGGAATGTTCAGCGAATGGGCCAGCGCGTAGCGCAAGGTAACTTCGCCCGCGTAGTCGCGCTCGTGATCCGAAGGATCGTAAGGCTTGCCATGAAAGTAGAACGTGGTCGGCTCATCTTCCACGGTGCTCGCAGCCGTTAACACGGGGCCGCTGTTCGCGAGCGCGGAGCCCAGAGCCGCGGCGTACACAAACGGTTTGAAAGATGATCCGGGTTGACGCCTGGCGGTCGCGCGGTTCAGTTGACTGAGTCCGTAGCTCCGGCCGCCGACCAGCGCCTTGACCTCGCCGGTTTGCGCATCCAAAGCCACCAGTGCGGCCTGCACCAGGGGCAATTCGCTGGTGCCATACTTCTTGGAGCGGTTCCTCCACAGCCGGTCGGTTTCCTGGATGCCTGTCCGTACAGCCTCTTCGGCGTCTCTCTGCAGGTTCATGTCCAGCGAGGTGTAGACGCGAAACGAAGAGTTTTGAAAATCGCGATCCTGAAATTGGTTTTGCAGGGTTTCATCCACCAGGTCGACGAAGTAAGGAGCGTCGGTCGTTTCGCCTTCCCCGCGCGTCACGTTCAGCGGCGACGCGGCCGCATCCTGGTACTCGCGCTCCGAAACGTACCCGTTGGTGCGCATGGCCTTGAGGATCGCGTTGCGCCGGGCCTTGGCGCGATCCGGATAGCGGAAGGGATTCCGCGTCGAGGGAGCTTGAATCATCCCGGCCAGCAGAGCGGCATCGGCCAGCGTCACCTGGCTGAGGTCCTTGCCGAGATAAACGCGGCTGGCCTTTCCGAACCCGTGGATGCTGAAGCTTCCCAGGTGACCCAGATAGATGGAATTGGCGTAATCCTCGAAGATCTGCTGTTTGGTGAGCGTGTGCTCCAGGTGCAGAGTAATCAGAGTCTCGGGAATCTTGCGGCGCCAGCCACGCTCCTGTCCCAGCATCAAGGTGCGCGCGAGCTGCTGCGTAAGTGTGGAGGCGCCTTGGGATCTACGCAGTCCCTTTGCATCCACCCACACGGCGCGAAGAATGCCGGCCGGGTCGAATCCCCAATGATGGAAGAAGCGTTTGTCCTCCGCCGAGAGCACGGCGTTCACCACCACTTTGGGGAGCTCGGCGAAGTGAACAATCAATTGCTTGTCGCGGCTCTGATCGAAGAAATTGGTGATGACCTCGGGCTCCAGCGAAACCTGAGGCAGGCTGGCGTGGTTGCTCAGGGAAGCGATCCGAGCAATGTGTCCGGCTTGAACTTGGATCGCCGCGCCCTGTTGAACATAACCGTCGCGGCCGGGATGAATCTCGATGGTGTCTCCCCGTTTCTGATACCACCCCATGCGGTTGGTTTTGGATTCAGTGTATCCGCAGCGGCGCAGATAGGATGCAAGCTCTTCGATTTTCCCGTCGCCGCCGAGGACGACCGTGCGCGGCGCGGCATAAATCATCGACGGGCTTTCCAGCATCCCGAAACGCAGCTTCTGGTCGACGTTCCGGGCGTACCTCAGGTAGGCGAAGAGCAGAGATCCACAGACTATCGCCATGAAAATGGATGCGCCCAGGAAGGGCTTGCGACGCCAATCGCCGATCTGGCTGAGGCGCCTGATGAGACCGCTTGGAACCAAGATTCGCATCGAGGTAAACCTGACTTTCTTACCGGGGCCTATGAAGGTTTTGCAGGCTCGAACCCATTGCATCGGCTTATGGGAGTCACTTTCAGATGCAGGTCAGCATGCCTTGAAGGCCGCAATCGTCAAAAAACGTCTCGGGTGCCTCGTGTTTGACTCGAATCTGGCTCAGCTGCCTTGTCACCCCATAGGCCTCCCCGAAATGAGCGCAGAGACCGCATTGCCCATCTGGCACGTGCAGCATAGAACCTCCGTGTCGAACTCAAGCAACTCGACAGCCAGTTTCGAGTCCCTTTTAGCGCGTACCATCTTGCAGCACGTGACTCTTGCCTCAGCACGAGTCTGCAAGGGGAAGGTGCTGTATCATTCTGCGCGCCGGAACACGCAGCACTCGTGGGGCAATTTCGAGAGTTCGTCGTACAGCACCAGGAACACGGCGTTGGTCCAACCAAACCCAATTTCGTTGGTCCCATAGCCGAATTGCAAGCTTGCCGACAAATCCGATCGCGCCGCCACAACGTCGTATTTTTCCTTGATGGTTCCATGCTCGGTGAAATCGTGCATCAGCATGAAGAGAAACTTGATTCTGATGCGCTCCGCAGCCTCCTGGAAGCCGTAGCGCCGCAGTCCCTGCACTGCGATGAGTTGCAGCGGCGCCCATCCGAATGGCGCGTCCCATTGATCACCAGTGATCTGAGTGCTGGTTTGCAAGCCCCCGGCCCGCTCAAAGAGCGGCAGGCGCGCTGCAATGCGGGCTGCCTGCTCGGGTGAGGCGATGCCAGCCCATAGGGGATAAAAGGTGGTTAAGAAATCATACTGGGAGCGGCATTTCCGTTGGAAATCGTAATCGAAATAGAGGCCGCTCTGTTCATCCCACATCAGTCGGTTAATCGCTTCCGCGCGCCTTGCGCCGCGCGCGGCCCACTGTCCGGCGGTGGAAGGCTGACGGAGCGTTAGGTAGATGCTCGCGATATCCATCTCCATGCGATAAAGCAGACAGTTCAGGTCCACTGGGTTGTAGTCCAGAATGGCGGCGCTGAAGGGCCCGAAGCGGCCCGAGGGATCGAACCCGGATTCCCGCATCGCGCGATCGGCGCGGTAAAAGAGCGGGGTTAGGAGATCGTTTTCACGGTCGTAGAAGCGTGCGGGATCGTAGGCGGTCACCATGTGAGTTCGATTTTACCCGCGGACGCGGACGTAGTCATTCCGCCCGCTGCCGTCCCGCTCGCTTTCGAGGACTTCAGGCGCCCGGCGTATCGTCGCCGCCGTCATAGCGCGATAGACCCGTTGCCCGTGTCAGATGGGGCTCCTACATCCAATATGCGTAATACTTCTCGATTGCCGGCAGCGTGCTCTTTAGCCACGCCGCGTTCGAGGTACGGCGGAATACTTCTAGAACCATCTCTGTCAAGAACAGCGGCTGGGAGCGCGTCAAATAGTAGCTGCGGTTGGCGTTGAGGACCTTGCCATAGTGCTCCACTTCAAACACGAGATTGTCGGTCATATCCTTGGCCAGCGTCACCTGGCCGTCCTGGAGCAGACCCAGCAGAATGAAGTAACTGTTCCAGCCATACATCTCATTGAAGCGGCCTCCGGGGACAATGTAGGGACGGGGGAGGTACAGGAGGCCGGGTTTCGCGGCTCCCGCATCCTCCGGCAAGGGAAGCACGGAGACGATGCGAAGCTCCGAGGCCGTTAACTGCGGTCGAAGGTGAGAAGCTATCTTCACGGCTGGGAAACTGCGGGGGACGTAAATGATCGCGCTGCCGGCCTGCGCAACTTTGTCGTCAGCCGCGGATTTTAACGGGGACGCATTGGACCGGCGAAGTGTCGTCCAGGTTTGGGCAATGAATTGCTCGATCTGCGAAAAAGGGACGCACTCAGGGGTATCGGCCGCCATGATCGGACCATCCGAAGAGCACCACTCCCGCTAGACGCGCACCACGAGCGCCCAGATGAGTATGGATGGCGTAACGGGGGGAGACGTTTCGAGTTTATTGGTCATCTCAAGAGACAGCTATGATGACAGCCGCCACGTGACTGATGTCGTATAGCGTCTCAAGAGCGCCATCCAGAACATACAGCCGCGGAATTGAGAAATCCGGTCCGCGCCGAGCCGAATCCTCCAACAACTCGCGCACCACAGTGGCATTCTCAGGGGCTCCTTCCGCAGACCAGCCCGTCTTCATGCCCGCAAGGTGATTCAAATCGGTTCCCGGCAAAACGCCGTTTTTTGGGGATTAGAGAATTCGGAGGAGCACCCTCGGAGGCTACTGCCACGCCAGACGGAGGCGCGCTCGTGAGCGTCTTCGTCTGGCCGGCAGGAGGGAGGTGTCGCGATGGCGAACTCACTCTCCGGTTCGAACCGATGGAGCGTACCTGTTCAACTCGCCGTAAAGTCTTTCTGCACTCTCAGGCGGTCCGATATGGCCATGTAATACCTCTTGTTGGCTCACGCGATGTCCGTAGAGAGCCTCATTATCATTGTTGTCCGCGCGCAGGCTTGCTCCATCGAGACTCACGCCCGCGAAGACTCCGCGGGATCGTGACCAGCTGAGAATCTCGGCGCGCATCAGAGCGTCGGTTTGAGCTTGAGCGTCACGCCCCAAGGGACCCACCATGGCGGCGGCTTCACCGCCAATCGTGAACTTGTCTTTCATCAGCCGGTTCTCTCCGCTCGCGTTCATTACCGCAAAAACCACATCCGTCTCACCCAAGCCGATCTGGAGTCCGATGTTTCCTCCTTCGATAACAATCATCGAAGGAGCGCTCCATCCGCTTCCTGCAGGGGTCCTGCAGGTTACAACGCCTTTGCCGTATTTGGCTCCCACGATGAAACCGGCACGCTTCAAACTTGGTACGATACCTACGCAGTGCGCCTTCTGCATGAGATCCCGTGGGATTCCTCTATCGGGAGACTGCATGATCTCATGCAAGACTTCCTCCGCTGAATCGATTCTGTGAATCGCGTCACTCCGTGTATCGGCGATCAGAGAACAGGCGGCAAACAGGCCCAGGTAAGCAACTTTCATGAAATCATTCCTTTCTCGGAGAGCTGACGCTCCGTGCAGTTTTCGATTGTGCAGGTTTACCTCCAATGTGCCGTCTCTCCCGGTTCGAGCCAGTATCCCTTGAAGGATCAATGCGAGATCGAGGAGTTTCGGAAATCAATTCCTGCACAACCAGATTGACCTCGGTAAGAACAACGGGCTTCAACCGTGGTGCTCCAGGCTATGGAAATGCGTAGGATTTACATCCGGGCCTTGCGATACTGAGCCTTCAACACTTCTAGAGCCTATCCCCTGATTCCAAGGACAATATTTGTGATAAGTTAATCTGGCATCGCAATTGCCGAGTGTCTTGCGAGAGGTGCTGATATGCCTTTACTCTACGTCGCGGTCGCGATGGTCATTGTCGCAGTGGTTGCGAGGCTCATCAACACTGACCTTCGGATGCCAGGGGACATCATGCCAATTCTGAACCTTGTGCTGGCGCTGCTCGTTGTGGGAATGGTTCTGTGGCTTATAAACACTTACGTTCCGATGGTGGGAAGCATCAATGCGATTCTGAACATCGTTGTAGTAGCGGCAACCTGCGTTCGGGTGCTCCAAGTAGTCGGTCTGTGGAGTCGGGTGATCAGAATCTGGAGCAGACTCACAAGGCGGCCCCTCGGCACAGCTCCGTCAGCCTAGCGGTTGTGAACGCCGCACCGGAAGTGGCGAGCACCTGTGTTGGCACACGAATTGCACTCCACGTGGCCGGAGCTAGCCGGAGGCTCCAACAGTTGATGACCAGCTGAGCGCTCGTAGCCCTTCTGTCGATCTTGACCGCTGCTAACCTCATGCTCGCCCAGCCGCCAGATTCCGGCGCACTGCTGGATCCATCCCCCACAGTCGCAGGGCCTCAATCCGCGCAATGGAGCCGCCTGGGCGTGGAGGACAAGCTTCGCTATGACGGGCTGCACTTTGTCGACATCAACAACTTCGCTTACGCCGGAATCGGAGCGGCTATTGACCAGTGGCGGGGGCGGCCGGGCGTGTGGGGCCAGGGTGAGGGAGCCTATTCGGAACGTTACGCGTCGCATCTCGGGCAGTACGCGATCCAGCGCAGCATCATGTTTTCAGTGCAGGCGATCGATCACGAGGACGCCCGTTTCTTTCGGTCAACCAGAACCAGTTACCAAGCGCGCCTAGGAGACGCATTTCTTCATACCATCTGGCGCCACGACGACACTGGCGGCATGATGCCCGCATATAGCGAAT
>Ga0116217_10005945_pt1 | contig 10645 bp, 8 predicted proteins | sample Sb_taG_6_FD_89697 | JGI IMG/M metagenome (GOLD analysis project Ga0116217, IMG submission 89697) | Peat soil microbial communities from Weissenstadt, Germany - Sb_50d_4_PS metaG | ecosystem: Environmental > Terrestrial > Soil > Wetlands > Peat | place: Germany: Weissenstadt | collected 2010-09-21 | reverse complement strand
CCCGTCACGTGGACCATCGCGGGGACCTCCAGCTCCACCATTTTTTCGTAGAACGGGTACCACCATTTGTTGGTGAGCGGCGGTTCCTTCCAGTAGCCGCCGGAGGGATCGGGGTTCAGGTTGCAGCCGACAAAACCCAGTTCCTTGACGCAACGCTCGAGCTCCGGAATGCAATTGTCAGGCGGCACACCGGGAGTTTGCGGCAACTGGCATACCCCAATGAAATTTTTGGGGTAGAGATTGACGATGCGATGGATCATGTCGTTGCAAATGCGCGTCCAGGCCGCGCTCAATTTGGCGTCGCCAACGTGATGGCCCATGGCGGAAGCGCGGCACCGAAGTCACCATCTTTTCTCCGCGCGCTTCCGCCATGGGCCATCACGTTGGCGACGCCAAATTGATGGCCCATGGCGGAAGCGCGCGGAGAAAAGATGGTGACTTCGGTGCCGCGCTCGCGTTGAAACTTCAGCTGCGCGGGCTCCAGTTTTTCGCGAATCTGATCGTCGCTGATCTGCGGCGGCTCAGGCACGTTTGAGGATTCCTGGAACGCGACGATTTGCCGCTTGCGGAACTCGATAAAAGCCGGTGGCTCGGAAGTGTAGTGCCCGTGACAATCGATAATCATCATGATCTCCGGTGGATGATGCGAAGCGAACTAATCTAGCACACAATTTGGCGGCTGTGGTTTGCGAGCCTGAGTGGCGCAGGCTTCAGCCTGTGGGTTTTGGTTGCAGCGACGGCGACCGTGCTCCGACCAAACCCCACAGGCTGAAGCCTGCGCCACTTAAGCCGCGGCTCATTTGACAATGTCCTCCCGAGCCGCCAGAATTCGCCTTTGCTGCCAAATCCACAACTGCAATTTTCCGCGCGAGGGAGACAAAAATGAAAGCCATCGTCGTCCACGAATTCGGAGCGCCGGAAGTCATGAAGCTGGAGGAATTCCCAACGCCGAAGGCGGGCCCGGGACAAGCGGTCGTGCGCATCCATGCGGCGGGCGTGAACCCGTTCGATACGTACATGCGCGCCGGCACTTACGCCATCAAACCGCCGCTGCCCTACGTGCCGGGCGGCGAAGGCGCGGGAGTGGTCCATTCCGTTGGCGAGGGCGTCACGAAATTCAGAGCGGGCGATCGCGTCTATGTGGGGCATCCCGTCACCGGGACGTACGCGGAATACTCGCTGGCACTCGAATCGCAACTGCACCGGCTGCCCGATCGCACAACCTTCAATCAAGGCGCGGGAATCTACGTGGCGTGCGGCACGGCGTATCACGCGCTCTACCATCACGCGGACGCGCGCGCCTCGGAAACGCTGCTGGTGCACGGCGCAAGCGGCGGCGTGGGAATCGCCGGCGTGCAAATCGGACGCGCGTTGGGCATGACGGTGATCGGCACAGCGGGCACGGACAAAGGCCTTGAGCTCGTGCGGCGCGAGGGCGCACATCACGCCTTCAATCATAAGAAGCCGGGATATACGGATGAGATCCTCAAAGCGACGAACGGCCGCGGCGTAGACGTTGTCCTCGAAATGCTGGCGAACGTAAACCTCGCCGCCGACCTCAAACTGATTGCGCGATTCGGCCGCGTGATCGTCATCGGCAGCCGCGGGGACATCTCCATCACGCCGCGCGATCTGATGGCCCGCACCTCATCGGTGCGCGGCTTCGTCCTCTGGGGCATCTCGGAAGCCGATGAGGCCGACGTTCACGCAGGCCTCTACGCGGGCCTTGAAAACGGCACGGTGCGCCCGGTGGTCGGCAAGGAACTTCCGCTGGGAGAAGCTGTTCGCGCCCACAAGGAAATCATGGAGACGGGCGCGCAAGGCAAGACCATCTTGATTCCTTAAGTACTCGTAGGACAGGCTTCAGCCTGTCGGGTTTCGCGTGGTCCTTAACGAATTCAAAGCAGACAGGCTGAAGCCCGTCCTACCTGAATTGAATCCTCGCAATCTTGTTGGTCCGGTCGTAGGGCAACCAGACCGTCGGCGGATTCGTACTGCTATCGACCTGGATGTGGCGGATTTCGGTGCCGCGCGTCGGAAGCACGTATTCCGTGAATTTTTCAGTGGACGGATCGAACTTGGCGATCCTGTCCGAGTTCAACAAGGTGATCCAGACCGTGTGGTCCTTGGTATTGACGGTGGCCGAATAGGGCTGGCTGAATCGATGAGGCAAAGGATATTCAGTCACCTTTCTGGTGCGCGCGTCGATTTTCGCAAGCCGGTCCGCGAAAAATTCGCACACCCAGATAACATCCTTTTCTCGATCGGACGCCGACCGGCGCGGCCCTTTTTCAAGCGGCGTCGCGGTATTCGGCGTCAGCCCAAGACTCGCGGAAAGCTCCCGGTCTTTGGCCGTGACTTCGTAGTCCTTCGAAACCACGGAATTCAGCGCAAGCTCGTCGATTTTGCCCGTATGCGAGTCGACGATCTCCATGTCGTTCCCGCCCGGCTTGGAAACCCAAACTTTATCTTCCTCGTCAGCCGCGAGGTCGTAATTCGCTTTTCCCGGACGGTCGGAATAATTCGTATATTTTCCTGTCAGCGGATCCAGCTTGAATGCTCCTTCGCGATGGGGAGACCATACATTCCCCTTGGTGTCCAGCGTGATAAAGTCGCCTGAGGATGGAATGTCCGCCGGCCGGGGGTATCTGAAGAACTTGCCGGTTTCGGGATCGAACTTCGTGGGAGCCCCTTCCGTCCCATTTGCAAACCAGATGTTGCCCACTTTATCGAAGACCAGAGCATGCGATGTTTCCGCGGCATTGGCCTCATCCGCCAGCTTGTACTCGGTGATCTTCCCGGTGAAAGGGTCAAGTTTGCCGAGCGTGCGTTCCGGCGTCGCATCGTCCGCAAACCAAACAGATCCGCCTTTGTCGACCGCGACGTCGTGCGCGGCTCGACCATTCCACCGGGACGGTGTTCCCTCCGACCAGTCCGTGCCGTTGTGCTCCATGATCCAGCCCGGCATGTCGGGCCGTGACAAGTCATACTCGGTAACCACAATCCGGGCCGATTCGCCGGTGGGACGCGGGAGGAGCTTCAGATTGAGCGGGGAGTTTCCGGGGCCGCGGACGCGTCCCAAGTATTCCGCGAGCTCCTGTTTGTAGGCGTGAATCACGGGATTGGGCTTCGCATCTTCGGGCGCATATCCGATGGACAGCATTTTTTCCATCAACGTGATCACGGCGCCCCAGCCCGCCGCGTCAAAGCGGTTCTGCAACAGAAAGCTGACTTGATGACATCCGCTGCAGTTGTTGATAAATACAGTCTTCATGCGCCGGTCATCGGGAGTATTCTCCGGCAAACTCGCAGCCCACTCGGTGCCGGAAAGCTGTTTGTGGAAATCGTTGAGGCTCGCAAGCGTCAAATCCACTTGCTTCTTCGCTCCGTCGGAGAGACTCGCATCCGCTTTGGAGGTCTCAAAACCAACTGCTTGCGCCCAGACCTTGTGCTGGCCGCTTTTCATCGGGGGGAAAAAATATCGCCCGGATTCGTCGGTGTATACCGTGATTGTAAACGTCTCGCTCACACCGCGAGCGGAAACCCCAACCCCCTCGAGAGGCTTGCCGTCCGAGGACTTTACGCTGCCCGACAGAGCGCCCGTCATTTGCGCGGATTGGGAAAAAACATTTTGTGCGCAGGAAAAAAACGCGAGCGCCACAAGCACGGAAAAAACCATGGAAAGAGCATTCTTTCTTGGCACGGAGCGCCTCCACCCATCTGGAAAAGGGATCTACAACGTTCTCAAGTACGCGATCAGGTCGTCCACTTCTTTCGGCTCAAGTCCATATTGGAAACCCGGCATATCGGGACCGCCCTTTAAAATAAACCCTCGCAATACTTTCATCTGGTCGGGCGTGGCATCCTTAAACTGACCGCTGAGGCCTGGTCCAATGACCGGCGGAGATCCAAATTTAAGTTTTCTGGGCAAGTGGCAAAGCGAACACCGCTGCAGGAACAAGCCTTCTCCGCGCCTGGCATCGTCGCTTAGCTTTTCAGCGCCGGGCGGAGTCGCGGCAGGTTTACTCTGCGCCAACAAATTTACCCTTCTACCACAATAGATAGTCGCGAGCCAAACGACGGTTATAACGATCATTCTTATTTTCAAGATGATTTATCCTCGTATTGCCATCCTCGTCGGGCTCCGGCGCCACGCCAGGACGGACCTTCTGTACTGCTACCCCAGTCCCGTGTCAAGAAGTAAGATACGCCATTTCGGCCGGAATTTTGCAATCCTTTGCAAGCCGTTGCAAGGGGATGAGCCACCTTTTCGCTGGAAAGATCATCAGATTTCCTACGTAGCGCGAGGAAAATATGGCAGTCTGTTATTGGAAGTAAGTCAGCGCGGAAAATGAAGTGAAATGGCGTACTCAACGGCAGAGTCGGACAGGTAGAATCATTTGCTTTTATTTGAACCGGGAGGGATGGGATTTGAACCGAATCTTATTCACGGCATTGTTCTTTCTAGGATTGACAGCGAGCGCCTCAGCTCAGAGCCTCCCCAAATGGGAGCTGTACGGTGGTTACTCGGAAGATCTGGCAGGCGCAGGGATCGCCGGGCAGAAACAACTGCCGACCAATGGCGTGCAGGTGGAATTTGATCGGGTCGTCACCAGCTATTTCCGGATCACCAGCCAGTTCAACGCGCAGTTCGCGGACCACGTGGTCAATATTGCTCCTCCCCCGCCTCCCGGCGGCGAGCACGTCAACAGCAAGGAACTGCTCGGTTTATTCGGCCCGGAGGCCACTTACCGCGGCCTCAAGAAGTTCGACATTTTCGGCCATTTTCTGGCCGGCCTGGCATATGGGCGGGATAACCAATTCCCTGTGATTCCCACGGCCACTTACACCACCTGGGCCTATGCCCTAGGCGGGGGCATTGAGCTCAAGCTCGGGCGCCGGGTATCCGCTCGGCTGTTGGGATTCGATTGGATCACTACCCATTTCCCCGTGAATAGCCCGGAAGCGCAAGACAATTGGCGCTTAACCACTGGGTTCATGTTCCACCTCGGCAGATGAAGCCTTGACGGCCATTTCCGTAGACGAGGCAGACCTTACTCGCTGAAGCAGGAAAGCCGTTTCCATATCCTACTTTGCAGGAAGGTATTCCCCCCAGCCAACGCGCAACCCGAACGTATCGGTGCCGGGATTGAACTCTGTAATTTGCGCGTCAGAGATGTGAAAATAACGGAAATCAATGCTCCAATGATATTTCCCCCGAAGAATGTTAAAGCCAATCGCGCCTGTAGGCGTGAAGTTGAAGTTATTTTCACCGAGAGGCACCTGGCGCGTAGTGATCAAACCGCCGCCGCCCAGTTCGATGTAGGGCGAAATTCGCCGGCGTGGCTCGAAATTCCACTTCATGATCCAGGGATCGAAACCAAACCCATACGCATGGCCACCAGGCTGAAACACCATAACGACAGGAAGTGCGTCCACGGCGTACTCAAACCGGCCGCGCAGAAGGCCTGGACCATGCGCATCGGTCAGAATCCAGCCGTAGCGAAAGCCCACATTCCAGACGCTATTCCCCAGCGTGACTTTTGGAGTGCCGATCGGATCGCCGCCCGCCCCCGTCCAAATCTCCCATTCCTGGCCGCGTTCGGGCCCTCGATCACCGGGAACCGGCGCCGTTGCCGATTGAGCGCTTGCCGCTGGGGCGACCAAAGATAGCAGGGTGAATAAAATCAGAAGTGCGAGTTTGCCCTCGCAAATTGCCGGTCGGGAAGACATCGCTGATTCTCCGTATTGACGCACAAGCAACTCTAACACAACCCAAATCCTGCCCCTGGAATCTAATCACATGGGACAAGAACGCATGGGTCCAGCAGTTAAGATATAGTAACTATGTTCCATCAGAAATCAAGCCTCGATTCCCGCTTGACAGGCCCTCTTCCTCTGATCAAACTTTTAATGGGCTTTTTAGCAGTTGCCATCGGCCCCAGTAATTCGTTTGTTATCGGCTGTGAGTGAGCCGAAAAAGGAGGGTCAAATCCCTGATTTGGTTTCACGCAATCGATCCCATAGAATCCTAGTGATATTTCTGTCAACGCTATTCTTTGTGGTCGCCGGAACCCTGCTGGAAGGTTTGCTGGTCAAGCTTCCGATCCTCTCGAAGTGTGGCGACGCCAACGAGCGGGTTGGCGTGATCCACGTTCATACCAGAGCGTCCGATGGCAGTGGGACGGTAGCGGAAGTGATGGCCGCCGCCGAAAAGGCCAATCTCTCCTTTATCGCGATCACCGATCACAATGTCGCGATGACCGAAAGCGACCTTGCCCTAGACCCGCCGGACCTGCCCATCATTTCGGGAGTGGAGGTCGGCACAAATGCCGGGCATTTCCTTGCGCTAGGTATTCCCCCATCTTGGGTTCAACCGAAAACAACGGATGACCGTACACTGCTGGCCGCGGCCCGAGCCGTAGGCGCGTTCCGGATTCTCGCCCACCCATTCCATCCGCATACTCCCTGGACCGACTGGAAGACATCTGATTTCGACGGCATGGAGATCTGGAACGAAGACGCCGCCTGGCGACAAAATAATTTCTTTGACCTGATGGATGCGCTGCTTCTTTATGGAGTAAATAACCAACTCGCGCTCGTGAGGCTGGCGAGTACCCCGGAAGAGAACTTTGCGAAGTGGGATCAACTTCTTCAGCAGCGGCCGGTCGCGGGCATTTGTGCCGCCGATACGCATGCCCGGATCCGCCTGGCGTTCGGCAAAGACTGGCGGTTCCCTGGCTACGTGCCATCCCTCGAGGTTGCGCGCGAACACGTGCTGCTTCCTCCGGACGCGGGCAACGGCAACCCTGCGCTGGCGAGCCCCGCCGAACTCATTGATGCGCTCAAGAACGGCCATTCGTATTGCGGATTGGATTCGCTCTATCCTGCCGACGGCTTTTCATTCCGCATCTCGAGCGCCAGCAGCTCTAGCGGCCCCGGAGACTCTCTTCACTGGACGGGAGCCGCGCGCATTCAAATTTCCACCCCATCCGGCGCAAGCCTTCCGCTGATCAAGGTTTTTCGCGACGGGAGGGAGATTACCGAGGAGCAGACCCGGTCCATCGACGAGCCTATCACCGGCCCCGGCCGCTACCGGGCGGAAGTTTTTCTGCGCCAGCCCGGCCTGACCGGGTTGCGGCGCTGGACTCTCTGGGTGTTCACAAACCCGGTTTATGTGACCGCCCAATAAGCGAAGCCGCTTTTAGCGAATGTCCCTCCCAGAAGATTGATGACACGAACTCCAATCTTGAATTTGAATGTCTGTGTCCTGTCTTGCGGTATACTCCTGCCAAGGCCCATCCTGGGCGGATCATATTGTCCGTGGAGACTGAAATGAAAAAGATAGTCTGCACCGCATGTTTGGCCTTCCTGCTTGCTACTTCCGCGTACGCCTCGCCGGGAGGCGACATTTCCGGAATCGTCAAGGGCGAAGATGGCTCTCCCTTTCGAGCGGCCTTCGTGCGGGCGCAAAATGTGAAAACCAAGATGCTGATGATGGTTTTAACGGACAACCAGGGCCAGTATCGGACCGACAATCTTCCTGCGGGGACCTATGAAGTCTGGGCAACCTCGACGGGGTTTAGAAGCGATCCATCGCGCCGCACCGATGTCACCGTGCAAGATGGAAAAACTTCATCGGCCAGCTTCATGATGAAGAAGGGCGCGGTGCAGTGGAGCCAATTGACCAAGTATCAGGCGGGAATTCTGTTGCCGGAGGGAAAGGGAAAAGATGTGGTCCTCCAGGAATGCTTCAATTGTCATGCCATGAGTAGAATCGGCGTGATGGGCCGCGACCGCGACGGTTGGCTCGAAGCGATTGAACATATGCGGCAAGTCGGAGTCGCCGATATAAAGCCGGACGTCGCCGCCCAGGTGTCTGAGTACTTGAGCACGGTTTTTGGCCCCGATGCCGAGATGCCCGCGTCGCCGGCTCAATTGCCGCAGTATCAAAAGGTCAAACAGGAACACGATTACTTTGCCGATGACGCTCTGAACCTCGTTTACCTCGACTACCAGTTGACAGGGGAGCCGAAGGATCGTCCGGGGACAGGAAAGCCGGACAAGGATGGAAACATCTGGATGGAAATGGGCGGCGGACTATCCAAGCTCAATCCCGCGACAGGCGAACTCCACACGTGGAGATTGCCGGACTCCACTCGTCCTTTCATCCATGAAATTCTGCCCACGGCGGATGGTTCTGTCTGGCTCACGATTGAAAGGCAAAATGCGCTCGCGAGATTCGATACGCGCACGGAAAAGTTTGAAGTATACGTTCAGCCGTACGATGGACCGCCGCCTGTTGAAATGGAGCCAAACGCGCCGTGGCCCAATCTGCGCTATACCGCCGGAGGGCAAACCGGCGCCCCGCGCAGGCACACCGCCATCACTGACTTGCAGGGAAATATCTGGAGTTCGGGACGCCCGCTCAGCAAGTTCGACATCGAAACCAAGAAATTCACATTCTTCCCCGAAGTCCCCGACATCTATGGCATCGCTCTGGACAAGGAAGGAAACGTCTGGTTTGCCGAGTTCAACTCCCGGGATCATCACAGCATCGGCAAAGTGGACGTGAAAACCAACAAAATCACGAAATGGACGCCGCCGGGCTCAGGTACAAGGCCGCGCCGCCTGAAGATCGATTCGCAAGGCATGGTCTGGTTCGGCGACTATTTTGGCGGCAACTTGACGCGGTTTGATCCCAAAACCCAAACCTTCAAGGAATTCAAATTGCCTGGACCGATGCCCACCCCGTACGGAATCGGCGTCGATCACAACGACAACCTCTGGTACGCGTCCATGTACACGGACGTAATTGGCAAGCTGGACCCCAAAACCGGCAAGGTCATCGAATATCCCACACCCTACGGCGAGCGCGGAACCAGAGACATGTTTGAGGATACTCAAGGACGAATCTGGTACGGCGCGCAACCCTACGGAAAAGTGGGCTACGTGCGCCTGCGGGCCGATTCGGCAAAAGCCGTCGCCCAAAAATAATTTACCCGTATCGGATTTCAAGTGGTGGTTTTACATAACGCTTTTTGGCAGTTTCCTCGGCTTGAAAACGCGGCCATCTCGTTGCGCCAATGACAAATCTTCGCCCAAGGAATTCGTCAACTTGGATTCCGTTCGAGTTGACCGGGTGGGCCGACTTTGTTCGGTGCAGCAAATCAACTTGGTGTCAGGAGGATTGGGTATGCCGCGTCGCCTGAAACAGTTCTTTGTTTGCGCCGTTGCGATTGCCGTTTTGGCCACGAGCCCGCTTACCGTGCTCTCCCAAGAAGTGATCATGCAGAAGGCCATTTCTCTCGACTTGGCGCACGCCATCGCCCAGGCGGCGCTTGACGATTGCCGCTCCCACAACTACCACCCCGCGATTGTCGTGATTGACGCCAGCGGAGCCATCAAGGTGCTGTTGCGCGACGACGGCAGCGGCCCGCAGAACGCCGATACCGCGCGCCGCAAGGCCTTCACCGCCCTTACTTTCAAAGGGAATTCCAGCGATCAAGTCAAAATCTGGGAAACGCAGAAGATTCCCAACATCGGTCCGGACCGGGTTGCCCTGGCCGGCGGTGTGGCGATTAAGTCGGGCAACGACGTAATCGGCGCGATCGGCATAGGAGGAGCCCCGGGCAGCGAAAAGGACGAAGCCTGCGCGCTAGCCGGCATCGCAAAGTTTGCGAACAAGCTGAAGTAATGACGGGCGCTGAGGGCTTTGAGAGTTCCAATTTTCGAGTGCCTCATCCTTTGTCGTTTGCAAGGGGCGAGTGATTCCGGTTTGAGTAGGTTGCACCGGCGCGCCACGATCGGTTCATCTTGCTTTCGTGAAGATCGCTTTCGAAATCATCATGTGGACGCCCTTGTTGCCGTCGACGACTTGGGTGATGTGAAGGTCCGCGGCGACGCTGGCCAGCATGTAGGCGTCGTCGCGCGTCATGTGCTTTTCCTGCACTAGAAAATCGATCATTTCGCGGACCGCCATCTTGGTCGCTTCGTTGAGATCTTCGTCCAGACCCATGGTGATGAACTCGGCGGGCGTTTCGGCGCGCGGCCAGCGGAGACGCATGTCCTTGCGCACGACGAACTGGAACGTGCCGACGAGTGAAGTTTCCATCGCGGTGATGTCCACCTCTCCGTCGCCCTGGCCCGCGTGGCCGTCGCCGGCCTGGAAAAGCGCTCCGGGCGCGTGGATCGGGAGAAACAGTGTTGCGCCCGCGACCAACTCTTTGTTGTCCAGGTTTCCTCCATTGACCCAGGGTGGAGCGCTGCTGATGCGTCCGGCGCTCGCCGGCGGCGCGACTCCCATGCTTCCGAAAAACGGGCGCAGCGGAATCTCGATGCCGTCGGCGAATTGCGCGATCATGCGTTTCTCGTCCAGCGGAATGACTTTCACGCGCTCGTAAGGAAAATCCTCCGGCAGGAATCCGCGCCCCGGCGAGAAAACATTCAGCGCATAGGGAATCGCCAGGCGAATCTTCTGGATGCGAACTTCCAGCACGTCGCCCGGCTCGGCGCCTTCGACGTAGATCGGGCCGGTCAGCATGTGAGGCCCCGGACCGTGATCCTTCACCTGATCGTAAATTTCGCGCCATGCCGGTTCCACGCGGTCCGGCCAAAGGCCGGCGCTCTCGAAGCGTTCGCGGCT